>JAEEGF010748651.1_pt1 | contig 15374 bp, 16 predicted proteins | sample 9134171 | NCBI WGS metagenome assembly JAEEGF01 (sample SAMN16246542, study PRJNA631951) | gut metagenome | biome: gut microbiome; feature: rumen; material: AP-attached | host: Bos | place: Iran: Karaj | collected 2018-10 | reverse complement strand
TGGCGGGATTGGCGGGCTTGACGTTGTTGAGCATCTCCAGGATGTGGGCGCCGTGGGCGATGGAGTCGTCGGCAAAGAACTGGAGCTCCGGGGTGTAGCGCAGGCCCAGACGGCTGCCCAGCTCCCGGCGCAGATAGCCGGCGGCGGACTTGAGGCCCCGCATCAGGTCCTTTTCGTCGGTGCGGTCCAGGGCGCTGATATAGACGCGGGCGCAGCGCAGATCGCTGGTGGTGTCCACGTGGGTGACGGTGAGCATGGCGTCGCGGACCCGGGGATCCTTGACGGTGCGCAGCAGGGCGCTGAGCTCCTGCTGGATCTCGGCGTTGATGCGGCCGATACGGTTGGATGCCATAGGGATTGCTCCTTTCTCGGGGGTGGATAACGGCAAGGGCGAGCGTGCACGCTCGCCCTTGCCGCAAAAGCATCGCAGAATTCGCGGCGAAGCCGCGAAGGTATGAAATCATCTTTCGCCGCGGCGTGTACGCGGCGAAAAATACCACTCAGCCCGCAAGTGCGCGACTGAAGGGAATGCGCGCAGAGGGCTGCAGGCTTTCTCACTCAGAATCCGCAGATTCTAAGTGAAGCCGTTTTATTGTGGGATCTCCTCCATGGTGAAGGCCTCCACAACGTCGCCCTCCTTGATGTCGTTGAACTTCTCAATGGACAGGCCGCACTCGTAGCCGGCCACGACCTCCTTGACGGAGTCCTTGAAGCGCTGCAGGGAGGCCAGCATGCCCTCGTGGACCACGATGCCGTCCCGGACCAGGCGAACCTGGCAGTCCTTGCGCTGGAGCTTGCCGTCCTGCACGTAGCAGCCGGCCACGGTGCCCACGCCGGAGACCTTGTAGGTCTGGCGGACCTCCGCGTGGCCCAGCAGGACCTCGCGGAACTTGGGGGCCAGCATGCCCTTCATGGCGGCCTCGATCTCATTGATGGCGTCGTAGATCACGCGGTACATCCGCATATCCACGTTGGCGCGGGCGGCGCTGTCCCGGGCGGCGTTGTCCGGGCGGACGTTGAAGCCCACGATGATGGCCTGGGAGGTGGCGGCCAGCATCACGTCGGACTCGTTGATGGCGCCCACGCCGCCGTGGATCACGCGGACGCGGACCTCGTCGTTGCTGAGCTTCTCCAGAGAGGACTTGACGGCCTCCACACTGCCCTGGACGTCGGCCTTGACGATCAGGTTCAGGTTCTTCATCTCGCCGGCCTGGATCTGGCTGAACAGATCCTCCAGGGAGACCTTGGTGATGGGGGCGTTGGCCTTGGCCCGGGCCTCCTCCTTGCGCTGCTCCACCAGCTCGCGGGCCAGCTTCTCGTCGGCCACGGCATTGAAGGTGGCGCCGGCGGAGGGGGCCTCGCTGAGGCCGGTGATCTCCACGGGCACGGAGGGACCGGCGGAGGTGATCTTCTGCCCCTTGTCGCTGATCATGGCGCGGACGCGGCCCACGCTGGTGCCGGCGATGATGACGTCGCCCTGCTTCAGCGTGCCGTTCTGCACCAGCAGGGTGGCCACGGGACCGCGGCCCTTGTCCAGACGGGCCTCGATGACGGTGCCCTGGGCGGCGCGGTTGGGGTTGGCCTTCAGCTCGCCCACCTCGGCGGTGAGGGTCAGCATCTCCAGCAGGTTGTCGACGCCCATGCCGGTCTTGGCGGAGATGGGACAGACGATGGTGTCGCCGCCCCACTCCTCGCACACCAGGCCGTACTCGGTGAGCTGCTGCTTGATGCGCTCGGGGTTGGCGTCGGGCTTATCCATCTTGTTGATGGCCACGATGATGGGGATCTCCGCGGCCTTGGCGTGGTTGATGGACTCGATGGTCTGGGGCATGATGCCGTCCTCGGCGGCCACCACCAGGATGGCGATATCGGTGACCATGGCGCCGCGGGCGCGCATGGAGGTGAAGGCCTCGTGGCCGGGGGTGTCCAGGAAGGTGATGGGCTTGCCGTTCACCTGCACCTGGTAGGCGCCGATGTGCTGGGTGATGCCGCCGGCCTCGCCGGAGGCCACGTGGGAGTTGCGGATATAGTCCAGCAGACTGGTCTTGCCGTGGTCCACGTGGCCCATGACCACCACCACGGGGGCCCGGGGGACCAGATCCTCCGCGGCGTCCACGTGGTCGTCGATCAGCTTCTCCTCGATGGTGACCACGACCTCACGCTCCACCTTGCAGCCCATCTCCTCGGCGATGATGGCGGCGGTGTCGAAGTCGATCAGCTGGCTCAGAGAGGCCATGACGCCGTTCTTCATCAGGCACCTGACCACCTCGGCACCGGTCTTCTTCATGCGGCTGGCCAGCTCGCCCACGCTGATCTCATCGGGGATCTGCACGGTGACGGGGGTCTTCTTGATGATCTCCAGCTGGAGCCGGCGCATGCGGTCGGCCTCCTCCTGGCGGCGCTTGCTGGAGCCGAAATTGCCCTGCTGGCGCTGCTTGCTGCTGCGGAACTTCTCCTTGCCCTGGACCTGCTGGTCCCGGCGCTTGCCGGCGCCGCCGCCCCGGGCGGTGCGGCTCTCGGCCATATCCTGGAGCTTCTCGTCGTACTTCTCCAGGTTGACGTTGGCGGCCTTGCGGGTATCCACCACCTTGGTCTGGGGCACCCGGGAGGCCGGCTTCTGGCCCTCCTTCCTGGCGGGCTTTTCGGGCTTGGCGGGAGCGGAGCCCTGCTGGCCCTGCTGGCCCTGCTTCCGGGGCGCCTCGCCGCCCTTGGCGGACTCGGCGGCTTTGGCCCGGGCGGCTTCCTCGGCGGCCTTGGCGGCCTTCTTCTCCTCCTCAGCCTGGATGGCCTCGGCGAAAATGGCCTGGATGCCGGAGACCTGGTTGTGCTGGGTCAGATACTCGAAGATCAGGGAGAGCTCCCTGTCCTCCAGCACCTGCATATGATTTTTCGGGGTCTGGGCATATTTGGTCAGGATCTCCGTGACCTGCTTGGTGGGGATGCCGAAGTCCTTCGCCACCTCGTGTACTCTGTATTTGTTGCCTACGATAGCCAAATAAAGCCACCTCCATGATCGTGATAGGGACGTGCGCCGGGAAAGGCGCACAGCAATTTACTTCTTTCTGCGGCTGCGGCCGCTCTTTTCGCCCCGGCGGAGCTTCTTCTCGTGCCGGGCCTGCTCCTGCCGGCGCTCCATGGCCCGGCGGGCCTTGACGGCCAGCTCGTCGGACACGGACTGATAGCTGCCGTCCAGAGCGGCCAGCTTTTTGACGATGGCGTCGGCAAAGCCCACGTCCGTCACGGCGGCCATGGCCACGCTGGTGCGGCCCAGGCAGCGGCCCAGGGCGTCCTTGTCGGCCGGGACGGTCACCAGGGGACAATTCCCCGTTCCGGCAAAGGACGAGGCCCGCCGGACGGAGGAGGGGGCCGCGTCGGACGCCACCAGGATGATCCGGGCCTTCTTCGCCCGGGCGGCGGCGCCCGTGGGCTCCTCGCCGATCTCCACGCGGCCGGCCTTCTTGGCCAGGCCGATCATCGACAGGACGTGCTCCACGGTCACACCTCCCGCTCCATCTGGGCCTCCAGAGCGTCGTAGACCTCCCCCGGGATCTCCAGGGAGAAGGCCCGCTCCAGGGCCCGGGACTTCCGCGCCTTCTTCAGGCAGGCCGGGTCGGGGCAGACGTAGGCGCCCCGGCCGGATCTCTTGCCGGTGCTGTCCAGCACGATGGCGCCCTCCGGCGTCCGGACCACCCGGATCAGCGCCTTCTTATCCTTCATGGTGCGGCAGCCCACGCACTGGCGCTGGGGGATCTTTTTCACTTTCTGCATACCGCACACCTTCTTTCAGCGGGGAAACGGGATCACTCCCCGTGATAGGACTCGGGCTTGATGTCGATCTTGTAGCCGGTGAGCCGGGCGGCCAGGCGGGCGTTCTGGCCCTCCTTGCCGATGGCCAGGGACAGCTGATCGTCGGGCACGATGACCCGGCAGATCTTGCCCTCGTCCGCCAGGATCACGTCCACCACGTCGGCCGGGGCCAGGGCGGAGGCAATGAACTGGGCGGGGTCCTCGGACCAGCGGATGATGTCGATCTTCTCGCCCCGGAGCTCGTCGACGATGGCGTTGACGCGCTGGCCCCGGGGGCCGATGCAGGCACCGATGGGATCCACGTTGGGATCCTCGGACCAGACGGCCATCTTGGTGCGGCTGCCGGCCTCACGGGCGATGCTGCGGATCTCCACGACGCCGTCGTAGATCTCGGGGACCTCCAGCTCGAACAGGCGCTTCACCAGGCCGGGGTGGGTGCGGGAGATCAGCACCTGGGGGCCGCGGGTGGTGCGGCGGACCTCCACCAGGTAGACCTTCACCAGCTGGCCCTCCCGCAGCTCCTCGCCGTTCACCTGCTCGCCCAGGGTGAGGACGGCCTCGGTGGACTCGCTGCCGTTGCCGATGCGGAGGATCACGCTGCCGCTGCGGGGGTCGATCCGCAGGACGGTGCCGGTGAGGATCTCGTGCTGCTTGGAGTTGAACTCGTCGTAGATCATGCCGTGCTCGGCCTCCCGGAGGCCCTGGATGATGACCTGCTTGCCGTTTCCGGCGGCGATGCGGCCGAACTCCAGATTATTGACGGGGAGATTCACCACGCCGCCCAGCTCAGCCTTGGGGGTGAAGCGCCGGGCCTCCTCCAGGGAGATCTGGGTGCCGGGGTTATCCACTACCTCCACGACTTCCTTCTGCACATACATCTTCAGGTCGCGCTTGGCCTCGTCCACCACCACGGTCACGTTCTCCACGCCCTCGTGGTCCCGCTTGTAAGCGGTGGTCAGCGCCTGGGTGATCTTGCCCAGCATGAACTTCTGGGGGATGCCGCGTTCCTTCTCCAGAAGGGCCAGCGCCTCAAAGATCTCGTCACATTTCATGGTCGTATCTCCTTTTATCTTGCTCCAAACGGATTGTTAAAACTCAATGCGCAGCCGCACCATGGCGACCTCGCTCTTTTCAAAGCGCACCGGCTCGCCGGAGCCCATGTCCAGCAGCACGGCGCCGTCCTCATATCCGGCCAGCCGGCCGGCGAACTCCTTGCGGCCGTCCCGGTTCCTGTAGGTCTTGACCAGAACGGGGCTGCCCAGGAACTGCTCAAAATCGGAGGGGCGCTTCAGCTGACGCTCGGCGCCGGCGGAGGACACCTCGAACATATAGCTGCCCTCGATGGGGTCCGCCTCGTCCAGCAGATCGCTGAGGCGGCGGCTGACGGCCTCGCAGTCCAGGATGTCCACGCCGCCGTCCTTATCCAGGTATACGCGCAGATACCACTGGCCGGCCTCCCGTACGTATTCCACGTCCCACAGGCGGCAGCCGTTTTCCTCCACCACGGGGGCGGCCAGCTCCGCCACGATCTCGGTTACCTTTTTCATGGTCATCCTCCCGCACCGCGGAATTTTAAGGAGGGAAATTTGCCCAACAAAAAGAGCGGACGTCCCGTCCACTCTGCAAACAACCAACCTAACGAGACACATGATACCATGGAATATAGGGAAATGCAAGAGTTTTTATCCGGGAAACAGGGCGAAACAGGACTTTTTCCGAAAAAAACAGGCCGGCAGGAGGACCTGTCGGCCTGTTTTTCATCGACGCAGGCGGGCGGCGGCGCAGCAGAAAAGGAAGACGGCCAGATTGACCGCCACCACCGTGGCGCCCACCGGGGTGCCGGCCAGGTAGGAGACCGTGAGCCCCGCGCAGAAGGACACCACGCTCATGGCGCCGGCCCAGATCACCACGCCCCGGAAGCTCTTGTGGAGGCGCATGGCGCTCAGGGCGGGGAAGATCACCAGGCTGGAGATCAGCATGGCGCCCATGAGCCGCATGCCCAGCACGATGGTCAGGGCGGTGAGCACCGACAGGAGGGTGTTGTAAAGCCCCACGGGGATGCCGGTGGTACGGGAGAAGCTCTCGTCGAAGGTGATGGCGAAGAGCTTGTGGTAGAAGAGGACGAACAGGGCCAGGACGGACAGGCTCAGCGCCACGCTCAGCGCCACGTCGGACCGGTCCATGGCCAGGATGGAGCCGAACATGTAGCTGTCCACGTCGGTGGTCATGCCGGTGGTCAGGGAGGTGACGATGACGCCGATGGCCAGGGCCGAGGCGCTGGTGACGGCGACGGCGGCGTCGGCCCCCATGGGGCTGTTCTCCGACATCCGCAGCAGGATCACCGCCGCCAGGATCACCACCGGGATGGACACCGGCAGGGGCGCCCAGCCGCAGGCCAGGGCCACCGCCAGGGCACCGAAGGACACGTGGCTCAGACCGTCGCCGATCATGGAGTAGCGCTTGAGGACCAGGGGCACGCCCAGCAGGGCGGCGCACAGGGACACCAGTATGCCCACCACGAAGGCCCGGACGATGAAGGGGTAGGTGAACATCTCCAGCAGGAGCTTCATCGGACGTCACCTCCGAACCGTTTGCCCCAGGGGGAGGCCAGGTACTCCGCCGGCGTGCCGAAGAACCACTGCTTCGATCCGGCGTAGAGGATCCGGGTGGCATATTGGAGGGCGCCGCGGATATCGTGGGTCACCATGACGATGGCAAGGCCCTCCTTTTTGTGGAGATAGTTCAGGGTGCGGTACAGATCCTGGGCGGCGGCGGGGTCCAGGCCCGTGACGGGCTCGTCCAGCACCAGCAGCTCCCCGGCGGCGCACAGGGCCCGGGCCAGCAGCACCCGCTGCTGCTGACCGCCGGACAGCTCCCGGTAGCACCGGTCCTTCAGCTCCAGGATGCCCAGCTTGCCCATGTTCATCAGGACGGCGCTCTTCTCGGCGGGGGTGTGGAAGAAGCGGACGCCGCCGGCGCTGAGGAAGCCGCTGATCACCACCTCGTAGGCGGTGGCGGGGAAGTCCTTCTGGGCCCGGGTCTGCTGGGGCAGATAGCCGATGGCCCCCCGGCGGAGGGCGTCGTCCCAGGTGATGGAGCCGGAGAGGGGCTTCAGCAGGCCCAGCAGGCTCTTCAGCAGGGTGGATTTGCCGCTGCCGTTCTCGCCGACGATGCACAGATAGTCGCCGCCGCGGACCTGGAAGGAGAGGCCCTCCCAGACCACCTGGTCCTCGTAGCCCAGGGTCACGTCCCGGCAGTCGATCCACACTTTTTCGTTCTTTTCGTTCATGAAAGGCCCTCCTTCAGGGCTTCGGCGTTGCGCCGCATCAGACTCAGGTACGTCTCGCCGGCCTCCAGGTCCGGGCGGCTGACGGTCTGGCAGGACTGGAAGGTCAGCACCCGGGCGCCGGTGGTGTCGGCGATGGCGTCGGCGATCTTCCGGCTGCTCAGCTCGATGGTGTAGACCACCGGGACGTTCTCGTCCCGGACCTTGTCGATGAGATATTTCAGGGTGGCCAGGCTGGGCTCCGTGTCGCTGGAGCAGCCGTGGAAGGCCGCCCGGTAGTCCAGGCCGTAGGTCTTGCAGAAGTAGAGCAGGGGGAAGCGGTCGCCGAACACCAGCAGGCGGCGGCTGCCGCCCGCGACGATCCGCCGGAAGGAGGCATCCAGCTCCTCCAGCTCCGACAGATAGGACTCCAGCCGGGACCGGTAGCCCTCGGCGTGGGCCGGATCCGCCTCCGCCAGGGCGTCGGCAATGACGCGGCACAGCTCCATGGCCACCACGGGGGAGGTCCAGACGTGCTCGTCGTACTCGATCTCGCCGCTGTCCTCCCCGTCCTCCTCTTCCCGGACCTGCATGCCCTCCACGATCTCCTCGGCCAGGGCGTCGACGCAGTCCATCATGGCCAGGACGGTGCCGATCCCGCCGCCGGAGGAGGCCAGGATATCCGCCACCCACGCCTCGCTCTCGCCGCCGTTATAGATGAATACGTCGGCCCGGGACAGGGTGATCACGTCCAGGGGCGTGGGCTCAAAGCTGTGGGCCTCCCGGCCGGCGGGGACCAGCAGCGTCACGTCCACGTCATCGCCGCCGATCTGACGGACGAAGTCGTAGTAGGGGAAGAGGGTGCAGACCACCTGCAGCCGGCCGTCGCCGGGCCGGGCGGGCGGGGCGCCGCAGCCGGGGAGGATCAGAAGCAGCGCCAGCAGGGCGCAGAGGAGCCTCCTCTTCATGCGGGGTCCTCCTCCCGGGCGCACGCCTCGCACAGACCGTAGAACAGGGTGCGGCGGGGGTTGATGCGGAAGTGGTGCTCGGCCAGGACGTGGGCGTACAGGTCATCCAGGTGGGAGCAGTCCAGATGCTCGATGCGGCCGCACCGCTCGCACTTGAGGAGGAAGCAGTTCCGGCCGGGGCGGCGGGCGTCGCAGTAGCGGTACCGGGCGCCGGAATCGGTGACCACCTTGTGGACCAGGCCCTGCTGCTCCAGCCGCTCCAGATGGCGGTATACGGTGGTGAGGCCCACCCGGCTGCCCTGCCGGTGCAGCAGCTCGGCCAGATCCGCGGCGCCGGCCCCGTCGGGGCAGCTCTCGATGCACCGCAGGACCTCCCGCTGCTGGCGGGTCATATAGGTGACGGACATAGTGTCGCCTCCAATTTGAAAATGAAAATCATTTTCAAATTATAGCCGGTTTTCCGGCGCTGTCAAGGGGGAAAGGGCAAAAAAGTACCGGCGCTGCCGCGCCGGTACCGGGGACGTATGGGGCTTTAGTGGCGCTGATCCTCGTGGTAGAGCATCAGGTCGATGGCGCCGGGGTGGTTGACGATCTCCACCCGGGGGGAGCTGGGGGCGTACTCGCCGTCCAGGGACCAGGGGATGTCGCCGTCCGTCTCCAGGACCACGTGCTTGACGTGGCGAAAGATCACGCCGGGGTAGTCGTACTCCATGGAGGCGATGGCCACGATCAGGTTCTGCAGGTCCAGGGCCGTCTTGGGGGTACGCAGCAGGAGCATCTCGAACTTGCCGTCGTCCATCCGGACCCGGTCGGGGTTCAGCTTCACCAGACCGCCCAGGGAGGTGGAGTTGCAGACGGCGCCGAAGATGAAGTCCCCCTCGAAGATCTCGCCGTCGGCGATCACGCGGCAGCGGTAGGGGCGCAGGGAGTCCAGATCGCCCAGGCCCTCCAGGATGTAGGCGAAGTGGCCCAGGGCGTTCTTGGTGGATTGGGGCGCGGAGTAGGAGGAGCGGGTGAAGGCGCCGAAGGAGGCCACGTAGACAAAGGGGCGGCCGTTGTGGGTGCCGGCGTCCAGGGGGAAGGGATCGCCCCGGACGATGGCCTCCACGGCGTTCTCCGTCTGGGAGGGGATGTGGAGGCTGGCGGCAAAGTCGTTGGTGCTGCCGTTGGGCAGGTAGCCCACCCAGGGGCGGCGGGACAGGCCCAGCAGGCCGGCGATGGTCTCGTTGAGGGTGCCGTCGCCGCCGGAGCAGACCACCAGGTCGAAGTCGGCACCCATCTCCCGGGCCACGCGGGTGGCGTCGCCGGGGCCGGTGGTCATGTGGACGTAGACCTGGTACCCCGCCTGGGAAAAGCGGGCCACCGCGTCGAACAGAGGCGCCCGGGACTTGGTGCGCCCGGAGCGGGGATTGACGATGAACAGAAGGGTCTTCATGGCGTGCCTCCCTGGAAATTGTCACGGAACGGAATGCGGAAACTATTATACAGCGGAAAAAAGAAAAATTCAACCGTCAGAAAAAGCGGGGAAGACGGAGAGGATCGGAGGGGAAGAAGGACGAAAAACTATTGCAAACGGGGAAAAAGTTGGGTATGATACAAAATGGAACGAAAGAGGGGTGAGACACCTTGCGCGATCGGAAATCCTACTGGCACCTGGGCCTGACGATCTTCCTGACGGCCTGCGCCATCCTGGTGTTCTACGACACCTTCTACATGGGCGGGACGCTCCAGAGCTTCATGACGAAGCTGGTACACGCCATCGCGCCCGTGCTGTACGGCTTCGCCATGGCCTACCTGCTGACCCCGGTGGTCAACTGGTTCGAGACCCTCATCAGCGGGGCCGTCAAGAGGAAAGAAAACGAGTCGCCGAAGAGAGCCAAACTGCTCCGGTTCGCCAGCATCCTGCTGACCTGGGCTCTGGTGATGCTGCTGGTGTACCTGCTGATGGTCATGCTGATCCCCCAGCTGGTGGAGAGCATCACCGTGCTGATCAACAACGCGGAGAACTACTACAACAAGGTCTACGAGTGGGTCAACGGACTCTTCAGCGGCGACAGCCAGGTGGGAAGCTGGCTGGCCAAGATATTCGAGCGGTACTACGACAACGCCCTGGACTTCCTGCAGGGCAAGCTCCTGCCCTGGGCCCAGGCCATGCTGACCAAGCTCACCGGCGGTATCTGGAGCGGCATCTGGAGCGTGGTCAGCTTCCTGAAGAACCTGATCATCGGCATCATCGTGTCGGTGTACATGCTGGCCATGAAGGAGCGGAGCGCCGCCCGCTGCTGCAAGCTGCTCTACGGCACCCTGAAGGAGGAGCAGGCCAAGACGATCGTCCGGGCTACCCGGAAGGTGAATTCCATCTTCTCCGGCTTCGTCCGGGGCAAGCTGCTGGACTCTCTGATCATCGGGATCCTGTGCTTCATCGGCTGCTCCATCCTGAAGATCCCCTATACCCCCCTGGTCAGCGTGTTCGTGGGCGTGACCAATATCATCCCCTTCTTCGGACCCGTCATCGGCGCGGTGCCCAGCGCCTTCCTGATCCTGCTGGTGGATCCCCTGAGATGCCTGTACTTCGTGATCTTCGTCATCGGGCTCCAGCAGCTGGACGGCAACGTCATCGGCCCCAAGATCCTGGGCGACTCCACCGGCATCTCCAGCTTCTGGGTGGTGGTGGCCATCCTGGTGGGCGGCGGCTTCTTCGGGCTGATGGGTATGTTCCTGGGCGTGCCCATCTGCGCGTGCCTGCAGGAGCTGGTCCGGTTCCTGGTGAACCGGCGGCTGAAAAAGCGGAATATGCCGCTGGACGCCCGCACCTACGTGACGCGGGACAAGGAGCCGGCGGAGAGCGCTCCGGCGCCGGAGAAAAAAGAGTGATATCCACGCGATCCACAGAAGTCCGCCCGGGACGGGCGGACTTCTTTTCCGTTCCCTTGCAAAAGGGCGGGAAATATGATAGAGTGCCCACGGGCCGGACGGAGGCCCGCGGAAAAACCGCCGGACGCGGCGGAGAGGAAAAGGGAAGACTATGACACCGGAACAGAGAAAGCTTGTCAAGGATTTCGTCAGCAGAAGCGACGCCTTCAACCTGTGCAACGGCCTGGAGCTGACGGAGGTGGGCGAGGGGACCGCCACCATCGAGGTGGAGCTGGCGCCCCACAACCTGAATTCCTGGAACACGCCCCACGGGGGGCTGCTGTTCGCCATGGCGGACGTGGCCTGCGGCGTGGCGGCCGTGTCCGTGCGGATGGAGAAGTGCGTCACGGCCAGCGCCAGCATCGACTATATCGCCGCTGCGGGCGGCACCGGGCGGCTGAGGGCCGAGGCCCGGGTGCTCCGCGCCGGCGGAAGGCTGGCCTTCTGCACCGCCGAGGTGCGGGACGAGAAGGGGACGCTGCTCAACCGCCTGAACACCACCATGTACTACTGCGGCGTGAAGCTGGACTGACGGGCCGGAGACGCCGGCAGAGGAGGAGACCGCCATGCGGGAGGCCCTTGCCCGATGCAGAAAACTCCATATCTGGCTGCTGGGCGTCACGGCGTTCCTGGCGGCCTACCTTGTCCTGCGCCGCAGCAGGGCCCTGATGAACGCCCTGGCCGACCGCGTGACCACCCCCTTCAAGCACGCCATGGCCCGGCTGTGCAGCCTGACGGACGTGTCCGTGGCGGAGGTAGTTTACATAACATTAGGATCGCTGCTGATCTTCTATCTGGCGAACGGGGTGCGGCGGCTGGCGGCGGGACCCCGGAGAGGGGAGAAGGCGTACCGCCTCGTGCTGACGCTCCTGTGCGCGGGGCTGACCTTTTACGCCGGATTCTGCCTGCTGTGGGGCGTCAACTACCACACGGATTCCTTCCAGGACCGGAGCGGCATCCACGCCCGGCAGGGGACCGTGGAGGAGGTGAAGCTCCTGACGGAGCGGTTCGCCGCGGAGCTGGCGGACGCGGCCGGCGGGGTGCCCCGGGACGGCAGAGGCGTGTTCTCCGCCGACCGGCGGGCGATCCTGGAGAAGGGGCCGGCGATCTACGTGGATTCCTATGAGCTCTTCCCCTGTCTGCGGATGGAGGACGTGGCGCCCAAGGCCTTTTCCTGCTCCCGGATCATGACGGCCATGGATTTCACCGGGTTTTACTTCCCCTATACCGGGGAGGCCAACCTGAACGTGGACTCCCCGGAGATGTATCTGCCCGCCACGGTGATCCACGAGATGGCCCACCAGCGGCAGATCGCCTCGGAGCAGGAGTGCAACTTCGTGGCCATTGCCCTGTGCGTTGCCAGCGACGACCCCCTGTACCGGTATTCCGGGCTGCTGATGGGCTACGTCCACCTGTCCAACGCCCTGTATCGCAGCGATCCGGAGGCCTGGCGGGCGATCTGGGACGCCCTGCCGGAGACGGTGATCGCCGACCTGCGCGCCAACAGCGCCTATTGGGACGCCCACCACAGCGCCTTTACCGACGCCAGCCAGAAGGTCTACGACTCCTTCATCAAAGGCAACGGCGATCCCAACGGCGTGAAGAGCTACGGCATGGTGGTGGATATGCTGCTGGCCTACTACGGCGAGGGCGGCGCCGGGGCGGACACATTGGTTGACATAAAGTAGGTTAACATAATTATATCCGCGTCTTGCCGGATTCATAAACGGGCGGGGCCGCGCGGATACGGGCCGCAGAGAGGGAGAGGCATGGAAAAGCCGGAGCTGACAGCGGAGGAGCTGGCGTTTTTTGACGGAAGAATGGACGCGCTGCCCCTGTACCTGGCCTTCCGGGAGAGGGTGCTGGACCGGGTGGCGACGGAGATCCGGGTGAAGCGGACGCAGATCTCCTTCTATCACGGATACCTGTTCGCCGCCGTGTCCTTCACGCCCGTGCGGCGGGCCAAGGACCGGCCCAAGCCCTGGCTCACCGTCACCCTGGGGCTGCCGTACCGGGTGGAGGATCCCCGGATCGACGCGGCTGTGGAGCCGTATCCCGGCCGGTGGACCCACCACCTGACCGTGGGGACGGCGGAGGAGCTGGACCAGTGGCTGATGGGCTGGGTCGAGGAGGCTGCCGCCTTTGCGGAGCGGAAGAGATAGAAACGAAAAGAACGGAGCAGGGAAACCTGCTCCGTTCTCTTTTTTTGCGGTTTTTACAGACCCAGACCGGGGATGCCCAGGCCGCCGGTGAAGGAGCCCATGGTGCTGTTCATGGCCTCGTCCGCCTGGCGCAGGGCCTCGTTGACGGCGGAGAGGATCAGATCCTGCAGCATCTCCAGGTCCTCGGCGTCCACGGCCTCGGGCTTGATGACCAGGTCGGTCAGCTCCTTCTTGCCGTTCACGGTGGCCTGGACCACGCCGCCGCCCACCGAGGAGGTAAAGGTCTTGTTCTCCACCTCTTCCTGGGCCTTGGCCATCTCCTGCTGCATCTTCATGAGCTTCTGCTGCATCTGCTGCTGCTGGCGCATCATGCCGGACCCGCCGGTGAAGCCGCCTCTTGCACTGTAACCCTTTGCCATGTCGATTTCTCCTTTACGTTGTGATTACTTGATCTTGAAGTGGTCCAGCCGGCTGCCGCTGCGCACCAGCTCGTCCAGCCGGTCCCGGGAGGGAGGGGCGGGAGAGGCGTCGGCGGGCTTCTCCTCCGGCTCGGTCGGGGCCGGGGGAGCGGCCTCCGGCTTGCCCACCTCCAGGGAGACGCGGATCTCCCGGCCGGCGTCGGCGGAGGTGACCTCCCGCAGCACCGTCAGCACGTCGTTGTTGTGGAGGGAATCCCGGACGAAGTCGTTGCTGCAGTACACCGTCAGCAGATCTCCGGCCAGGACGCCCTTGGCCATGTTGAGGAAGACCCGGTGGTTCACCGCCAGGCGGCCCTTGTACTGGTTGATGAGACGGTCCCAGACGGCGGTATCCGCCACCGCGGGAGCGGCGGGGGCGGGTTGTTTTGCCGGAGCGGGCTGCTTCGCCGGGGCGGGCGCGGGGCGTCGTTCCAGGCGGGGCGTCGGCTCCTCCGGCACGTCGAAGACGCGCTCCCGGCCGGCGGGCTCGTCGGGCAGGGGGGGCTCCTCCGGCAGGGGGGGCTCGTCGTACCGCTTTATCTCCGGGGCGGGGGCGGTCCGGGGAGGGGGCGCGCTCTGCCGCTCCGGGGCCCGCCTGGGAGCGGGGGCGGGAGCGCCGTTCCGAAGGGCCTCCTCCAGCCGGTCGATCCGGGCCGAGAGGGCCGCCGGATCGCCGCAGAGACTCTCGTCGCACAGGCGCAGCAGGCACAGCTCCGCGTCCGTGCGGGGGTGAAAGCTGTCCGGCAGGGCGGCGCAGCAGGCCTGCAGGGCGGAGGTGATATACAGGAAGCGGCGCATGGGCTCGTCCTTGCCCAGCTCCGCCAGGGACTTGCGGTCATAGAGGCCGGTCAGCAGAGCGGCGCCGCCCTCCGGCGCGGCCTTGGCGATGGTCAGGTCCCGGCCCAGGTCGCTGAGCTCCCCCAGGGTGGCGGCGATGTCCTTGCCGCCCCGGTAGAGGGTGTCGAACAGGGTCAGAGCGGCGGCCGCGTCGCGGGCCAGGACGCAGCGCATCAGCTCCATGGTCTGGATGCTGCCGGCCAGGCCCAGCACCTCCAGCACGGCGGCGCTGTCGAGAGTGCCCTCCGCCGCGCGGCACTGGTCCAGCAGACTCAGGGCGTCCCGGAGGGCGCCGTTGGCCATCCGGGCCAGGATCTCCGCGCCGTCGGCGGTCAGATCGATGGACTCGGCCTTCGCCACGGTCAGGAGCTGGCGCTCCATGTCCCGGGGCAGGATGCGCTTGAAGGAGAACCGCTGGCAGCGGGAGAGGATGGTGGCGGGGACCTTGTGGAGCTCCGTGGTGGCCAGGATGAACAGCAGGTGCTCCGGCGGCTCCTCCAGGATCTTCAGCAGGGCGTTGAAGGCGGCGGTGGACAGCATGTGGACCTCGTCGATGATGTAGACCCGCTTCTTCAGCACGGAGGGGGTGTACACCGCCTCCTCCCGCAGGGCGCGGACGTTGTCCACGCCGTTGTTGCTGGCGGCGTCCAGCTCCGTCACGTCCAGGGCGCGGCCCTCGTCGATGCTGCGGCAGGCCTCACACTGGCAGCAGGGGGCGCCATCTATGGGGTGAAGACAGTTGACAGCCTTGGCCAGAATCCGGGCGCAGGTGGTCTTGCCGGTGCCGCGGGTGCCGGTGAAGAGATAGGCGTGGGCGGTGCGCCCCTCGGCCACCTGGCGGCGCAGCGTCTCGGTGATATGGGCCTGGCCCACCACCTCGTCAAAGGTCCTGGGCCGCCATTTGCGGTACAGCGCCTGATACATCCCGGCACACCTCCTCAATAGACATAGTAAATGCTCCTCC
>JAEEGF012083182.1_pt1 | contig 15376 bp, 9 predicted proteins | sample 9134171 | NCBI WGS metagenome assembly JAEEGF01 (sample SAMN16246542, study PRJNA631951) | gut metagenome | biome: gut microbiome; feature: rumen; material: AP-attached | host: Bos | place: Iran: Karaj | collected 2018-10 | reverse complement strand
CCCGTCGACCGCCTGTGGATTTCATCACTAACCGAGGAGCGCATCCGCGAAGGATTCCAGAACCTCAAACCCAAGTCTGACTACCAGTCGCTCTACGAAGCCGGACTCTGTCGTGCCATTGGCGACTGGCTGCTCGGAATGAACGCCACCCGTCTCTATACGCTCAAATATGGACGGCGCGAGCGACAGGCCCCACCTCTCTCTGTAGGACGCGTGCAAACACCGACGCTGGCTCTCATTGTGAAGCGCCAACGCGAGATTGACAATTTCGTGCCCGAGCCTTACTGGGTGCTCACCACGCGCTACCGCGACACACTCTTCACAGCCACCAAGGGCAAATACCTGAAAGAGGAAGAAGGTCAGGCCGCTTTGGAAAAAGTCACCGGCAAGCCCCTTGAAGTTACCGGCGTGACATCGAAAGAAGGCCGCGAAGCGCCGCCACACCTCTTCGACCTGACCTCGTTGCAGGTCGAATGCAACCGCAAGTTCGGTTTCTCGGCAGATCTTACCCTCAGTCTCATCCAAAGCCTCTACGAGAAAAAGGTCACCACCTACCCCCGCGTCGACACCACCTACCTCAGTGAAGACATCTACCCCCAGTGCGGCCCCATCCTCAACGGGCTGACCATGTATCAGGACCTCCTCAAGCCCCTGCGCGGTCGGAAATTACTCAAAAGCAAAAAAGTGTTCGACACCTCAAAGGTAACCGACCACCACGCCATCATACCCACCGGCCAAGCTCCTTCAGGCCTCACCGACAACGAGCAGCGCGTCTTCGACCTCGTGGCCCGCCGCTTCATCGCCGTCTTCTACCCCGACTGCCGCTTCACCACCACCAACGTCATGGCCACAGTCGACACCATCCCCTTCAAAGTCACCGGGAAACACATCGTCAGTCCAGGATGGCGCGACGTCTTCGCACGCGACCAGCGACCCGCCGAACCTGACACCGACGAAGCCGAAAAAGACAACGACGAAGAGCGCCTGTTGCCCGACTTCCAAAAAGGCGAAAGCGGCCCGCACCAGCCCATGCTGACGAAGAAGATGACCACACCCCCGAAACCTTACACCGAAGCCACCCTGCTGCGCGCCATGGAAACCGCCGGGAAAAACGTAACCGACGAAACCCTGCGCGAAGCCCTCAAAGAAAACGGCATAGGGCGGCCATCCACACGCGCGGCCATCATCGAAACACTCTTCAAGCGCCACTACATCCAGAAAACCCGCAAAGCCCTCTTCCCCACGCCAACCGGATGCCAGCTCATCGACCTCATCCGCAACGACCTCCTCAAAAGCGCCGAGCTCACAGGGCAGTGGGAGAAAAAGCTCCGCGACATCGAACACCACACCTACGCCCCGGCCGATTTCATCGCAGAACTCAAAGAAATGGTCACCCACGTCGTCAACCAAGTGCTCAGCGACAACACATCCGGCCACATCGCCACACCGGCCACATCCCCCGTGCCCCGCGCCTGAAACCGCAGCATCCCCTAAACACACACCGAAATCCCCAAACGGCGTCTTGCCGCGCAGAAGTCCCACTTCAAAAATTTGAAGCGGCGCTTCCGCACTACCAGCCCAAAACAACCGACACTGCCAACACCCCCGACAAAACAATCACCACAGCCACCGTGCGCCAAGAGCGGCCCCGGCAGTGCCACACGACACCAAGCATCACCGCATAGCAAACCCCCGTCTGCCACAACGTCGGACACCAGGGCAGCACCGCATGCGGCAAGCCCGACACCCAGTCAAGCCAACCGTTCATACCGTGCGTCACCACCGACAACCCGCGGCCCACCAACGCCTGCACAGCCGGAAAAGGAGCACACGCGAAAAACAGCAACGCACCACCGAGCAAAACATAAGCACAAGGCACAGCCACAACGTTCGCCACAAGGAAATAAACAGGGAACGTACTAAAATGGTAAGCCACCACCGGAAACGTGCCCAACTGGGCCGCGCACGACACACCAACCACATCAAGCAACATCACAAGCGGCCAACACAGACCCGCATAGCAACGACGCAAAGGCAAAAACAACAGAATCGACAACACAGACAAAAACGACAGCTGAAAACCCACATCCAACAACTGAAAAGGACTTACAAGCAACACCAAAAATGCCGTAACAAACAGACTGTTCAATGCATTGCCGTCGCGACCCTGCAGGAAGAAAAGGCAAAAAAGGCTGTACATGGCGGCAGCGCGCACGGTAGGCAGTGAGAATCCCGTGAGCAGCGCGAAAAGCCAGATGAAAAGCAGCGTGAGCAGGCGGGCGGCCACACGGCCTCCGCGGGACGCGGAGAGAGGACGGAGCAGCAACAGCAGCAGGGTGACGAGTATGCCGAGATGCAGTCCCGAGAGAGCCAGCAGGTGGGCGACACCGGCGTCGGAATAGGAGGTGCGCATGTCGCGGGTGAGCCGGCTCTTTTCACCCAAGGTCATGGCAGAGAGCACGGCGAGGTCGCGGGGGTCGGAGACCACGGGGGCGTAGCGCAAGGCCAACCGGTGGCGCCACCGGGCTGCCTTCAGCTGCAAACGGGCCGTCCACGGGAGCACGGCAGCCAAACTGTCGGCCAACGGTGTGGGCAGACGATGCCAACGGTGCCAGACGAAAGCGGTGCCGAGGATGCCGTGACGGCGCACATAAGCCGCATAGCCGGAACGGGACAGGCTGTCGTTGTTTTCGGGAGGCAAGACACGTGCGGAGAAACGGATGGCGTCGCCGGGACGCAGAGCTGCCGCGGCGGAATCGGGACGCAGGGTGACCAGTACGTTCGTACGGGGTGGCAAACGCAACAGCAGCCGCCTGGAACGTGGCGTTTCCGTCCGGCTCATCACCACGCCCTGCCACACCGATTCCTGCTGTGGCCAACAAGGTTCCTCCACAGGAGACAAGACGACGACCCGGACGAAACCGGAAACCGCCGCCATGAGCAAGAACACCACAACCGTCAGACGCGGCACACGCTGCCACGTCCGTTTGGGCACGACGAAACCCAGGAGCAGTAATACAAAAAGTGCCGTCACACCAAGTGCAACGGCATACGGGAAACGTCCGACAGCCAAACCGCCTGCCACGCCGGCCACGAAGGGTATGACAAAACGGGCTGCCGGGCTATGGGGCTCAACGGTCATTTCGGACAGTTTATGCGAGTGTTTCTCCTTTAATGATATCGATTTCGCGGACGGGGTCGTCGGCACTGAATACGGCGTTGCCGGCAACGAGGATGTCGGCTCCGGCCTGGAAGAGGACATCGGCATTGTGGCGGTTGACACCGCCGTCGATTTCAATAAGTGTGGGGAGGTTGCGCCGGTCTATCATCTCGCGCAGCCGGCGGGTCTTGTCGATGGTGCGGTCGATGAACTGCTGTCCCCCGAAACCGGGGTTCACAGACATGAGCATGACCAGATCGGCTTCCTCTAGGACGTCTTCGATGGTAGACAAAGGCGTGGCGGGGTTGAGGGTGACGCCGCTGAACATGCCGGCCTGGCGTATTTGCTGAAGAACGCGGTGCAGGTGGGGACAGGCTTCCTGATGGACGTTCATGACGTGGGCTCCGAGGGCTTTCACTTCGTTAATGAACTTTTCGGGTTGCACGATCATGAGGTGGACGTCGAGAGGTTTTCGCGCCACGCGGGCCATAGCCCGCATCACGGGGAAGCCGAAGCTGATATTGGGAACAAAGACGCCGTCCATAACGTCGAGGTGGAACCAGTCGGCGCGGCTGCGGTTGATCATCTCCATGTCGCGCTCAAGATGGCCAAAGTCGGCCGAGAGCACGGAGGGAGCTATCATTTTCTTCCGTTCAGACATAACAACGCATTTAGCCGAGGGCAATGGTGCCGTCGGCAGAAGGCAGTTGCACGCGCTGGAATTGGCGTGCCAATTGTTTTAGGAAGATAATGGTTTCTGCTTTTGGCAGGAGTTCGGGAAATGTAGAATCACTCATGGGCAATCGGGGTTTAAATTCATATTTATAACGCCCGATTGCCTATATTATTATATGAATGTTCAATTTATTTCGAGGGAAATGTTTTTTTCCATTGCCATGCGACGCATATTGATGAGCGCGTAGCGCATGCGACCGAGGGCGGTGTTGATGCTGATGCCCAGGGTTTCGGCGATTTCACGGAAACTCATGTTGTAATAATAGCGCATGCGCACCACTTCGCTCTGGCTGTCGGGCAGGGCCTGGCAGAGAAGTTTCACGTCGTTGAGAGTCTGGTTGTTGACCAGCTGGCTTTCATGACTGCTGTCGGCCAGGTTGGCGTCGTTGAGGAGGTCGTATTCCACTTCGTCGTTGGAAATGAGATTCTCGTTTGCACGGTCGCGGTAATAGTCTATAATCAGGTTGTGGGCAATGCGTGTAATCCATGCCTGAAACTTGCCGGTGGCCTGATAGCGGCCTTCCTGAATACGCATAATCACTTTGACGAAAGTTTCCTGAAAGAGGTCATTCGCCAAGTCTTCGTCGTGTACCGTATAAAAAATATAGGAGTACAACTTAGATTTATACCTGTCCAAAAGGACGTCAAACGCTTCGTTATTGCCTTGCGCATACATTGAAACCAACTGGTCGTCGGTCCAACTGTTTAAAGTTTGCATTACAATCTAATTTTTAATTCTTAGAGTAACGTTCTTCTTATAGGCAATAATCAGTTTTTAGTTGTACATTTTGGTTTATCGGGGGCAAAGTAACGGCTTTTTCTCCGTTCCTCCAAATTTTCCCCCCAAAAAGTGCCTTTTTATGGTATATTTTTAACACTTCACTGACAATAATGTCGCTACAGGGGGTTCTTTCTGACAAAACCGGGCTTCGGTGCACAAAGGCGGCGTCTCAAAATTTTGAGACACCGCTTCTGTTTTTTGAAACGGTGTCACGGCTCTCTCAACTTACCTGCAGCTTCTCCGGAAGTTTGTATCCCCGCAAGAAGTCGGGCGTAGCCATGCGCTTCTTCCCGGCCAATTGCAGGTCGAGAACATGAAGGAATCCGTCTGAAAGGGCCACTTTCAATTCTTCATGTCCGTCACACACCACCGTGCCCACAGGCAAGTTGTGCTCCACCTGTTCCTTCCGGGATTGGAACACTTTCAGCATGTCTTCTCTGGCTTGGCCGCCGCTTTCCGTATGCAGCATGGTCCACGCTCCAGGTACGGGACTGAGTCCGCGGACAAAGTTGTGCACATCGCTCAGTTTGTGCGACCAGTCGATACGGCAGGTCTCACGGAAAATCTTTGGAGCGGGCCGCAGCGGTTCGTCTGCGTTCTCTTCCTGTGGCCGTGACGTCAGAGTACCGGCCAACAGACTGTCGACCGTCTTTACCACCAAGTCACCGCCCAAAAGCATCAGGCGGTCGTGCAGGTCACCGAACGTTTCGTCGGCACCAATGGGGACACGCACCTGGTCGATGATGTCACCGGTGTCTATTTCATGTTTCAGGAAAAATGTCGTAATGCCTGTTTCGCGGTCTCCGTTGATGATGGACCAGTTGATGGGAGCCGCACCGCGGTATTGTGGCAGCAGGGAAGCATGCAGATTGAACGTGCCGTAGCGCGGCATCGCCCACACCACTTCGGGCAACATGCGGAAGGCCACTACTATCTGAAGGTCGGCGCGAAGGCTACGCAACTGCCCCACGAAAGTTTCATCCTTCAGATTGGCCGGTTGCATCAGCGGCAAACCGTGCTCCAAGGCATACGTTTTCACAGGACTTGGCTGCAGGTGATTCTGGTGACGGCCTACCGGTTTGTCGGGCATCGTCACCACGCCCACAATGTTGTATCCTTCCTCGTGCAGACGCCGCAGGCTTTCCACGGCGAAATCGGGCGTACCGAGATATACAATTCTCAATTCTTCCTTATTCATTGTCATAACACCTTTATTCTTCCGAGAAATCCACCAGCATCTGACGGTAAGCGGCATAAAGCTTGCCTTGTTCAATGAGTCCCACAAATATACCGTTCGTATCGACTACAGGCAACACCTCCGCCCCCGTTTTTTGGAATTGGTCCATCACTCGCGTCATCGGGTCATCCACATTCAATATGCAGGGAGGGTCCTGCATCAGTTGGTCAGCCTTGAACACATGATAGAGTTCCTGGCGGAATACCACCTTGCGGATATGCGGCAGATAGATGATGCCCTGCAAGTGACCGGCACCATCAACCACAGGAAAAGCATTGGCATGCTCCTTGGCCACCAGCAACACCAGTTTGCCCAACTGCATGTTGGGATCCACACGCATGCAGTGCTTGTCGATGATGTTATCCAGACTCATCAAGGTCAGTATGGCGCGGTCCTTGTGGTGCGTAATGAGTTGTCCCTTCTTGGCCAGTCGTGTGGCATAGATGCTATGCGGTTCAAAAGCCACAATGGTCAAATAGGAACTCACCGTCACTATCATCAGAGGGACGAACATACCATAGCCGCCCGTCAGTTCCGCAATAAGGAACACACTCGTCAACGGCGCATGCATCACGGCCGTCATCACGCCCGCCATACCCAGCAAGGCATAGTTCTTCTCCGTGACCGACACACCAAAGCCCGCCGTATCCCACAACGAAGCGAAAACAAAACCGCTCAGACAACCCAGAAACAGCGAGGGAGCAAAGAGACCGCCGCAACCGCCGCCGCCTGTCGTAGCCGTCGAAGCCAGTGCTTTCGACAACATAATCAGTCCCAGCACAGCCAACAGCCATTCCTTGTGACCATAGAAGATGGAACCGTTGAGCAACTGGTCGGCATGGCCGTTGAGCAGCAACGCTATCGAATCATAACCTTCACCATAAAGCGGAGGAAACAGGAATATCAGGATACTCAGCACCGTGCCGCCTATAGCCAGTTTCGCATACAGATTGTGCTGCTTACGGAATACATTCTCAAAGGCGTTAGTAGCCCAGGTAAAATAGAGTGACACCAGTCCGCAGAACACACCCAGCAAAATGACCGGCGGCACGTGCGACACATTAAAAGCTTCTTCCATCTGGAACGTGAAGAGCGACTCAGAACCTTGGAAACAGAAAGTAATCACGGCTGCCGTCACGCAGGCCACCAGCAAAGGTAGCAACGAAGCCATTGTCAAGTCGAGCATCAACACTTCAAGCGTAAACAGCAGGCCGGCGAAGGGTGCCTTGAAGATGCCGGCAATGGCACCGCTGGCGCCGCAGCCAATGAGCACCATCAGTGTCTTTTGGTCTACGCGGAACCACTTGCCCAATGTGCTGCCGATGGCCGAGCCTGTCAGCACCGCCGGCGACTCCGCTCCCACCGATCCGCCGAAGCCGATGGTAATGGAGCTTGCTATGATGCTCGACCAGCAGTTGTGCTTCTTGATGTGCCCCTGTCGCCGCGAGATGGCAAAGAGTATTTTCGTCACGCCGTGTCCGATGTCGTCGCGCACCACGTATTTGATGAACAATGCTGTCAGATAGATACCCACCACCGGATAGACCAGATAGAGCCAGTTCATGTGAGTCACGTCGAAACTGTTCGTCAGCCAGAACTTGATTTCCTCCACCAGCCACTTCAGCAACTGCGCGGCCAATGCCGTCACGGCCCCCACGGCAAACGCCAGCAGCGTCAGCTGCTGACGACGGCTCAAATGGTTGTCAAGCCACGTCACTATCCGGTCTATTCTCTGTTCTATCGGCATGGGCTCTATTCTTCATTTTTTATCAGTTCCTGATGACCTTCACTTCCCCGTGTGCCCCCAGTTTAATAATCGTCGAAGGCTTCGCCTTGCGCCGGTCCTTCTGGCGATAGGCCACCACGTAGTCCACCGCGTCTATTATCTCCTGACTGATGTCTGCGAAACACTGAGGTGCAGGCTGTCCGCTCACGTTGGCCGACGTCGACACGATGGCACGGCGGAAACGCATGCACAGTTCCTTGCTGAATTCCTCGCGGGTCACGCGTATGCCCACGCTGCCGTCGTCTGCAATGAGATTGGCAGCCAGGTTGCGCGCCCCGTCATAGACAATCGTCGTCGGACGGTCGTTGAGTTCCATCACGTCCCACGCCACCGGTGGCACCTGCGACACATAGTATTCCAACTTCGCCTCCGAGTCTACCAGAGTGATGAGAGCCTTCGAGTCTGCGCGCTGCTTGATTTCGTAAATCCGTTTCACGGCCGCCTCGTTCGTGGCATCGCAGCCCAGGCCCCACACCGTGTCGGTGGGATAGAGTATCACGCCGCCGCGCTGCAAGACCTCCAGCGCCAATTTCACGTCATCGCGGAACACACTTGTGTTCACACGCTTCTTAACCGGTTCTGCGGGTACTTCGTCAGCCCCATCGCGACGCTTCGTCCACTTGATTTTGTCCACAAACTTCTTCATGGGGTCATCTGCATCTCATTTTGCTTGCAAAATTAACACAAAGTTAAGAACTAAATGCATTTTCATTCCACAAAAGTCCCACTTCAAACAACACAAGCGGCGTCTCAACATTTTGAGACGCCGCTTCTGTTTTGTGAAACGTCCGTTGCGGTTATTCCGTCCGCTACTTGACGACCTTCTTTCCTTTTTCTATATACACGCCCTTGTCCGCGTTTCTCACACGCCGGCCATGCAGGTCGTATGTACGAACGTCATCCGACCCATCCTGAGATATACGGCGGATACCCACCGGGGGAAGCACATGGAGCGGCGACGACACGTCGTTGGCACGGACCACCTTGGAATCTGTATAAGAACCGAGACCATGGACCAGCGTCATGTCATACGTGCCTTTCGACATCATCGCATCCAATTTCACGTTCAGATTGAGCAACGGCACTCCGACGGGCATAGTCCTGCTGTATACCGTATAGACGACCACGCTGTACGTGTTGTTCTCCTTCGCCTGCATCTTTACCGTGAAGATACCGGGCAGATTGGCCGCACGCGTCACACTCTCCAACGTCATGCCAGGGGGAAGCGTGAGGTCGAACTGCAGCGCACAGACGGGTGTGGAACTTCCGTCGTAGGAAACGCTGATGACACCTTCCTCGCCCACACGCAGCTCTTCGTACGACACGCCGAACGTCAGACCCGGGGCGGTACCGGCAACGTCGGGAGACGTCTCACCCAACAGCCGGTTCACCAGCAGCGACAGGTCGGCACGTTCCACCTTGCCGTCATTGTTCATGTCGGCGGCCTGGCGGATATACCCTTCCACCGTCTGGCTCTGCACGAAGGTGGCGCCGGCAACGACGTCGCCGAGGTTGATGTGGCGGTCGTTGTTCACGTCACCGCGCTCGTATACCAGCGACGGGTCGAGACCCACGTGGTCGTCCATCCATGCCAGACGTGTTTTGAGGGTTTCCTTGAGGAACTTCACCTCATTTTCATACGTATAACGGATACCCGTGCCAAAAGGCAGTTCTTTGTCGAGCACCGGCCAGCGGATGAAGTTCAGGCGCTGCGACTCGTCGATGAGCGCGGCCACACTGTCGATATAATGCTCGTAGTGTTCGTAAGTAAGGTCTCCGCGAAGGCGGTATTTGCTCCACAGATAGACCAGAGTGTCGCGGTATTGTTCGATAACTCTGGCAACAATCGTCCGGTAACTTCCACGATTAGCTCCATACACCAAAGAGAGAAAATCATTATAGCCGCTCGACGGGGTACACGGAGCAAAGATATCGTAAGTATGGTCAAGATCCCACGCAGGATAAAAATAGAAGTGGTCGTCGTCACGCTGCTTCAGTATATACACGCTCGAATTGAGGTCGGCATTGGCCGTGGCTTCCTCCAGAAGGAAACGCTTGACAAACGATTCCCGGTCAATGTAGCGCCTGATGCCCGCCTCCGCCACGGCAGGGTCGCTGGAGAAAATGCAACGCTCCATCTCGTCATAATGATTCTTGATGTACGACAGTTGCTGGTCCGTGATTTCATCGTAATTGGGGTAATGCACCGTCATCGGTGCGCTGTACATGGCGGAAACAAACCTTACCGGTTCGTTAGCCGGAGCATTGTCCAACTCCAACATATAACCGCCGGTGATGTTCTCGTCTTGCGGAGTCAGCGGAGACACTTCGATACGCTTCTCTCTCACTTCCATCTGGTCATAGATGTCGAAATTACCCATGTACTCGCCGTTCAACACCACGTCAACAGGAGTGCCCGCAGGAGTGTACCTCATTCCTATCTGCTTGCTCATCTCGAAAGACACCAGGTTACGCATCAGCGACTTGTCCTGGTGGTTTGCCAGCAATACCCACTTCTTCGCTTTCGCAGGCAGACCCAACACACTGTGCTTCTTCTTGAACTTAAGCTTGTACGGCTTCTTCTCCAATGTCCACGTGCCGTTACCACGGCCACGGACTTCCATGCTGTCGCTCAGTACAGCATGGCCGTCGTCAGAGATTATCGTCGCTATACCTGGACGGTATACCGTCTTAGAATTCACCGCGGCTTCTTTCTCCGTGTGCATCACTACCAAAGGCAGGTTCGTCACCTGGTATAGCTGGCTGTCGTCGCCTTCACCGGGATCGCCGTAATAGCTTACTTTCGGACGGTGGCTGCCGGCGCTCTTCGGACCTACGTAACGGACATAACGGAAACCGCGGCTGCAGTTCACGTCGACCGTCACGTATTCTCCCGGAGAAGGCTCTTCCTTTATCATGTAAAACGGGATGGCGTCGCCGTAGTCCGCATTGTTCGCACCCTCGAAGATGCCCAGCTGGACTTTCACCGAGGAACTGGCCATGTATTTGATCTTCTTGATGACGTGAGGACGCCCGAAGTCCATGCTTACCACGTTGTTCTTTGCACGCTGCTCTCCGGGGATGGCGTCGCCGTCTTCCGTCTCGTCATAACCCAACACGTCTTTCTCCAACGGGTGGTAACCGGTCTGGTATACGTTCCACGCGATGTTGTTGATGCCGGTGCTGTAATAGGCGTAACCGTAGCCACGGTAAGGACCCACTTTCAGCTTCGTTTCGCCTTCCATGTGGTACATCACCAGGGATTTCTCGTTCGTCACCCACCAGTCGTGGATCGTGTAGTTCCCTTCCGTCGGCTCGAATTCTACAGTCAGCGCGTTCGACGACAACGGAGTCGTGCGGATGCCGTTTTCTTCCGTCGCGTACAGGTATTCGTTCGTGTACACGTTACGGACAATGTACTTGTCGCCCGAACTCAGAATGCGCCATTCGTTACGGGCGTCGTAGCCTTCGCTCAGTGCCAGGGGGAAGCCTTTGTTGTTGTTAGGCTCCTTCACTGTGCACGTGTCGCTGCTCAGGTATTGCGTCGGGCCGACGTTCAGGTAGTTCGTCGCGTTGTTGAACAGCACCTGCATGCCGTTCGTTATCTCACCCGCACCCACCTGGCCGCACTGTGTCATCGCGGCACGGAACGTCCAGTATACGCTGCCGGCGCTGGCGCTGTAGGATGTCCGACCGCCTGTCAGGTCGGGGACCAGATAACGCGCCACGCCGTCTTCGTAGTGAGCCAGAAGCAGCGCGGCGCCGGTCACGTTGACGAACGCACCCAGCTGGAGCGTGGGCTTCACGATTTCAAGGCTCGTCGCTTCGCTGACTGAAACGACATACACGCACGCCGTGTCGCTGCAACAGAGGTATTGGTCGCGAGCGATGTTACGGAGGTAGAACGACGGCACGCCTTCGTGCTGGGACGGAGCGCCAATCAGCTCGAACACTTCGGTGCCACCCGAATAATACGACAGACGGGCCGAACGAGCCTGACCGTCCCCGGCCTTGCTCATATGAGCACTCAAGAAAAAATCGGTTTTCGTCGAACTCTGCAAACTGGTCAGATAAACGTAGTCACCGGCTGTCAACACGGTACGGCCCAATGGCTTGCCTAGCCAATAGTCGCGACTGACAACAGGCATGCACACCAGTAGTGCCACACCAAGTAAAGAGAGTTTCAAATACGCTAACTTCATCATTCTCGTCATTTGACAGTGCGAGTTTACGCAAAAACTTTGACATGAAACATTACAGAAATGTAAAATAACCTTACCACAGCCATTTTTCATGAGTTTCGGGTGACTATAATGGAAAGTTGCACTTCAATTGTAACAAATGCAATATAATTCGCACAAAAACGCTTGTAGAAAAAACATCTGTTTTTCGTATCAGGAAAGCGCCCGTTTTTCTGTAACTTTGCAATCAGGAATGACGACATTAAGCAATCATCATCGTCTGTGGCAACGGCTGACAAGCATCTTGGCGTGTCCGTTAGTCGAGGCATGGCCTTTGTTTTTGGTATGTCTTTGCCTGAACGCGTTCGACACGATACGCCAAATAAAGGATATGCTCTCTGGAGCCATTGCGCCTGTGAGTTGGGGAGTTTTGGCCAGCAATTTGGCCCTTTATGCCCTGTTGGCATACATCGTAGCGGCCGTAGTGGTGGCCACGGGCCGCCGATGGGTGAAGGTTGTGGCTTATGCCGTTATGCTCGGCTTATTTCTGGCCGATTCTTTCCTTCTATATAATTACAGCATGCATCTGTCGCCGAGTGCACTGATGCTTTTGGGCGAAACATCGGTGCGCGAGAGCCGCGAGTTTTTGTCAACAACAGCGTTGTCGACTGGAAGCCTGAAAGCATGCGTTCAAGTGTTCCTACTGGTAATAGTTATTCTTATTCTGGAGCGAATAAGGCGACAGTCAGCAAAGTATCACGGTGTATGGGCTTTGATTACAATAATTATCATCATCTGCGGAGGCTATGCTGCCCGAGTTTATGCCGGACTGTTACGCCAGACATCCGTAGACGGCGTGTCGGCGTTTATGAACAATACAGAAGCCTTTCCCTCGGATGCTTTCAGCAAACTTCTGTATTCGTGTTATGACTTGCACTTGGCAGGAAAGGAGATGCAGCTTGCCGTGGACGTGAGCAAGAGGGCAGCCAAGGAAACCTGCATGACGGAGGAAGATTCGCTGACCATAGTACTCGTGGTGGGCGAATCGTATATCAAGCGGCACGGAGGCGTGTATGGTTATGCACTGCCGACGACTCCATTCATGGCCCAGGAGCGTGAGGCCGGCCGTCTGACAGTATTCACCAATGCGGTGGCGCCCTACAACCTGACGAGCCCCTTAATGCGCAGTTTGTTATGCTGCAACAGTGTGGGAGCTGGCGAACGATGGTACGACACACCTTACTTCCCCGTGTTGTTCAAAGCGGCCGGATTCAATGTTCTGATGTGGGACAATCAGCGCGGCACCGCTCCCGACGCAGCATTCACGTTTGCGCTCAACCGTTTTCTGTACGATTCCGAGCTTCAACCGTTGGCTTATTCGCAAACGAACGAAACATGCCATGAGTACGACGGCCAATTGGTCGATGACTTCAAACGGGAGGCACGCTTGGGACAGCGCAATCTGGTCATCTTCCACCTGATGGGGCAGCACGCAGCCGCCACCGACCGCTATCCACACGACAAACGCTTCGAACGCTTCACGGCCGACAGCATCGTCCGTGGCGAAACATGGCTAACACAAAAAAAGAAACGCCGCATTGCCGAATACGACAACGCGACTCTATATAATGACCACGTCCTTTCAGAAATAACGGAACTCTTCCGTGAGAGAAATACCGCGGTCGTGTATCTGTCGGACCATGGCGAAGAAATGTACGACTGGCGCGATTCTGAAGGCCGGCGGCGCGACAACATCAGCCGGCAGGTTTTGCAAAGCCAGTATGAGGTACCGATGGTGGTGTGGACGTCAGAAACGTTCAGACGGAAACATGTCGATTTGACGGATGCGCTGGCAGCCGCGGCACAACGGCCGATGACAACAGACAACGTATGCCACCTATTGTTTCGGTTGGGCGGTATGAGCACACCATATTATCATCGGCAACGCGACGTGCTGGACTCCGCTTACCAGTGTCCGCCACGATTGGTGGAAGACAGCGTGGACTTCGACCTTGTGATGGCAGACAACTAACACACGACTTCAACAGAACAAAGCGGCGTCTCAAATTTTCGAGGCGCCGCTTCTAATTTTTGAAGTGGCGCCTCCAATCCGGAAAGGGTTTAGTCCTAAAATTCACTCGTGAAATGGAACCGGATATGTTTGAAGTCCTGTTGGGCCATCTGGAGCACGTAACCCGAATCGGCCAGGAAGACGTCGCGGCCCTCGGTGTCCTTGGCCATATATTGGTACTTGCGCTTCTTGAATTGTTCCAGTTCCGCCTCATCGTCGCTCTCAATCCAGCAAGCTTTGTAGAGCGACACGGGTTCCCAACGGCAACGGGCGTTGTACTCGTTCTCAAGGCGATATTGGATGACTTCGAATTGCAGTTGGCCGACGGTACCGATGATTTTGCGGTTGTTGAACTGGTTGATGAACATCTGGGCGACGCCTTCGTTCATGAGCTGTGCGATACCTTTCTCCAACTGCTTGGAACGCATGGGGTCGTCGTTCTCAATATACTTGAACAGTTCCGGCGAGAACGACGGGAGCCCGCGGAAATGAATCGGTTCGCCCTCGGTAAGGGTGTCGCCGATTTTGAACATTTCGTTGTCGGGCAGTCCCACGATGTCGCCGGGCCAAGCCTCGTCGATGGTGCTCTTGCGCTGCGCCATGAACTGCGTGGGCGAAGAGAAACGCACGGTTTTGCCGAGCCGCATGTGGCGGTAGGGCATGTTACGTTGGAAACGGCCGCTGCACACCTTGCAGAAAGCGATACACGAACGGTGGTTAGGGTCGATGTTGGCCGTTATTTTAAAGATGAAGCCGGTGAATTTGGGCTCTTCGGGGCTGACCTCGCGTTCCTCTGCCTGCACGGGACGGGGCAACGGGGCTATCTCGACGAAACAGTCGAGCAGTTCCTTGACGCCGAAATTATTGAGCGCGGAACCGAAAAAGACGGGGGCCACGTCGGCCGACAGATAGGTCTGCACGTCGAATTCGGGATAGACACCCTCGATGAGTTCCAAGTCGTCGCGCAGTTTCTGGGCATCCTTGTCACCCACATGGGCTTCGAGGTCGGCCGAATGGACATCCACCTCAACGGTTTCCGTCACCTTCTGTTTGTCAGGCGTGAAGAGATTGAGCCGCTGCTCATAAAGGTTATAGACACCCTTGAACTTGGCGCCTTGGTTAATGGGCCATGAGAGCGGACGCACCTTAATCTGCAGTTCCTGCTCCAACTCGTCGAGGAGGTCGAAGGGGTCGCGGCCTTCACGGTCCATTTTGTTGATGAAAATGATGACGGGTGTCTTGCGCATGCGGCACACGGTCATGAGCTTGCGTGTCTGCGTCTCCACTCCTTTGGCCCCGTCGACCACAATGATGACTGAATCGACGGCCGTGAGTGTGCGGAACGTGTCCTCGGCAAAGTCCTGGTGACCCGGGGTGTCGAGAATGTTGATTTTATAGGTGTCGTCACCCTCGTTGGGCATGTAG
>JAEEGF011638335.1_pt1 | contig 15377 bp, 6 predicted proteins | sample 9134171 | NCBI WGS metagenome assembly JAEEGF01 (sample SAMN16246542, study PRJNA631951) | gut metagenome | biome: gut microbiome; feature: rumen; material: AP-attached | host: Bos | place: Iran: Karaj | collected 2018-10 | reverse complement strand
AGGGTGTTGGCAATGGAAAAGAAGAAAGTAAAGATTGTTACAATAGGCGGCGGAAGTTCATATACTCCGGAGCTTATGGAAGGTTTTATTAAAAGATATGAGGAAATGCCTATAAAGGAAATCTGGCTTGTGGATATTCCTGACGGAGAGGAAAAACTTAATATAGTGGGCGCTATGGCGCAGCGTATGTGGGATGCAAGCCCGTACGATGTTAAGGTTCATCTTACATTAAACAGGCGCGAGGCCTTAAAAGATGCGGATTTTGTTACTACGCAGTTCCGTGTGGGTCTTCTTAACGCCCGCATCAAAGATGAGAGAATCCCGCTTTCATATGGCCAGCTTGGTCAGGAGACAAACGGCGCAGGCGGCATTTTCAAGGCTTTCAGAACAATACCTGTTATCCTTGATATCGTAAAAGATATGAAAGAGCTCTGCCCTGACGCATGGCTTATCAACTTCACAAACCCGAGTGGCATGGTGACAGAGGCAATTATCCGTTATGGAAAATGGGACAGAGTTATGGGGCTTTGCAACGTTCCTGTGGGAGCAATGCTTAAAGAGCCAAAGCTTATCGACACTACGCTTGATCAGCTTGTATACAAATTTGCAGGCCTTAATCATTTTCACTGGCACAAGGTTTACGACCTTAAGGGTCACAATGTAACACAGAAGATCATTGATGCCATGTTTGAAAAGAAGGACGACGAGTCGGTTCCAAAGAATATTTTCGATGTTCCGTATTTTAAGGAGCAGCTTGATACCATGGGCATGATCCCTTGCGGATATCACCGTTATTACTACAGAGAGCAGGAAATGCTTAACCACCTCATTGAGGAATACAATGGCATCGGCACAAGAGCTGAGCAGGTAAAAGAGACAGAGGCAAGGCTTTTTGAGCTTTACAAAGATCCTAACCTTAACTACAAGCCTGAAGAACTCAGCAAGAGAGGCGGTGCGCATTACAGCGATGCAGCCTGCGAGACTATCGTTTCAATCTATGCAAATAAGAATACCCACATTGTTCTTTCAACAAAGAATAACGGCGCGGTTCCGGATCTTCCTGCTGACTGCGTAGTTGAGGTTTCAGCGCATGTTGGCTCAGCGGGAGCGCTTCCGATAGCTTTTGGCGAGCTTCCACCTGCTGAAAGAGGATGGCTGCAGTGTATGAAGAATATGGAACTCTGCGTTTGCGAGGCAGCAGTAACTGGCAATTACGGTCTGGCGCTTGAGGCATTTACCATTAATCCGCAGATCACAGCCGGAGCAGATGCAAAACGTATCCTTGACGAACTTCTCATTGCGCATAAAAAATATCTGCCTCAGTTTGCAGAAAAGATCGCCGAACTTGAAAAAGAGGGCGTAACCATAAAAGACGACAAGGCAAGAGCCCTTACAGAGCAGGGATTATAATCATTTCTGATAATAATGAATGATGATAAAAAGACAGGTCAAAACGACCTGTCTTTTTTGCCACACTTAAATGAACATAATCTAAAACCTGTAAGCGACTTACGGGTTTTAAAATCGCAAATCAACGACTTGCAAAAAATAATTTTGCAAAACGCGTGATTTTTTGCTGTTTTGTGACCGAGTTGTGACCCTCGGGTAGTATAATCGAATTCGGAAGCGATCCGTAAAGCCTTAAAAGGTTTAAGGCGGGGGCAGGATTGGAAGGAGACGTAAAATGAAGACTAAAACATTTAGAAAAGTGATGGGCGCAGTTCTTGCTTTTGCTCTTGTAGTAACAGGGCTTAAGTTTGGCGAGATCAGGGCAGTAGCCGGCGACCCGGTTGAAGGGGATTTAACAAGAGTTGTTGAGGATTATTCGGTAACAACAGCAAAGAGTACTGACAAAAAAGTTAAGGTAACAAAGTCAGTAGATTTCAGCGGTGAAAACAATGTTGTTATCAATTTTGATATAGAAGCAGACGAGAGCCTTGTTGGCAATGAGCAGTCAAAGGGCGATGTTGTACTTGTAATTGATGCTTCAGGTACGCTTAATAAGGGCGACTCCTATAAATACGAGAAGGCCGGAGCAAAGCAGATCGCAAAGATGGTCATTGAAAATGGCTTTTCTGTTGGAGTTGTTTCATTTGAGTCAACAGCTGATATTATGTGCAATCCTTCAAAAGATTACGATACAGTAGCAGCTGCTATAGATAAGATTACTTGTACCGCAGACTCTCCTCATTTTACAAATATGCAGGCAGGACTTCATGTGGCTGACGTAATGCTTGGAGAGAAGAGAACCTCAGGCGGAACTATTATTTTACTTAGCGATGGAAAAGTAAACCAGTGTTACAGACCTTACGGAAAGATAGTCGATGAAGAAACTGGCAAAGCGAAAAAATATGTAGTATATAACTTAAAAGTTAGTGGAGAGAGTTATACATACGATTTAGGTAAAACTAACATGGTAGAGTTTGTTAGCGATTTTAAGTATAATGAGCTTGCTAACAGTAATGCTTCATTAAACCACCTTCCATCAACTTACATACAGTCAACTTGTATTAGAAATAGCGATGAAAAATCATTTCCATTTCAAGCAATAGAAATTAATCAACCTGAAACCTCAAAGAAGAAAAAAATATACGTATGTACAGTAGACAATCAGATGTACCGTATGGATGAAGAAAGCGTAGATGTATGGACAAATCCAGGCAACTTTAATGAAAAGATTTATTGTAAAAAATGTGATAACAGTTATGCTACATATGGTGATTCTATCGAGGTCACCAAATGGTATTGGCTAAATGGGCTTCCTAACAGGATGTATTATTCAGCCGTTGACACAGGATATATGACATACTGTGATGCAGAAAGAATTAAAGAAAAAGGCACTACAATTTATACAATCACATATCCAAACATGAATAATCCAATAAAGAAAAAGGATTATGATGGAAGAACGGCATCATATGAAAAGTACGTAATGACTAACGTTGCGACAACAAAAATAGTTGATGGCAAAGCAATTCATTACAACCAGTTCGTTGAACTTGGTGAAAACATCTCATGGGACGGTGTTGTTAAAGGAATCAAGAGTGTTCTTCCTGCAGATGATGATCAGCCTACATCAGATGATTTCTCAGTAGACCTTACCGACGAGTTTCCATCTTACCTCACACCTGCTGCATCAACAGATGGCGCATACAAGGTTGAGGGCAAGGTTGTTACAGCTAAGGTTTCAGATTTTAACGAAGACGGACATGCTACTCTTAGAATCGTAGCAACTCTTGATAAAGAGGCTATGATAGCAGCTTACAGAGCTAATACCTCTATCGGAAAGGTCAGCGCTGACGCAAGCAAGATCTGGATCGATATGAACAAGGCTGCAAGCGTTGCTTACGGCACCGAGACAATAAATGTTCCAAATCCAAAGCTTCCATTTGGTATCTGGAATGTTAACGTAGAGTATCAGGTTGAAGTTCCTGACTCCACAGGTTTTAGCACAGAATATAAGGTTGTAACAGCTCCTGCTGTACAGCTTTTTGAAACCGAAACTTATACAATTAAAAATGTAGACGGTTATGATGTTACAAATCAGGCGAAATTTAAGGAGCCATTTGTTATAACGACCTACTCAAAAGGCGTTGATGTTGTATCACCAAGTGATAATAAAGTAAAGAATTCAATCGGCAGCGAAGTTAATTTTGATGGAGAAAGCAGAAACGTAAATGTATTTGTTGGATACGAACTTAAGTCATACTCCGTTTCTTTCTACAATGAGAACGGTGAAGGAATCATTGAAAAACTGATCCCTAGCGTAGAACCGGTAATTCCTGTAGCGGATGCTCCTGTAGACCCGCAGCCTGCAGAAGGACAGCAGGAAGAGGGACAGCCTGAAGAAGGTCAGCAGGATGGAGAGCCACAGGAAAATGGAGAGCGCGTTATCCATACTCCTATAGGTGAAATCACAAGAGATCCAGAGATCACTTCAGAGCCTGCGATCGTAACACCTGATCCTCAGGTGGCTGCGGACGAGCAGCCTACAGCTCCTGTAGAAGGTGCAAACGGAGAAGATGATGAGGAAGAGGGATTCCCTGAGATCCCAAGCAGCTTTACTTCTGTATACGAAGTTTATACAGTACAGGTTAAGTATGGCGTTAGAATTTCTGATGGTAGCATGGCAGAAGCAAATGCCCTTGCTAACGTGAGAGCAGGAAAACTTAACGATGAAAGACATACAAATGTACAGTTTGCAGGATGGACACACGCAGATAAAACATCTGCAGGCGCAGCACTTATTGCTCCTATCACAGGTGATTTAAGCGTTTATGCAAGCTATACTTCAGAAGCTATTTACTATGTAACATACAAGCAGTACACAGATAAGCCTTTTAACGGAGTAAGCAATTATGGAACTCCGGTTCCTGTAGTAAGCGGCGGCAGCCATACAGTACTTACCACAGGTCCTGCACTTAGCGGTTATGAGTTCAAGGGATGGAGTCTTAGCGATGCAGAGGATGCTACAGTACTTGATGTAACTGTATTAGAGAACATCACATCAGATGTAGTTCTCTATCCTGTATACGAAAAGCTTCCAGATCCTGAACCGGTTAATCCTGACCCGGTTAATCCTGACCCGGTTGATCCTGATCCTGTAGATCCAAACCCTGTAGATCCAAATCCTACAAATCCGGATCCGACACCAAGCGATCCCGCGCCAAGCAACCCGACACCAAGTAATCCTACACCAAGCAATCCAAACCCAAGTAATCCAAATCCAAACCCATCAAACCCTGATCCTGCAAAGGAGCCTGAGATTGAAATGGGACCGGACGGAACACCACTTGGCGATGCCAATACAAAGGGACCACAGATAATCAATTACGACGGTGAGGATGAGATTTCCGAAATGGATCTTACTCCTGATGAGCAGGCACTTGGTGATGCAGTGCTTCCTAAGACAGGAACAACTCCTGTACCTGTATTCTACGTAGCAGGCGGATTACTTGTAGCGCTTGCAGGAATACTTTTCTTTGTTAAAAAGAGACATTAATTATACAAAAGGAACCCGAAGGAACTAGGCCTTCGGGTTCTTTTTCGTTAAAAACTGCTATGATCATTAATAATTAGCTTCTGATACTTCAAAGTAAGCCTGTGGGTGAGCGCATACAGGACAAGCGGCAGGAGCCTCGGTTCCTACTACGATATGTCCGCAGTTGCGGCATTCCCAAACCTTAACTTCGCTCTTTTTAAATACTTCTTGCATTTCTACGTTGTTAAGAAGTGCACGGTATCTTTCCTCGTGATGCTTTTCTATCTCAGCTACAGCGCGGAATTTATAAGCAAGAGCTTTAAAGCCTTCTTCTTCTGCGGTCTTAGCAAAGCCCTCGTACATATCTGTCCACTCGTAGTTCTCGCCTTCTGCTGCAGCTTTAAGGTTTTCTGCTGTATCACCGATACCGTCAAGCTCCTTAAACCACATCTTAGCGTGTTCTTTCTCGTTATCTGCTGTCTTAAGGAAGAGAGCTGCAATCTGCTCAAAGCCTTCCTTCTTTGCCTTTGAAGCAAAGTAGGTATATTTGTTTCTTGCCTGAGACTCTCCTGCAAAAGCTGCAAGAAGATTCTTTTCAGTCTGTGTTCCTGCGTATTTGTTTGCCATTTTTAAATCCTCCCTGTATTGTTATTTGTCGCGGCTTTATGAACCAGCCTGCTTAATCTCATATTACCATATTCTCATCAAACTCTCAAATGAAAAAAATATAAAATGAAACGTGACATATGTACCGATGCCTATAAATATGTGGGTTTTTCTGATATTATATCAAGCAAACGAATAATAGTCCAATCATATTTTGCAAATGAGCGCAAGTTGACAAATAACTACATAAATTGTATAATAATAGCTAATCTCTACACAAAAACAACTATAACGGAGGCCTCGGGTATGAGTATTTTTTCAAAGAAATCTTTTAAAATGCTGGCACTTTTAATAGTGGCAACACTCTTTGTTTCTACGGCATTTATGCCTGTTACAACTGTTAAGGCAGCCACAAAGCCTACATCTATCATTTTAAATTACACCAAAAAGCAGATGGTTGTGGGTCAGAAGGTAACTCTTAAAGTGCTGGCTGTAAAACCTGCAAAAGCAGCAAACTCCGTAACATGGAAAAGTTCAGACACTTCTGTTGCAACGGTAAGTAAAGCAGGCGTTATAAAAGCAAAGAAAAAAGGAACCGCAACCATTACCGCAGTTTCAACGGCAGATAAGAGCGTTAAGGCAAAATGTAAGGTAACGGTTCTTAAATACAAAGTTCCGACGCTTACTCTTAAAGAAACAAACGGAACTTGGAGCAGCGGCAGTGAGCTTCTAAAAAAGAAATGGAAGGAAATGTATCCGTACTGGGTTATGAACCTTGGACTTCAGGATAAGCTCAGTGATGTTGGTGTTATCTGGCTATGGGACGACAATATAAACGGCGCAGACAAGGTGGACTTTTCGGCAGAGACTAACACTGTTTATATGGGACCGCTTCCGCACCATAGAAATCAGGACCCTAATAACCACTACGAATATGAGCCTTTAGTAGATCAGATGCTTCATGAAACGGGACATCTATGGAGTTCTCAAGGACAGGAACTTGTACGTGTGGACTTTGGACAATGGGCATGGGAAGCTCTTTCGATAATTGCACAAATAGAGTACAGGATCGGAAGATACGGTGAGTTTAACATGAGCGGCGAACCGAGATTTGATCTGATCAATTTTGCGGGATGGGAACTTGTTAACGGAACTTTATATGACGGAAATAAATATTCTCGTGATTCTGTAGATTATACGGCAGCAAACGCATTTTACTATATGTCATCCGTTCTTTCAGCAAAAGGAACTTACAACTACTGGAAGAAAATTTATAAGGCCAGAATGGATAACTATAAGGCAACAGGAAATACTCAGCTTGGCTGGGAAGAGTTTGCAAAGATGCTTGACGATGCTGCTGCCGGAAAGACTATTGACGGTATGAAACCTTCAGATTGGCTTAAATCGAGGTCTGTTTCAAATATTGAAGGCACTCCGGGGGATTATATTTTCTTATATCCTGACAGACCTGCAGAAATGTGGCCGACATTTTATGTAAGCTGCTTTAACAGATACAAAGATGAGACCGGAACCATCCGCGAAAAAGCCTACACCGGAACCGAAGTTTCTTACAAGATAGAAGATGCTACCGGAAAGGTTTGGTTTAAGGGAACTACCAAGACTCAGGATAACGGGTATGTATTCTTTGATAACGGAAACCTAGATGATTCAAAGCTTAAGGATAACACAATGCTTAAGTGCACTGCTACAGCTACATTTAACGGCCAAAAACACACGGCTGTAACATATCAGATATTTACAAGGAGCACGACGGATAACGATACCAATTCAACATACATTATGCTTCTTAACGAAGACGGGAATATTGTAACTGACGTAAAAGCAGCGGATATCAAAATATCGGGAGCATTATCAAAAGATACAAAATCTTTGGGGCTTGGAACTCTTATTCTTAAGGGCGAGATCGGAACCACCTATACTATCAAGTATAATGGGAAAACATATAAGATTTCTCAGCCTGAATGCCGAAGGGTTTACCCTTTGGTTTTAAAATAAAAATACACAGGCATATGTGTAAAGGGGGACGTGACAGCGTCCCCTTTTATATTACTTTAAAAATTGGCATGTTTCTTAAATATCTTATATTTCATATTCTGCTTGACCAAATTATAATGTAGCTGTAATATTGTAGGTAACTACAGGTTAAGCGCTTAACCTAAAACCGGGAGAAGATTATGAAAAGATTTTTGAAATGCTTTATTGCGGCAATCTGCACGGTAAGCCTCCTTGCTTCCTGCGGTGAAAATAAAGGGCCGCAGATGATGAAAGATAACAACAAGCCTCCGCAGATGCTTGGCGACTTTCACGGCACCACCTACGAGATATACGTTGGCAGCTTTTATGATGCAAGTGGCGACGGAATGGGCGACCTTAAGGGAGTGCTTGAAAAACTTGATTATATAAACGATGGCAACGATAAGACTGACAGCGACCTTGGCTGCGACAGCCTCTGGCTTATGCCCGTTATGCCGTCGCCTACCTACCACAAGTACGACGTTACAGACTTTTTTAATATAGATCCGGCATACGGCACTCTGGATGATTTTAAAAATCTTTCAAAAACCATGCATGAGCGCGGTATGAAGCTGCTTTTTGACCTTCCTTTAAACCACACTTCAAGCAAACACCCCTGGTTTATAACTGCCTGCGATTACCTTAAGAACCTGCCTGAGGGGGCGCAGCCAAGCGCGGCGGAGTGCCCGGAGTTTGGCTACTACTATTTTACAGACAGCAAGGTGCACCCTGACTACTATTACAGCGTGACCGGTACCGACTGGTTTTACGAGGGAAAGTTTTGGAGCGAGATGCCGGATCTTAACCTTGAAAATGATGAACTGTTTAAAGAGATAGAAAAGATTCTTACCTTCTGGCAGGAAAACGGTGTAGACGGCTTCAGGCTGGACGCGGTAAAAGAGTTTATTAGCGATAATACAGAGAAAAATGTGGCAATCCTTAAGAGGATAAAAGACATAGTCTATGCGAACAATCCTGACGCATACATAGTCGGCGAGGCATGGACTGCGTACTCCACATTTTCAAGGTACTATAAATCAGAAGTGCCAAGCTTTTTTAACTTTGCCTTCGGCACGCGGGACGGCTATATAGCAAAAACCCTTAACGGAGCCACAAACAGCGGCGCCGCAAGCTTTGGGATAATGATCGAGAAAGTAAATGATGCCATAAAGGCAAACACAGATGACTACATAGATGCGCCGTTTTATACAAATCACGACACTCCTCGAAGCTACACCTACTACAAAGGCGATAACGTTACGGAAAAGGTAAAGATGGCGGAAGGAATGAACCTTCTTATGAGCGGAAACGCTTTTCTTTACTACGGCGAAGAGCTTGGTATGAAGAGCGGCGGCCCTGACGAAGAAAAGAGAATGCCGATGCCTTGGGGCGGCCCTTACGGGAAAGACGGCGTCTGCTATCCGCCTACAGGGGCAAAAAATGTTGAACTTCCTCTTGGCACCTATGCAGATCAAAAGGATGACCCTTATTCCGTATACAACTTTGTAAAACAGGTAATAAAGATACGAAATGCTAACCCTGAGATAGCAAGAGGCGTTACCGCCAATGTGGCTGAGCTTTCAGATAAGAATATCAGCGCATTAAAAAAGACTTATAATGACAGCACGCTATACATAATCTACAACCTTAGCAGTGAGGAGCAGGTACTTGATCTTAACGGAAAAGCGCCTGACCTTAACATAAAAGAAAAATGTGGAAGCCTTCAAACGGGCGAAGCCCCTGTAAAATACAAAGACGGGACACTTACCCTTCCGCCTTACAGCGCAGCGATATTGAAATAATAAACGAAAACATACTTTTCGGAGGTTATATATGAAAGAACAGACTTCAAAAGAATTAATGAGAGGATCGGGAGTATTGCTCCCTATTTCGGCGCTTCCTTCGCCTTACGGCATCGGTACCCTTGGCAGAGCAGCATACGAATTTGTAGATGAACTTCGTGATGCGGGTCAGTCATACTGGCAGGTACTTCCTATCGGACCTACAAGCTACGGCGACAGCCCATATCAGTCATTTTCTGCATTTGCGGGAAATCCGTATTTTATCGATCTTGATATGCTGGCAAGCGAAGGGCTCCTTGACAAAGAGGAGCTTAATACCTACGACTGGCTTGATACGCCTGAGTATGTTTCCTACGAAAAACTCTGGGATTCGCGTTTTGAGGTTTTAAACAAAGCATATAAAAACGCAGACCTTGCAAAAAATGAGGCTTATGAAAAATTCTGCAAGGAAAACAGGCACTGGATAAATGATTACGCTCTTTTTATGAGTCTTAAAGAAAGCCACGGCCACAAAGAGTGGTTAAAGTGGGAAGAAGAGCTTCGCGTAAGAAAGCCTGCGGCTATAAAAAAAGCAACAGAAAAGTATGCAGATCGCATTGGCTTCTGGAAGTTTGTGCAGTTTAAGTTCAGTGAGCAGTGGGCTCTTTTACGAAACTACGCAAACCTTCGCGGCATTTTCCTTGTGGGTGACATCCCTCTTTACACTGCCCTTGACTCAGCTGACGTGTGGGTAAGCCCAAAGCAGTTCCAGCTTGATGCAAACCTTAAGCCGACACGTGTTGCAGGGTGCCCGCCTGATGCATTTTCAGATGATGGCCAGAAATGGGGAAATCCGCTCTATGACTGGGATGCTATGGAGGCAGACGGTTTTAAGTGGTGGAAAAACAGGATCGGAAATATGGCAAAGATGTTTGATGTCATAAGGATCGACCATTTTATCGGAATAGTAAGGTATTATTCTATACCTGTAAATAAATCGGCTAAACTTGGCAAATACGTGTGGGGCCCCGGCGAAAAGCTTGTGCAGGCCATTGACGAGGCAAGAGGCGAGAGCAAGATCATCGCTGAAGACCTTGGGGTTGTAATACCTGAGGTAAGAGAGCTTCTTAAAAAATCAGGCTATACCGGCATGAAGATAATCGAGTTCGCTTTTGGGGGCGGCGCAGGCAATGAGCACCTTCCGCACAACTATGAAAAGGACTTTGCAGTATACGGCGGAACCCATGACAATGAAACTCTCTGCGGGTATTTTGCAGGCCTTAAAGGACGTGACCTTCGCTACGCCCTTGATTATTGCGGCGTAAAAACAAAAGAAGAACTTGTGGAGAGCGTTTACCGCCTTGCTATGGAAAGCGTGGCAAACCTTTGCGTTTTCCAGATGCAGGATATCTTAAAACTTGATAATGCAGCAAGAATGAACTTCCCGTCTACCCTTGGCACCAACTGGCGCTGGCGTATGAGGGAAGGAGAATACACAAAAGAGCTTCGTGAAAAGTGGAAGAGACTTACCGTTATTACAAGAAGAGAAAGGGTAACCATGAATATTCTTACAGACTACCTAAAGAAAAAATACAACAAAAACATAGATAAATGCAGCGATGAGGACATATACAGAGCGCTCCTTTCATACTGCAAGGAGATAGGAAAGGCTAAAGAGCGCATGGCTGCTCCGGGGGAAGGGAAGAGAAAACTTTACTACATTTCCGCTGAATTCCTTATCGGAAAGCTTCTTGGCAACAACCTTATCAACCTTGGTATTTACGATGAAATAAGAGAAGAACTTGCGCAGCACGGAAAGGATCTGGCTAAGATCGAAGAGCTTGAAGCCGAGGCTTCTCTTGGAAACGGCGGCCTTGGACGACTTGCTGCTTGTTTCCTTGACTCTATATCAACTCTTGGACTTAACGGTGACGGCGTGGGCCTTAACTACCACCTTGGCCTTTTCAAGCAGGTATTTGAAAAACGCCTTCAGGATGAGGAGCCAAACCCTTGGATAAGCAAAGATTCCTGGCTTACCCGTACAGATAAGAGCTACACCGTTGATTTTGGCGACTTTTCGTTAGAAGCGCAGATGTATGATATCGACGTAATGGGTTACGATAACCGCACAAACAAGCTCCATCTTTTTGACCTTGACTCTGTAAATGAGGATATCGTTAAGAAGGGCATAAGCTTTGATAAAAAGGACATTAAGAGAAATCTTACTTTATTCCTTTACCCTGATGACTCAGACAAGGCAGGCAACCTTCTTCGTGTATATCAGCAGTACTTTATGGTATCAAGTGCGGCCCAGATGATAATTGAAGAAGCAAAGGAGCGCGGAAGCAACTTACGCGACCTTAACGAGTATGTAGCAATCCAGATAAACGATACTCACCCATCTATGGTGATCCCTGAGCTTATAAGACTTTTAGAGCTTGAAGGTATCGACAAAAAAGAGGCAGCAGGCATAGTTTCAAAGACCTGCGCATACACAAACCACACAATTCTTGCGGAAGCCCTTGAAAAATGGCCTCTTGCATTTATAAAGAAGGTGGCTCCGCAGATCGTTCCTGTTATCAAATTCCTTGATGCGGAAGTTAAGAAGAAATACAAGGACGAGTCGGTATACATTATTGATAAGGAAAACCGCGTACATATGGCCCACATGGATATCCATTACGGCTACAGCGTAAACGGCGTTGCTTACCTTCATACCGAAATACTTAAAAATACCGAACTTAACAATTTCTACAAGATATATCCGGAGAAGTTTAACAACAAGACAAACGGAATTACATTCCGCCGCTGGCTGCTTCACTGTAACCGCGACCTTGCCGCATTTATAGAAGATAAGATCGGCGACGAATTTAAGAAAGATGCGGATAAGCTTGAAAAACTGGCTGATTTTAAAAATGATATGGAAAGCCTTACAGAGCTCCTTGATATCAAGAGAAAGAATAAAGTAAGACTTGCAGAGTACGTGGAAAATGTGCAGGGTATAAAGATCGATCCTGATTCCATCTTTGATATCCAGGTTAAGAGACTTCATGAGTACAAGAGACAGCAGCTTAACGCTCTTTATGCTATACATGAGTACCTTGAGATAAAGAAGGGCCATATCCCTGCAACACCTATTACCATGATATTTGGCGCAAAGGCAGCTCCTGCCTACACCATAGCAAAAGATATTATCCACCTTATCCTTTGCCTTCAGGAACTTACCACAAAAGACCCGCAGGTAAGTCCGTACCTTAAGGTGATAATGCTTGAAAACTATAATGTTTCATACGCAGAAAAGGTTATACCTGCGGCTGATATATCAGAGCAGATATCTCTTGCAAGTAAAGAAGCATCAGGAACCGGCAATATGAAATTTATGCTTAACGGTGCAGTTACACTTGGAACCATGGACGGCGCAAATGTAGAGATCAAGGACCTTGTGGGAGATGATAATATCTACATTTTCGGTGATGACTCAGATACAGTTATTGAGCGCTATAAAAAAGCAAGCTATAAGCCTTTAAGTTACCTTAAGAAGGATAAGGAACTTAAGGCCTGTGTAGACTTTATCGTCGGCAAAGAGATGATGAAGATCGGTCATAAGAAGAACCTTGAAAGACTTTATAATGAGCTTATTACCAAGGACTGGTTTATGACCTTCCCTGATTATGAGGAATATGTTAAAATAAAGAATAAGGCGTTAAAGGATTACGACAACAGATATCTCTTTGCGCAGAAGATGCTTATAAACATCAGCAAAGCAGGATTTTTCTCATCAGACCGTACCATAGCCGAGTACAATAAGGATATCTGGCGCTTGTAAGCTCAGGTCTTAGAAGCTCCGCTTCTTAGAGATGAGCTTGTTCTGGACCGAGCGTAGCGAGGTAGCAGAACCTCATTATGAAAAACTGGAGTAAATATGTATAGTGTTTTGATCGTCGACGACGAAAGAATTGAGCGAAACGGCATAAAGAAGCTTCTTGGCAAGGTCAGCTACGACATTTCCGTAAGCGAGTGCGAAAACGGAAGAGATGCCCTTGAGTATCTTGAGGGGCATAAGGTAGATGTGATGATAACCGATGTCAAAATGCCTTTTGTAGACGGGATAGAGCTTATCCGTCAGGCAGCGCCGCTGTATCCTGACATGAAAATGATAATCTTTTCCGGCTACAGCGAGTTTGAGTATGCCAGATTTGCCATGAAAATGGGCGTTACCGACTACATTCTTAAGCCTGTAGACCCGGCGGAGTTTGACCGTACCATTACAAATGTTATCGTATCTCTTGATGAGCGCAACAAACAGCGTGTAAATGAGCAGGACGCCAAGGACTACCTTGAGCAGCACCTGCTGTACGAATATGTATACGGAAGCCTTGACCCTGCGGAAGGCGAGCGGCTTGCGGGCCTTCTTGGCAGGGAGGTTTCAGGAGTTTACAGATTCCTTATGCTCCTTGAAACAAATGAAGAGTTCTTTGGCAGGATGGGGCTTGAGTTTGGCGAAAAGCTGCGTACATTTATAAGCGTCCCCTTTAGATATCTAAACCTTAACCCTCAGCAGAGTGTGCTTTTCTTTGAAAAGGGCGACACGGAAGGGCTTGCAGGCATTGCGGAGCGAATACTTGAAAAGGTTCAAAATGATTACGGCTGCAAGATGTTTGCTGCCGTATCTGAAGAGGGCGAAGGTAAGGGAAGCGATATTGCTGAGCAGTTTAAGTTCCTTGAAGAGCTTATGGAAGAGCGTTTTTACGAGACTGACAGAAGAGTGTATGTAAAGTATGACTCGGAAGATGAAAAGGTTCTTGTAAAGATAGATGACGACACCCTCATGAAGCAGATGAAACAGGATATCCACATGAAGGATATCGAAAATCTGCGGGCCCATTTTAAGAAACTTTCTGAAAAATATCGGGGCGAAAAGTGCTTTTCACAGATATACGTTAAGTTCATTTTTTCAAATCTTTTAAAGGACTTTTATTCAAATTTGCCGAAAGTTTCAGAACTTGAGCTTAATAAAGAGATTGACAGACTGTACTGCGCCAAAGACTATGATACCGTTATGGAGATAGTAAATATCAACATTGACCGCCTTGAAGAGGCCTTTGGTATCAACCCGCAGACAGTGCACCGGGAGATCGAGACAGTTAAGAACTATATATACGAAAATTACGATAAAGAGATCTCTATTACCGAACTTGCGGAAAAGGTTTACATGGCTCCAAGCTATCTTTCTTATGTATTTAAGAGCGAGACAGGGCAGAACCTTTCTAAGTTTATCAAGGCTTACCGCATGGAAAAGGCCAAAGAGATGCTGACAGAGACACATAACAAGATAGTAAACATTGCAAATGCCGTGGGCTATGAAAATGTTTCCTATTTCTGTCAGAGCTTCAGGGAGTACTACGGTGTCTCCCCGCAGAAATTCAGGGATCAGGGAGAGACCTATGATTGAATTTCTAAAAAAGAGGATAAAAAATGTTAAGATGCGCCAGAAGATGACATCCGCCTTTGTAGCCATAAGCGTGGTGCCTCTTCTGGTGATGGGTTTTTTTGCCTATTTTCAGACCCGCAGCATGTTGCTTTCCCAGGAAAAAAGCAACATTCACGATTTTGCCGTCCAATCGGCACTCAGCATGGACGGACAGATAAAGATCTACAACAATCTTTCGGACTATATCGCCTACAATCAGTCCGTATCAAACGTTATCTCTTACGAATACAAAAGTGAATACGAGCAGTACGAACAGCTTGTAAATGTGTTTGACCCCATGATCTTAGGTCTTAAGTATTTTAACGACGACATTAACAAGCTTACCATTTACGCGGGCCGCGACATAGTTAAGCATGATACCACCCTTGCGCCTGTATCTGAGATTGAGGATACCGACTGGTATAAAAGGCTTCCTGAATCCACAGGTATCAGATGGTTTGTGGATAAAAGGGAGGGAAGTGCGGTAAGCGTGAGGACAATGCCC
>JAEEGF011844917.1_pt1 | contig 15378 bp, 12 predicted proteins | sample 9134171 | NCBI WGS metagenome assembly JAEEGF01 (sample SAMN16246542, study PRJNA631951) | gut metagenome | biome: gut microbiome; feature: rumen; material: AP-attached | host: Bos | place: Iran: Karaj | collected 2018-10 | reverse complement strand
AGCTGCCATAGAGATCTCTCTTACACCAAAGTGAAGGTTACGTCCGGATCTGTTTGTTGCAGAAAAATCTCCTGCTTCCTTCATATTTGTCTTTGTTGAAGGAGCAAGGTCTGCTGCGCCGCCAATAAGTCCCGGAACAATATCTTTAAGTCTGTTAAGTACCATTCCTGAAAGATTACGAGTAGCATCAGCCTTCTCATCAAACTTCCAGAAGTCCTCATCATCGATAAGTTTCTTTGCAATGTCTTTATCAAAGTATTTGTCCCAAAGTGCCTTCATCTCAGGGTATTTAGCGCAGTAATCAGCAAAAAGTCTGTTCCATTCTTCTTCAGCCTTAGCGCCTGCAGCTGCTTTAGCCTTGTAGTTATCATATACTTCTGAAGGAACAAAGAAAGGATCCTGACTTGGCCAGCCAAGGTTCTCTTTAAGTGCAGCTACGTTCTCTACTCCAAGAGGCTCACCGTGAGCACTTGCTTTTCCTTCTTTTGCAGGACAGCCAAAGCCGATCTTTGTCTTAACCTGGATCATAGAAGGTCTTGTCTTGTCTGCTTTAGCTTCTTCAATAGCCTTTCCGATAGCAGCAAGATCGTTACCGTCTTCAACAACGAGTGTCTGGAATCCAAAGCTTTCAAATCTCTTTCTGACATCTTCTGTAAATGCGATATCTGTATCTCCCTCGATAGAGATCTTGTTTGAATCATAAAGAACAATAAGTTTATCAAGCTTAAGAGTTCCGGCAAGTGAAAATGCCTCGTATGAGATACCCTCCATCATACATCCGTCTCCGCCGAGTACGTATGTATAATGATCTACAACAGGGAAGCCCTCTTTATTGAAAATACTTGCAAGATGAGACTCTGCAATAGCCATACCTACAGCCATACCCATACCTGCTCCAAGAGGACCTGTAGTTGCCTCAACACCTACAGTATGACCATACTCCGGATGTCCCGGTGTAAGGCTTCCCCACTGACGGAAATTCTGAAGGTCTTCAACCTTAAGACCATATCCGAAAAGATGTAATAATGAGTAAAGAAGAGTTGATCCGTGTCCGCCTGAAAGGATGAAACGGTCTCTGTTTTCCCATTTTGGATTTGCAGGGTTATGATGCATATGGTTTGCCCAAAGCTCATAAGCCATAGCTGCAGAACCAAGTGGAAGTCCCGGATGTCCTGAGTTTGCTTTCTGTACCGCATCAGCCGCAAGTACTCTGATGGCATTTACTGACATGTTTTCAATGTTGCTCATTTGTGATGATCCTCCATTTTAAATATTTTTAACGAAAAACTCTTTTCGTCGCTATCTGCGTACTACTATAACATATTTTTTCCTATTAAAAAAGAGCAATTCTTTTTAAAATTGCTCTTTTTATCAGTTATTCTTTAATTATTTTCTTAATGGCGTTCATCCATTCTTTGCACGCCTCAGTGGAAAGATGAAGTCCATCTACTGTTTTGCTTCGTTTTAAATCTCCGTTTCCGTCTAAAAACTCTGCAGTGGTATCGCACCAGACAAGATTGGTATATTTCTTGCAAAACTGCTCAAGCTCATTATTATATCTGTCTATTGAGTATTCTGCCTTATGATTGTAATCATCATAGTCATACTGACCTACACCGGAGCTGTTGTTTGCCAGCGGAAAAATCTTCTGAACATAAATGGTTGCCGCAGGGTATCTTCCCATAAGGTCAGTAAGTAGTCTTTCGCTGTATTCCTCATTATTTGCGTCATAAATGGCATTTACACCGTAATAGTACACTATCTTATCAGGATTATAGTATAAAAGCTCATTAAAATAATCAAGATGCTTCTGACCATCAAGGTACCAGTCACCCGGTGCGCTTCCATATGCGCAAAGGGCTGCCATATTTGTTTTAAGAAGACCTCTTGTGTATAGCCTTTCTATAAATGAATCACCGATAAACAGCACATTCTTATTAACAAGTTCGGAAACCTTTTGGGCATCGGTTCTGCTGTCTGTAACGGCGCATAGCTGTTCCTTTCTGATAAGCATGTAGCTTCCGCCGGTTATTTCAATGCCTTTCATATCGATAGGTTTGTTATTTTCCGTCTGTCCGACAATAAGTGTTTTTGCCCCGGAACTTGTGATATTACCAAATACATTGCACTTTATGGATACTCTGTTTCCGTATCCGCTGACAAATGTGTTTGTCACGTTCTCAAGCGCTGTAAAGCTTGAATTCTCGCCGGTAATGTTTACTTTGTTTACAGGTGCATATGTAATAATTTTGTTTTCGGTGCCAAGATCGTTAATGCTTTTACAGTTCTTATTAACAGTAACTGTTGCTCCATTGCTATCTCTAAGTAATAATACTGACTTTGTTACGGCATTGATATTTATATTTGTATTTGTTCCCTTTACTTCCACTGTTCCAACATGTCTTTTTTCGGAGGAATCTATCAAAGTAAGGTTTCTCTTTGTAAATACTGTTCCAATCTTTGTGTTTCCGCTTACAACTATCGTTGCCTTCTTTTTGTTGCTTCCAAAGAGGATTATCCTGTCGTTTACCGTTACGTTATCAAGGTTCATAACGATATTTTTAAGATTATAGGATACCGTGATGGTATGATATGTACCGGAAGGTATATTTATTATACCGTTCTTAACATTTTCCTGAGTATAAACCGGATTCTTTTTGGTAGATGTAGCAAGGTTTTCTTCTACAATTATAAAATCATCTATTTCCCCAGCGTATGCAGGCGATACCTGAAGGAATAAAATGCAGGTACAGATAAGTCCTGCCGCAACTTTCCAAATAAATTTCAATCTTTTACCTCTTTCTTTCTAAACTAAAACTTTCCTGTTTTTAAGTCAAAAAAAAGCCCCTACCCAGCAGCTCTTACGTCTGCCAAACAAGGACCTTCGCGTGCGCGATCAGGGGCTCGAACCCTGGACACCCTGATTAAGAGTCAGGTGCTCTACCAACTGAGCTAATCGCGCATTTCTTTGGTTTTTCAACGCAAGAGTTATTATATTACAGTCGAATAGAAAATGCAAGCATTTTTTTTATTTTTTTTAAATTTTTTTGTTAATACATTAAATTCTACTGATAACCACCCTGTTTATAGGGTTTCCCATGCTGCTGAATTTCTCTTCGTATTCAGTCATAACATTTCCTTCGATATACTCGCTGTTATGAAGATCTCTTGTAAGTTCCGTAAGATTCCAGCCTGCTTCCTTTGCTTCTTCAAGTGAGAAATCAAAAAGATCGTTATTATCTGTCTTAAACTGGATATACCCGTCTTTCTTTAAAAACTGATCATACCTTGCCAAAAACTCTCTTGATGTTAACCTTCTCTTTGCATGTCTGTCCTTTGGCCATGGATCTGAAAAATTAAGATAGATCCTGTCTACCTCATCTGTATCAAACACATCATTTATGTTTTCTGCTTCCATTCGTATAAGAAGCATGTTATCTCTCGGGTCTTCCTCGAGTTTTTCCAGGGCTCTTACAAGTACGCTCGAGTATTTTTCTATTCCTATATAATTAATATCCGGATTGTTCTTTGCAAGCTCCATAAGGAATTTACCTTTACCCATGCCGATTTCGATCATAATTGGATTATCGTTTCCAAATGCCTGTTTCCAGCTTCCTTTGTTTTTTTCCGGTTCATTTATTACATAATCATTTGCTGCTATGGCTTCTCTTGACCCTTTTACGTTTCTTAGTCTCATTTTTCTTACCTGCTTTCTGCATATTGACCTTATCATAATAAACTTAACTCTTGATGAAGTCAATTATTTATACTATAATTGTAGTCGGTTATTTAACACTATTTTTGCGAAATTGAGGCTATTATGCGTTTTAAATATATATTTATCCCTATTCTTTTTTTATCAATACTGATATCATCGCTCTCGGTGCGTGCAGCGGAGCCATCAGGTTCACCCGATCTTTCCTGGCCCGATGGTCCTCAGATCAATTCCGAAGCTGCCGTTGTCATGGAGCTTTCCACCGGAACTGTTTTATATGAAAAAAATGCCACCAAGGCAGAATATCCTGCCAGTATTACAAAAATAATGACTGCTCTTCTTGCGGTAGAAAACTGCTCTATGGATGAGGTCGTTACTTTTTCAGACACTGCCGTATACGGAAATGGAACCAACAGCAGCAGTATAGGTATGAATGTTGGCGAAAAACTTTCTATGGAAAACTGTATGTACGGTATGATGCTTGCTTCTGCCAATGAGGTTGCAAAAGCTATCGGCGAGCATATCAGCGGAGACCTGGATTCTTTTGTCGATCTTATGAATAAAAGAGCAAAAGAGCTTGGCGCAGTTAATACACATTTTGCAAATCCTAATGGACTTTACGATGAAAACCACTACACCTGTGCCTATGATATGGCTCTTATTGCCGCTGCCGCAGCTAAGAATCCTACTTTTAGAAAAGTTGCAGGTACCAGAGTATATGTTATCCCGCCTACCGAGATGACTGATGAAGACCGCTGGGTTGCAAACACTCATCAGCTTATTAACCCGTCAAAGCATCCACAGTATGGTCTTTCCGACTGTTATGCCGGCAAAACAGGTTTTACTGATGAATCAAGATATACACTTGTTTCTTTATGTAAACGTGGTAATCTTGACATAGTTTGCGTAGTTATGCGAGCCCCAAAACAGGCAGATCAATACGAAGATTCGCTTAATCTTATTGAGTATGCCTTTGAGAATTTTTCAATGGCACCCATAAGCAAACTTGATTCAGCGCCTTCCTTTGACAACTACTCCTTATTTACAAAGTTTTCACCTTTATTTGATATGAAGAATGCTCCTCTTTCAATTGATACCACTTCAGCTATTGTTCTTCCAAACGGAGCATCCTATTCTGATGTTGTCTCAACCATCACTTACGACAAACTTGAGACCATCAACCTTGGGACCAATATCATAGGTTCCATATCCTACAGCTACCATGGAAAGGAAGTTGGAAAAACCGACATTCTGTATGAAAGCAGTGAAAGCTTCTCTATAAATACCATTACCGAAGAAGAAATTACTGACATCAGTGAGGGAGCCGAAGGTACAGATACTGAAAAAAAGCCAAAGTTTAATAAGGTTATCATTATTATCATAGTAATAATAGCCGTTATCCTCATTATTTTAGGCTTCCTTTATTTTTACTTTATTGAACTACCACACAGACGTAAACGCAGACTTTATTATGAAAAACGAAGAAAACGCATAGAAAAGAGCGACTATATCGATATATAGTCGCTCTGCGATTATTTACCTATTGTCCCATGGATGCAAACAGTGCTGCGATCTCATCAGGGCTCAGCTGTTTGTTGGCATCAGCAGGATCAAGTTTGATCTCAGGTTTTGGAGCGGGCTCTGGCTCCGGTTCAGGCACCGGCTCTGGTTCTGCGTTTGCTCCTGCCACAAGTGCTGCTATTTCTTCAGGTGTCATCATGTGGTTTGGATCTTCTGATACCGCCGGCGCAGGTGCTGGTTCAGGTTCAGGTACCGGCTCTGGTTCTGCGTTTGCTCCTGCCACAAGTGCTGCTATTTCTTCAGGTGTCATCATGTGGTTTGGATCTTCTGATACCGCCGGTGCTGGTGCTGGTTCGGGTTCAGGCACCGGTTCTGGTTCCGGTATTGGCTCCGGTTCAGGTATAGGCTCCGGTTCAGGCTCAGCTTCTATTTCCGGAGCTTCTTCAATTCCGCTAAGATCTATTCCATCAAGTAATCCATCCAGATCATCCTGATTTACTTCAAGGCTTTCTGCCTCCTCAAGCACAGGCTCTTCTATAACGGGTTCCTCTATAACCGGCTCCTCTAATACAGGTTCTTCGATTGAGATCTCATCCATTGAAATTTCATCTGTAAGAGATTCCGGTGAAACAAGTTCTTCTAATGCCGGTTCTTCAATTATCGGTTCTTCCGGTATTACTTCTTCAATAATCGGCTCTTCCATTGCAGGTTCTTCGATTACCGGCTCCTCGATTATCGGTTCTTCAATTTCGTCAAGTGAGATCTCATCAAGTGAAATCTCGTCAGGTAATATCTCTTCTTCAAATGATTCTTCTATGATAGGTGCTGCGTCAAGAGCTTCGTCTATTATAGGTTCAGAAGCTAAAGTTTCATCTAAAATCGGCTCATTTACGATAGGAGTGCTTTCAGCAGCAGGTACGTTAGTTGGTGCTTCCGGAACAGGTGTCACCGCAGGTGCAGGTACTGCCTGCATTTGAGGCATTTGCATCGGAACAGGCTGCATCATCGGAACAACCTGTGGCTGAGGCTTATCAAGTACCTGTGGTAATACTTTTACCGTAGCCTGGGTCTCTGTAAGGCTAAGATCCATGTGTCTTACAATATCCGTCAGACCATTAAGCTGATTCTTTAAAGAATCAACCGAAAGCTGCAGTTCTTTGATAGACAGGCTTAAATTACCGTCATTTTCATTTTTCTTAGATGCCTGATTTATAGTCTGCGTTAGTCCGGCTTCAAGCTGATCAAGCTTCTTTTTGTTGGCAGAAATAATCTGCTTGGCATTCTCTCTTTCGTATTTCATGCCCATTTTAAGAGCATTAAGCAATTCCTGGTTAATAAATTCTATTCCCTGCTTATTGCTTTCTTCAAGAGAGTCGAGCTTTCGTCCAAGCATTTCAAAACCCTGTTTTAATATGTTGCATAGTTCTTCTGTCCTGTCAGGCTTTCCGTTATTCATGAATCAAAACCTCCTCCAAATACCTATATTTTGCCTATTTAAAGATATATCGGCTATTTTTAATATACACTTTACAGTTTTACTAAATTTTTATTGGACAAATGCCGATTATAATGATATAAATATATAAGCACATTTTTCGGAAAAGGAGGCGGATGAATGCATACTTATCTGCGAGCAGTTGGTTTTTCAAAAGTAGATAACAGAATAGAGTTAGATAAGATACTTGGTATCGTCATGTCCTCTCCTTTGGTAAAGAAGGAAACTACCTTAGATAGTGATATCCGCTTTTCCGAAATGAGATACGATTTTTCCGAGCGCCTTGGTATTACTATTCGCGGCGAATACGACGAACTTGGATTTTTCCACCTTGATAATTATTTTCCGCATGCCATCGGCAAGTCTGAAACACTTCGTGAAGAGCTTTTTGTAAACAGACGTGTTGATACCGATGCTTACACCGGTATGTGTGAAGATTTCAGAGTAGGTGTTTCTCTTATTTTTTATCTGCAAAACTCTATCGATTATATTTGCAGTAAAAAAGAGCTTAATCAGGTCAGTACTTTTTTACCTATCTCTCTTTCCGCTCTTTCTCTTAGCGGAACCATCCTTCTTCCTATCCATAAGGACGAGCAGATAGATAAAAGGCAGCGCGAAGATTATCGCAGGCGTCATGAGCTTCTTAACGAGGCAAGTAAAGGTTCACAAGATGCTATAGAACACCTGGCGCTTGAAGATATAGACACTTATTCCATGATCAACAGGAGGCTTAAGACCGAAGATATTTACTCCATTGTCGATACCACATTTATCCCTTACGGCTCCGAGTCTGACAACTACACTGTTATTGGAACAATTCTTGAGGTTTCGCTCCACACAAACAAGCTTTCCGGTGAAAACATTTATGAACTTGTTCTTAACTGTAACGACCTTGTCTTTTCAGTGTTTATAAATACCAAAGATCTTGAGGGAAATCCTCTGCCCGGCAGGCGTTTTAAAGGAAATGTCTGGATGCAGGGCTGTGTTGATTTTTCAATTTAATAATAGAAACAAAAAAGCGAAGATTAAAAGATCTTCGCTTTTTATGTTCGCGACGCGATTCGAACGCGCGACCTTCCGCTTAGGAGGCGGACGCTCTATCCAGCTGAGCTACGCAAACTCACTGTTCTATTATATAATAAATTAATAGAAAGTCAAATACTATTTTCCGCTGAAATCCTTGGTGGATTTAGCTCTTTCAAGGGCTTGCTTCTCTTCAGAAGAAAGCTCCACAAAGGACTGACCTTTAATGATTTCTTTAACGTATGTAAAGCAACCCTCTCTGCTGCTATGCATAGAATTCATAATAAAACCATCATTGACATCGTTAAGCATGCAAATAGCAAAACTGAGTTTTCCACCCATTTCCTCGAAAGCATCATACTTAACCACACCAAGCTTCTGATATGTCCCAAGAAGAGTCTCGTTAATACTCTCGATCTGTTTTTTCATTGTTACCTGATTGCTTTTAAGAGTATCGATCTCAGCAAACCTTCTGGTGATCTCATCTTCAAGCATCTTTCCATCAGAACCCTTCATAAAGGTTATATATTTAGCCTTAAGTTTTGAAAACCTAACAAGTACCACAATAAGTATTATCAAGATAACAAGGCTAAGTACGGCACCTGAAAGAGCTATATAATTTGTGTAATTAAAAATACTATCAAGCATACTATTCTCCTATTTGATTCCCTTTAACAGTTCGGTTATTCTTTCAAGCTCATCCGGTGAATAATACTCAATCTCAATCTTTCCTTTTCCACCGTTGCCGTTTTTAATAGTAACCTTTGTTCCCATAGCTTCTTTGAGTACTTCCTCAAGATTGCGATAAACCGCTTTATTATCGGTTCCTTTTTGAGGCGCAGGAGCAGGTTTTTCTGTCAGGATCTTTTTAACAAGTTTTTCAGTATCTCTTACAGACAGTTTTTCATCAAATACTTTCATAGCTGTCTGATACTGAAGATCCGGATTTTCAATAGAAATAAGCGCCCTTCCATGACCTCCGGAAATAAGGTCTTCTGCAACCATTTTTCTAACGTCTTCAGAAAGTTTAAGAAGTCTTACGGAGTTTGCTACAGCAGCGCGGCTCTTTGAAACTCGTTCTGCAACTTCTTCCTGCTTAAGGTCAAACTCTGAAATAAGACTCTGATAAGCAAGCGCTTCTTCGATAGGATTAAGATCCTCTCTCTGAATATTGTCAATAAGAGATATTTCTTTGATCTGTCTGTCTGTGTAATCTCTTATAGTAGCAGGCACCTTTTTAAGTCCTGCCATTTTAGCTGCTCTCCATCTTCTCTCGCCGTTAACGATCATGTAATAACCGTCTTTTTTAACCAAAGTAAGTGGATCGATGATACCGTGTAGTTTAATGGATTCTGATAACTCTACAAGAGCATCCTCATCGAATTTTTTTCTTGGCTGATCTCTGTTAGGTTCAATTTCATTAATATTGATCAATATCTCAGTTGCGTCTTCAACAACCTTTTTTGCCTTATCGTCTGCAAGGTCTGTGTCAGGAATAAGTGAGTCCAGACCTTTTCCAAGTCCTTTTTTTGAAGCTACCATAAGTAACTACCTCCTCTTTCGATCACCTCATCTGCAAGTGCTCTGTATCCTTCTGTACCGGCTGACTTTGGATCATATATGTTGATTGGAAGTCCGTGGCTCGGAGCCTCTGCAAGTCTTACATTTCTAGGTATGATCGTTTTATAAATATTATTGTTTTTAAGATTCTCTTTAACGTTTTCAACCACCTGAAGAGAAAGATTTGTTCTTGCATCGTACATGGTAAATACGATTCCTTCGATCTCAAGTGTAGGATTAAGTCTCTTTTTAACAAGATCGATCGTATGCATAAGCTGACTAAGTCCTTCAAGAGCATAATATTCACATTGAATAGGTACAAGTACTGTGTCAGCAGTAGTCATAGCATTAACTGTAAGAGTGTTTAATGAAGGAGGACAATCAATAATGATAAAGTCATAATTCATTCTTATCTTATCAATCTGCTTCTTAATAATAAACTGCTGCTCTTCTATACCGATCAGTTCTATCTCTGCACCGGCAAGATTAACGTTTGAAGGAATAATAGAAAGATTTGGATATACATCCTTTATGATACAATCTTTAAGAGAAGCTTCTCCAAGAATAAGTTCATATATGGTATTCTTAACTTTGTTCTTTTCTATTCCGAGTCCGCTTGAAGTATTTCCCTGCGGATCTACGTCTACAACAAGTACTTTCTGATTCTTTTCTGCCAGACATGCAGAAAGATTAATGGTTGTTGTAGTCTTGCCAACTCCGCCTTTCTGGTTGGCAACGGCAATTATTCTTCCCATTAATTTTCACTTCCTCCTATGAATCGATGTCTTTAATAAGATTAACACATTTTAATAAATCTTTCCATCACTAAATTAAGTACATAAGAAAAATGTTTCACGTGAAACATTTTTTCAATACATATATCTAGTGATTTTTATTTTACATAAAACACAAGATATTGGATGTTTCACGTGAAACATTTTTAGTTTTTTGCTCTACTTCATACTGTGACAGGCTTTACAGACGTATTTCTCATTAATAGTCAGCTTGACAAGATCATTTTCTCTCTTTTCAATATCAAACCCGATTGAAGAAAAAAACGGAACTACTTCTTCCTTGCAATATACATATACAGTATTAGGACCAAGTTGAAAAGCTTTATCTATTAACATCCTGACAAGAAAATCACCAATCTTCTGTCTTCGTTTTTCTTCTAATACTCCAACACGGTCTAACACGAAATGCTCGCCGTCATAATAAAGCGATCCACAGCCTACGTACTCATTATTGTCAATAACCAAAGAATGGATTGCAAGGTTATCAGCATATAAAGATGTATCTATATCAAAATAATTAGAAAAATCTGTTTCGTTACAATCAAATATTTTAGATCTTAACTTCAAAACATCTGAAAGATCATCAGTACCGCTAAGATAAATCCCTTTTACATACATTATAAATATCCTCCTAAATAATTGGTTCCTTCGAAGGCTTTCCCGCCTGTCTTGGATATTTCTTCGGAGTTGATCCGATCTTAGAAATAATAATAAATGATCTTCCCATCTCTTCATCGGCCAGATTAAATAAAACCGGTTTTTCCGCTTTTCCTCCAAGAAGATCAATAGCTTTATTTGCTTCTAAGAGCTCATCATCTATATTTCCTGATTTGTAAGAAACAAAGTATCCACCCTTCCTTACAAATGGAACACAATACTCTGCAAGGGTAGCAAGTCTTGCAACAGCCCTTGAAACGCAGACATCAAACTTTTCGCGGTACAAATCTTTTATTCCAAGTTCTTCCGCTCTGCCATGAAGTGTAACTATGTCTTTAAGATTAAGCTCTTTAATTACTTCATTCAAAAATACAAGTCGCTTATTTAAAGAGTCCATAAGTACAATATCTGTATCAGGATAGACTATTTTAAGCGGAATTCCCGGAAAACCTGCACCTGTACCAACATCAATTATTTTCTTGCCGACTAAATCTATCCCGGTTTTACAGATACTTAAGCTATCAAGAAAATGTTTGGTAATGAATTCCTTATACTCAGTTATCCCTGTAAGATTCATAACCTTATTTTTCTCAACGACCATATCATAATATCTGTTAAGAAGATTTGCCTGATCGTCGGTAATAGCTATCTCATATTTATTAAGGAATTCCTTCAAAAAAATATCTCTGTTTTCCATATATTATCCTTTTCTTCTGCTATACTGCTCCAAATATACCAGTAACATAGATATGTCCGCAGGGGAAACTCCGGAAATTCTGGAAGCCTGTCCTACAGACCTTGGTCTTACATTAATAAGTTTTTGTCTGGCTTCTTTTCTCATACTATCAATATCGTTGTAATCAATATCATCCGGGATCAGCTTATTTTCCATTTTAATAAACTGATCAACCTGACGCTGCTGCTTAACAATATATCCTTCATACTTGATATGTATTTCTACCTGTTCGCAAACATCATAAGGCAGTGGCTGTCTATCCTCATCGATTTCACCAAGCATCTCATACGAAATTTCTGGACGTTTAAGAAGCTCTGCCAAAGAAGAAGCACTGTTAAGAGGTGAACTGTCATGCCTTTCAAGAAACTCCTGAATTCTCTTACTGCCACCTACCACCGCATTATTAAGCCTCTCAATTTCAGAATTGATCTGCTTTTCTTTTATCAGGACTTTTTCATATCTCTCATCCCTGATAAGACCAACTCTATGTCCGTACTTTGTAAGCCGCAAATCAGCATTATCCTGACGTAAAAGCAATCTGTACTCAGCTCTTGAAGTCATCATTCTATATGGCTCATGAGTTTCCTTAGTAACAAGATCATCAATAAGTACACCAATATAAGCATCAGATCTGCTTAAAATGAGAGGTTCCTTACCAAGAACTTTCATAGCCGCATTAATACCTGCTATGATTCCCTGCGCAGCAGCCTCTTCATAACCGGAACTGCCATTAAACTGACCTGCAGAAAAAAGCCCCGGAAAATCTTTAAATTCAAGAGTACTCTTAAGCTGCGTAGCATTAATGCAATCATACTCAATTGCATAAGCATTTCTTACGATATTAACATGCTCAAGCCCCGGAACAGACCTGTACATAGCAAGCTGAACATCTTCAGGTAAAGAAGAGCTCATACCTCCAACGTACATTTCATTAGTGTAGTTACCTTCCGGCTCAATAAACACCTGATGTCTGTCTTTATCGGGAAACTTCATTACCTTATCTTCTATAGAAGGACAATATCTTGGACCGGTTCCTTCAATTGCGCCTGAATATAAAGGAGATCTGTCAATATTGCTTCTAATGATCTGATGAGTCTCTTCATTTGTGTATGTAAGCCAGCAGCTTTCCTGATCCCTTGCGATATCTTCCGGTGTATTGGTAAATGAGAAAGGAACAATCTTCTCATCACCCTTTTGTTCCTGCATTTTACTAAAATCTATAGTGCGCTTATCTACTCTTGCAGGAGTACCCGTCTTAAACCTGTACATCTCAATTCCTAAATCTTTAAGACAATCAGTAAGATGGTTGGCAGCCGAAAGTCCGTTAGGTCCGGTATAATTAACCACATCACCATAAATACATCTAGCCCTTAAATATGTACCGGTACAAATGATAGCCGCTTTACAAGGATAAACTGCATTAGAATATGTTCTTACTGCAGTAACATTTTTATCTTTATCGACAATGATCTGCGATACTTCTCCCTGCTTTAATACAAGATTATCCGTATTTTCAAGAACCTTTCTCATACTTCTGGTGTAATCCTGTTTATCTGCCTGAGCACGAAGAGAATGTACGGCAGGTCCCTTTGATTCATTGAGCATCTTAGACTGAATAAATGTCCTGTCAATATTTTTACCCATCTCTCCGCCAAGAGCATCAACTTCTCTTACAAGATGTCCTTTAGAACTGCCACCAATATTAGGATTACATGGCATAAGTGCAACACTGTCCATACTGACTGTAAATAAAAGAGTTTTAAGTCCCAATCTGGCACTTGCCAGAGCTGCCTCACAGCCTGCATGTCCGGCACCAATTACAACAATATCATATGCTTCATATTCGTGTGTCATATCTACTCCAAGGGTTTATTTACCCATACAAAATTCTTTAAATATCTTATTAGCCAGATCTTCTCTGGTAGTATCTCCTGTTATTTCACCAAGACTTTCGTAAGCAGCCATCATATCAATAGTAAGAAAGTCCTCACTCATCCCCGCATTAAAACTTTCTATAACCTGCATCAGACTTTTCTTAGCATCAATAAGAGCATTTTTATGTCTTGCATTTGTAATATATACTTCATTGTTAAAAGAAATCTCTCCGTTAAAGAATAAGTTCTTAATATAGTCTTCGAACTCTTCTATTCCAAAGTTCTCCTTAACAGAAATCTCAAAAACATGCTTTCCGGTAATATTTTCAATAGTTTCTTTATCAATAACCTTATTAAGATCAGATTTATTAAGCAAAATAACTGCTTTTCTATCTTTAATAAAATCAATAATTCTATTGTCGTTATCATCAAGCTGCCTTGAAGCATCAAGAATAAAAATAATAAGATCCGCTTCTTCAGCTTTTTTCATAGCCTTTGAAGTACCGATCATCTCAACCTTATCATCAGATTCTCTGATGCCTGCTGTATCAATGATCTTTAAAAGAATATTATCAAGGTTTATATTAAGTTCAATTGTATCTCTGGTGGTACCGGGAATATCTGTAACAATGGCAACTTCTTCACCTGCAAGAAGATTTAAAAATGAAGATTTACCAACATTAGGTTTACCAAGTATAACCGTCTGGATACCTTCCTTGATCAATCGACCGTTATCTGAGGATTTTATAAGTTTATCCACAGATTTTAAACAGTTATCAACTCTTTTCCACATTTCATCCACACGATCATCCACATTAATATGTTCAGGATCATCAAGAGCAGATTCAATAAAAGCTATATCATAAAGAAGAGTATCTCTTATTTCCTTTACTTTATTAAGTAAAGTACCTCTAAGCTGAGACACAGAAGAAGAAAGAGCATACTCACTTTCGGCATTTATAATGTCCATAACAGCTTCAGCCTGGGAAAGATCAATCCTACCGTTTAAAAAGGCACGCTTAGTAAATTCTCCGGGTTCAGCAATTCTTGCACCTGCATTTAAGACAATATCCAATATCTTATTGGTTACCTTAATACCGCCATGACAATTGATCTCTATTACATCCTCTTTAGTATAACTGTTTGGTGCTTTCATAATACTTACAAGAACTTCATCAACAGTTATATCATTTTCCCTAATAACACCATAGTTAATAGTATGAGATTTACAATCAGAAAGTCTCCTGCCTGATGCAGCTTTAAAAACCGAATCGGCAATACTTACAGCTTCAGGTCCGCTTATTCTGATAATACTTATTCCACTGTTATTAACCGCTGTAGCAATAGCAGCAATTGTATCACTTTTCATATCATATCCTCATGATAAAAAGCTGTGGCATGAATATCATTGCCACAGCTTTAAAGTAATCATTAATCGTTCTCTTTCTGAGTTGTAGTTCCGACATCAGTACGAGATTCACTATTATAATTCTTACGCTCTGAATTATATGGCTTATTATAACCGGACTTATTGTAACCGCCCTTGTTATAGCCACCCTTGTTATATCTTCCTTTACCGTAGCCACCTTTATTGTAGCCACCCTTACCATAGTTCTTTCTGTAAGGTTTCTTATAACTGTTCTCATCATAAGAACCTTTTTTAGGAGTAACAAGAACTTTTCTGTAAGGTTCTTCACCTTCACTATGAGTCTCAACAAAATTATCATTCTGAAGAGCTGAGTGAATAATGCGTCTTTCAAAAGAATTCATTGGCTCAAGAGCAACAGTTTTATGTGTTCTCTTAACTCTTGACGCAATATTTCTCGCAAGATTTTCAAGTGTCTCTTTTCTACGTCTTCTATAGTCTTCTGTATCAACCTTGACTTTAATATATTCCGTACTCTCTTTGTTAACTACAAGGCTAACAAGATATTGAAGAGAATCAAGTGTCTGACCACGCTTTCCAAGGAGAAGACCCATATCAGCGCCCTGAAGATCTACAT
>JAEEGF011556887.1_pt1 | contig 15380 bp, 10 predicted proteins | sample 9134171 | NCBI WGS metagenome assembly JAEEGF01 (sample SAMN16246542, study PRJNA631951) | gut metagenome | biome: gut microbiome; feature: rumen; material: AP-attached | host: Bos | place: Iran: Karaj | collected 2018-10 | reverse complement strand
TATCTGCCCTCACCGATGTTGGTAAGGAACGCACCAACAATGAGGATGCTCTCATTTATTGTTCCGATTTGTCTCTGCAGAAATGGAGTGCAGAGTGTCAGAAAGAGTATGTGAAACTGGGTGATTTAGGAACGCTGTTAGTTGTGGCTGACGGCATGGGTGGCGCCAATGCCGGAGAGGTGGCCTCATCGCTGGCTATTGAGACGGTGAAGGAACGCTTCTCTGTTGAAAATGCAAAAGAGGCTTTGGCGTCAGAAGGCGATGGCATCGCCTCGCTGTTGAAGGAAACCATTGCTGAGGCTGATAAAGTCATCAATCAGCGTATGGCGACCGATGCAGAAACGCAGGGAATGGGTACGACCATCGTCATCTGCTGGATTCTGAACGATGGAAACGCTCATATCGCATGGTGTGGCGACAGTCGCTGCTATGTCTATCGGCCTACTACCGGCCTGCGTCGGCTGACAAAGGACCATTCGTTGGTTCAGGAACTCATTGATAACGGTGAGATTACTGAGGAAGAGGCCTTCAACCATCCCGACAATAATATTATCACGTGTGGTCTCGGCGATTTCCAAGCTTATCCTACGCCAGGCATTGTGAGTTGCGAACTGAAGGCCAACGATACCGTCCTGCTGTGTAGCGATGGTCTTTGTGGCTATTGCACCGATGACGATATCAAACAAGTACTCAAAGCCGGGTATGTGGAAAACGAGGCTTGTTGTCAGAAGATGCTCGATTGTGCACTCGATGCCGGTGGTGCCGACAATATAGCCATCGTGATGGCTTCGCTCATCGGTGATGATCAGGAATTGCCAGAACTGGTGAGGCAGTCTTGGCTAAGTGCATTGATTCACAAACTATTCGGATCTAAAGAGGATTAACAAGGGCTGGCCTTTGTGGTCATGCCATATTGGCAGTAGCGCAAAGCCGCTTGCATGTATATGACTCAGCAGTGTTGCACAACCGATGTGCAACACTGTTTTTTTGTATAGCAATATTATGCTGTTGCCGCAAATGTCTTTTGGGTGACAACCTCATCTATAAAAGACGCTCATATCGGTAATGAATTTGGTAATGTTGTCATAAAAAGAAAAACTTGGTTTTTTATTTTGCTTTTCCCTTTCTTATTCGTAACTTTGTCGCCAGAATCATTTGAAATCATGGAGATAGTATATTTAATAATAGGTGTGGTCGTTGGTGGAGTTGTTGCTTACCTGCTGACAAACCAGAAGAAGAAAGGCGTGGAATCGACGTTGATGCTTACGGCACAGCGGCTCGACCAGGAAGAGAAGAAAAACGAGAGTCTTGCGCAGGCGGCAGAGAAGGCAGAAGAGAAGTTCCGTAGCCTTGCCGATGAGTTGACGCGAGCACGCATCGATGTGGCATCGCTTCAGACCCAAGTGGAAGCAGAGCGCGAACATAACTCGAAGACCGAGCAGATGCGGCGCGAGCAGTTTCAGGAGCAGTTGCGCACGGTGCAGGAGCAGTTTCAGAACCTTGCCACTCGTGTGCTCAATCAGACTAGCGACCAACTGAAAACCCAGAACACTGAGTCGATGCAGACGCTGACGGCTCCCCTTAAGCAGAACCTAGAGCAGTTGCAACAAGCTATTCGCAACACCAACAACGAGACTGCCAAGCAGACGGCCTCTTTGTCGGAACAGCTGAAGGCGATGGGCGAGCAGACCTCTCGCATCAGTGAGACTGCTACACGGCTAACCAATGTGATGCGGGGTGGAAACAAGATACAGGGCAACTGGGGCGAAGTGACTCTGAAGAACCTGCTGGAGAGTCAGGGTTTGAAGCTGGGGCGCGACTTCGATTTGCAACATACCATCACCGACGAACAAGGCAATGCCGTGCTGAATGACGAGAGTGGTGCGAAGATGGTGCCCGATGCCATTCTTCACTATCCAAACGACGAGGATGTGGTCATCGATGCAAAGATGTCGATTGATGCCTATGCTAAATACGTGGAGACTGAGGACGAGGCACAGCGCAAGGCATTGGCCAAGGAGGTAGTGCGTAGCGTAAAGGAACAGTTCAAGCGACTGTCGTCGAAGGAGTACAATCGCTACGTGAAGCCGCCACGCCGGTCGGTGGACTTCGTCATTATGTACATCCCTTACGAAGGAGCCCTGCAGCTCGCATTGGCCACCGAGCCAGGCTTGTGGAATGAGGCTTTCAGCAAGAAGATCTTCATCACAGGTCAGCAGAATCTCATGGCTATCCTGACGATGATCCATGCAGCTTGGCGGCAGTTCATGCAGAACGAGAACGAGAAGCAAGTGTTCATCATGGCAGAGGAACTCCTGAAGCGTGTGGGCGCATTTATCAAGGAGTTCGACCAGTTGAAGGAGCATCTGCGCCGTGCCACTACCGACTGCGAGCAGTTGGAGCAGAAGTACGACGGCCGCATGGGTATTGTGCAGAAAGCCAACCAGCTGAAGAAACTCGGTGTGAAAGAGAATGTGAAGTATCCAATACCGTCGCTGGAAGAAGAGGAAACCCACCCCCAGACCCTCCCAGGGGTAGGGGAGGCTGATATGTCATGAAGTAGACACGCAGCATCCCAACAATCTTAATACGACGAAAACGTATATGAATAAACAGCAACAACAAGAAATAGTATCTACTCCCCACACTCGTAGGGAGGGGCAGGGAAAAGAGTCCGAGGGTAGAGGGGGCTCTCTCCTCTTCATCTGCTTGGGTAACATTTGCCGCTCACCGGCTGCTGAGGGGGTGATGAAGCACATTGTGGAACGCGAAGGTCGCGATGCTGATTTCCTAATAGACTCAGCAGGCATCGGTGGTTGGCACGTGGGGCAGTTGCCTGATCATCGCATGCGTCGTCGCGGTGCTGCTAGGGGATACGACTTCTGCAGTAGGGCGCGTCAGTTTTCGGCTGCCGACTTCCAGCGTTTCGATATGATTCTCGTGATGGATCGTGAGAACTACTACGATGTGAAGCGACTTGCGCGCAATAGTGACGACGTGCAGAAAATCAAGATGCTGCCTGACTTCATGACACGTCATCCCGGCCAACCGACCATCCCCGATCCCTACTATGGCGATATCGCCGACTTCGACTTTGCACTCGACCTCATCGAGGATGCCTGTGAGGGTTTTTTTGCATATCTATGCGCAAATAACCATTGAAAATCCTCTTTTTCCTGTATGTTTTTACAAAACATGGCATAAAAGTTTGGCATTTTGTGAATAATTGCTTATCTTTGCCGACGATTTATAATCGTTTTCAGGATGAAGAAGGAATATTTGATTTACAAGCTTAGCGATCAGGTGAAGAGCACCTGCAAGATCGACAATGAGCTTTTCAGCCGTTACGGCGTGAAGCGCGGACTGCGAAACGAAGATGGCAGCGGCGTGCTCGTGGGGCTGACAAACATTGGTAATGTGGTGGGCTACGACCGCGACGAGACCGGTCAACTGTTGCCCGCAGAGGGAAAACTCTACTATCGTGGCTACGAGCTTAACGACCTTGTGTCGCCATTGCTCAAGGAACAGCGCTTCGGCTTTGAAGAGATTGCCTACCTGCTGCTCTCTGGCAAGTTGCCCGACCGCGAGGAGCTAACTGCTTTCCGCGAATTGCTCAACGAGAACATGCCACTCGACCACCGCACGGTGGTGCATCTGGTTGATCTCGAAGGCACTGACATCATGAACATCCTTGCACGTTGCGTGTTGGAGATGTATACCTTCGACGAGAACCCCGATGACATCTCTCGCGATAACCTCATGCGTCAGGCCGTAGAGCTCATAGCGAAGTTCCCCACGATTATCGCCTATGCTTACAACATCTATCGCCACTCCGTACGAGGACGTTCGCTGCACATACGTCATCCACAGGAGGGAGCCTCTATCGCTGAGAACTTCCTCTTCATGCTGCAGCACGAGAACTTCACGGAACTCGACGCCCGCGTACTTGACTTGTTGCTCATTGTGCAGGCCGAGCATGGTGGCGGTAACAACTCGACGTTCACGGTGCGTGTGACCAGTTCTACGCGCACCGACACCTATAGCAGCATCGCCGCGGGCATCGGCTCGCTGAAGGGTCCTCTCCACGGTGGAGCAAACATTAAGGTCATCCAGATGTTCCATCATCTGAAAGAGCAGATAAGCGACTGGACATCGATCGACGAAATCGATACCTACCTGAAGCGCATGCTGCGCAAAGAGGCTTACGATCAGTCGGGACTCATCTACGGCATCGGCCATGCCGTCTACACGAAGAGCGATCCGCGTGCCGTGCAATTGAAGCGGCTGGCGGGCGAAGTGGCGAAGGAGAAAGGGCGCGAGGCAGAATACGAGTTCCTGAAACTCATCGAGCAGGAGGGCGTCAAGTGTCTCATGGAGCATCGCAGCAGCGACAAGCCCGCGTGTGCGAACCTCGACTTCTACAGCGGTTTCATCTATGAGATGATTGGTCTGCCCGAGGAAATCTTCACGCCCATCTTTGCGATGGCGCGTATCGTCGGATGGATGGCCCATCGCATCGAGGAACTGAACTTCGAGGGTCGACGCATCATACGCCCGGCCTACAAGAACGTTCTCGAAACGAGGGATTACATCCCGATTCGCAAACGATAGAAACTGTATACTATAAAGAAAAGACTTATGGAAGGAAAGAGAATTTTGTTAATGCTGTGCCTCGTGTTGGGCATTCTTACTGCTCGTGCACAGGACGGAAACACATCCATGGTGACTGCTTATGCCGATTATAAACCGGCACAGGTAGCACTTACCGACGGGCGCGTCATCAAAGTGCCCAAGGCAAACGTGTTCCTGAAGCACAGCACACTCATCTACAAAAACGGCTCGTCGGTAAAGGAGGCGAACATGAAGACGGTGAAGTCGGTTGACTTTGGCGACCGCCTTTATTTGAAGATCGACACGGTGTTGGCATTCTTTGTAGATTCTGTGGGACCGAACGCTGTCTACCAGCAGCAGGTCATCGACCGCGAGGCTTACGAGGCCAGCTTCCGCAACGACCGTCTCATCACAGGCATTCAGTATGGTGAGCAAATCAATCTCATCTCGTTGGATCCTGTGCGCGACAGCACGGCAGTCTATCCGGTCATTAACACCTTCTACTATAACTACAATGGTAAGATAGTGAAGGTTCATGATCGTGAATTGTGGCGCCTGCTACCAAAGGAGAAACGTCGCATCATGACTGCCCTCATCGGCGAAGATGGTTTTTCCTGGACTCGTCGAGAGAGTGTCGTGCGCCTGTTGCAGGGCATCACTGGCACGTTGTTTGAAAAGAAAGAGGAATAATCAGGGGCGCGTCAGAAGTCGAGCGACAGTTGTGTTGCCGACGTCGTCGGTCGTGCTTCTTCCACTTGATCATCAGCAGAGAAACGGCTGAGGAAATCGTCTTCCGAGAGAATCGGAATGCCGAGTTCCTTAGCCTTTTTGTTTTTACCAGAAGTGGAGGTCACGTCGTTGTTGATAAGGAACGAGGTGGAGCCGCTGACACTGCCTACAACCTTACCGCCACGAGCCTCGATGTAAGCATTCAGTTCGTTGCGATTCTTGAAGTGGTGGACGTCGCCGGTGATGACGAAGGTGAACCCTTCGCATTGGTTGCCCGACCGCTGCTGCTGTTGTTGCCGTACTTTAATTAGTGAGAGTAAGTCACTGAGAACCTTGGTGTTATCCTCGTCGTGGAACCAGCCGACAATGAGAGCTGACCGCTCGGGACCGATACCATCGATGTGGGCAAAGTGCTCGTTGTCGTCGGTAGTGGATGCGGTTTCAACGAGGTCGCCGAATGCATAGGCCCCCAGCAGACGTTTTGCCACATCGGCTCCGCACTTCGGAATGCTTAAAGCGATGAGCAACCGCTGGGCATCCACTTCGCGCGCCTTCTCTATGGATTTCACGATGTTTGCTGCCGATCGCTCGCCAAAACCTTCCAGCGAAGCAATCTCGCGGATGTGGTCGGGCAGACGGTAGATGTCGGCGAAGTTACTAATCCAGCCAAGGTTGATAAAGCGGGCGAGCGTTTGTTCGGAGATGCCATCGATGTCCATGCCGGCTTTCGACACGAAGCGGGAATATTTCTTCAGTTGTTTGGCAGGGCAGGTGGGATTGGTGCAATGCAGGGTGCGAGTGCCGCTCTGCTGACTCGCCACAATCTCAGTGGCGTGATGACACACGGGGCATTGTTCAGGAATATGCAGGGTGCCAACGGCCTCAATAACCTTGATGACTTTCGGAATGATTTTGTTCGCCTTGATGACCGAGAGCTTTGTGCCAGCATCACCGATGCCCAGTCGTTCGCACTCGCTGATGTTGCAGAGTGAAGCACGTTTTACGGTGGTGCCCTCCAATTCTACTGGGCGAAAAATGGCAACGGGCGAAATCGTTGAGGCTGCGCACGACCATTCAATCTCTTGCAATTCCGTTTCGGCAGCTTCGTCTTGCCACTTGAAGGCCAGTCCGGCACGTGTGGCGTGATGGCCGGTGACAGAGCCGGTGGCAGCATATTCGGTATCATCATAGGTGATGACAAGTCCGTCGACGGGGAAGGGATATGCAGAGTTGAGAGTGGAGAGTTGAGAGTTGAGAGTTTTGGGACTTTGTCCCGTCACGCGTTCCGTGAATCGGTCGATGACGGCTTGGACGTTTTCCTCGGTAGGGTTTTCAACAAGTTCGCGCTGAACGGTGTTGAAGCCAAGCGTGTCGAGCCAATCCATACGGGCACCCCAGGAAATGATAGAGGTGGGGTAGGAAAGCGTGAACGGTATCCACTGGATCTTTCTCGGTTTTACTTCTTCCGGGTCTTTCAGCGAGAGGGAACCCGAGGCGAGGTTGCGCGGGTTGGCATAGTCCTCGCCACTCTCCATGACGAACTGATTGAAGTCGTCGTAGGAGATGACCGCCTCACCACGAATCACCACATGTCCTTGCTCGTCGATGCGTTGCGGTATACCGCTGATGGCGTGAGCCAGATGGGTAATGTTCGTTCCAATGTGGCCGTTGCCGCGTGTGACGACTTTTGTCAGTCGACCACCATCGTAGGTGACGACAAGTGTCAGACCATCAAGCTTCCACGAAATCCATATCGGTCGTCCCTCAGCCCACTTCACCAAATCGCTCACTTGTTTCGTCTTGGCCAGTGACAAGGCAGGGAACTCGTGTTCTTCTTTCTGCCCTGCAGTGTTGTCTTCCGACACACGCTGCGTCGGTGAGTCGGGTAGGGTGGTGCCTGTTTCCATTTCCAGCCGCTTCAGTTCATCGAAGCGTGCGTCCCACTCATAGTCGGTCATTAGTTCCTGCCGACCATTATAATAAGCCTCCGAAGCGCGGTTGAGTTCATCAACCAACTGCTCCATGCGTTTCTGTTGTTCTTCAGTCATGGTTATTTTCATTTTCTGCTGACAAAGTTAGCAAGAAATTTGAAGATGACCAAATTTATTTGTATTTTTGCACGCTGTAAATACAAGTGAACGGACATGATGAGTTTCTGGGACATATTGCTGCTTTCGGTAGCACTGGCGATGGACTGCTTTGCAGTGAGTATTGCCAGTGGGGTGATTCTCACCCCTAGCTCCTCTCCGAAAGGAGAAGGGAGCCCCACCCCTAACCCCTCCCCCGTAGGGAGGGGAACTGGGAAAGCCTCCTTTATTGGGAAATGCTTGGAGGGGGCTCTTCGTCTGAGTGTCCTCTTCGGCTTGTTTCAGGCAGGAATGCCACTGGTGGGGTGGTTTTGCACGAACTGGTTGGCTGAGCGAATCGAGGCCTACGACCACTGGATAGCCTTCGGCTTGCTGGCGTTTCTGGGTGGAAGAATGATTCGCGATGCGTTCAGTGATGAGGAAGAGGCGCACCACTTCGATCCTACCAACTGGTGGACAGGCATTGTATTGGCTGTGGCAACAAGCATCGATGCTCTGGCAGTAGGTATCTCGCTGGCCGTAACGGGCTATCATACCATCAGGCAATTAGCTATGCCGCTGGTAGTGATAGGATTAGGTTCGTTCCTGTTTGCGATGTTAGGTCATTGGCTCGGCATGCGGTTTGGCAGTAGCATCCGTCGTCGGCTCCAACCAGAGCTGTTGGGTGGTATCATCCTGATTGGCATTGGTGTGAAAGTGCTCGTTACACACTTGGCAGGTTGACAAATTGAACTGCCCGAGGGGCATTTATATATGATAAAGGTAATTGTATCAGATGAGATTGAGCGGGTGTGCCCGGGATTTGTGGGTGCCTGCGTGGAGGCCGACGTAGTGAATACCCCTTACTGCGAGGGCCTTTGGGAAGAAATACGTGCGCTGGGCGAGCAATACAAGGCAACGCTCACCACCGAGTCGTTGAAGGAGATGTCGGGCATCGCAGCCACACGGCGCGTCTATAAGGCATGCGGCAAGGATCCGTCGCGCTACCGTCCGGCCTCCGAGCAGCTCATCCGCCGCATGTTGCAGGGCAAGGAGCTCTATCAGATAGACACGCTCGTCGACCTGATAAACCTTGCCAGCATACGCTTTGGCTATTCTATTGGTGGCTTTGATGCCTCGAAGTTTGTAGGCGATACGTTGACGCTTGGCATCGGAAGAGCTGGCGAACCCTATGAGGGCATCGGTCGTGGCATGCTCAATATCGAAGGTCTGCCCGTCTATCGTGATGCAGTAGGTGGGGTGGGGACGCCGACGAGCGACAACGAGCGTACGAAAATCACCATTGACACCCGTCACCTGGTGGTGCTCATCAATGGCTATGATGGCAACGAAGAGCAGGTGCGCGCCAATGCAGAGTTCATTCTTGACCTCGTGCGCCGCTACTGCCAGACGCAAGAAGGCAGCTACCATTTGTATAGCCCTGTGGGCGAGTAAGGCTGCTTCGCAGTGTGAAAGGCCCTGCGGGCGTGTAAAGTCCTTCGGACGTGTAGAGTTGCTTCGCAACGTTGAAGGTTTTATGGGCGAGGAACTGCAAACTTGTTAAAAAATGGTATTTTCTTGCATCGGCAGAAATAATGTTGTATATTTGCAAGTTGGAACTTAATCAATTACTCTATGACGATATCGAGACTACTACTTGGGTATGCCCTGATGTTATTGCCAATGGCTGCAACGGCTCAGTCGTGGACGGCAGACAATGGTAACGGAACGTTCACGAACCCGCTGTTCTACGATGAATTCTCTGATCCCGACATCCTGCGTGTGGGCGACGACTACTATCTGGCTGGTACGACCATGCATGCCGTGCCAGGTTTGGTCATTCTGCACTCGAAAGACTTGGTGAACTGGGAGAACATCTCCTATTGCTTCGACCGCTTCGACTTCACCGAGGACCGCTTTTCGTTGAAGAACCACGAAGAGATTTACGGTCAGGGCGTGTGGGCACCCTGCATCCGCTATGCCAACGGTCAGTTCTATGTCTATACGAACGTGAACGGCAAGGGCTTGCAGTGCTACACAGCAAAAGACATTCATGGCCCTTGGGAGCATCACAACATGAAAGGCAACATCTACGACCTGAGCGTGCTCTTCGATGACGATGGAAAGATTTACGCCATTCATGGCTATGGCGAAGTGAAATGCACCGAACTGGAGCCCGATATGAGTGGTCCGAAGGAGGGCACCACGCGTACCATTATCCCTGAAGGCAATGGAGTAGGCGAGGGCCACCATATGTATAAGATAGACGGAATGTACTACCTCATCTCCACCGACTATCGCCCCAACGGGCGTACACTCTGCTCCCGTTCCAAGTCGATATGGGGACCTTACGAGACGCGCGTCATCACTGCCGATGAGACCTACGGCTATCATGCTGCCTCACTGACGCAGGTGCCGCGTGGAGAGAAATACCGCATCGGCGAGGACGGCACGAAGTTTGCCCTTGGTCATGTTGACAAGGACGCCACCGCTTGCACCAACGCTCATCAGGGTGGTATCGTGCAATTCAAGGACGGCACTTGGTGGGCTCTGCTCATGCAGGACTTCCACTCGATTGGTCGTACGGTATGTCTCATGCCGATGACGTGGACGGATGGCTGGCCGATGATTGGATTCAAAGGAAACTACGGCCGTGCACCACGCACATGGTTTAATCCCGGTACGGCACATGGCTATTCTGGTCTTGACGAGCCGGTTGACAATCCTCACGCACCCTATGTGCGCAGTGAGAACTTCGATGCTAAGCAGTTGGGTCGCGTGTGGCAGTGGAACCATAATCCCGATGATAAGCAGTGGAGCCTTCGTAGTGGAAAGCTACGTTTGAACAGCCTGCCGGCCGAGCAACTGATGTGGGCACGCAACACGCTGACACAGCGTGTCATCGGTCCTACGTCGGTGGCAACGGTGGAACTCTATGTGAAAGGACTGAAGGACGGCGACGTCTGCGGACTCGGCAATATCAACGTGCCTTGTTCGTGGATTGGTATTGTCAAGAATGGAAAAGCATTGACCCTGCGTTGCTTTGAACAGCTGACCAACGACACCATCGACACGACGATAGAACTGCCGAAGGGTAAGATCTGGCTGCGCTGCATCGGCGACTACGACAACGACCAAGCACAATATGCTTATTCCACTGATGGCGTGAACTTCCAAACCATGGGGCGCATGATGCCACTCTCCTATCAACTCATATCTTTCCAGGGCTCTCGCCATGCACTCTTTGCCTTTAACACGAAGGGTAAGCAGGGCGGCTATGCCGAGTTCGATAACTTCACCGTTGACGAGCCGATGGCCGACCGCAGCAAGAACATTCCGTTCGACAAGACGTTCCGAATCATCAATCTGGCAACAAACCGGCCAGCCGTCTGCGATCCTCATGGACTGCTGTATGATTCGCGTCCCAATGACCAAGGTCGCCTCACGCAGTTCCAACTCGTCGACCGCGGAACGGGACAGGTGTCGCTGAAGTGCGTCGATGGACGCTATGTGAAAGTCTATGGCGAGGGCTTGGCCGGTGATGTGCGTTTCACCACTGATCCGAAAGAAGCAGAAGTGTTCCTCTGGCAGGACTATCTCAACCAAGAGTTCATGCTGCTCTCGCTGAAGAACCATCGCTATCTGGGCAAGAGTCCTACGACAGGCAGTCCTTATTCGATGGACTATGCCGGTCCCGACCCTGCACGCCGAAACGGCAGTGTGCTGAAGTGGGAAGAAGTGAAAGCAGAAAATTGATAGTTGAACGCGACCGAGTCGCATGAAACCTTTGAACCGTTGCATCGCAACAATTGAACCGCGCGCAGGCGCACATGAACCTTTCATCAAAATATATGGGAATAGTAATAGGAATTGATGTCGGCATCAGCACGACGAAAATAGTTGGAATCAGCGAGAAGGGAGAGATTATCTCGCCCATCCGCATCAAGGCCACCGACCCAGTGGCATCGCTTTACGGTGCTTTTGGCCGCTATCTGCACGATAACAACATTAACCTCGGCGACGTCCAGCAGGTCATGCTCACGGGTGTGGGCAGTGCTTATATCGAAGACCCCATCTATGGACTGCCCACCGAAAAGGTGCAGGAGTTCATGGCCGACGGTCTTGGCGCCCGCTTCGAAACACGGCTTGACCGAATGCTTGTTGTCAGCATGGGTACGGGAACGAGCTTCGTGCGCTGCGATGGCGATAGCATCCGCCACATCGGTGGTATTGGTGTGGGTGGTGGCACGTTGCAAGGGCTTGCCCGCATCATGCTGAAGACCGGCGACATCGCACAGGTGGTGGAACTCTCGAAGGGTGGCGACCTGTCGCGCATCAACGTGCTCATCGGCGATATCAGTCCGCGTCCCCTGCCCGGTTTGCCCAGTGATGCCATTGCCTCGCTGTTCGGCAACGCCCAAAGCGATGCTACACGCGAAGACATCGCACTCGGCATCCTCTGGACCGTCCTGCAAAGCATTTGCAGTGCTGCCATCCTTTCGTCGATGGACTGTGGCATCAAGGATTTTGTGATGATTGGCAAGCTCTCGATGCTGCCACTCTGCGAACAGGTGTTTGCTGCTTGCGAGAGCCTCTATGGCGTCCGTTTCCATGTTCCAGAACATAGCGAGTTCAGCACGGCTATCGGTGCCGCCCTCTCGTATACGAAGGGAAAGGCGGAATGATGAAAGGCTCTATAGAAAAAGGAGAATATAAGAATAATTTTGTAAAATGATAATCATGAGAACTTCTACTAAACCTATGTTTGTGGGCTTGATGCTGTTCGTGGCTCTTACGGCATCAGCAGGCGGCTTCAAGTTGAAGACTGCCAAGCCCGTTGGACAGACCTTGTCTGTCGCTATCAATGCCGGTCTCCCGCTGACCCTTACGTGGGGCGACGGCACTACTGAGGAACTCTACACCACTGGACAGCTGCAGGACATCACCATCAAGGATGCCGCGCTGACGGTGAGTACAGAGAAAGATATCACATCGCTCTATCTGGCTGACAATGAGCTGACGGAGTTGAATGTCGCTGCATCGGCAGCGAAGCTGCGCCGACTCATCTGCCCCAACAATCAGCTGAAGACGCTCAATGTAGGAGCCTGTCCCGAACTCGTCACCTTGGACTGTCAAGGCAATGAGCTATCGACGCTGAGCATTGTGAGTACCGTGATGGAGGAACTGAATGTTGCCGACAACAAGCTCTCTGCCAATGGTTTGCGCAACAGTGGAAACATGGTTTCGCTGGTGTGTGGAGGCAATAAGTTCACCGACGTCAACTATCTGACCAGTATGGTAGACCTCGAGTCGCTCTTCTGTCAGGACAACCAGATCACCTCTCTGGCTCTGACGAAGCTCGTCAAGCTGCGCAATCTCGTTGCTGGTGGCAATCGCATTTCGACGTTGAACACGGGAGTGCTGGAGAACCTGCAGAACGTCTGGGTTTCCGGCAACCGACTGAAGACACTCGACCTCGCGAAGGCTGCGAAGCTGGAGGGACTCGTCGTGGCTGAGAACCAGCTCACCGAGATTCTTTGGACCCGTTCTTGCAGCAGCACGTTCAAGTACATGGACCTGTCGAACAACGGCCTGTTCTTCAACTCCTTCCCTACCATCTACAACCAGCTGAGCCAGAAGTACAGCGTGGATGGTGCCGTCGGACCTCAGGAACCGTTCCAGCTGCTCAACGACATTGATGTCAACGTTCGCTCGGAAGCACTGAAGACCTATTTCTATCAGAACGCATGGAACACCTCCACGCAGCTTGCCTTGACGCTGACCGACGGCGATGGCACGGAGCTGGTGGCCGACGAGGACTACACCTACAACAGCAGCCTCTATCGCTTTACCTTTCTGAAGCCTCACACGGGCGTGGTCATCACGGCTACATCGAAGAACTATCCCGACGTAGTGCTTACGAGCGTTCCTTTCAACGTCATCGATCCTGCTGGCATTGAGGGCGCAGAGGTTGTTTCGGAGTTGACCATTGAGAATGCCGACGTTTACGACCTGCAGGGCCGCAAGATTTCTGTTGCTAAGGCATCGCAGCTTCCCAAGGGCATCTATGTCGTGAATGGAAAGAAGATCATCATGAAGTAGAATCACGCAAAAAGATAAGACGATATGAAGACTATCAGATACTACATGCTCACCCTCGTGGCACTGGCTTTTGCGGGCCATGTGCAGGCACAGTCGGTGAAGCTTGACAATAGCAATATCAAGAAGCAAGTGCTGATGATTGGACGCGAGTCGCTGACGCTCGACTACAGCGACTTCACGACGGTTGCCGTGGCTGCCAACTGCAACTACACGGCAACTCCCAACGACGCCTGGCTCACCACCCGTCGCATGGACAATGGCAACACTGCCATCTTTGCGCAGTCGAACTACAACATGGCATCGCGCCAGGGCACTATCACGTTCAAGTCGGAAGACGGAACGGTGGTGCGCAAGCTCACGGTGACACAGACTGGCTTCGATGCATCCGACCGTTCTATACCTATTGCTAGCGGTACGGCCAGCAACTATCAGTCGGGAGAAGGCATCGAGCGTTCTTTCGACGGCGACTACGCTACGCTCTATCACTCCAACTACAGCACACAGAACACCTTCCCCATCACGCTTACCTACACGCTCAAGGAAGTGTCGCACGTCGACTACGCTGTCTACACACCGCGCCAGGATGGCAATGTGAACGGTAACTTCCAAGAGGTGACCGTCAGCTATCAGGTGGGCAACAAGTGGACCACGCTTGCCACCTTGAATTTCGAGGGAAGTTCGGCAGCATCGCGCATCCCCTTCGGCGACAACGGTGTTGACGACGTGAAGGCAGTCCGCTTCGTTGTGAAGAGTGGTACCAACGGCTTCGCCAGCTGTTCGGAGATGGAGTTCTACACGAAGAACAACTTCATGGAGGACCTTCTGCATACCTACTTCACCGATAACCTCTGCACGCAGTTGCGCGAGGGCGTCACGGCTCAGGAGATAGAGCAGATTCCCGTGGCCGAGATTCGCAACATGGCGAAGGCGATGCTGGCCGGCACCTATTCCACAGAGTTCCGCATCGGCGAGTTCACGGCCTTCCGTCCGCTCACCGACCTGCAGGGTGAGCTGAAGAACAGCTACCTTTATAATAATCATGAGAATCCCACCGGCATCACCTTCGACGAGGACGAGAGCGTCATCGTGATGGTGGAGGGCATCGGCGAGCAGTCGGTGGCTCTGCAGGTGCGCAACTTCGGTCCGACGGTGTTTGCCTCCAGCACCTATGCGCTGCAGAATGGCATCAACGTCATCAAGGTCTCCAACAAGGGTAATGGCTACATCAACTACTACACCACCAGCTGGAAGACCGCGCCGAAGGTGAAGATGCACTTCCTCAATGCAAAGGAGCAGGGTTACTTCAGTCCGAAGTATAAAGGTCATACCAACGACGACTGGAAGCGCCTGCTTGCCAATGCGAAGGGCGACTGCCTCGACATGCACGGTGAGTTCACCGACTGCGTGTTCCCCGTCTCGTCGTTCAAGGCCAACTGTCCGAACGATGGTGAGTGGTTGATGGCCATCTATGACAGCATCATCTCTGTTGAACGCGACATCATGGGCATCTTCAAGTACAAGCACGAGTTCCCCAACCGCCAGTGCGCCATCACGGTTGCTACCAGCGGCGGCCTCTATCATGCCAGCAACGACGGCTTCTGCGTGCCCGTCAACGCCCTCCGCGACCCGACCAGCCGCACCCATTACGACCTCTGGGGCGCTGCCCATGAATACGGACACCAGAACCAGACGCAGGGTCTGCGATGGATTGGACTCACCGAGGTCACCAATAACATCATGTCGGCTTATGTGGAACATAAGCTTCGCACCGATGGCTACCACCGTCTGGAGAATGAGTCGAACGGCTTCCGCTACTACGACTTCTTCGAGTATAACGTGATGAAGGGTGGACAGTTCGTACCCCATGCTCAC
>JAEEGF010769845.1_pt1 | contig 15383 bp, 13 predicted proteins | sample 9134171 | NCBI WGS metagenome assembly JAEEGF01 (sample SAMN16246542, study PRJNA631951) | gut metagenome | biome: gut microbiome; feature: rumen; material: AP-attached | host: Bos | place: Iran: Karaj | collected 2018-10 | reverse complement strand
GGCCGTTCTTTCGAAGCTCCGCGAACTCTGCGGCAAGTGGCGTGAAATCGGCCCTATTTCCGCAGCCAAGTTCCAGGATTACAGGGACCGTTTCCAGGCGCTCGTCGATAAGATTAAGGAAAATTGCGCTCCGTTCATCGAAGAACAGAACGCCGAACGCTTGAAGAACCTCGCCGAAAAGGAAGGCCTCTGCAAGAAGGTCGAAGACCTCGTTGCAAGCACCGAAATTTTCTGGAAGGACAAGTTCAAGGCCGTGCAGGAAATCCAGGAAAACTGGAAGAACATCGGCATGGTTCCGAAAGAGAACTTTGCAGACTTGAACAAGCGCTTCAAGGAAGCCGTAAACGCTTTCTACGCTCAGCATAAGGAGAACGTCAAGCGCGAAGACGACAGCCGTGAAGCGAACTACGAAAAGAAGGTCGCTCTCTGCATCGAAGCCGAAGCCATCAAGGATTCGACCGACTGGAACGCCACTTCTACCAAGCTCAAGCAGTTGCAGGACGCCTGGAAGTCTACAGGTCCGGTGCCCAAGAGCAAGTCCGACGAAATCTGGACACGTTTCCGTACCGCTTGCGACTCGTTCTTCGAAAAGAAGCGCAGCCACTTTGAAGAAATGGATGCAGCCAAGCAAAAGAACTTGGAACAGAAGCAGGCTCTTTGCGAAAAGCTCGAAGCTCTCGACATCGAGAACATCACGCCGGAAATTATCGAAGCCTACAAGGCTATCGAAACCGAATGGAAAACCATCGGCATGGTTCCGAAGGACGCCGTTGAAAGCATCAACGACCGCTACAGCGCTATCGTCAACAAGATTGTCGCGAAGATGGCTGAATCCGATCCGGAACTCCAGGCGAAAATCGCAGATATCAAGAAGAAGAAGCAAGACACCATCGAAAAGGTTCGTCAGTTTGCCGAAAGCGCAGGCTCCAACCAGCTCGCCGATGCCGTCCGCGACCTCCAAAAGGAATGGGTAACGCTCGGTTCTTGCGGTGATGACGATGCCGAACTCCAGAACGCTTTCCGTGACGCTTGCGATGACTTCTTCACTCGCCGTCGCGACCAGCTCGACATTCAGGAACAGGCACGCCAGAACAACCTTCAGAAGAAGATTCTCCTCTGCGAACAGGCCGAAGACCTGCTCACCGATTTGAATGAGCAGACGGTTGTCGCCTCGATGAACAAGGTCAAGCACTTCCGCCGCCTCTGGAAAGAAGTCGGAGCCGTTCCTCGCGAACACTCCGAAAAGATCTGGAAGCGCTTCAACACGGCTTGCGACCAGGTGTTCGCCTTCGGCCGCAAGGACGAAAAGAAGGAAGAAGCTCCGGCAGCAGCCGCTGTCAGCGAAGCTTAAGCGAAAGCTTTTTAAAGCAAAAAGAGGATGGCAGAAAAGCCATCCTTTTTCTATTTTTGGGTCATGAAATTTCCGCCATGGACAAGTGTAAGCGAAGCAGCCCGCCTCCTTAAAGAAGGCGAAGTCGTCGCCATCCCGACAGAAACCGTCTATGGGCTCGCCGGGAACGCATTCGAGCCCAAAGCACTCGCCAAGATTTTCGCAGCCAAAGAACGCCCGACGTTCGACCCGCTAATTGTCCACATCGCAGATATCGCACAACTTTCAGACATCGCAAAAGACATTCCCGATAGCGCCTACAAGCTTGCCGAAGCCTATTGGCCGGGCCCGATGACCATCATCCTCCCCAAGAAGGACTGCATCCCCGACCTTTGCACAAGCGCCCTCCCCTCCGTCGCTGTACGCTTCCCGAGCCATCCGATTGCACAGGCAATCATCAAGGAATCGGGACTTCCGCTCGCAGCGCCAAGCGCAAACCTCTTTAAGCACGTAAGCCCGACAACCGCCGAACACGTTGCAGCACAGCTCGCCGACCGCATCGCAGGCATTGTCGATGGCGGCCCCTGTTCCGTTGGAGTCGAAAGTTCAATCATCTCGCTTACAGGAGAAAAGCCCACAGTCCTCCGCCCAGGCGCAATAACGCCCGAAATGTTCGCGAAAGTTCTCGGTGATGTCGCCATCAAGGAATCCACTTCCAAGCCGGGCCAGCCGATGCTCGCCCCCGGCCAGTGCGATACGCATTACCGCCCGCAAGTCCCGCTTTACTACGGCGAAATTCCGGTCGGCTATACGCTACCCGAGCATACCGTCCGCATCGCATTCGGCACTCAAGCAGGCCCTATTCCCGCCACAGTAAACTTGTCTGCTACAGGCGACATGGTCGAAGCCACATCCAAACTTTACGCCTTCATGCACGACCTCGACAAAACTGAATACGACTTGATTCTCGTCGATCCGATTCCGAATACAGGCGTTGGCATGGCGCTCAATGACCGTCTGAAACGCGCAAGCATTAAGAGGCTTTAGGTAATAGGTTGTAGGTATTAGAAAAAAATAGGCATCAGAGTTTGATTATTATAACCTAACCCCTGTAACCTAAAACTTAGCACAACTACATCGGGAACAGCGGATAGTGTTCCCTAGTGTAAGTGCGCGTGAAAGCGTTAAAATGCCACCATTCGCTTGGAAGCATTACCCAGCCCGCACGTTTCATGATTTTGCGAAGCAGATTGCGGTTGTTAATTTGTTCTTGCGTGAGGCGACCAGATTTCAAGGCATCCGCCTCGCCCACGATTCCCGCACAACGTTCAAACGAATCGAAATCGGCGCCCATGTCCAGCAAATTGCCCGTGCTATCGGCGAGCCCTAAATCCAGCGCTAAACCGTAATTGTGGAGACCTCCCGTTTTGCCCGAAGAAACGAAGTGGCTATAAGGCGTCCCTGCAACAGAACTCTTCAGAACCGATTGCGCATACAACGGACGCGCCGCATCAAAAATCACAAGCGAATACCCCGGCAACTCTTTTGCGATAATTGCAAGAGCGCGTTTCAACTTCGGCAAAGCATCTTTATGAATAAACGCACGCTGGTTTCCGCAATACATGTCGTGACCCGTTACGTTGTTAAACGTCGCATAACGCAAGTCCATGCGGATTCCTTCCATGTCCGTGATTTCGACAAGTTTCGGGCTATTCGTAGCGTATTCAATCCACTTTTCCGCTGATTCGCAATAACGCAAAGGCTTCTCCGGCTTCGGCGGCACAAAAAGTGAATCCGTCTTATGGGAGAATGCCAAAACAGCAAAAAAGAGAATAGATAAGAATAGACGATTCATAAGAAAAAGCTGGTATGAGGTATGGACTAGGGGCTATGAGGTTTGCTCAAAGCGTAGCGACCTGAAAGAGCCAAAGGCACGCAATGACATTTTCCTTTCGTCTTTAGTCTCTCGTCTTTCGTCTAATTATATTCCCAGTTGCACTTCTACACCGAACTGGAAGTAGAGCCCCATGCCCTTCGCAATAAACGGCACCAGGTCATATCCATTGGCGGTATTCTTGTCATTATCGCGAGCCACATAAGAACGTTCACGACCATTTTCAGCACCGAGGAATTTCAACGCGCCTACGTCGAGCTTCGAGAAGATGTTGTCCAGTTCGAGGTAGAATCTGGCATGCCTAAAGAAGAACTTACTCTTCGTCAAATCCAAATTCACGCGGATGTCCGTTCTGTACAAGTCCGTGAATTCGTGGTAATCCTTAAGTTGACGCGAACCACCCTTGCCATCCGGTGCGGTCTTAATAGAATAGTAGTACAACGGTCTGTGCCATGCGGCATGGTGCGTCAAAATAACCGACACGATAGAATCCTTTCGCGGATAATATCTAAAGTGAGAAACTATATCCAAGCGGGAATTCGCTTCCCACGGCAAGGACTTTCCGCCATCCAGCTCGTACTCGCCATAAACAGAACTTGCATTCATGGCCATCGAGAAATGATGCGACGTTTTCCATTCAAGAGAGCCTGTTGCACCCGAAACCCAAGCGTTGTTCACCGGAGTCACGTCATTGTAATTAGCAAAAGCCTTCGGCAGCGGCAAAAGCGGGTCGAAGTAGAAACGACCAAAGCCGGCGAATTGAGCCATAAAATACTTGGAGCGGTAACCGAAGCCCATCTTGAATGACATGCCCGTTTCCAAGCGTCCCGTCAAATCGCCATCGTCAAAGTAATGTTTCCAGTCCGCACGGTAAGCGGCATTGCCAAAGAGTCTCCAGTACGCCGTATCCGTTTTGGACAAATTGCGTTCCATGTCGAACGAAACTGTCGGTCGCGCATTATGGTCCGCAGCATCAGCGACAGCACCCACAGAGAACATGTGTTCCGAAAATTCGCCCTTCCAATCAAGTGTCGCGGCACCCGAAAGAACACCAGTCTGGTAATCGCTGCTTTCCATTCCGCCAGGAATCGGGAAACTGCGTTCAACAATATGATGTTCATAGAGAACGGCACCACGCAAGCCGGCTCCAAAGATATCGGCATGGAAATCCTTATCGGCACCTGCACTCAGCGTCGTATGCGTTTGGTCGTAACCGTCAATAAATGTTCGTGCCGTTTCATCGGTCAATTTACCCGAACGGAATCCCGTCGTATCACGAATCGTATCACTCAAGCTTTCGCGGACTAACCCAGCATGGAAACTCGCCCCGAACTTCGAAGCATATTCACCACCGACAACCAAATACTTTTGGCTACCTTCGATAATATCAATGGAATTGATGCTCCCGTAAGAAGACGACGTATCCTGACTTACCTTGTATTCATCGGAACTGTAAAGGACTCGCAACGCCCAGGTCGTATTTCCAAGCGAATCGGAACCATTCAACTGCGCATAGATATCGAATGCCGAAAGGTCAAACGGATCCGACGACTTCACCTTGCAGTCGCCAGAGCAATCGTCACCGCGCTTGCGGAATTCCGTAAAGAACTTTTCTCCCAAGTTCTTGAGCATTTCTCCATCAAGGCGACGGAACGCAAAACGGAAGCTGTCCCAAATGAAGAACGGAGCATCGAGTACAATTTCTTGAAGTGTAAGCCCAGCCGAACCTCTCAAGCCCCATTCACCGCTCGTCTGTTCAGGGATGTACTGAATTGATGTTGCAAGCCCTTGACCAAGCGGGCCCTGCCCATAGTGGTCATGGACTTCGATTCCGCTCAACGTATGCGGGTTCACGATAGAAAGGTTTCCTGGGAATCCGACATCCAAATGGCGCATGTTCGGAATGCGAAGACGTCCCAAATGATACGCAACGTCACTGGCTCGGGAACCGTCATAATACAACGCGCTGCTGAAATCCTTTTGGCCCGAAATGCCAGGCATCTGGCTCAGGTGTTCCGTGAGGTCAAAACGCATACCAGCCGCATCTTCGAGTTTATCAAGCTTAACCGTGCGTTCGACTTCCCACTTTTCCGGTTCGCCACCGCCAATAATCGTACTCGCCCCGAGATTCGTGACGTTCGTACTCAATGTCACAACCAAGTCCATCAAATCGGCGACATCTTGCAAATCCACAAAAACACTGTCAAAGCCCTCCTTCTTGAACACAAGCGTTGCATTCTTCGAATCAACAGAAAGCTCAAAGCGACCGCGGGAATCCGTTTCCCCGATCCGCTTACCGGACTTGTAGGCGACACTGACATCCTTGACGGGCAAATCCGATTCCGCTTCAAGAACGACACCAATAACCATCGTCGGGGAAGCAGCAAGGACTCCTACGACAAGAAACAGGACAAAGCAAAAAATAACGCGAAAATTCATATCCCCAAAATAGATAATTTGAGCACGAAAGATTTCGGCAAGGCTCAAACATCGGTTATATTATACGCATGCTTAGAGTTTATTTAATCCAGACAGATAGTTCCAAAGGGAGCAAGGCCGAAAATCTTGCCAGAGCAAAGGGATTGATTCTCGATGCAAACCCAAGCGAAGGGAACCTCATCCTCTTGCCGGAAATGTTTGCGACGGGCTACATTCCGGTAAGTCTCGACGCCGCAGCCGAAGACTTCAGTTCACGCGATTCCGGCGAAACCGCGAATATGCTTTCCGAGGTCGCCACAGCAACAAACTGTACCGTCATGGGCGCAGGCATCAAAAAAGCAGGCGATAAATTTTTAAACCACGTAAGCGTCTATACACCGAGCGTCCCCAAGGAGTCCTGCGCGTACGACAAGATGAACTTGTTCTTCCCCGAAAAGGAAACCTTCAAAGCAGGTGAAAAAATTAATTTATTCAATATCAAGGATTGGAAAATCGCTTCGTTCATCTGCTACGACCTGCGGTTCCCGGAACTGTTCCGCGAAGCCACCAAGCAAGGTGCAAACCTCATCACCGTCCAGGCCGCATGGCCCGCCAAAAGACGCACCCACTGGGAAACGCTCCTCAAGGCCCGAGCCATCGAAAACCAGGTCTATATCGCCGCCGTCAACGCCGTAAGCACCCATCCCGACACAAGACATCCCTTTGCAGGGACTTCACTCGTTATTTCTCCAAACGGCGACGTCATCGCCCAAGGCTCCACCCAAAGCGAAGAAGTCATCACCGCCGAACTCGATTTGCAAGCCGAGAAGGACTACCGCAAGTCGTTCCCCGTCCTTGACGGAATCGTTCCGCCAGAATTGATGTAAACAGACATCGGCACACCACCGAATCCGTGAAGCCAGTCACACGATACGACGCATTCATTTCGCCCCGTCAAAAGCGCTAACTCGTTGCATATCAACGTGTTACAGCGCACATTTTTCGCAAATTTGAAGAAAAATTTTCATTTCGGGCCTTCAATATCGCTCCAAAATATTTATTTTTTTCTTACTGGTTTGGAATTAACAAGGCTTCAAAATGGCAACAACGAACAAAATTGATTACGCCAAGGCGCTCATCAAGGCTGGACTCACTCGTGAACTGATTTTAAAAATCACGTCCATTTCCGAGTACGAGTACAACCTCATCCAACGTGAACTCGCCTCGGCATAAATCCGCGCATGCAGCTCATCCTGAATATTCCCGCACAAGAAGCGACAAAAAATGCGGCCCGTATGGCCGCAGTTATCGCCTGCTATAAAGACGGGAGTATTCTACTCGACGCAAGAGACAACCTAAAGCCCGCAAGATTTACAATACATCCGTGCGACAACTTTCCGTGGACGGATTTCATCGAAAAACTGCTCGCCGCATGGCAACTTTGCGACTACAGCGATGTTCCGGAAGCATTCAAGCCCATCAAACAAATACCGACATTCGTAATCGAAGGGCTACCAAACGAACCCGTTTCACAACAGCTCAAGGTTCTCGCAACACTGCGTTCCCAGGGCTACTTCGCCCCACTCGCCAATCCGGGCAAATAAAAGGAAAAAGGGAATAAAAAAAGAAAGTGCCCTCTCCTAATCCGTATCGACCAAACATCGACCATAATCGAAGACACTTTCTGTTTTTTTCCAAGGAGAATCCACCCTTCCATCTCCTATGCCCCAATTATACATTTTTTGCCGGAATAAAATTGTTATTAAAAAAATATTTTCTAATCAGAAAATATATATTCGAACTATGAACCTTATAAAATACTTTGCCAAACAACGTTGGTTCATGGGGAAAAACAGAACCATCTTGCGTATAGATGCGCTTGATTCCACAGAGGCCGGTGGCACGCGAATCAGGCTGTTCAAGGTTTCTTTCGACGATGGCGAAAGCGATATTTACACATACATCGACAACGAAAGCGCCGTCGGAAAGATTCTAGAAGACGCATTCCTCGACGGGGCACAGCAATCCGTTTTCTCCGGCGACTCGGGATTTTTCTTGTTTCGGGTAATCTCCCCACTCCCCAAGACGCCGCTCACAAGCATCAAGCCCATTTCAAAAGAGCAAAGTAATTCCGCATTTTGTACTCCCGGCAAGTTTTTCTTCAAGCTTTACCGCAGACTAGAACCGGGCTTACACCCCGAAGCCGAAATTCTGGAAGCCATGAACAAAGCAAACAGCAGCCGCGTCCCTAAACTTTACGCCGTCTGCAATTACAGAACCAAAAGAGGCGAAATCTATACCTGGGGAATCCTCGAGGAGCATTTTGCAGGCGCCACGGACGCCTGGAGCGAATTCTGCAAGAACATGGACAGTACCGACGCGTTCCAACTCGGCATGTCCACCGCACAGATGCACGAAAGCCTCAAGCGGCTAAGCGGCCCCAAGTACAGTAACGTCGAGCCGCCCTTCGACAAACTGGAACAGTTGCTCCACCATTCGACGGACACCGAATACGCCCCGAAACTCCGAGAAAAGCTCCCAGAACTGCGAATCCGCTACAGCGACCTGCTCCGCGAAACGTTCAGCGACAAGACTATCAAAAAACAGCGCATCCACGGCGACTTCCATCTCGGGCAAGTACTCATCACGCAAAGCGCAAACGGCACAAAACATTTCGAGATGATAGACTTCGAAGGCGAACCCACGCGCAGCCTCGACTACAGGCGCACCATCCGCTCCCCCGCTGTCGATATCGCAGGGATGCTACGCAGTTTCGCCTACGCAGGTGCCGTCGCGAAAACCGACCCGAGCGAAGCGCAACTGGCATTTGTCACCGGCTACTCCAAGGTCTCCGGATTCGCCACCGAAACCATCGAAAAGGAATGCAAGCCCTACATTTTGGCAAAAGCCATCTACGAAGCGTGCTACGAACTGGAATTCCGCCCCGATTGGTTCTGGATTCCCGCCAAGGCGTTACTGGAACTATAGCCCGTCCCCCGCCCATCTTCTATCTTTACTATATTTGGGCGCACGATGACACCAGAAGAAATGGAACAGATCCTCCGCAAAGAAGCAGAAGAACTCGTCAAGAGTGAGCCGCTTTCCAAGTTGATGCTCGAAGAGCAAATCCTCAACCGCAAAAACTTTGCGGATATGCTCTGCGTGACCCTAGCCTGTCAACTCGCCGGCGAAGTCATCGACCGCCTGGAATTGGAAAAAATGTTCAGCGGCATATACGAAAAATACCCCGACCTGCTCATTTGCGCGACAAAGGATTTACGAGCCACCGTCTTACGTGACCCCGCATGCACCAGCTATCTGGAGCCGCTATTGCTGTTCAAAGGCTACCAGGGATTGCAAGCCTACCGCGTAGCCCATGCCCTGTGGGAAGAAAAAAGGCATTTCCCGGCCAAGATGCTCCAGAACATCATCAGTCGCAAGTTCGGCATGGACATCCACCCGGCAGCAAAAATCGGCTACGGCCTCTTGATTGACCACGCCACAAACATCGTCATCGGCGAAACCGCTACCGTCGGCAACAACGTGAGCTTTTTGCACGGCGTGACCTTGGGCGGAACAGGTAACGAAGTCGGCGACCGCCATCCGAAAATCGGAAACGGCGTGATGCTCGGTGCCCATGCGCAGCTGCTCGGCAACATCCACATTGGCGACGGAGCCAAGATTGGAGCGGGAGCAGTCGTGCTTTGCGACGTTCCGGCACATACGACGTACGCAGGAGTCCCAGCCGTTCAGGTGGGCCACCCGCACGACGAAATGCCGAGTTTCAACATGCAGCAAGACTTTACGCGCGATATCTAGACGAGAATCGGATAGAATCACATATCACACTTGTCATCCCCGTCTCCGAACGGGGATCTCCATTTAAGAGAGTTCCCGCATGAAGAAAAGCGACAAAATCAAATTCATCGGCGAAAAGCTGGACGAATTGTTCCCAAATCCGCCTATTCCCTTAAACTACACGAACGCCTTCACGATGCTCGTCGCGGTCGTTTTAAGCGCTCAATGCACCGACATCCGCGTAAACCAAGTGACCGCCGTCCTTTTCAAAAAAGCCGACACCCCCCAAAAAATGGTCAAGCTCGGCGTTGACTGCATTGCCGAAATCATCAAGCCCTGCGGATTCTTCAACACCAAGAGCGTGAACATATTCAAGCTTTCTCAAGCGCTCATCGAAAAATTCAAGGGTGAAGTTCCGCACACGTTCGAAGAACTCGAGAGCCTGCCCGGAGTCGGCCACAAGACGGCAAGCGTCATCATGAGCCACATCTTCAAGCTCCCGGCATTCCCCGTCGATACGCACATTCATCGCCTCGCCGAACGCTGGGGCTTAAGCGACGGCAGCAGCGTCGAAAAGACGGAAGAAGACCTCAAAAAAGCATTCCCCGAATGCGAATGGGAAAAGCGGCACTTGCAAATCATTTACTTTGGACGTACTTACTGCAAAGCCCGCGGACACAAAGACGAAGATTGTCCTATTTGCAGCGTCATCAAAAGCAAGAAACCAAAAGGAAACGTCTGATGGATTCTATCGCTTCGCTCCAGAATGACAGAGACCAGAACTAAAAACATCTACGATTTCGTTCCAGAATGACTGTTTATAATTATGCAAGAGCTTTCGTTTAAAATCATCGCCCGCATCAAAAGCGATTTCCGCGAAAAGTTTGGCATTCCGCGTCAGAGCGGAATCGTGCAGAACTTGCGAGCAGCCATTCATTTCGAGCCGGAGTTCCGCAACGCAGATGCATTGCGCGGCCTCGAAGGTTTTAGCCACTTGTGGATTGTATGGATTTTCTCGGAGAACATCAGAAGCACATGGAGTCCGACCGTGCGACCGCCAAGGCTCGGCGGAAACAAGCGGCTTGGCGTTTTTGCGACACGCTCCAGCTTCCGCCCCAATCCGATAGCCCTTTCGTGCGTCAAGATTGAACAAATTCATCTCGACGGAGCAGAAGGCCCCGAAATTATCGTCAGCGGAGCCGACTTGATGGACGGCACGCCCATTGTCGATATCAAGCCGTACCTTCCCTACACCGACGCGCACCCCGAAGCGATGGGCGGTTTCGCCGATGCTGTCCGCCAAAACAAGCTACACGTCAAAGATTCCGAAATTCTACGCAAGGTCAGTACGGACAAGCGTCCCGCATTAATCGAAGTTCTTGAGCAAGACCCGCGCCCCGCCTACCAAAACGACCCGGAACGCGTTTATGGATTTTCGTTTGCAAATTACGAAATCAAATTCAAGGTGCAAGACGACGAACTTGAAATAGTGGGATTAGAGGTTAAAGCTTAAGGTTTTTCCCCACTCGCTGTTTTTCTCGCCTTTTTGAACTTTTCGCGGATCAACTGCAAATCGTGCTGGTAGGGATTCCGCACAAAGTCATCAAACGCCCAAGCGGTCGGATGAAACACGCCTTTCGCATACGTCAAAAGCATGTCAAGCCAAACACCTTTGCCAGCATACAACTTAAACGGGCCACGCTTGTAACTCGGCAGCACAACCTTGTCCATATCCATGTAGCCGATGTCAATATTCACATGGCGAAGTTCTGGATTTTCAGCGGTTGCCGTCGTGAGTTCCAATGCATTGCTGCGTTCCTTTTCCTCGGCAATGGACTCCGGGGGAATTTCCTTTTCAAAAGAGACGACACCGCGATACAAACCGTCGCCCATTTCGGGCTTGTAGTAATCCGTCTTGTCAAACGCGAAAAGACGCCCCTTGTGGCGGATCGACCCCCACGTTTTTTCAAGAAGTTCAATGACATGAGGGTCCCATTCAGAACCCTTTTGCAACACAAACGCAATCAGCTGCGCATTTTCAGAAAATTGAGAAGCTTTCATTTTTTTAGTAATACTTAATGCGGGAAAATCACGAGTGACGAACGAACCAGTTCCATTTGCTGCTTGGTAAAAGAAGCATCCAAATATTCTTCAACCGTTACAGGGAACATAATGTTGTCTATATCCTTACATTCATAAATAGGAGACTTTGACAAGCTGGCTTTTCCCGAATAAACAATATTCGGATTACGGCTGATTTCATCATCTTGATTATTCGCTTGTTTATAAAGTCCACTCTTTAAAATATAATCGCAGAACGGAGTATCCGTCAACCCGTCTTCAACATTGGACCAGTCCCCAACCATACGGCTAGAACCATCTTCAAGAGTCGCGACCTGATTCAAATCACGTCTGGTTGTCGATGTATGCCTAAGTCCAAAAAAATGCCCTGATTCATGAACGGCGGTCATCACAATGTTCAACGCCGTCTGCATTTCAATTTCACCAGACGATTGCTTGACATTTTCACCAATAATAACCGAGCCACCTTCACCCCCACCCAAATTCCCTGAAAATAGGGGGGAATATCCCGTGACATTTTTTTGATCGATGCTATGAACGAGAACAATATCCAGTGCATAGCGAACATTCGCATCATTTCCAACCCATCCAGCCAATTCACTTAATAAATAATCTTCCGCATCCACGTTTGCCACCCAGGGCCTATCCTTCGGGTACTTGTACCCAAGTGTAGGGTGCTCGTGCGCATAGTGCACATAAATCGTATCGATAGTCACTCCGTAATATTTTTCACGGAATTTTTTCAACATGAATTGCGAAAGCTCTTCAACATCCATGCCATCAAGCGTTTTCTCCATTTCTCCTACTACAATCAAATTAATCGAAAAATGGTCACTAAACGCCCCCACTCCCGTAAATCGAATATCCTTGATTTTACCTTCGTAGTATTTACCATCAACGCCAAGAGACGTAAACCATATCGACATATTATTTTCTTCGCATTTAAACGAATACTCATAACGGTTTCCGACAACTTTTGGTTGCAAAGTTCTCACCTTCGAAAAGCCAACATGATCCGGGTCGTTCTTAATTGCAAATGTACGGAACAACTGCAATTCAGGAACAGGTTGTGTAGAATCAATTTCGAAGGAGAGCTTGTAAGAAGCCTTCGGATGGACGACCAATTTAATCCCACGGGCAAGATTTGCTGCGGCGGAATCATTACGAGCCATGTCGTTTGGGAAAAGTTTATGAACTATAATGCGGTTCGGATCAGGCGGAAGCGTCGTTTCCCCATCAGCATCCACCGTAGAACATGCTGTAAAAAGATTTGCCATCGAAACAAACAACAAGCACAGCCACATCCATTTTTTACAAACATTTTTCATAAAAGCCCTGTCCAAAAACTCCTCAAAAGCGTGTAATAAATAATAGAGACACCCTTAAAATACAAAAGAAATGAAAAAATGAAAAAAAATATTAAAGAAAAAATAATTATTGCATCAAAAGATCTTATCGCGCCGCTTGACGGAAAGCCCGCTCTCGTGAGCGCCCTCGCCCTTGCAGCAACCATTGCCGCCCTCGACGAGCCAAAATTCGCCATTTTCCAGCTCGGAGGGGTATTTTTGCTCACGCATTTTTTCAGGCGGCACCTTCAATGGGTAATTTTTATCACCATGGCTTTGGGAATCATCGCCCATGAGGGAATATTGGGAGTTGGAGGTTACAGCACGGAAAGTTCGCCGCTCGTTAGCAAATCTAAAGCCATCAGCAGTTCCGGCTGCGGAATAATCGAAACGCGGCTCCCCCGCCCCAAAGGGACTGCGTTTATTGTAAATGTTTCAAGTTCTGCCGAGGAAACGGCTCGCGAGAGTGCGCGCAGTGGGTATTATAAAGTCCGGCTAACGGAAAAACGGAACCTGCCGGACCTCCCGCTGCCGGGCGATTCCATCTGCTTTGAAGCTTCGTGGTACCCGGTGACGCCTCCGAGCGTGCCCGGGGCTTTTGACACACAAAACTGGCTAAATTCGCAGGGACTTGCCGCCTACGGCAAGTTCAAACGTTGGACTGCATACCGCGGCGATTGGACGTTCGAGCGGAGCTTTTTTGGTTTCCGGCAATTTTTGCAACGGCGTTTCGCGAAGTTTCTCGACCCCGCAGAAACGGGACTTTTGATGGGATTATTGGCAGGTGACCGCTCCGGCATTCCAGAAGTGCTGCGGAGCGATTTCCAGCGGTCGGGCCTCGTGCATGTGCTTGCGATTAGCGGCTTTCACGTGGTTTTGCTCGCCGGAATGCTCATGATTTTCTTGAAAGCGACGGGCCTTCCGCATAAAATCGTCATCATCATCGCCGTGACGCTTCTAGCGATTTATGTCCCTGTTACGGGAGGTTCGCCAGCCGTTCGCCGTGCAGTCATGATGTTCGCCATTCCGCAAATCGGCACTTTGTTCGGGAAACCCGCCAACACGCTCAACAGCTTGGGCGTTGCGTTGCTCCTCATCATCTTGCCGGAGCCAAACGTCATCTGGAATCCGGGATTCCAGCTTTCGTTTGCAGCAACCGCCGGAATCATCATCGGAACGCCGCACAACCCGACAAAGCTTTTGCCCGACAGCCTCAAGCAAAACAAGCTTTGGCAAAAGATCCAAGCGTTCGCGATTGACCCGACTTACGTCACGCTCTGTGCGACGCTTGCCACAGCACCATTCCTCATCCATCATTTCAAGACGCTTTCGCCATTCGCCTGGTTCGGAAACATCATCATCGTGCCTGCCATTTCGCTCGGCATGCAGGCCGGGCTTTTCGCACAACTTTCACCGTTTGACTTTATCAGCGGAACGTTCTGCGAGGCTGCGAAATTCTTTTTGCGACTCGCCTCGCTTTTGACGCGAATACTCTCGGACTCTGCCGCCGCCTCGATGACCGTCGGGCCATTTTCGCCAGCAGTACTACTCGCGCTCGGATTCTTGATACTGCTTTTGCCCGTTTGCTACAAGAATTACATCGCCCGCAAGTACGCTTTTGTATGCATTTTAATCGCCGCCGCTTTGTTCGCGTTTGAAAGCTACCGCGAAGTGCTGCACCCGTCGTGGACGCTCACGACCATCGATGTCGGGCAAGGCGATAGCCACCTCGTCAAGACGCCATCCGGCAGACATTTTCTCATCGATGCAGGCGACAACAGCCGCCAAGATTCCGGCAAAGACATCATCGTTCCGTTCTTGCACCACATCGGCGTAAGCGAACTCGACGCCCTCATCATCACGCACCCCGACAAGGACCATTTCGGCGGTGCCAAATCTATTTTGAAAATGTTCCCCGTCAAGGAACTTTGGACAAGCGATTGCTCCATGAACGAAAGCAAACCCGATTGGCAACAAATTCTCAGCGAAGCCCGCAAACGGAACATACCCATCCGCAATATCCATCGCGGCATTCTGTGGAAAGAAAACTACTTCGAAATGCGAACGATCCACCCGAGAAACGACGTTTGCGTCGAAGCCAACGAAGGGAGCGTCACGCTTCGACTCAAAGGGTTCGGGCATTCCGCCGTTCTCACCGGAGACCTCACTGTCAAAGGCGAAAAGGAAATCATGAAAACAGACGCTTATCTGAAAAGCGACGTGCTGAAACTCGGACACCACGGTTCCAAAACATCCAGCAGCGTCCCGTTTTTGAACGCAGTCTCCCCCACGTACGCCATCATCCCAAGCGGTCGCAAGAACAGGTTCCGCCACCCGCACAAGCAAGTCACCGACCGCCTCGATTCGCTAAACATCCCCTACATCAACACCGCAAAAAAAGGGACGATAACGTTCACGTTCTCCCCGGATTCCGTCAGCTACACAACGATGTGGTAAATTGCGGCTTCGCCGCAGTTACTAGTTACTAGATACTAGTTACTAGCAAAATGTCATC
>JAEEGF010678766.1_pt1 | contig 15383 bp, 11 predicted proteins | sample 9134171 | NCBI WGS metagenome assembly JAEEGF01 (sample SAMN16246542, study PRJNA631951) | gut metagenome | biome: gut microbiome; feature: rumen; material: AP-attached | host: Bos | place: Iran: Karaj | collected 2018-10 | reverse complement strand
GCAAGAGGAGTACGATCTCGATGAAGACTTCATTGACTGACATAGAGCGCGGTCGCCGCAAAATGATGGAAGGGCGTGTGCTGTTGTGCGCGCTGGGGCTGATTCTGCCTGTTCTGTTGCTGTTGATCCGCTTGTGGCAGGTGCAGGCATTGCAAGGCCCTGAATTGTCGCAAAATGCTGATCGGCAGAGTCTTCGGCGATTGCGTGTCAGTCCTGTTCGTGGACGGATTTTCAGTCGTGAAGGCGAACTGCTGGTCGGAAACGAAGCGTGCTACGATTTGGTATTCCATTTGTCCGAAATGCGTCAGCCTGGCCATTTGCGGGAGACGAAGGCGCATGTATTGGAATCGGCGACGCGTTATTCCATGCTGTTTGGCCGTCCTCATGAACTGGTGGAGAAGCGATTGATGGACCGTCTGCTTGTTCGCGCAACGGAGCCGGTGGTCGTGTTCCATCGGTTGTCGGAGAGCGAATTGGCGTTAGCGGCTGAGATGAGCCCTGTGATTCCGGGCGTGGAAATCCATACGCGCAATGAACGGTCGTACAAACATCCGGGCCTGTTGTCACATCTCTTAGGCACGACAGGATGGCATATTCCCGTGGACAAACGGCGAAGCGAAGAATATAAGCAATCCTTTGCGTTGGAAGAACTTGTGGGGACATCTGGGTTGGAGCAAGTCTATGAGCGAGAACTGGCTGGAGAAAGCGGCGAAGTGATGGTGCAGGTGGATTTCCGTGGCTTCTACCATGGGACGATGTATGAAACGCCTGCGCGAAACGGCTATGATTTGCGGCTGTCGATCGATTGCCGCGGCCAGCAGATCGCGGAACGGTTGCTGCAAGGCCACAAAGGAGCGTTCGTCGTTGTGGATGTGGAAAGCGGCGGTGTGATTGTCATGGCGTCCAGCCCGACCTATGATCTGTCGACGCTTAGCAAGGCAAAATACGGTGAACTAGCGACGGATAATGAGAATACGCCGCTTGTCAATCGCGCGATTGACGGTCAGTACATGCCTGGTTCCATCTTCAAGCCGTTGGTCGGATTGGCCGCGTTGGAGAATGGCTCGTTGCACGCGAGCGACCATTACGATTGTCCGGGCACGTTCCATCTAGGCAACCGTAAGATCGATTGCGCAGGACGGGCCGTCCATGGCGTCATCAATGTCATCGACGGTATCATGGTGTCGTGCAACGGTTTCTTCATCAACGCGGGCTTGCGGACTGGCGTGGACAACATGCAGACGATGTTCCGCAACGCAGGTATTGGCGAGCCGACGGAGATTGATATTCAGGAACATGCGTTTGGCGTATTCCCAAGCCGCGACGTACTTTACAAACGTAAGAAACGCAATTGGACGAAAGGCGACACGGCATTGCTGTCGATTGGACAGGGCGAAATTCTCGTGACACCGCTACAGGCGGCGATGTATTGCGCAGCATTGGCCAATGGCGGCAAACTGCTACGGCCGTATCTTGTCAGCGAAGTGGTTGATTCGCAAGGACATGCCGTTCTGCAATCCGCGACAGTCGTGCGTCATCGTCTGAACGTAAAAGAGGAACATTTGGCTATCATTCGCGAAGGCATGGTGAACGCCGTGCAGATGCCGCGCGGTAGCGCGAAGGTCATGAAGGAATGCGGCATGGCGGTGGCGGCGAAGACGGGCACGGCGGAAGTGCAGGGGCGAGACGGCAAGTTCAAAAACACATGGCTCATGTGCTATGGGCCGCTGTCACAACCCAAATACGCGATGGTCTGTTTAATTGAGCATGGTGTGTCCGGTGGACGGACAGCTGGACCGCTGGTAGCGGAGTTTTTGAAGGAATGGCTAGAATAGCTAAAAGCTTAAAGCTGAAAGCTTAAAGCAAATGCAAAGCGTAAGCGTTAAGGGATATTTGGATAGAACGATGAGTGGAATTATTTGTTTGACATTTGATGATTGCGATGTGAAAGGTTGGACGGCGGCGATCCCGCTGTTTGCGAAATATGATGCACATGCGCTGTTTTCGTTTTCTGGAAATATCACAGCAGACGTTATCGCCTGCATGAAGGCGTTAGAGGCTGCGGGGCATAGCCTTGGGCTGCATTCCGTCCATCATGCGAACGCTCCGGAATACATGGAAGCACATGGCGTTCAGGCGTATTACGATGACGAAGTCGCGCCGCAGATGGAAGCATGCCTTACGGCTGGAATCAAACCGGGCAGTTTCGCTTTTCCGAACAACCGCTTCAACGACGCGGCGTTGGAATTGCTGTCACCGTATTTCCATCATTTCCGTGCAGGTTGCGGAACGTTGGGCGGCGAAGCCATGTTCTTGAAAACAAAGGATTTGACGCCACAGATTCGCGTCATGCGCGGCGGAGGTTTGGGTGAATATTACCATACACAAGTGGAGGATGTATTAGCGGCTATCGACCGCGCAGCGGATCGTGACGAATGCGTGACGTTTTTCTCACACGGCATCTCAGCAGGAGCCAAAGGCGTGAACATGCCGTTGGAACTTTTGACGGCCATGCTTGAACATGCGAAAAAGCGCGGGTGCCGAATGATAGGTTTTGATGAACTTCCAAAATAGATAACATGTAGCTGAAAATGATATGATTGCTTGATTTCAGCCGTAATCGATATAAAGTTAAATTGGTTTGATTTGCCATGTCATGGTAGTCTGGAGAAAATAATGGCTGTTTCCTTTACAATAGAAGAACTTACGACAATTTGCGGCGGCGAATGGATCGCGCAGCCGACGGCGACGATGGTGGAAGGCGTCAATGACGACAGCCGTTCCGTCGCGACGGGCAATCTATTCGTTGCGTTGAAAGGCGAATTGGCGGACGGCCATAAATACGTTCTGAATGCGGCAAAAGCAGGTGCGGCCTGTTTGTTGGTGGAACGCCCTCCACAAGATGCGGAACTTGCTGAAATCAAGAAACTTGGCTGTGGTTGTCTGCTAACGGCAGATAGTTGCAAAGCCTATCACAATTTGGCCCGTGCGTATCGCCGTCGTTTCCCTAATTTGCCAATCGTCGGCGTGACAGGCAGTTGTGGCAAGACGAGTACGAAGGAAATGGTCGCCGCCGTTTTGGAAAAGAAATATCCGGGCCATGTATTGAAGACAATCGGCAACACGAACAACTTCTTCGGCGTGCCACGCAACTTGTTCCGTATCAACGATGAAACGCAGGCGGCGGTCATTGAGATAGGCAGCAACAAGCAGGGCGAAATCGATCGTTTGGCGACGATGGTCGAACCAACGGCTGGCATTGTCTGCAACATCGGCGCGGCGCATCTGGAATTTTTCCATGATCTACGCGGCGTGGCAGAGGAAAAAGGCGATTTGTTTTTGCATACGCCTGAAAATGCGACAGTTGTAATGCCTAGAGAGGCTGAAGGACTGGACATTTTGCAACGCCATGCAGGCGGACGGCGGATCATGACATTCGGTACGTCCGCCGATTGTGACGTGCAGGGAACGTATCTCGGCTTGCGCGATGGCGGTTATGGTTTGAAGCTGACGGCGAAAAATAGTGGTGAATTCGTTGAATTCACGTGGGGGCTTGGCGGAGCGCATCAAGCTATCAACGCGGCGGGAGCCGCCGCGATTGGTCTGTCGTTCGGTATGTCATTGGAACAGATTGCATTAGGCCTTCAGGCATGCGAACTGCCAGGGGCCCGCATGAAAGTTGAACAGATCGACGGACGGTATTGGGTAAACGATTCGTACAATGCGAATCCAAACAGCATGCGTGCGTCGTTGTCATGGTTCAAAGAGATTTCTGCCTCAGGTAAAAGCCGTCTTCTCGTGTTGGGCGACATGCTGGAGCTTGGCGAAAACAGCGCGAAGGCGCATGAAGAGCTGTTGCAATGGGCACGTGCGGAATTTCCGAATGATCGCATTGTCACGGTTGGCAAACTGATGGCTCCTGCGTCTGAAATGCTTGGTTTGGAACATTATGGAACAGCGTTGGAAGCCAAGGAGGCCTTGACTGGACATCTGCCAGAAAGCGGCTGGATTTTGCTGAAAGGTTCCAACAGCATTGGTCTGGGAGCGATTCTCTAAGAAACGTATAGGAAGCCGAACATGTTGTCAGTCCGTGATTTAACCGTTCAATTCGACACCGACGACGGGCGTCTGCAGGCTGCGACGCATGTGTCGTTCGATGTGGCGACGGGCGGTACGTTGGGGCTGGTGGGCGAATCCGGATGCGGCAAATCCGTTTCCGCCATGAGCATTCCACGGCTCATTCCGCAGCCGCCGGGACATATCGTGTCCGGCGAGATTTTGCTGGATGGCGTTGATTTGCTGAAACTTCCGATTGCGGAAATGCGGAAAGTACGCGGCCGTGATATCGGCGTAATCTTCCAAGAGCCGATGACAGCGCTGTCGCCGCTTCATCGGATTGGCGATCAATTGGCGGAAGTCGTTGAACTTCATGAACATAGTCCTAAACGCGAATTGTATGCGCGTTGTCTGGATTGGTTGAAAAAGGTTGGCATACCAGACGCAGAGAAACGGATGGAGGCGTTTCCGTTTGAACTGTCTGGCGGAATGCGGCAACGGGTGATGATCGCGATGGCGTTGATCATGCAGCCGAAACTGATCATCGCGGATGAACCGACGACGGCGTTGGACGTGACGATTCAGGCCCAGATTTTGGATTTGCTGAAAGGCATTCGCGCGAAAGATTCGTCGCTGTTGCTCATCACGCATGACATGGGCGTCATTTGGGAGATGTGCGACGAAATGGTTGTCATGTACGCCTCCCGCGTTGTGGAATCCGGCCCTGTAAAGGAGCTCTTCAAAGAGCCGCGACATCCTTATACAGAAGGACTTCTGAAGTCGATTCCAGGTTTGGCCGGCCATACGGAACGGCTTCCGCACATACCGGGGCAAGTTCCGAGCCTGATGCATCTGCCGAAAGGCTGTTCGTTTGCGGACCGCTGTCCGTATGCGACGGCGCGTTGCCGCGAAGAGCAACCTGAACTGAAGACGGACGGAAAGCGTCGTTTGGCGTGTTTCCGTGAATAATTGAAAACAACATATTCATTATCATAAATTTAGAGGATTGACAAATGAAAAGACATTGCTTATCATGGATGGGATTCATCTTGGCAGCCGTGCTGCTTTGTTCCTGCACGACGACAAAAAAGAGCGCAAAAGAGATGCCTGTGCATGACTTTTTCACGCTGCAGAACGGAAAAGTGGCGAAAATTTACACGTTGAGCAACGGAAAAGGTTTCGAGGCGAGAGTGACGGATATGGGCGGCGCGTTGGTGTCGCTCACGACGGTGGACCGCAACGGCGATCCAATCGACGTCGTGCTCGGTCATAACAAGCCGGAAGCCTACGAAGGCAACGGGCCATTCATGGGCGCGCAGATTGGTCGTTACGCGAACCGTATAACGGGGGCGAGTTTCGTGTTGGACGGAAAACGTTATGAGTTGCACCAGAACGAGAAAGCGCGTGGCAATACGTTGCACGGCGGCCTCTGCTTCGGGCAGCGTCATTTGTGGGAAGCGACGCCTATTGATGTCGCGACATTGAAACTGAAACTGTTCAGTCCAGATGGCGAAGCGGGCTTCCCTGGCAATCTGACGGTCACCGTGACGTTCCATGTGACGGACAACAACGAATTGGAACTGACCTATGACGCCACGACGGATGCGCCGACGATCATCAGTCTTTCCAATCACATCTATTTCAATCTAAATGGTTGCTTCTCAACGGACTGCAAAGGCCATGAAGTTTGGTCGAGAGCCTACGGCCATACGGAAGTGGACAAGAATTTATCTGCGACGGGACGCACGCTGCCGGTCGTCAACACACCGTATGATCTGCGGACTGGCCGCACGTTCGAATCGATCTATGAAGACGAACAGCTACCGATCGCTTTCGACGATAATTTCGTCATCGCCAATGAGGCTGGTAATTTCCAGAAAGGTGTCTTCCGCGTGTTGTCGCGCAAGACGGGCGTACAGATGGAATTGGATACGGATCAGCCTGGCGTGCAGTTCTATATGGGCTATTGGATGGGCGCAATGGATGGCAAATTTGGTGTGAAATACAAACGTTTCGGGGCGTTCTGTCTGGAACCACAGCTCTGGCCGGATTCTCCTAACCATCCGGATTTTCCGAATGCGCGGTTAAATCCGGGCGAGCACTACCGCCATCATTCCGTTTATCGCTTTAGCGTTATTAAGTAATTAACAATTAACAATTAACAATAATCATAGGATGAAGATAGCGGTTTGCCTAAAACAAGTTCCGGATACGGCTGCGATGCAGCTGGATCCGGTGACGCACACGTTGCGGCGCGAAGGCGTGAAAGCCGTTTTGAATCCGCTGGATGAATTTCCGTTGGAAGCGGCCATCCGTCTGAAAAAGGCCATCGGCGGAAGCGTGACGGCTTTCACGATGGGACCGCCGCAGGCGGATGCCGTGCTGCGGCGCGCCATTTCGATGGGAGCGGATGAAGCGGTGCTGCTATCCTGTCGCGAATTCGCAGGATCGGACACGTGGGCGACGTCGCTGAATCTTGCGGCCGCTTTGCGGAAGCATGGGCCGTTCGATGTCATTCTGTGTGGCAAACAAGCGACGGATGGCGACACGGCGCAGATCGGGCCAGCCCTCGCGGCGCATTTGGATATTCCGCAAGTTACGTATGTGACGGCAATTAAGGCGAAAGATGGCAGTCATCTGGAAGTCCGCCGCATGATGGATGACGGGACGGCCGTGCTATCGGTCCGGCCGCCTGTCGTGCTGACGGTTCTGAAGGAGGCGAACGAGCCGAGCTTCCCGTCGTTGAGCGGCTATGTGACGGCTCTGGACGCCGATGTGATTGTGGAAACGGCTGAATCGCTTGGCATTGTGGCGGCGGATACGGGACTGAAGGGGTCGCCCACGCGTGTGGCGAAAGTCAATGTTCCGGAGATTTTGCGCAAGCGTTGTCTCGTCAAGGGCGATTTGGGCGAATGTGCCGCGCGGCTGCTGGAAGAAATTAAGTTATAACGGGATAGGTGGAAGGAAGTTGCCATGCAGAGCAAACAGTTGATATGGCGGGACCGCCCCGGCGAGTTCTTCACGGACGCCCTGCCGCTTGGCAATGGCCGTCTTGGCGCAATGGTTTACGGCGGCGTTGAAGATGAACTGCTGGAGCTGAACATCGACACATTGTGGTCCGGCGTGCCACGTGTGTTTACGGTGCCGCAGGCCCGTGCTGCGTTGCCTGCCATTCGCAAGGCGTTATTGGTGGATCATGATTGGGCGAAGGCGAATCAATTGTGCAAAAAACTGCAGGGGCCGCATACGGAGAAGTATCAGCCATTAGGCAACTTGCGACTGCATTTTCTTAGTCGTGAAACCGTCGGCGAATATCGCCATGAACTGTCGTTGAACGACGCACAGGTAACGACTTCCTATCGTCAAGGCGTGAACATCGTCCGCCGTGAAACGTTCATCAGCTATCCGGATCAAGTTTTGGTCATGAAGATCGTATCCAGCCTGCCGGGCATGCTTGATTTTGACGTTGAATTGGACAGTCTGCTGCCCGGAGAGGCGAAATCTGAGAAGAGCGACGTCGTGTTCAACGGCCATGCCCCAAGCCATGCGACGCATGAAAATACGCTGGAATGGGATGCGGAAAACGCCATGCGATTTTCGATTCATGCGACGGTGAAGACGATTGATGGCGGTGTGGAAGCGGCTGACGGTCGATTGCGCGTTCGTCAGGCGACGACCGTTATCATTTTGCTGTCTGCCGCGACGAGTTTCAACGGTTTTGCCAAGCATCCCGTAACGGCTGGAAAGGACTGCGCGAAAATTGCGGCGCGTATCGTGAAGGCGGTAAAATCAACGAGTTACGATGATTTGCTGAGCCGTCATCGTTATGACTATCTGCCGTTGTATTCGCAATGCCAGCTGGATTTTGGCAAATCGCCGCAGGAGAAGAAGCCATTGGAACAGAGGCTGAAGGAGTTTATCGGAGAAAACGATCTGCCGTTGGCGGCGTTATTGTTCAACTATGGCCGTTATCTGTTGATCAGCTGTTCGCGGCCAGGCACGCAACCTGCTAATTTGCAAGGGATTTGGAACAACATGACGCTGCCGCCGTGGTCGGCCAACTATACCATTAATATTAATACGGAAATGAATTACTGGCCGGCTGGGCCTGCGAACATGCTGGATTGCGACGAACCGCTGATTCAAATGGTCAGTGATCTGCGCAAGACTGGTTCGCTGGTAGCCAGTGTGAACTACGGCTGCCGTGGCTGGGTGGCGCACCACAACACGGATTTGTGGCGGCTGGCATGCCCTGTGGGCGACTACGGCAAAGGCGATCCTGTTTGGGCCAATTGGCCGATGGGCGGCGTGTGGCTGTGTATGAATTTGTGGGAGCATTACGCCTTCAGCGGCGACATCGATTTTCTGCGTCGGAAGGCATGGCCGGCCATGAAAGGCGCGGCGCAATTCATTCTCGACTGGCTGGTCGAAGAGAAACGCGATGGGAAGACGTATCTTGTGACGGCACCATCGACAAGCCCTGAAAATACGTATGTTACGCCAGAAGGCGTACGCAGTCCAGTCTGTTCCGCTTCGACAATGGATTTGGCGTTGATCCATGAATTGTTCGCGAACTGCCGCGAAGCGGCATCCATTTTGAAACTGGAAATAGACGCGACCATCAAAGCCATTGACGCGGCGGAGCCGCGGCTATTGCCGTTCCAGATTGGAAAGCATGGCCAATTACAGGAATGGTCGTGGGATTGGGATCGGCCGGAAGACCATCATCGTCATGTTTCACATCTTGTGTCCGTTTATCCAGGCCATTTGATGACGGCGGAGGAGACGCCTGAGCTCATGAAAGCGGCGCGAAAAAGTCTCGAATTGCGCGGCGACGAAGCGACTGGTTGGTCGCTTGCATGGAAAGTCTGCTTATGTGCGCGTTTCGGCGAAGGCGACCACGCTTGGAAGTTGATTTCCATGCTGTTGCGGCTTGTGGAAGGTGGTTTGAGATATTCCATGACAGGCGGTGGCGTCTATGCGAACATGTTCGATGCATGTCCGCCGTTCCAAATTGATGGTAATTTCGGCGTGACGGCCGGAATCGCGGAAATGTTGGTGCAGAGTCACTTGCGTGTGAAAAACGCAAAAGGCGAGAAGCGATATGCCGTGAAACTGCTGCCTGCGTTGCCGTCGGCATGGCGTCGTGGTCGCGCTACAGGACTTGGCGTTCGTGGTGGTGCGAAAATCGATTTGACGTGGGAGAATGGTAAACTGAAAGAGGCCGTTGTTCGTGATGCTCCAGCTGGAGATTTCATGATCTGTACGGATGTGCCATTGACAGTTCACCATGGTGATGAAATCGTGAAGAGCCATTATGAAAATGGCGTCTTTTCGTTCAAGGCGGTTAATGATAGAGAATACACTATTACAATGATTAATGATTAATGATTAATGATTAATACTTAAGGAATACGGCAACGGAAGATGATTGATCCAGTCATTTTACATATAGGAAAAATGGAAATCCGCTGGTACGGCGTGATGATCGCGCTGGGTGTGCTGGCGGCATATTGGCTGCAGGTGTGGCGCGGTAAACGCTACGGCGTGAAAGCGGACAACATATCGGACATCACGTTTTTTGCATTAGTGGCGGGAATCATCGGAGCTCGTCTACTGTATGTCATACGTTTTTGGAACGAATATTTTGCGGATGGCGACCTGTTGGAAATTATCGCCGTATGGCATGGAGGATTGGTTTTCCAAGGCGGTTTCATTGCAGGATTTATCGCTGTCATTGTCTATGCAAAATGGAAGAAACTGGACATCGGCGGCATCGGCGATTTACTGGCTCCCGCGTTGGCATTGGGACATGCGTTTGGGCGGATTGGTTGTCTTATGAACAAATGTTGCTACGGTTTCCAGCCGTATGAAGGCCTATGCGCTATACATTATGAGCAAGATGCGGCTGGATATTTTCCCGTGCAGGGTGTTGAATGCGTCTGCAACTTGTTGATATGCGGAGGTTTGCTGTTGCTGGAAAAGTTCGGCATTGCAAAACGCCGTCTATTCATCATCTACATGATGGCCTACACGGTGTTGCGTTTTGTGGATGAATTTTTGCGTGGCGACTATCCGCAAGAACAAATCCATGCAGGATTGAGGCCTGGGCAGGTCATTTGCCTGTGGTTGCTGCCAGTTTTGGGATTGGCGTACGGTGCCATCACATGGTATAACAAGAAGGAAAAGAAGGATTAAGACGATTGGGAGGGGCGCGCTCCTGCGCGACCGCTGTCTGGAGATGAAATATGTGGGATGATGAAACGGCTGGAAAGAAATTGACTGAATGTGTCGTTAGTGACGGTTTTCCGGACGGCGTACGGGTGGATGTGTTTTTGGCTCGTGAATTTGAAGGATATTCACGCGTGTTCTTTCAGAAATGCTTGGACAATAATCGCGTTTATTTGAATGGCCGTCCATGCCAGCGTTCTTGCAAAGTATTTCCCGGCAATGTGTTGGAGATCGACTGGCCACCCGCACCGAACAAGACGCTGTCGCCAGAAAACATTCCGCTGGACATTCTCATGGAAGACGATGATGTCATCGTATTGAACAAGCCAGCGGGTCTGGTCGTCCATCCCGCCCATGGTAATCTGACGGGCACGCTTGTGCAAGGCCTTTTGTATCATGATGAAGAGGCCTTTGAAGAGATGACGGACGACACCATGCGGCCAGGCATTGTCCATCGATTGGACAAAGATACGTCAGGAGTATTGGTCGTCGCAAAAAATCTGGAGGCCCGCGCATATCTGAAAGATGTCTTTAAAGAGCATGTCGTTGAAAAGACGTATCTTACGATTGTTCTTGGAGAATTCGGCTCGGTGACGGGAACGATCGAAGGAAATATCGGACGGCATCCGACGAATCGCCTGAAAATGGCGGTAGTGGAAGAGGGCGGCAAGCCTGCGATTACGAAATACCGTGTGTTGGCGACAAGCAACGGCTGTTCGCTTTTGGAAGTGCGAATTTTGACCGGGCGGACGCATCAAATTCGCGTCCATTTTTCCAATTTGAACCATCCCGTTTTGGGCGATCCCGTCTATGGCGGCTGTCCGAAACGGGCGCCGTATCTTCCTCCACGGCAGATGCTTCACGCATGGAAGATCGTCTTTCCACATCCGCGCACGCAGGTGATGCGGCAGTACATGGCGCCGTTGCCGGAGGATTTTCTGGAGGCGTTGCGCAATCTGGATCTGCCAGTCATAACGGAGCATGAAGAGTGAAAACGGCTTGCATGTTTGCGCAATGGTGCTAGTTTATAGGTATTTTCTTCATATCTAGTTTCCATTTTAGACAAAGAGAGAATCCATGAAACACACCATTCGAATCTGCCTTGCCCTGTTGTTTATCGTGGCCATTGCAAAAGCCCAAGATGCGGCTCCTGTCCCACCTACAAAAGCGGGCTATATCATTGTAACAGATACAGTTCCAGCAGACGGCAAGACGGATGTGGCGGACATGATCCAGAAGATCATCGACGAGAATCCAAATCGTACCATCTATTTCCCTGATGGCGTTTATCTGTTGAGCCATCCTATCGCGACTCCTGCCAAACCGTCGCTGAGTGTTGATCTAAGACTCTCCAACTACGCTGTTTTGAAAGCTTCGCCAGATTGGAAAGATTCAGAAGCCATCGTCCGCCTCGGCGGAAAAGTGCCGTTCAACGACATCCGCACAAACGGCAGCAACTACAGCTTGACGGGCGGTATCATCGACGGAAGTATGGTCGCCAACGGCATTTCCATCGACAGCGGCCGTGAGACGAAAATCCGTGACGTGTCCATCAAGCATACAAAGATCGGCATCCACGTCAAACGCGGCGCGAACAGCGGTTCGTCTGATGCGGACATTTTGAGCGTAAACATTGTCGGCAACAAAGCGCGTGATTCCATCGGCGTTTTGGTGGAAGGCTATGACAACACGTTTTCGAACATGCGTATCGCGGACGTTTATGTCGGTTTGGATATCCGCAGCGCGGGCAATTCGTTCCGCAACCTCCATCCACTCTACACATGTGGCTGGAACGATTACGGCGACAGCACGGGCTTCTGGGATCGTAGCGGCGGAAATAATTGGTACAGCTTCTGTTACAGCGACCAGTTCGCCATCGGTTTCCATCTGCGCGGTTCCATCCACAGCACGTTCGACAGTTGCTTCTGCTATTGGTATGCAGGCATCGGGCCGCATGAAATCGGCATCTTGTGCGATGAATCCTTCAATTCGATTTTCAATGCGTTCACGTGTAACTTCAATGGCAAGTCGCCGAAGAGCATCGTGTTGAAGGAAGGCAAGCCCGGCGGGCAGGGCCTTCTCCTGTATCCGCGCATCACGGGGCCGAACATTCAGGAGAAGGAAGTTTACGAAGCGTATATGCGGAAATAATGCTGAATGCTTAATGCTGAATGCTGAATTAAGTAAGCATTTATGACAAATATATTTAGAGGCTGTTGCAATATGTTTTGCAACAGCCTCTTTTTGCGAATTCCTATTTATCCGTGGCTTCTGGCTTGTTTTGGTCGTTATGCCGTTCCTTTGGTTGTGGCCACAGAAGAATATAATAGCCCTGATATTCTGGCGATTCCAGAAGATGCAGAACCTCAGGGCTGATTTCCGGTTTAGACACTTCTTCCAGTAGATGGGGAATGTTTTGCTTGAATCCGTACAGCATCCATCTGTTTTGGAAAGACGAGGAGATTTGCAATAAAACCATCGCAAGGGAGGCTGTTGTGGCGATGACGGCTAGAAAAATTTTTCTGCCTTCGGGTTTCCATTGCAGTTGATGCCAGAAGAACCAAAAGACGTCGAATGCAATACAGGCAAGAAAACCGTGTGCGAACAAGTTGAATGCGACCAGCCCGCGCGTTCCTGTTCCTGCGGGAAGCTCTGCGCCGACGGCATTTCTGAAGGCGACAGAAGCATGATGCGCATTGGAGCTTTTCATGGCGTCAGAGGAATTGAAAGCCTTCAAGTTGGCACGAAGTGTATCCAGTTCATTGGCTTCGATCATGGCGGCGCATTTCCCAAGGCCCAGTTCCATGTTGCGCAAGTATTCCTCTGGATCAAACTGGTGGTTTGCAAGAATCCAAAAGGCCGCCATCATGGTGAGCGTGAAAAGTGCCACCAGAAGCCATTCACCGTATTTTGTTTTTCTCAATCGAAAGCATCCCCAGATGATGACACCTAAAATGCCATAGAAGATCGCGCCTATCAGATGTAATATGAGAGAGGCTAGGATGTTGAGAAATGTTATCAAGATGTTTCCCATGTGTATGAAGATGGGACAACTTGGACTTCTGGGACGAATGGGACACAATTTCAGTTGTCCCAGAAGTCCCAGTAGTCCCAGATGACTGACTAATCAGATCTTCTGAATTAGATAATAGACGGACGGGAAGTCGCCGCCTGTGGAGAAGCGGAGCTTGCCGTCCGCTACTTCGGCAGGTGTCTGGCCGACTTGCATGCCGAAGGAGTTGATGGCATCGACACGGAAGGCGTTGACCGTCGTATCCAGTTCAAAATCAGCGGCGATGACTTCCGCCTCGATGGGGCCGTGGCCTTTGTCATACTGGATGGTATGGTTGTCGTTATAGACGGCTCCCGTATTGTCGGCATGGCCGACGACGGTCAGTAGGATATTCTCCGATTCGGTGATCGGATCGTCAGTTAGCGAACTCAATGCGATGACGGCGTATTCATTACGGCATTTGATCTTCAGGCCTTTCAAGACGATTTCGCCTGCGGCGTTCAGGAAGCCGCTGACGGCTTTTGTGCGCGGCGAATCGATGATGAAGAGTCGTTTGTCCAAATCACGGCGGAGTTCGCCTGTGTCTGATTCAATGACGCGGGCATCCTTCGGAAGACGGGAAGTCTCTGGATCAACGACTTTTGCGCCTTCAGGAATCTTCGTTGTTGGGATGGCGACTGCGGTCTTGCTCAATTGCGCGGCACATTCAAAGGCCGGCGGGATGCTGTTGACTGTGCTGTTTTTGTTGGCGGGATTTTCGTTTGCCTTCGTGGGGCCGTTGTAGGGGATGACGGTCATGACGTCCGATTCCTTCACGTCGCCGCGGCGCAGGAGCAGGGCGGCATGGTAGAAGAGGCCGTAGCGGGCGGGATCGTTGAAGGCGTCGAAGATGCCGCTGCGGTAGGGCACACCGGAAAGCGCTTCGCCTGTGACAGGGGCGGCGAGCATGTCGATGTTCGGTCGGCAGTCATAGCGGTAGGTATGGATGGCGGCGCCTGCCCAGCCTTGCAAGGCGCAATGGGAAGCCAGATGAAGTGTGCCTTCGGCACGATATTCGTTGGGCCATGGATCGTCCCATTCGGAGATGAAGAACGGCCGGTCGGCGGCGCGCATGAAGGGGAAGCCGTCGATCCATGTGGAGCGGTATGAGAGGAAGCTGCTATTCATGATGCCTTTTTCATGGGGCGTCCATTTCCAACCGTAATGATAGGTATGGCTGTCCATGTAGGTCATGTCGGCCTGCGAGAGCAGGGTGCCGCCGCCGCCGGAATTCCAGTTGGTTCCCGTGATGGGGATCATGACGCCAATGGAGCGCATAAATGCCTGCATGTCATCAAAATAGGTCTTCTGAATCATCAGCTTGAAGTTGAACATCGCCAGCGTGGAGTTGTCGGTGAAATCGACTGGCGTCTCCTCCGGTGGGTATCCATTCTCCTTGCGCCATGCCTGGTATTTCTCTTCCAGACGTGTGCGATAGGGCTCCACGAGCTGTTCACAGTGCGCGAAAATTTCGTTTTCGTTGGCGATTTCGGACATGACGATGACGGGATCATCCTTGTACGCAAGTTGCGTGTAGGGATTGACATGCGTCCAGATCTGTTCGCAGAATTCCTTCTGCAGCTCGATGAGATGTTCGTCGAAATTCGACTGCGGACGGGCGGAATCCGCCAGACGTTTCGTGTTTTCGACGCCGTCGCCTTCACGGAAACGACGGTAGGTCAGCATGTCGAAATAGACATAGATGCCGTTTTTCTTGAGGGCGAAGATCAGATAGTCGAGACGGTCCATGCTTTCCGGATCAAGCGACCGCGTGTTCTTAAGTAGCTTTCCTTTCGTGAATTGGAAAAGGTTCGGCGTGGACCAGTCACCGTCCAGCTGATGGAAGCGGACGATGTTCAGACCGGTCTTGGCGAGGCGTTTCGCGACGATTTCGCTGTATTCATGGGACGGAAAGTTGGCGCCGCTGTTGAAGTTCGTGCCCCAGAAGCGGGCGGGCGTTCCGTCTTCGAACGCGAATTTTCCGTCTTTGACCGTCAGGAAGCCGTGCTTTCCCGCGGGCTTTTCATCGGCGAAGATGTAGGAG
>JAEEGF010244385.1_pt1 | contig 15385 bp, 10 predicted proteins | sample 9134171 | NCBI WGS metagenome assembly JAEEGF01 (sample SAMN16246542, study PRJNA631951) | gut metagenome | biome: gut microbiome; feature: rumen; material: AP-attached | host: Bos | place: Iran: Karaj | collected 2018-10 | reverse complement strand
CCGCAGCCGCTGGGGCCCATGATGGCGACGAACTCGCCTTCGTTGATTTCAAGGTTCACGCCGTTCAGGGCGATAGTGCGCACCTCTTCTGTAGTAAATGCGCGCTGGAGATTTGTTGTCTTGATCATCTTTTCATTTACCATTTAATTATTTACCATTTAATCATTTTCTATTTATCATTTATTTCCCTTCTCCCCTCGGGGAGGCTGGGTGGGGGTTCTTATTGTTCTTTCAACACTTCATACGGCCTTATTCTTGTTGCCTTCCATACTTGTTGCCAGAGCGTGAGGGCGCAGAGCAGCAGGACGATGGCGATGCTCACGAGCGGAATCCACCAGGCGATGGTGGCGTGGATGGTATAGTAGCGGGTAATCAACTGATGCAAACCGATGAGCGAGACGGGGATGCTGACGGCGGCAGCGGCAGCAAGCACGATGAGGTAGCGGCGCGAGAGCAGCAGAGCAATGTCCAGGAACGTGGCACCGTTGACCTTACGAAGCGCAATCTCGCGGTAGCGGCGGCGCACGTCGAACATCATCAGACCGAGGACTCCCAAACAGGTTACGGCAATCGCCAGGAACGAGAAGGTGAAGAAGATACGGGCTGTGCGACGGTCCTCCTCATACATGGACTTTACCTCATCGCTGAGCCAATGGTAGTCCAGGTCGTTCTTGCCGAAGACCTCCTTCTCCACCTTCTTCAAGTAAGTCACGGCTTCCGCTTCGTGGCCCGGCTCGATGCTCACCAGCGTGCGCTTCTCCGAGCTACCCACGTAATAGACGGTATATTGCCGGTCGTATTTGTCCTGTTCATAGGTAAAGAAGAGGGGCGGCTGTGGCTCCGACTGCTTCAGGGGGTGAAAATCCTTCACAATGCCTACCACCTGATAAGTGGGACTCTTGGAGAGGTCAGTGTCACTCGTAACGTGTAGATAATAAGAGAGGGGGATACCCTCCGTTCGCCAGTTCTTCAGCCCCAGGCGTTTCAGGGCCGTCTCGTTGATGACGCAGTGGTAAGTGTTGCTGTGGCTGTCGAGCGAATCGCATAGTCCGCGCCCTTCCAGGATTTTCAGGCCCAGGACATTCTGCATGTGTTCGTTCATCTTCATCCAGTACATACTCGTCCCGTTAGCGTCCTGAATCTCGTATTTCTCAGCCATGAAATTCTGGTCTTCGCATAGGTCGCGCACGAAGGGACTCTCGCACATGCGCTCCTTGAAGAGCTGGCGGTCTGTCACCTCCTTGTTCATGTCTTCGTGCGAGTACATATCGGACGTATATGGCAAACAGGAGATGACATTCTCTGTATTGAACCCCGGGTCTGCCGTCATCATCACGCGTAGCTGCCGCATTAGGTAGAAGCTTACGGTGATGAGGGAAATGGAAATGAAGTACTGGAGGAACAGGAAGAGGGCAGAGCCGCCGCCGCTTCTTTTTACCTTGCCGGCTGCGCTGACCAGCGGCAAAAGCAGCACGATGCAAAGCGACAGGACGGTGTCGAAGACGGGCATCGTCATCTGCTCCATGTTGAACCAGTCCTTCATGTGCGGCGTGGTCAGTTCGACGACCATCCACACGCCAAGCATGGCAAGAGCGCTGATGAGCAGGTTCTCCATGTAGAGCATCGTGAAGATGTCCAGGCGCGATGCTCCGAAGAGGCGGCGCACCGTCATCTCATGATTGCGTGCATGCCGCATAACAGCATAGAGGTTCAGGAAGTTGAAGATGCCCACGAAAAAGAGCAGTATGCCGACGGCCAGCAACATCCACAGGTGCTCCTTCGAACTGGGTTTGTTCACCGACGGCCAGTTCTCATGGTTCGTGTAGTCCTGGAAATAATCGTACGGCTCCAGCTGGTAATTCCAGAGGACTTCCTTGTTGTCATTCCCATAGCTGAATGCTGTGACACCTTTCTGCTTGACCTGCCGTGCGTTGAACTGTTCGCGGGTCAAGCCCTCCTTCAGCTTGGCGAAGGTGAAGTGTAAGGTGTTATTGAACGATCCCGCGTTGTCTGCGTTCGTCACCATCTCATAGTGCAGGGTGGACTTCGTGGAAGGTTCGCGGAAGATACCCGTCACGGTGTGCAGACGATTTTCCGCCATGAATGTCTGTCCGACGGCGCTTTGGCCTGGGAACATCTTCTTGGCCAGCGTCTCGCTGATGATGCAGTTTCCCGTGACGCGCAGATCCAGCGTGCCCTCGACGGCTTCCAGCGGAAAGACCTTGACAAAGTCGCTGTCGGCACTGATGGTGCAGACGGTGAAAGTCTTCTCGCCCCCCAACTTTACCGAGAACAGGCTGCGCAGCCATACACTGGTTGCGGCCTCCACGCCCTCCATCTCTGTGATGGGCTGCTCATCCTTTGGCATCTTCATTGCGACCATAGCGCCTCGGCCTTCATTAGGATCGTCGCTCTCGTACTCCTCCCTTTGGGCGAAGCATATCCTTTCAAGGTCGGGCATCCAGTGGTCGATAGTCCATTCCTGGTGCAGGTAGCGAGCGATGATGACGGTGCCGCTAAGCGAGATGATGAGACCCAGCAGCGAGAGGGCTGTGTAGCCCTTCATGCGGGAAATAATTCGAAAAGCTTGTTTCATATTAGTTTTCCTTTAATACTTCATAGGGTTTGATTCTTGTTGCCTTCCACACTTGTTGCCAGAGGGTGAGGGCACAGAGCAGCAGCACGATGGCGATACTCACGAGGGGAATCCACCAGGCGATGGTGGCATGGATGGTATAGTAGCGCGTTATCAGCTGGTGCAGGCCGATGAGCGAGACGGGGATGCTGACGGCAGCAGCGATAGCTAATATAATAAGGTAGCGGCGTGAGAGCAGCAAGGCAATGTCGAGGAACGTGGCACCGTTGACCTTACGAAGCGCAATCTCGCGGTAGCGGCGGCGCACGTCGAACATCATCAGACCGAGGACTCCCAAACAGGTTACGGCAATCGCCAGGAACGAGAAGGTGAAGAAAATGCGTGCCGTACGACGGTCCTCCTCGTACATGGCCTTTACCTCATCGCTGAGCCAATGGTAGTCCAGGTCGTTCTTGCCAAAGACCTCCTTTTCCACCTTCTTTAAGTAAGATACGGCTTCCGCTTCGTGGCCCGGCTCGATGCGAACCAGCGTCCGCTGCTCCGAAGAACCGATATAATAGACAGGCTGTTGGATGTCGTATTTGTCCTTATCGTAGGTGAACATAATAGCCGGCTGCGGTTCTGACAATTTCTTGGGGTGGAAGTCTTTCACGATGCCCACTATCTGATAGGTGGGATATTCATCCTGCTCCAACCCTACGAAGGTGTAGAGAAAATAGTTAAATGGAATTTCCTCGGTACGCCAGTTCTTCAGTCCCAATCGCTTCAGGGCCGTCTCGTTGATGATACAATGATATGGGGCTTGGCTATCCAGCGAATCGCATAAGCAGCGTCCCTCCAGCATCTCCAGCCCCAGCACGTTTATCACGTGCTCGTTTATCCCCATCAACTCCATCTCTGTGCCTCCCTCGCTTGTAACGTGGAAGCTATTATTCTTGAACTCCTTGTCAACACAGAAGTCAATCACATAAGGATATTCTTGCATGCGCTGCCTGAAGAGCATCTTGTCGCTTAGTTCATTACTGCGGGGCTTACCAGAGTACATGTCCGTCGTAAAAGGCAGACAGGAAATGATGTTCTCCGTCTGATAGCCAGGGTCGGAGGTCATCATAGCGTGGAGTTGTCGCATCATGTAGATGCTGACGGTGATAAGGGTCATTGAGATGAAGAACTGTAAGCCTACCCCCAGCCCCTCCCCAAGGGAGGAGTGCCCTGAGCGGTTAGGAATCATGGAGGAAATCAAGGGTAAGCCAAAGACTATTGCTACAGTCAGCGCCACGTCGAACTTCCGCTGCGCCAAAACCTCTATATTATAATAGGTGGCGAGCAGCGGCTCCATAAGCTCCACGACGGTCCATACACCTATCATCGTGAGTAAGGCGAGCATGAATGTCTCGGCATAGAGCTGGCAGAAGATATCCCATCGTGAGGCCCCGAAGATGCGTCGCACCGCCATCTCGTGGTTGCGTGTGTGCCGCATGACAGCATAGAGGTTCAGGAAGTTGAAGACGCCCACCAAGAAGAGCAAGACGACTACGGCAAAGAGCATCCACAGATGGCTGGGTGAGCTGGGCTTGTTCACCGAAGGCCAGTCATTATTGAAGATGAAATCAAAGCGTCGTGATTGGAATGGTTCAAGCTCATATTGACCGAGAATCTCTTTCTCTCTCCAATCATCAAAGATTTTCTTCTTGGTCTGTTGCTTGTTGAACTGCTCCCTGCTCCATCCCTCTTTCAATTTTACAAAGCTAACGGCTAAGGTGTTGTTGAACCAACCTTCCCTGTTGCTGTTATTGACCAGATCGAAATGGTAGGTGGACTTCGTGCTGGGTTCGCGGAAGACGCCCGTCACCGTATGGAGGTCGTTATCCATAGTGAACGTACGGCCCACAGCGCTTTCGCCTGGGAAGAGCTTGCGTGCCAGGCTTTGGCTGATGATGGCATTGCCGTAGGCTTTAAGGTCCAGTGTGCCCTCGGCCGCCTGCAAGGGGAAGACCCGTACGAAATCGCTGTCGGCGCTGATGGCGTTGACGGTGAAGGTCTTTTCGTCTTCCAGCTTCACGGTGAGCAGGCTGCGCAGATATACCTCTGTGACAGCTTCCAGACCGTCTATTTCGCTGAGGGGCATTTGCTGCTGCACTCCCAAATCACGGAAGCTTCCACTATAAGTCGGATTCCCCGAGTTTTCGTCATCCCACATGGCTAACGATACTTGGCAGATGCGCTCACGTTCTGGCATCCACGAATCGATGGTCCATTCCTGATGCAGGTAGCGGGCGATGATGACGGTGCCGCTAAGCGAGATGATGAGACCCAGCAGGGAGAGGGCTGTATAGCCCTTCATGCGGGAAATAATTCGAAAAGCCTGTTTCATATTAGTTTTCCTTTAATACTTCATAGGGTTTGATTCTTGTTGCCTTCCACACTTGCTGCCAGAGCGTGAGGGCACAGAGCAGCAGCACGATGAGGATACTCACGAGCGGAATCCACCAGGCGATAGTGGCATGGATGGTGTAGTAGCGCGTAATCAGTTGGTGCAGGCCGATGAGTGAGACAGGAATGCTGACAGCGGCAGCTACAGCCAATATAATAAGGTAGCGGCGCGAGAGCAGCAGAGCAATGTCCAGGAACGTAGCGCCGCTCACCTTGCGGAGGGCAATCTCGCGGTAGCGGCGACGTACATCGAACATCATCAGGCCGAGCACGCCGAGGCACGTCACGGCAATCGCCAACAACGAGAACGTCACGAAGATGCGGGCCGTACGGCGGTCCTCGCGGTAGAGTTCATCCTTTTGGTCGGAGAGCCATTGGTATTCCAAGTCTTCCGTGCCCCACACTTCCTTGTTCATCTGGCGCAGATACTTTATTGCATCCTCCTCGTTGCCCGGAGTAATGCTCAGGAGTAAGTCATCGGGCAGGAAGTCCATCGTCTGGCTGTCCCAGTTTAGGGTTGGGAAGAAGATGATGGGAGGCTGTGGCTGTGAGAGGCGACCGGGATGGAAGTCCTTCACGATGCCCACCACGTTGTAAGGCGGATTCTCTGAGCAATCCTCATTGGCTGACGTCCACCATCGATCAGGTAGCTGCACCTTCGCGCTTCGCCAGTCCTTCAGTCCCAAGTGTCGTACTGCTGTTTCATTGAGCAGGCAATTGTATGAGTAGCCGTCCAAGGTATCGTTTAATTCTCTTCCTTCCAGCAATGTCAGCCCGAACATCTCCATCGTATTATGACACATTTCCTTGCACACAAGCTTATGCCCCTCTATTTCCATCAGTTCACCAGCATTTATCATGTCGGGGTCCTCGATGATGCTTTGGATGTAGGGGCATTCCCTCAGCTTCTTCAAGACAGCCATAGCCTTTTCTCCTCTGCTATTATCGACAATGTATATGTTCCCGTTGTCATCCTTCCTGATGCGGTTGTAGTCTTCCCTGGGCTTGGGAACGATGTGGAGTATGCCTTCTGTCCTGTAGCCTGGGTCTCCGTCCATCATCAGGTGCAACTGACGCATCATGTAGATGCTGACGGTGATAAGGGTGATGGATATGAAGTATTGGAGGAACAGGAACCCAGCGGCCCCCCAGGACTCACCCCCGTGCCCCTCCCTTGTTGGGAGGGGAGTGAAGCTGGATATGAGTGGCAGGCCGAAGACAATAAACAATGTGAGCCCAACATCGAACGTCCGCTGCGGCAAGACCTCTATATTATAATAGGTGGTGAGCAGCGGCTCCATAAGCTCCACGACGGTCCATACGCCTATCATCGTGAGCAAAGCGAGCAGGAACGTCTCGGCATAGAGCTGGCAAAAGATGTCCCAGCGCGAGGCGCCGAAGATGCGGCGTACCTCCAGCTCGTGGCGGCGGTGGCTGCGCATCACGGCATACAAGTTCAGGAAGTTGAAGATGCCGACGAGGAAGAGCAGGACAGCTACGGCGAAGAGCATCCACAGGTACTGCGGGCTGCTACACGGACTCAGCGAAGGGATGGTTCGGTATTCCTGTCCATAACTCTCAATCAGCCTTCTCAGATTACCGGAATAGGGCACAAGCAAGAAATGGAACTCAGGATTCTGGCCTCCCCATGAATTCTTGGGCTGCCGCTCGTTATATGCCTCCATGCTCGCGCCCTTCGCCAGCTTTATCATCGTAAAGTTAAGGGCATTGCCAACCCACCAGTCCCTGCGTGCATAGTTGGCAACATCGAAGTGGACGGTGCTCTTGCCCGATGGCCGACGGAACACGCCCACGATGGTATGCAATATGTTCTCGTCGCCCATCTTCATGGTCTTCCCTACCGCACTCTCGCCAGGGAAGTGGCGACGAGCGAAGTCGTCACTCACGATGGCTTGCCCTTCTGTACGCAGCACCAGCGTGCCCTCCAAAGCTTGCAGCGGAAAGACATCAACGAAGCTGCTGTCAACGCTGATAGTAGGGGCGGTTATGGTCTCGTCATTATCCAATATGATGTAGGAGCCATTCTTCAGCAGATGAACATCCGAGAAAGCCTCCACGTCGCTCTGTCCCTGTGTTGGCGACACGAAGCCCTTTGTATTGTTGGGATTCCAAGCCAAACCAGGCGTTGGCTCATCCCCAAAAATGCCATTGACGCGGCGTTGGCACAGGATGAACGTCCTGTCGTGGTCCGGCATCCAATGGTCGATGGTCCACTCCTGATAGAGGTAGCGGCTGATGATAACGGTGCCGCTAAGCGAGATGATGAGACCCAGCAGGGAGAGGGCTGTATAGCCCTTCATGCGGGAGATAAGTCGGAATGCCTGTTTCATATTAGTTTTCCTTTAATACTTCGTAGGGTTTGATTCTTGTTGCCTTCCACACTTGTTGCCAGAGGGTAAGGGCGCAGAGCAGCAGAACGATGAGGATACTCACGAGCGGAATCCACCAGGCGATAGTGGCATGGATGGTGTAGTAGCGCGTAATCAGCTGGTGCAAGCCGATGAGTGAGACAGGAATGCTGACGGCAGCAGCTACAGCCAATATAATAAGGTAGCGGCGCGAGAGCAGCAAGGCGATGTCTAAGAACGTGGCACCATTGACCTTGCGGAGTGCTATCTCGCGGTAGCGACGGCGCACGTCGAACATCATCAGGCCGAGCACCCCCAGGCACGTCACGACAATCGCCAAAAACGCGAAGGTGAAGAAGATGCGGGCCGTGCGACGGTCCTCGCGGTATTGGTTCTTCAGGTCGTCGCTGAGCCGACGTACTTTCATTTCTCCCATATCAAAGAGTTCTTTCTTCGTTTCTATGATGAACTGGCGAGCATCCTCCTCGCAGCCGGGCTCCGTCTCCACCAAGTATTCAAAGGAAGTCCATGGGGAGTGGAAATCCAAGTTCTCATTATAGATAAAGAACGCACCTTTTATCGGGTCGGACATGCGGCCGGGATGGAAGTCCTTCATGATGCCCACGATGTCGAAGCCGATAGTCACGTCCTCGTTGTTGTCTATTACGAGGCTTTTGTTCAGGGGAACCTTCTCTGTGTGCCAGTTTTTGATGCCCAACTGCTTGAGTGCCGTCTCGTTCAGGATGCAATGGGTTGCCCCCCTGTCGAGCGAGTCGCAGAACATGCGCCCTTCCTTCATGCTGAGACCTGTCATCTCGAATTGGTTGGGTGAAATATGTGTACAATGAAGTTCCACGCTGTTTCCGTTCATCTCAACCGGGATTTCTCCCAAAAGGGCATCTCTTCGGAAGAGCAGGAAGTCAATGCTATTGTCGATGCGACGAATATAGGGACTCTTGGCCAGTTGGCTTAGCATGACGGCTTTTGTCTCGATTACATTTTTCCACCATTCATTAGCATCCTCCATACTGTTGAAGGACATACCATTCATAGTGTCCCATTGACCGGGGAATGCCAGCAGATGCTCCGTCCTGTAGCCTGGGTCGGTGTCCATCATGAAATGCAATTGCCGCATCAGATAAAGACTTACGGTGATGAGGGTGATGGATATGAAGTATTGGAGGCCTACCCCAAATCCCTCCCAAGAGGAGGGGAGTCTCTTTGGGATTAGGCCTACTATGAGCGGTAAGCCTAATAGGATTATAAGAGTCAGCCCCACATCGAATTTCCGCCTGGGCAGTACGTCTATATGATAATAGGTAGCGAGCAATTGCTCCGTCAGTTCTACCACCGTCCAAACGCCAATCATGGTGAGGATGGCGAGCAGGAACGTCTCGGCATAGAGCTGGCAGAAGATGTCCCAGCGCGATGCTCCGAAGATGCGACGAACCTCCATCTCGTGCCGACGATGCGAACGCATGACCGCATAGAGGTTCAGGAAATTGAAGATGCCCACCAGGAAGAGCAGGATACCTACAATGAGGAGCATCCACATGTGAGCCCGGGGGCAGATGTCCGATATGCTGGGCACCTTGTCAAAGATGTTCAGCACCTTTTCGTAAGCTGTGCGACCATAGGGGATAAGACGGAAGGTTTCCTTGTACTGCTCCCATACCTCTATGGGCTTTTGCACGGAGTTAAAGTCATCCATGTGGGCGCCCTTGTTCAGGCGGACGATGGCGAACGAGGTGATGACGGCGTCGGTTACCCTGTAACTGTTTACCGCCAGATCGAACTTCAGAAGGCTTTTGGTGCTTGGCTGGCGGAATATGCCAACGATACGATAGATAACGTTGCGATTGAAAGCGAGCGTCTTCCCCACAGCACTCTCGTCCGGGAAGATACGGTTTGCCAGTTCTTCGCTGATGATGGCATCTTCCGGCGTCCTTATCTGTAGTGTTCCTTCGAGAGGTTGCAACGGATATATCTCGCAGAACATCGTATCCACATATATGGCATTGACATTATACCACTCCTTCTCTTCGGTCTGAAGCGGAGCAGGCTCATTGCGCAGATGGACGTCTGTCCAGCTCTCCACAGCACTACTCGTCTGCTGTGGCCTTGGCTTCTTGTCACGGTCAGAAATCTGCCCCGTATTGGGGTAGAATTGTCCGTCCCCTATCTCCTGTGCCAGGATATAAGTCCTGTCAAGGTCCGACATCCAATGGTCCACAGTCCATTCCTGATAAAGGTAGCGGCTGATGATGACGGTGCCGCTGAGCGAGATGATGAGACCCAGCAGCGAGAGGGCTGTGTAGCCCTTCATGCGGCTAATGATGCGGAATGCTTGTTTCATGTTCTTTTTGTTGACAAGTTGATACATCTTTTATTATTAGCAAGAACCGTGCCAAAACAGCAAAGCACTGATTCATTGCAAGATATGATATCTGGCAAATTCGTGGTAATGTGCGGAAACACTCAACGATGTGCGGAAAAGCACTGCTTTTACAGCTTGATGGTAAAAGTTGTGCCTTTGCCTTCTTCACTCTCCACATGAATACTGCCTCCATGCTTGAGTATAATCTGCCGGCATAAACTGAGGCCGATACCTGTGCCAGTGGACTTGGTTGTGTAGAAAGGAATAAAAGCATGGTCAAGAACATCGGGCGACATACCACAACCATTGTCCCGCACCTGTAGCTCACCCTCCTTGTTGATAATGACTTGTACCTTTTGGGCTCCACTCTCGTAGGCATTCTTAATGAGGTTGATGAGGACTTGCTCTATTTGAGAGCGGTCGGCCTTTATTTGGTGCTCGATGGAGGAGCCGTCGAGCACGGTGACAACTTTCGGGAAGAGAGCTTTTATGTGGTCGAAGAGGTCTGAGATGGGGAAGGTTGTTCGCTCAGGAGCCTTGATACGCGTCAGCTGGCGGTAACTTTCTACGAAATCGAGGAGCGAGTGGCAACGGCGGTTGATGACGGCAAAAGCTTCGTTCTCGTCGGTTAAGGTTTCGCTGATGGAGATGATAGGCGTTAGGGAGTTCATGATTTCGTGGGTGAGCACACGGATAAGCTGTTGCCATGCTTCCATCTCCTGCCGCTGCATCAGCATAGATACATCTTTCAGCGCGACCACAAGCCGACGTTGGCCATCGATGCGCAAGAGTACAGTAGAGAGGGCACAGCCGTCTACCACTTCTGCATGTTCGGCGATGGCTTGTAAGACAGAGGCAGGAAGGAATGGTCCTGAGACCAACCCCTTCGCTGTATGATTCATCCAGTCGATACGCCCATCAGTGGAGCAGACATAGAGAGCGGTATCGACATTCTCTGTCAACTGTCGCAGGTATTGCAGCTGGCGCTCCGATTCAGCCAGTCGTGTGTGCAACTTCTCGTTCTCCTTCTCCGTTTCGCGGTAAGCATAGAGCAGGCGTTCGATGCGGCCATAGAGCGAGACACACAGCCATAGTGCTGCCACGCCAAGAACGACGGACGGCCAAAGCAAGCGAGTGTGGATGCTGAGGGCCAAGATCGCCATCAAGCCGACAAGTCCTATTATATATAATATGTATGTCTTCATTTGCTTAGCTTTCTGTAAAGTGCAAACCTCGTGATGCCCAGCAGTTCTGCAGCGCGAGTAACGTTGCCACCAGCGATCTGCATGGCCCGTTCGATAGCTTCCTGTTCCAGACGCTCCAGATTCAACGTCTGTGTCTGCGATGCACGACGCGTAGAATCATTCAACACAAAGTCTTGCGCACAGAGCACAGTCCCCTTGGCAAGGAGCACAGCACGTTCTATGGTGTGCATCAGTTCGCGCACATTACCTGGCCATGTGTGACGCAACAATCGCTGACGGCCATCTCGATTGAGTGTTGCAACCTTCTTATTGTATTTATGTGCGTACACGGTAAGGAAGTGCTCAGCCAGCAGAATAATGTCCTCGCCTCGCTCGCGCAATGGCGGTATAGTAATCTCTATGGTGTTGATTCGATAGAACAAATCTTCACGGAAACGTCCTTCGGCAACCTCCGTATGGATATCGGCATTCGTCGCACAGAGATATCGCACGTCGATGGGTGTCATCTGTGTACTGCCGAGACGAGAAATCTCACGACGCTCCAATGCCGCCAACAGCTTCGCCTGCAAAGATAATGGCAAGTTGCCGATTTCATCGAGAAACAGGGTACCTCCGTTGGCAGTCTCCATCCGTCCTGCCTTTGCTTTACGAGCATCGGTAAACGCCCCTTTCTCGTAGCCGAAGAGCTCACTCTCGAACAACAGTTCTGGCACGCTGCCAAGATCAATGCTGACAAAAGGGTTTGAGGCACGGGCTGACAGGGCAGCAATCTGGCGAGCAATGACATCCTTGCCTGTACCATTCTCGCCAAGAATCAACACATTGGCATCCGTCGATGCCACTTGTGCTACCGTCTGCAACACGCGCTGCATGACAGGACTCTCTCCGATAATCACTGGTGCCGCTATGGCTCCGAAAGGCGATGCCACTACCTCCATACGCTGTTCCAACAATCGCCTCTTACGCCGCTCGCGGCTAAGTTCGATGCCAGCAAAAAGGGTTGCTAAAAGTTTTGAGTTATTCCAAGGTTTGGTGATGAAATCCGTGGCCCCACTCTTCATCGCACGCACGGCTTTATCTGTATCAGCGTAGGCCGTCATGAGGATAACTACCGCCTGCGCATCATGGTGGAGTATATGCTCCAGCCACTCGAAGCCTTCCTCACCACTGATAGCATCGCGCCTGAAATTCATGTCCAGCAACACGACATCAGGTTGCAACAGATCGTAAAGCCTGTCTATCTGTTCAGGGTTTTTCGTTACGCGAACATCCTCTACCAACGGCTTCAGAAGCAAATTGAGTGCAAACAAGATGTCCTCATTGTCGTCAACCACCAATATTTTCCCTTTTTGTTCCATGATTATCTTTATGAATTGTTTCCGGTCACAAAGATAAGCAGATTCTTTTTAGAATCTTTTTCCCTCACCAACAAATTTTATGCGAGTGCACAAAGAGAAGCAATTTTGTGCGAAGACGCACGAGGATGTGCGATTACGCACGCCGTCAGAACTTTCCATTTGTTATGTTTCACACCATACTTATTTAGAAGGGCACCTCAGAAAACCATAGACAGAAACTGTAAAGGAATGGGATTTCATGAAACCGCTTTAACGCAGATTAACATAGTTGCATTTAGTATTCCAATTACTTTTATCTATCTTTGTGGGGAAAACTTCGGATTATGGCAAACATCAACAAGCATACACAACCTACTTCCAAAACGCCAAGTGGGAGTATATAACAAATTCCTAATAAAGACAAGAGATCCATTATGAAAACTTTCAAATCAAATGCGTGGCTGCTGCCACAACCTGTGCTGATTATCGGCACATACGACAAAGATGGTAAACCCAATGCTATGAACGCAGCCTGGGGCGGCCAATGGGACATGCACGAAATCATCATATCGCTCGGGTCGCATCAGACGACAGACAACCTTGCCATGAATCCTGAGTTCACGGTCACGTTTGCTACTGTTGAAACAATGGTTGCCTCTGATTATGTTGGCATAGTGAGCGGCAGAAACACACCAGACAAGATGGAGCGGACAGGCTGGACTGTCGAAAAGGCTCCGAACGTAAATGCTCCTGTGTTCAAGGAGTTTCCAATGACACTTGAGTGTCGTATGAAACAAAAGATTGACGAATCAGAAACCGGCTATTATCTCGTAGCAGAAATTGTGAATATTCTATGTGACGAGAATTTTTTAGCAGAGGATGGTAAGCCCGATGTGGAGAAAATGAATTTGATTACTTTTGACCCCATCCATCACACTTATATTCAGGTTGGCAAGACCATCGGCAAGGCATTCGCTGACGGCAAGCAACTGAAATGACATTACACAAAACCTCAAATGACCTAGACAGCGAAAAGACCAATATCTGAAGTCGGTGCAGGAAAAAAAAACTTCGAATGGATATGAACAGCGAGCCCAAACCTGTATTGCATATAAAAACGTTCCACAAATTGACCGCGAGCGAACTCTACGAACTCCTGAGGGTGCGTAGCGAGGTGTTTGTGGTCGAGCAGAACTGCGTCTATCAGGATCTGGATGGTGACGATCAGAACTCCATTCATCTTTGGATGACGAAAGGAGAGAGGACTGTCGCTCTGGCTCGTGTGTGTCCTGCAGGAACTCACATGAAGGAGATTTCCATCGGAAGAGTCATTACCACCGAACGAGGCAAAGGCTACGGCAAGCAGATCATGCTCCACGCCATTGATGCAGCCATTGAACATTTCGATGCAAAGTGCATTGATATTGAAGCGCAGGAGTATGCCCGAGGATTCTATGAAAGCGTTGGATTCCAGCAGTCATCCGACACCTTCATGCTTGATGGAATTCCTCATATTAAAATGACTTGGAAAAAATAGCAGGCTGATAAATCATTTTACGTCATGAGCAAAACTACCTGCCTTCTCAAGTCCCTTATGCCTATACTTTCGGCTGTATATGGCTTTGCTGTCATTTATGTAACAGCTCTGCCTGTATCTGGCGATAATCCGACTTTTGTTGGCGAATTCTTGACTTGGCTGATTACCATAGCAGCCATCGCTCTGACGCTGTTCCTCGTGTATCGTGTCGAAGTGAAAATGTTTCCTGCCGCAGGACAATTTCCACTGAAGTTGCCAAAGATTGCCGTCATTGTAGGGTTGCTACTGATAGCACCTCTGTGGCTTGTTGTTGAGGAGTATATCGTATATGGCGTTACGTCGCTGGTTTCCACCATACAACTGAAACCGCTGACCTACACCACTGCAGAGTTGCAGGAAGACCTTTTATCAAGCGTACATGCCGTGTTGCTGGCGCCTATACTCGAAGAACTGTGTTTCAGACAGATGGCCATTTCCCCCTTCCGTCGTCGTGGCGCACAGATTGTTGCCTGTGTGGTGATGGCTGTCTTGTTTGGAATACTCCATGTGCGTAACTTCCCTGGTGCTTTCATCAGTGCCATGTTCTACGGGTTTGCTTTTATCTGGTCGAGAAACATTTTGTATAGCGTAACACTCCACGCAGGAAGCAATCTTGCGGCAACGCTCCTTGCTGTTTACTGTTGGCTGGGATTAGGCGAGATGCAGATGACGAGAACGCCAGTCATTATCCTGCCCGATATGAAGGTAATCATCGTAAGCTTGTTTTTAGCCCTTGCAGGAGTTCTTTTACTAAAGAAGAAACGACAACAACCAATTTATGAAAATAAAAAACAGACCCAATCCCAATGAGACTTTTCCGAATCCGAAGATTCCAAGCCTCTGCTTCATCAAGAACGTGGTGAAGAACCCGCGTATTATTATCGGTGACTATACTTATTACGATGATGTGGATGGTGCAGACCAGTTCGAGAAGCATGTCACTCATTTCTACGATTTCATAGGTGACCGACTGATTATTGGCAAATTCTGCGCTATTGCCAAGGGTGTGGAATTTGTCATGAATGGAGCCAACCATAGGATGGACGGCGTGACAACTTATCCGTTTTATGTCATTGGCGGTGACTGGGGAAGTGCCATTGCACCGGTGAAAGACGAATTGCCTCTGAAGGGTGATACCGTTGTGGGCAATGACGTCTGGATTGGTCAGAATGTTACCATTATGCCAGGCGTTCATATCGGTGATGGAGCCATTATCGGAACCAACTCTGTGGTGGCCTCAGATATTCCTCCATACGCTGTTGCCGTTGGAAACCCCTGCCGGGTAGTTAGGATGCGTTTTGACGACGAATTCATCGCCTATCTGCTGGAACTGAAATGGTGGGATTGGGACATAGAGAAGATAGAGCGCAATTTCAAAACCTTGTCAAGTGGTGATTTGTATTTAATCAAAGAGATTAAAGATTAGTTTTTACATATATGGTTATACTGATAACAGGTGCTTCACATACGGGTAAAACGCTTCTTGCACAGC
>JAEEGF011477587.1_pt1 | contig 15386 bp, 16 predicted proteins | sample 9134171 | NCBI WGS metagenome assembly JAEEGF01 (sample SAMN16246542, study PRJNA631951) | gut metagenome | biome: gut microbiome; feature: rumen; material: AP-attached | host: Bos | place: Iran: Karaj | collected 2018-10 | reverse complement strand
CAGGAAGGAGACGCGGCCCATCTCGGTGAAGAGGTTGTCCGGTCCGAAATCCGGATCGTCCATGGCGTCGATGAGCTGCGCGAAGTCCTGGTCCATGTCGGCGGTGAAGGCGTGCATGCGCCGCAGGATCTCCGCGGCGGCCAGCGGCGGTTCGGCCCCGGCCATTTCCCGGAGCATCGCGGCATGCTTCTCGGCGTGCTTCATGACGGTGCGCATCTCTTCGGCGGAGCGCAGGTCCTGGGCGGACACGATCCAGTGCGCCACGGCGGCGCGCTGCGCGTCGTTGAACCCCATCGTGTCCAGCTCGCGCAGGAGGGCGGCCTTCTGCTTGAGCATGGGCAGCGCCGCCTTCTCGAAGGCATACGAGACCACGTCCCCGACCGTTTTGGAACCGGGCTTGGCAAGCTCTTCGTCCAGGACCTCGTTGAACTTCGAGCCCAGCTTCTGCAGGGCGTTGCCGTCCAGCCTCAGCTCGCCCTCCGGCAGGCCTGAGCCGATGTCGCCGTGATCCCTGAGGAGTGCGCTGACCTTCTCGCTGAGATGCTCCAGGTGGTCCTCCCTGGCCTTTTCCAGGGCGTCCATGTCCAGATGCTGCATGTTGAAGGCGTTCTCCCTGAGCTCCACGCGGTCGATCTCGCGATTCTCGGCTTCTTCCAGGTCGTAGGCTTCCATGAACGTGACCTTGACGCCGGTGGTCTGCTCATACTGCCGCGCCCTGGCGCGCAGGTCGTCCACCTGGTCTTCGGGCACTTCGTCGAGGTCTATGCGTATCTCGGCGATGTCGCGGCTGGGGATGAGCGGACCCTGTATCTGCGCTTCGATGTACTGGACGCCGAAGAGCAGCGTCCTGGGGACGGCGCCCTTCCTGTTCTCGAGCACGGTGCGGGCCAGGGCGTTGCCGTCCACGTCGTCCATCTGCGTGATGAGCGCCTCAAGGTTGTCATGGGTGGCCATGACGCCGCGCGTGGCATCGGGATCGCCGAAGCAGTCCGTGAGGAAGGCCTTGAACGACCTGTACACGGCATCGTCATGCTCCAGGCTGTTCCCCGGGGGCAGGATATGGGCGGTCACGCTCAGCGGGGTCATGCCTTCCTAGAAGCTCGACACGCTTGCGTCCGGGATCAGTGCGAGTTCGTCGAGCCATGCCTCGAAGTCCCTGCGCTCCTGCGAGCCGGGATCCCTGAGGGCGTCCTTCAGGCTCAGGGGCACGCGGGGGTCGCCGTCCATCAGGGCGTAGAAAACGTCGCGCCGGGGGCGGCTGACATCGATCCTGGCGGCGAAGAAGGTATATCGTTGGCGCTGTAGGTGGCGCGCTTGGCCACGTGGGGCCTGAGCACGATGGTGGACGTTCCGTAGCCCGCCCTGCTGCTGAGCGCGCCGCTTTTGGCTCCCTTAAGGTTGAGGGCCCCGTAGACGGGGCGTTCATCGGCCATGATGCCGTGCCCCTGCAGCTCAGGGAAGAGCACTTTTTCGGTGGCGTCGCGCTCATCTCGGTAGCCCGGGCCCTTGGGGTCGATGCCCTGGTCGTGCAGGTGGAAGATGTTGGCCATGGGCTCATCGGGGTGGTCGAGGATGGAGGTGGGGCCGCCGATGAGGTGCTCGGTCTGGATCTTGATGGTCAGGTCGGCCTTGCGCAGCGTGTCGCCCAGTTCCTTCACGGTCACGGCGTCCAGTCTGCGGGCCCTGAGCCGCGCCTGTTCCGCCAGGGCCGTCTTTTCGCGCACGGTGGCGCTGCGCGCCCCCACTTCAGCCAGCGACACCAGGTTGGCCGCCGAGATGTCGTGCTCCCGGGAGTGCCGCGCAACGGGGCCGTTGCCGCCGAACTGCCCGGTCAGCGTCTTCGGCCTCTGCACGCCTTCCTCGACCTTTTCGGGCATGCCCTCAAAGGAAAGGTCGCCCGCTGTCTGGTCGATCTGCTCGTTCACGTTGCGGTTGCTGATCTCCCTGAGGATGAGGGCCTGCAGGTCGAAGAGCTGGGCGGCGGCGCGGCGTGCGTCGACAGCATTGCGGTTGGTCTGCCCCTCGTGCATGAGCGCCGTCTGCAGAAGGTCCATCTCGGCGGAGGTGAAGGTCTGGAACACCGCCGAGAGCTCGCTGTTGCTGAGGCTTTCCACCTCGGAGGCGAAGGTCCACATGGAGTCCTGCTTCTGACCGGGCTCCAGTTCGCCCAGCTCGTCCAGGCGGGCCGTATGGGTCTGCATGGCCTTGAGCGCCGAGAGCAGCGCCCCGGCGTCCAGCGTGCCGGTGCGGGAATACAGCGCCTTCAGCGCGGCGCGGGAATTGACGCGGATGCCTTCCTTGCCGCGCTCGACCTTCTTCACCCTGTTGAAGCCTGCGTAAGGCACGGGGGCGGATTTGATCTCGTCAAGGCGGATGGGCGAACCCGTGCCCAGCTGCACCTTGTGCTCCCCGTAGATGCCGGTGCTCTGATCGATGCCTCGTGAAGCCAGGTCCTGCCGGACGGCAGCGTCCCAATGTATGCTGGTAGCCATAGGCGATCCTAGTGCGTGTGTGTGGATGATGGGCCCGCATGAAAACGAAGATGCAGCTTTGTCCCTGCGGATGTTTCACAGCGGGTGGACCTGCCTTTGAGTAGCCCGAGACAGGGCTGTTTGCAAGACTTTTCGCTTCCCCGGCTGCGTGCAGGCCGCCCGGCCGCAGCACCTCGCATCCCGCCGCTTCCGGCTCCGCCCTGGACGCCCTGCGCCATGCCGCACCGCGCCGGGGAACAGTGGGCCTGCCTGGCCGTCTCCATGCCGCTTGCTCTTCCTGCGCCCTTTGCCCCGGGCAGATCCTGCTTGCCGGCAGGCTGTCCGGCGCCTATCATGCCGCCATAGGCACGAAACAGTGGAACGGGCAGGCCGGGACCTGCAGGCGGATGCGATGCGCGAATTGACAGATGATCCGTTTTATGGAGTGGTCAGGCGGTATGACAGATGCGTCATCGACTACTGCCTCATGGAGGATGACGCGCCGCACCGCGGGTTGCAGTCGCACAGGGATGCAGTGCTGTTCGCCATGCGCAGGGCTGTTGAGCGGAGCATCGAAAACAAGCGCAACGCCGGGATCATGTGGGGCAGGGAAGTCGCGGATGTGCTGGAGCCATGGAGCTATGACATGGACAAGGCGGAGGCCGTCCATGCTGACGCCGCCGCGTTCCTGTATGTGCCGGGGATACTGAGGACAGACAGGAACGGGACCGTGTTCTATGACTGCGCCTGGGAAAGCGACAACAGCGGCGGCATGATACCGTATTGGTATGCCTTTCTGGAAACGCCCCATGGGACGGCATACACGCCGGATGATTTTCGATGGGTCAATGCCGCGTTGTTCCCGCAGGGAACGGACAGGCTTGAAGTATGCGAGTGGTCGACGGACTGGTCCGATTATTTCGACGCAGGCCATGAATGGTGGGGCGCGGCTTGCTGGAGCGTTTACGATCCGCATGCGGGCAGGTACGCCGTTTTGCTCGCGTCATCGACGGACTGACGGATGCCGGATCATCGGAGGGCTGCCATGGAATTTAAAGAAGGAAGGGGCTGGAGATGCTGCTTCGACCCTGGAACAGGACGGTACACGGCGCAGATAGGATGCGGGGTCAATCAGGATCTCTATGAGATAACGAAGGAAATATATGACCATGTGGACGATCCGGATGTCGAATGGCCATCGAGGCTGATCAGCGAAGGCCGCCTCCTGTTCAAGGCGGTGAATGACCGCTGCGGCCCGCCGTATACCGTCATCCTGGACGCGGATTACCAGAAGATATGCCCCTGGGCAGAGACCGTAGTCACAGGCAGGACGTGGGATGAAGACATGACGGACGCTGTCGTGGAAGTGCTTGCATCACAAAAAAACAACCGGGATCAGAGAAGGAAAAAGCGGGCGCAACGGGTCAAAGCGAAAAAATGAGCCCCGCAGGGCCCCGTTTTGCAGGGCAAAGCACGGCCAGATTCTCCTGTCAGGAGCATTGACAGCACAGCCTTCATCGCATCGACAGGGCCATTTGCCCCCCCATTATCGGTCCTGCATCTTCTTCCTGCAAGGAGTGATGCATCGCCGCATCCATAAAAAATGAGCCGCGCGGCGTTTTGCCGCACGGCTCTTGAGCGTTGCTGTGGCGGTATGGGGTGCCCGCTCCCATCCATTGCCTATGCAGGCAGTGCGGACTTCCGCTCCGGAGGGAGAAAACCAGGTGCGCCGCTTTTCGCCTATTTTGTATACAGGATCAGCGCGATATAATGAAGTTCTTCCGTTCCTGTATTCTCTATGCCATGTTCCTCACCATCCTGGCATACACAAACATCCCCGGGAAAGACCTTAACAAGTGTGCCATTGTCGTTATAGGTCCCTTCTCCGCTGAGGACACAGAATATCTCACATTCGCCATGGTGGGCATGAGTGCCGAAAACCTCCCCCGGGTTGAGCCTTAGCTCACTGAAAAGCCTTCCTTTCCCAAAGAAAGATTTCGGGGTCGGCGGCAGGACAGGGATCATGGCGATCTCGCCTTTTCCATTGAAACGTACGGCTCTACTGACCTCGCGTTCGCTGTTGCGGATGATCATGCTGTTTTCTCCTTGTTGTGTGAACGCACCAGCAGATGCTTGAAAAAAGAAGGCTAGAGCACGGCAAGTTCATTGCGGACGGCATCAGTTATTGCCAAAGTGCCTGAAGTGCCGCCAAACTCATAAGACATCACCTTGCCGGATGCGAGGACGTTTTCGACCGCATTTTCGATCAAAGAAGCAGCCCTGGCAGCTTCAGGACATTGATGACGGTCTGCCAGCCAGTCAAGCATCAGGGCACCGGAAAGGAAGGTCGCGATAGGATTCGCCTTGTCCTGCCCCATGATGTCGGGTGCACTGCCGTGGCAAGGCTGGAACACGGCATGATCATCGCCGATATCTCCGGAAGGAGCCATCCCAAGTCCGCCCATGATCCCGGCGCCAAGGTCAGAAAGGATGTCGCCAAACTGGTTCTCCATGACCATAACGTCATATTTCCAGGGGCACTTGACCATGTTCATGGCCATGGCGTCGACATAGCAATAGGAAGTTTTAACGTCAGGAAAATCTTTGGCGCGTTCATCAAAGATGTTGCGGGCCCATTTGAACGAACGGAAGACATTGGCTTTGTCAACAAGGGTCAATTCTCCCTGATGGCCTTCAGCCTTGCGCTTCCGGGCAAGCTTGAAGGAAAAGTCATAGACACGCGCACAGCCTTCTCGTGAAAGCTGGAGTATTTCGCGGGCGATATCATCTTCAATGATGCCCTGCGTACGGAATTTGAAAAGCCCCTCCGTCGATTCACGGATGAGGACAAAGTCGGTCTTGGAAAAATGCGGGTTGGCGAGGACCGGCGGGATGCCTTTGAAGAACTTGACCGGGCGGACACCTGCATAAAGGTCGAGGCGTTCACGAAGAACGAGTTGGGGAGCGATCTCTCTGCCGTCTTTATGGCGGACAGAGGGCAAGCCCATCGCCCCGAGAAGGATGGCGTCGGCATTTGCGGCAGCCTGGAAGGATTCTTCGGGGAATTCTTCTCCTGTGCGCAGGAACAGTCCTGCTCCGGCTTCGATATCGATGCCTTCGACGTCAAAGCCTCCGACTTTTTCTGCGGCATCGCGTACGAGCTGGAAACATGGCGGGACGACTTCAAGGCCGATGCCGTCGCCGGGCATTACGGCGATGGTAAATTTTTTCATAGGGGGTACTCCTTGCGGACAGTTTACATCATGTTGGGGATGAAGGTCACGATGTCAGGAACGAGGATGATGATGCAAAGGGCGATCAGCATCATGATGAGGTAGAGCCAGATGCCCGAGGAAAGATCTTCGAGGCTGAGCCCGGAAATGTTGCAGGCCACGAACAGTGTCGTTCCCACGGGAGGGGTTATCTGACCGATGGAAAGGGTCAGGACCATGATGATGCCAAAATAGACCGGGTCGATGCCAAGCTGAACGATGATAGGGTAGAAAATGGGAGCAAGAAGCAGCATGGCGATGACATTGTCCAGGAACGTGCCAACGATCAGCATGACAAGGCACATGAGCATGATGACGACGGTAGGCTGCTGGGAAAGGCTGAGAAGGAAGCGGGCAAGAGTTTCAGGGATCTGTTCGGATGCCATGAAGTAGCTGAAACATTGCGCCGTGGCGACAAGGAACATCAGCGTTGCCGAATTGCGGGCGGTTGCCTTGATCTGCTTGAGCAGGCCGGGGAGCGTGAGTTCCTTATAGATGAACTTTCCCACCAGCATGCCATAAACGGCTGCGACGATGGCTGATTCCGTCGGCGTGAATATGCCGCCGTATATGCCGCCCAGGATGATGATGGGCATTGCCAGCGCCCAGATCGCGTCGCGGAAGGCCTTTCGCTTTTCCGCTGAGGAAACACGGGGTTCCCTGCCGCAATTTGTACGCCGGGCCATGATCCAGTTGCCCAGCATGATAACGGCGCTCATCACGAGGCCGGGCAGGATCCCGGCAAGGAAAAGCTTGCCGATGGACGCACCAGTGATGACACCGTAAACGATCATGGTCACACTGGGCGGTATGAGGAGCCCAATGACGCCGGACGCAGCTATGCAGGAGCCGACGAATTTTATGGGGTATCCGCGATCCGCCATAGGACGGAACATGACGGTGCCTATGGCTGCTGCCGTTGCCGGGGCAGATCCGGAGATCGCGCCGAAAAAGGTACAGGCGGCCGTCAGCACCTGGGAAAGACCGCCCCTGTAGTGACCGAACCCACAGCTGGCAAGGTTGACCAGGCGCCTGGAAACGCCACCGGCACTCATGACGTTCCCTGCAAGGATGAAGAGGGGGATCGCAAGCAGCGTGAAGGAATCGAGGCCGCTGAATGTTTTTTGCACCAGCACCATCATGTTGGTATTGGAAAAGATCATCAGCGAGATCATCGAGGAAAGCCCGAGGCTGACCGCGATGGGAACGCCAATGAGAAGCAGCAGGAAGAAAAGGCCGAAGAGTACGATCGTGCTCATGACTTATCTCCTTCTGTTGCAGTCCCGCTGATGAGCTGGACAAGGTGGGAGATGGCGCCAGGCAGGATATTGGCGATCATGAAAACGCTGCCGAGAGGGATCGCCAGATAGACCCAGCCCATGAGCAGGAAGTCCATGGAGGGCGGCGTCTGCCCCATCATGGAAAGCCGGGAGGCAAGCGTGAAGCCCTGTACCGCATACATTCCAAGGAACCAGAAACAGCAGATGTCTGCCATCAGGGCGAACAAGGCCTGGGGGCGCCCCTTGGGAAGCTTGGAGACAAAGAGCTTGACATTGAGATGCCCGCCGTCATGGAACGCTATGGCTGCTCCCATGAAGGTGGCCCAGATGAAAAGAAAGCGAGAAGCCTCTTCCGTCCAAGGCATGGGGAGGGCAAACACGTACCGCAGAAGGACCTGGAGGAGGACGCAGAGCGTCATCCCAACAAAGAGGATGATGGTGCCCACTTGTAGTACCTTGTTGATGGGTACTAATATTTTTTCAAGAATCCTAATGAGATGCATAATGCTTCTCCAGCGTGGAGGCGGGGTCTTTGCCCCGCCTTTTGGATACATGCGCTCAACAAAGGGATCTGCTACTTGGTTTCTGCTATGGCCTTGATAATGTCACCGTATTTGGCTTCGTAGTCTTTATAGATGCTCGCGGCCACGCGGACAAAGGAATCAGGATCAGAGGCCTCGTTCACGGCGATCTTCGTCTTGAGTTCAGCAATGATCTTGTCTTCCTTTTCCATGACCATGCGGCGGGCTTCGGGGGCAAGGCGGTCAGCTTCTTCGCGGAGGATCTGCTGGTATTCGGGCTTCAGTCCCATATAGACCATCTTGCTGATGATCAACGGCTCGACGTTATGCTGGTGCTTTGTGATGGACAGGTATTTCTGCACTTCATAATATTTCTGCGAAAGCACGAAGCCAGCGGAGTTTTCCTGGCCGTCAATGGTCCCAAGTTGCAAAGCCGAGTACACTTCGCCCGTTGCCATCGGAGTCGCCAGGGCGCCGAACGCCTGGAAGGTGGCCACCGCGAGTTTTCCTGGGCTGGTGCGGAGCTTCAGCCCTTTGAGATCGTCTGCTTTGTTGATGGGGTGCTTGGAATTGGAAATGGCGCGGAAACCGTTTTCCCAGTAGCCCAGGACGACGATGCCTTTCTTGTCCGCGTCTTTCCTGAGACCATCGCCGATGGGACCGTCCATGACCTTCGCCATGTGGTCATAATCACGGAAGATGAAGGGGAGGTTGAGCACCTGGAACGTGTCGATAAAGTTGGAAAGCATGGAGTCGGAAGTGATCACCATGTCCGTCGTCCCAAGCTGGGCCCCTTCGACAAGCTGGCGCTGCGAGCCAAGCTGGTCAGCGGGGAAGATCTTGATCTCGATGGCGCCATTGCTGCGCTTTTCCACGGCGTCTTTAAATTTGAGAGCCATGGCATGATAGACGTGGTCTGGCGCTGCATTGTGGCCGAGCTTGAGAGTCACATCAGCAGCATTGCCAGAGAGCGGTGCGCCCAGGATGAATGAAGCGATAAGACCGGCGAAAATGTTTTTGATGCGCATGGAAGACTTCTCCTTCAAAGGTTGCAACGAAAGGCACGGTGTGCGGCACCGTGCAGCCTATGTTGAGCGCTTTCCGGCTTTAGCAGCCGTGTAAGCGCTGCCGACCTGGTCAAGATGGGAGCGCATGGATGATTCGGCAGCGTCAGGGTCGTGCTGTGCAAGCGCGTTGAAGACAGCGCGGTGTTCGGCCAGCGCACCTTCCGGACGCCCTGGAAGCTTCAGGGTTTGCAAGCGTTGATCCAGCAGCCAGTCCGCGATGGAATCAGCAAAGATGCCCAGCAGCGGATTGTCCAGGGAATCACTCAGCAGCCTGTGGAACTCGACGTCGAGGCGTGCGAAACGCTCAACACTGCCAAGCGCTGAGCTCTGTTCCATAAGGGAACGTTCGAGCTGGTCAAGCTGATCCCTCGTGATTTTCCTGGCAAGTTCCCTTGCCAGCATGGATTCAAAAAGGACGCGGAATTCGTGAAGTTCCCTGCGCCGTTCCGTAGAGAGCGCATAGATCTGCATCGTTTCACGCATCTCGCCCAGAAGCGGCTTGACGGTAGGTTTCCGGATCCGTGCGCGGGCTCCGGGGCGGATGCTGATCAGCCCCATGCGCTCCAAAGTCGATAACGATTCCCTGATGGCCGGGCGGCCAACGCCAAAATCAGCCATCAGCTGATGTTCGGAGGGCAGTTCCTGTCCCTCCTGGTAGATGCCATTTTGGATGTCTTCAAGCAGGTATTCCACGACTGCGGTGTGCAGCTTTGGCCGGACGACACTGCGCTTGCGCCCCGGAGCTGTGCTGCCAGAAACTTTTCCTGTAGTGATCATGCCTGATTCCTTTTTGTTCAAGCGGGAAGGTCTCCTTTCCCGTAACGAGGAATAGATCAAAGTTATCGACATGTCAACATGTCATACAAGTTGATATGTTGTAATGCTTGCCTTCATCACAAAAACGTAGGGCCGGGATACTATCAGCCGAGGTCAACTCCCGTTTTATCCGCAAACGTGTGCGCGACCTGGTCAAGCGTGTCAGACACACCGTGCATCCCTATGCGTAGTGTGGTACTATGGCGATCCATTAAATCTGATGCATCGCCGCATCCACACAAAAAAAGAGCCGGGTGGCGACCGGCTCTTCTGCGTCTTTTCTTATGGGATCAGGGCCCGCCCGGCAGGGGGTATGATAAGGGGGATTGCAGCACCTTCCGTGGCCTTGTTGCAAGGGGGGGAGCGGAGGGCGACGGAAGGCGCTGCAAATTTCGGCGCTGTGCGGGCGGCATGCGGTGCTTCCTTTGGCACGATGGGCCAAGAAAGCCGGGTGTCCTGGATGTCATGATCTACGGGTCAGGCCAAAATGTCGGGCCAGGCAGGCATCGGGCCGGTGCTCCCCCGGTCAATGCAGCCCGGCCATGATCCGCTGCGGTATCCGCTGCACCAGAAGGTCAGACTGGCATACCATGCGCATCCACGGCCAGACATACCTTGCGGCCGAGCCCCTTTTTGCCGTTTTCTTTTTCCGTTTGCCTTTCCCGGTTCCCGCTGCATGTGAAGCATTGGTGATCAGCCATGCAAAGCCAGGCTCATCGATCAACACTTCAAGGATATCTTCCCAGATCCTCTTTTCCCTCCATCTGACGAACCGCCTGTAGACCGTTGCCCAGTTGCCATAGCTTTCCGGCAGGTCGCGCCATGAAGCGCCCGTGCGCAAGATCCAGAACACAGCGTCCAGGAACAGGCGGTTGTCTTTGCGATACCCGCCGGTCTGTCCTGTCTGTCCAGGCAGATGCGGTTCGATAAGGGCCCACGCCTCATCCGAAATGTCATGCTCCCGCTGTGTATCTTCCATAAAAAACATCACCGTATGCGCGGTACTTCTTTTCTCATCGGGTCGAGCAGATGCGATCTGGCTTCCCTTCCGGCTGGGCGCTTGCGCGGTGCCCCGGCGCCTAGGTCCAGCCAGAAACATACAAGAACTTGTATTTTTTGAGCGGGCATCATGTCAAGCGCTTTTTTTGCTCCTGGATGCTTTTTGCGGGGCAGGAAGGCAGGGATGAGGAAGATGCTCCGGACGTTCCGGCCTGCATGGCCCATGCGCGCTGCGGCTGATGCGGCACGGCCGGCAAAGGCTTTCGGCTGCCGTCCTGATGCCTGGCGTGGTCCCGAAGAAAAGCTGCCGCGCAGCGATCGTGCGCGGCAGCTTTCAAGGCGTGAAGCGTGGACAGAAAATCTTTGGGTGCCGTACGGGACGGAGCCTGCCATCATTCCAGGCTGATCTTGTCCAGCAGGGATGCCAGCAGTTTTTTTTCTTCTTCATCAAGCCGGGCGAAGAGGCGGGCGCCCACCTCGGATGCGCGCTTTTTCTGATCCATGCAGATCTCCCTGCCCTTTTCCGTGAGAAAGAGATGCTTTGCCCTTTTGTCGCACAGGCCCGGGCGTGATTCCACGAGGCCTTTTTGACTGAGCCTTCCCACCATGTCGCAGGTGCCCTGATGGCTGATCTCAAGATATTCCCTGAGCGTGCGGATGGTCGCGGCAGGCACTGAATCCAGGAAGACGAGGGCTTCCACCTGGGAGAGGCCCAGGTCCAGGCCGTAATCGAGGATATGCCCTTTGCGCGCATGGAATAGCTCGCGTCCGATCTCGATGAGCCTGCGCACTACGAAATAATTCGGGTCGTTGCTGAACATGACCGTGGAAAGATGGCGTGACACTGCGTCCCTCCCCCTTGAGGATGATTTCACCTGCCTTTGAAAATATCGATATCATGCCCGCAAGCGCATAGCAATGCCTGCATCGCGGAAGCCGGAAGGCATGGCATCTGCCCCGGATGCCGCTGCCGCGTCCTTCCGTGCCCGCAACGATCCGGCGCATCGCGCGTCCGGTCGGCCTGCCGTCGTAATCGTCAGAGGGAGGGCGGGAAGGGCGCAAGGCGCGGGGACTGAGCGTGAAAAAGGGAACGCTGCCGCGGCGCATGCGGCCGCCTGTTGACAATATCCTGCAAGATAGTACCTGTTAGGGGTGCGAATGCCATGCACAGGAGGAATCGCATGAAACGGGTCTTGACCATCCAGGACATATCGTGCCTGGGAAAATGTTCCCTGACAATAGCGCTGCCGGTGATCTCCGCCCTCGGTGCGGAAACGGTCATCCTTCCCACGGCTGTCCTTTCGACCCATACGATGTTCAAGGGCTTTACGTGCAAGGATCTTTCGGACCAGATCGGCCCCATAACCAGCCATTGGAAGAGCGAAGGCGTGGCCTTTGACGCCATCTACACCGGCTACCTCGGCACGGCGGAGCAGATCGACCAGGTAAAAGGCCTGATAAGGGACTTCAGGCGCCCCGGCACATGCGTCATCATCGATCCCGTGATGGCCGACAACGGCAGGCTGTATCCGGCGTTCGACATGGCATACGTACGGAAAAATGCCGAACTGTGCGCCGTGGCGGACATCATCGTGCCCAACCTGACCGAAGCCGCCCTGATGACAGGCATGGAATACAGGGAGCGCTACGATGAAAGCTACATACGGCAGCTCCTCACCAGGCTCAGCGGGCTGGGCGCGGGCATCAGCGTCCTGACAGGCGTTTCGCTGGAAGAAGGAAAAACAGGGTTCATGGGCTATGACCGGGCGTCAGGCACGTATCATGCGTACCAGAACCGCAGGATCGACGCCGCCTACCATGGCACGGGAGACCTCTTTTCCAGCACCTGCGTGGGAGAGATCATGAAAGGCCTGGATTGGCGTGACGCCATGCGCATCGCGGCAGACTACACGGCGCATACCATAGAAGTGACGCTGAACGATCCTAAGCAGCCCTGGTACGGCGTCGATTTCGAGGCGACCCTGCCCGACCTGATGCGCATGGAGTGAAAGCGCCCCGCACGGCAGCAGGGCAGGGGAGCCGGCATGCCGGAGCCGTCACCTTTTCCGCGCCATGCCGCTCCGTTCCATGGCGAACCCCATCGCAGCGCCCACGATGCCCCCGATGATGTGCGTGGAGTGCGACACGTTGCCCGATACGAAAAAGGTCTCATAGACCTGCTGGCCCATGTACAGGCCGGCGACCAGCAGGAACGTCAGGGGGATGCCGCCATCCTTCGCCCCCGTGACCGACGCAAGCAGGATGAGGGAGAAAACGACGCCGCTTGCCCCCAGCAGGCGGGCATGCGGGAAAAAGACATAGTGGGCGATCCCCGTCGTGAGCGCCGTGGCCAGGATGACCATGAGGAGCTTCCCCGACCCGTATTTTTCTTCGGCCATGGGGCCTATGACGAGGATGAGCATGATGTTCCCGATGAAATGCTGCCATCCGGCATGCCCAAAAACATGGCCGGCAAAGCGCCACCATGTCATGGGGCTGGACAGGGAAGAATGGTAGGCGCTGAAAAACGCGTTGGTCGTCGCTCCGCCCGTGGCATATCCCAGGACCAGCGCCATGCTGCAAACTGCGGTGAAGCCAAGCACCACAGGCGAATTCATCGAAATGTTCATCGTCCACGCACCTCCGTATGCGTCTGCATCCGTTGTTCCTGTCGTCCCCTGCGCACAAGGGCCCCTTTGGGCACATCTTCCCGGACGGCTCCCCGTCCCCCCCGGCATCGCCTCATGCCGCCTGCCCGGGGATGCTGCGGGGCCCGGGACTGGACCTTTCCTTTGGTATGCCCGCTACCGCCTCAAGGCGGTGGAGCTCCAGCAGAGCAGGGATCCCGCAATGATGACGGCGACGCCTTGCCAGAAGCTGCCGTCCAGGCTCGCGCCGATCCACATCATGGCGAAGAGGCAGGAAAGCGCCGGCGTGAAATAGGATGAGATGGCAAGGACGGTGATGTTCCCCTTGGTCACTCCGTAGCACCAGGCCGCATAGGATCCGCCCATGGCAATGGCGCCAAGCGCCACGCTGAGCCATCCCATGGCGCTCCCGCCCCCAAGGTCGCCGAACCCTGCGGCCCACATGCAGGAAAACGTTATGGAATCGATGGCGAAGACGTACAGCGTTGGATTGTTGCCGTTGGACCACGCCCTGGTGAAGTTGGTATAGGCCCCCCAGCAGATGGCGCCGAAAAAGGCCAGGAGGTAGCTCCAGGGATTGTGCCGGAACCTCTGCGCGATGCCGGCGGGGTCGATGCCTTGCTCCCCGCCGAGCACGAGCATGACGCCGATAAAGCTGATGACGACGCCTGGCCACAGCCACCAGCGTGCCTTCTGCCCGTTGAAAAGAACGGCGAACAGGACCACGAGGCAGGGCCACAGATAGTTGACCATGCCCACTTCCACCGTTTGCTGACCGCCATCAGACATATAGAGGGAGAGGCAGAAGAAGATGGAATAAATGTTGGCAAGGGGCATGCCGAACAGAAGGTATTTTTTGGGGAAGTCCCTGAGCCTGGGCCGCAGCCCCGGAAGGAAAAACAGGAATGCGCAGGTGGAGAGGTAAAGCAGGGACAGCCCCGCCGCAAGCCCGAAATCTTCCGTGATGCGGCGTATCAGGCCTACGGACATTCCCCAGGACAGCGGGGCAAAGAGCCCTATGATGGTGGCTTTATGGCTTGAGGAGAGATACGGCATGGGCAAGGGCGCGTGGCAGGGACGGGGTGGAAATGGGGGGATGGGCCCCCGGCGCCGCTACTATTGGCACAGATCGCGCCGGCAGTCCAGCGCACGGCGGCGGCTTTTGGGCGCGGCTCGTGCAACAGGCGGATATGCTCCGCCGTCATTTTGGATGATGCCGGCCTCTGCGGCGGACGCAATGATCACGCAAAAAAACTTGCCAAGTTCTAGGCCGCAGGCTACAAGGATACAAGGCTTTTGCTTCGGAGACCTTGTGCGGGGGGGCCATGGCTGCATTCGGTGCAGGCGGTACCGGCGCTGTTGCGTGCCGCAGGAGCGGACGCTGCCTTGTGTTGCGTCACGATGCGTTCCCTTGCGCCCATGGCAGGTCCAAGCCGTACGGGTACGTTGTTTTTCCTGGTGTATCTGTGCCCGCTGTTTAGCCCCCTGGGCTCTCGGCGGGCTTTTGGCTGTATAGAGAACGGAAGAAGGGAGCATGGTATGCCGCTGATCCAAAATGTGACTAATGGGATGACTGTTTCTGATATTGTGTTGAGCGATGAAGGTGACTATCTCGTACAAAATATCACAGAAGGCGGCGAAGCCGTAGGGACCGTTATCGGCAGCGAAGGTAAGCAAAGGATATCTTCCGGTGGGATCGCACGCCTGACGGTGATACGTTCCGGAGGAATCCAGACGATCTATCAGGGAGGCCGAGCCTTTTCTGCGATCATGGAAGAGGGGAGCCAGGACGTTTATGGCATGGCAAGCGACACTTCCGGCGGAGGGCAGAACATTTATAGCGGGGGCATAGCTGCCAATGCCAGCGGAACTGCTCAAAAAATATATCAGGGAGGTCTGGCGCAGGGCGGATCCGACCTGATGCAATACGTATACAACGGAGGCCTCACAAGCGGAGCCTCAGGTTCTCAGGAGATCTACAGCGGCGGGTCATCACTTCATTTCACGGTCGATGGAGGGCAGAACATAGATGGCGGCGGTTTTGCCAGTGAAACCATCGTGAATGGGGTCCAACGCATCGGTTATGGCGATAATTGTATGGAGATGCGCCTTGATTTGAACGCAGTGGCAGTCAATACGACTATCCGTTCAGGAGGCGTCCAGCATGTTGGCAACAGGGAAGATGACCATTGGGGTTATGCGATCAGCACGACAGTGGAAAGCGGTGCTTCCCAGCACGTGAGCGCCGGGGGAGATGCCAGCAGCACGGTGATTGCCAGCGGCGGTTATCAGCACGTTTACAACCATGGGGT
>JAEEGF011352220.1_pt1 | contig 15387 bp, 9 predicted proteins | sample 9134171 | NCBI WGS metagenome assembly JAEEGF01 (sample SAMN16246542, study PRJNA631951) | gut metagenome | biome: gut microbiome; feature: rumen; material: AP-attached | host: Bos | place: Iran: Karaj | collected 2018-10 | reverse complement strand
GTTCATCGGCAAACAGCCCCAGCAATACGATGCCGCCGATAGCCTGTACCTCACCTACAGAAACCAGGAAATCGGGCGCATCATTGAGCGCATCAAGGCTTCGCCGGAATGGCTGGAGAGTGTCACAAAACAAGCCGAGGAAAAGGGAATCACTCTGGAACAGTCGCTATTGGACAACGCCGATTACGCCTTCCGGACGACCATCGAGCCCAAGGGGTTCGTCCGATAACCGCTCTTGGATCCAGTCGATATCCCGTTCGATGGCCTCGTCAATGGTGATATGCCATTTTTCCGCTTTTTCCTTTTCAGACTTCAACCAGTTTGGATCATTCATAATCTCACGACGGAATCGCACCCGCCACGGGTCCCTGGTCTCGGAAAGCACCTTCTCGAGGCGACTGTTGCGACGCGATGCCACCTTGGCCTCCTTGAACTCAGGAAGATAATAGCCTGGGGCGTTATAAAGCAAATAACGCGCGTCGCTTTCCGTCAAGTTCTTGTCGCTTTGGCGGATCGCTTCAAGCGTTGCCTCTGCGGTACCGTCCTCGTAATAAAAGCTAAACAAGGCGTTGGTCAGGAACTCACGGTTCAGGTCATAGAGGTTGACCGGCGAATACATCAGCATCACTACATCCGACGAAAGGAGCTCCCGTAACACGTCAGCCTGTTTAACATTGTCGTGAAGTGGATCGTAGAGAATGGAGTTAGCGTAATACCAGAAATGATAGGATTCGAACAGCTGGTTCATTTCAAGATTGTAATGAAACCCCTTGAAATAAGAGTCCCCTATGGTGAAAAGCTTGGGTTTGACGGCTGTGCTGTCGTCGTCAATGGTGACATGGGTGTAATAATTCATCCCCGATTCGATAGGCCACATCAAATTCATTACATCCTCAAGGTCGGAATCCAGAAAATGTGTCTTGTCGAGATACAACTCGCTGAAGGACAGGTTATGCATGTTGAGGCCGCTTAGGTTCTCGATATAACGGAACAGCGTGTCGGCAGCATAAACCGCAGCCAGATTGCTCCAATGCGACGAGGACTTCAAGTAGAGCGGATAAGACACAGTATCCTTGATATCCAGATAATACTGAGAGAAATTGATATAGTTGATGCCCAAGGAGTCGAAAAGTGGCGGAAAATAGTCGATGGCAAGGATGCCCGGAGGACGGTTAAAGCCTTTGACCTCGGGCACATGCTCGCCATAGACGACATCTTTTCCTGGAGCCAGACAAACAAAAAACGACACACCGTATTCTTCCAATAGGGATTGCAGCTGATAGAGCATGATGGCGTCGCGATGCATTTTATTCATGCCTGCTTCATTGTCGGAGAAATAATCATAGACCGATTGTCTGTAATAATGTCGTACGGTGTAATCGTTGAAGATCCAATTGTCGTCGTTAACATAAACAGTTTTGTTCTGGACCTTGCGGAACAAGGACCAACATAGTTGGTTATAGCAACGCACAAAAGGCTCCCGAAAGCCGATGGACTCCGAAAGATATTGGTCCTCCTGCTGTTGGAACTCCCCTTTCATGAAAGACGAGAAGCTGAGTTTGGGCTGTTCAGCTGCCATGGTAACGCCATACAAAGGCTTAAACTTGAACAGCTTGGCGTATTGCTGAACTGCAGGAAAGGCTAGCAGCAGTACCGTCAAGACAAAAAGTGCGATATGAAGTCCTTTTCGCCGCATCGTCAGAACCTGAAATAGATAAACGGACTGAAGCCGGTCGCATTCATCGCAGCCACGCAGAAGAACAGGAGGATAATGGAAACAAGCCAGGCAGCGATATGTCCACCCGTGCCATAGCTCTTGTAGAACACCACCTGTTCGATTTTCTTTCCAAACGGGAACAGGGTCAGGAAAGAGAACACCAGAGCGATGATCAGCATGGTATAGAACTGCCGACCAGCGTCCCAGCCAAAGCCCTCAAAGTTGAACGAGAACATGGCCTTGTAGTAGTCGAAAGCCTGGGCGATTGTGTCGGCACGGAATAAGACCCAGCCGAAGTTCACGATGAGGAAAGTGAATAAAACGGAGAACGGAGAACGGAGAACGGAGAATTTTCCGTTTTCCGTTTTCCGTTTTCCGTTGATCAGTTTTTCCATCACGATGAAGAACCCGTGGAACGCGCCCCAGGCTACGAAGGTCCAGGCGGCACCGTGCCAAAGTCCGGAAAGCAGGAAGCAGATCCAAAGGTTGAGATAGGTACGGCCTTTGCCTTTGCGGTTGCCGCCCAGCGGGATATAGAGGTAGTTCATGATGAACGACCCCAAAGTCATGTGCCAACGGCGCCAGAACTCAGTAATTGAACGGGAGGTATAGGGATTGTTGAAGTTCTCGGGGAATTTGAATCCCATGATGCGACCCAAGCCGATAGCCATGTCGGAATAGCCCGAGAAATCGAAGTAAAGCTGCATGGTGTAGGCCAAGCTTCCAATCCACGCCGTGCCCATGTCCAAAGTCGCCAAGTCCGCCCCAAAGCAGGCATCCGCCTGTACGGCGATGACATCGGCGATGAGCACCTTCTTGCACAAGCCAATCACGAAACGGTAAAAACCATGGAGGCATTCATCGGGCGGACATTCCCGGTGACGCAACTGCTGCTCCACATCGCTGTATTTTACGATAGGACCCGCGATCAGTTGAGGGAACATCATGATGTACACGATGTAATCCGTCAACTTGTCCATCGGCTTCACCTGACCACGGTAGGTATCCAAAACATAAGTGATCGACTGGAAGGTGAAGAATGAGATACCGATGGGCAGCACAATCTTCGACAGATTAATACCTTTAGCTCCAAACAACGAAAGTATTGCATTGAAATTATCAACGAAGAAATTGGCATATTTAAAATACACCAATAGTCCTAGGTTGAGAATGATAGCAATGGCACACAACCAAGAAGCCGTTTTCCGTTCTCCGTTTTCCGTTTTCCGTTTCACCATCGCCTTTACAAGGAAATAGGTCGCCGTGGTGGATGCCAGCAGGATCAGGATGAACTCCGGCCCACCGTAGGCGTAGAACACGATGGAGAACAAAAGGATCACGTAATTCCTAAACCTGCGAGGACACACGAAGTAGAACAGCAGGAAAACCGGCAGGAAATATAGAAGAAAAACGTTGCTACTAAATACCATATTATTATATTTTATTATTCGATAACTATTTCATAAACCCGGCCTTCGATATCGGTTTTGTTGTATGGGATCAATCCCTGTTCCCACACGATGGGAGGCCACCATTCGGAGTAATGATATTCTTGGGTGACGATGCACTTCATTTGGTTGTTGGGGATGCTAGAGTGCTGGTTGTCGATATAGCCCATCACCTCCATGTGGTCGGGGTCGGGGCCGAGGCGCCAGATGATTTCGGTGGGACGCCATTCAATCTCGTAATAGTACCAGTTTTCTTTGAAGTCGGCGTTGGGCATCGGTGTTCGTATGGTTAGGGCTTTATAGGTAGGATACCAACGCATTGCCTCGAAGTTACGGTTCTTGTCGTAAGGGATGGTGTCGAGTCCCCCTCTGAACTTTGGGGGCTCGGTGGAAGCCAAATCCCAGTTGGTGCAGCAGAACATCACATCGTTGTTGAGTGTGGCGTCTTCTTCGCAGTTCTCCCTATCGCCACGTGACCAGCGGTAATACTCCCAGGGCCAGAATTTCGAGGCTTTCACAATCTCGATGTCGATTTCAGAATAGGGATGATAGGGGGTGCGTTGTGGTTGTTCCGAGTCGTCCCACTTGGGAATGTAGCCCCCATCCTTGAAGACGGGACGGCGTTGGTTCCACACGCTACCATCGGCATAGATCAGCCAGAAGGCGTAGGTCAGACCGTTCCATAGGTTTTCTTCGTTGAGCATCTCGGGGAACTTGATCTTGCCACGGTATTTTCCGTAGGTGAAGCCTACGCGGGTGCGGATTCCCGTGGATTCTTTGCGCAAGTGTCCCTCGGTGCTAGCAGGGTTGATCAAGGTGATATAGCTACTATCGGGAGCGGCTTTCACCGTAGTCCCAGGTGTTTCGCTAACCACTGGATAGTCCATCATCAGCTGTGAGGAATCGAAACGGGTCCGGTTGGCCTCATATTCCTCACGAGTGTAGGGGTCGTCGCCCACCACGTCTTTGATGACGGGGATATTGCGGAGTGTGTATTGTCGGCTGACATGGCTGAAAAACTGTTCGAACAAAGCATTGGGGGTTTGGACATCCCCGTAATTCAGGCCTTGTCGGGCATCCAGCACCGCCCGGGTTTTCAGCATACGGCCAGATTGGATGACTTTGATATGCTTGGAGGGATGCGTCTCGTACCATCCAAAAGGATTCACAAGACAGCCGTTCTCATCCGATTGCCCGATAAACTGGATGTAATCTGGTATCTCGGCAAGTCCCTCCTCGTCGCAGAGCACCAGCATGAAACTATATTTTCCAGCGCGTGGATTGCGTTTCCAACGTTGGTTGACAAGGTTTTTGCCCAGACCTTCGTTGGTCATCCACATCGCGTCGATGAACAGTTGATCCGTGACGCTGATATGGTTTTTCACTGCTTTTTCGACGACTGAGTTGTACCATTCTTTGTCATTGCGGATGTTTTGCACATTGTTCTCGATACTGACTTTGGTATTCCATTCCTCGGTGTTATCCGAGCCATAATACACCCGTTCATCCCTTGGGTTTCCCACGATACGCAAGGCGTCGCGCACCAGCCAGCTTTCAACGGGCTTGAAGCCAACGGTCACATCTTCCCAGCTGCCATAGAAATTCTCCCCTGACAGGGCACTTGTATCGGGGAACTTATAACTCTCGTTCTGATAATAAATCTTATAGTACATGCCCTTTCTCGGGGCAATAAAGCGAAAATGCAACAAGCCGTCGCCTTCTTGGGTCTGTCTGACCGATGGAATACAGACACCGTCTGTCACCGCGCTTTCGAGGTCCATGTCAATATTGACGGTGCGACCGCAGCCGAAATTGGTCATGGGACGGAAGTGGCAGTTCACGCTTTGGTGAATGAAGAAAGCCGCCACCAGGGCAAGCAACAGGACAATCACAAGGAGAAGGACGCGCTTTTTCATTGTCTCACAATTTTAATGGTTTTGTCGTTGACGACCAGCACATACACCCCTGCGAACAGCGAGGGGTTAAGGCTTATTATGCAATTGTCCTCAGAGACACACGGCTCTGAGAACACCTTCCTTCCCAGCATATCATAGATGGCAATCTCGGTTCCATTTGCCACCCCTTCGCTCAGCCGCAAACGAATCGGGCCCGAGGAGGGGTTGGGGTAAACCATGTCGGTCTCTGAAGAGAAGTCGTCGAGGAAATCGAACGACTGCCACCATTGCAGGTATTCATTCACACGACGTTGGAGAAAATGTTCTATGTAATAATTGCCCTCGTTCCAATAGGCCATCGATGAAGGATAGCCGAAACGGTGGCTGTGGTCTTCAATGTGCGGACGGAGCGAGTCGACAATGCCATTGAAAAGCAGGGAAGTGTTATCATAAAGGAACAGCCCCGAGCACAACTCCACCATTCTTGCCTCGAAAGCATCTTTGAAGTCTTCGTTTTCAAGGAGTTTGCCAAACATCATTTTGGATTCCGGGTAATTGCCCCATGTCAAAGGCGGATTCCACACACCCGCATTGGCAAAGGGATCCATCTCGCTATAGGTAAGCGTGGCGTCTCCGTCAAAGAAAATCCATCTCCACGGATCGTCATTTTCTTGGAAACAACGCATGTTATTGCCCGGCCAGTCGTAGTTGGCGATGAACGTCTCAAAGAGGATGTAATCCGCAAAGTTCTGCACGTCAATCAATTCACAAAGGTGCTCGTAGTTTTCTTCTTCGGCAAGGCTAACGTTTTTCAGCCAATTCATCATTGCCATGAAATTGATGTTGTTGCCGCAATCCACATTCCCGTGCCAATCATTGATGATATTGCAGTGGTCCTTGTCGATACCAAAATGGTCCTCCAGAAAACGTTCATCCATCTTCTCCTGGATGAAATACACGCCCCAGTATTCCCCATTGAGGTAGAGGATGGTTGGGCGGCTGTTAGATGCTGGCAGGCCAAGTTGTAAGGCAAGCTTGTTGCAAAAATAGTCCTGCCCGCCCTGGAAAGGCCAGAACGCTCCAAACGGTTTGAAAACCAAATGCTTATAACTATCAACAACCGAGTCGTTATAGAAATTGTACTCAAATCGTTTATTTCCGTATTCCTCACGGGCATAGACTTTCAGTCCCTTCGATTGATAACGCCGCGAACGATGGCCATGGGTACGCAACCCACAGATCTGATTGAGACCTTCGTTGCTGGCACATTCGTAAAACTCGAAGTTGGCCACCCGTTCCCATTCCCGACCAGTCATACAATAATTGCCCGTGTTGTCGGGATAATGAGGGTCGTAATTCACGCCTGGAACCATGATGCCCGTATAGTAATCAAACAAGTCGAGTGTGTCGGCACAAATCGAGATGACCGGAAAACCGTGTGTGTCGCACCCTAGGGAATGGATGAAATAGCTGTTGGTGGCCACAGCACTGACACAACTGTCATTCTCGTCGTATACCGCGGCTCGGATGACGATGCAATGCCTAACCGAGTCGGGAATAAAGACCAGCGAATCGGGCGACATTGTGATGGTATAGATGTCGGAGGTAGAATAAAGGCTCCCGTCCAACAGCAGCGGCTCGGTATAGAGCCGCGACTGTGCTGTTGGACGGTTGCCGTTGGTAGTGAAACGGATGTGGTGGTTGGAGTCAAAAGGACTCATTTCCAACTGGAACGACTCCTCATAAAAGCCTCCCGGAACGGAAAAGCAAACCTTCTCGAAGGGTTGGGCTGTGCCAAAAAACGGCACAAGCAGGGCCCATCCCACCAGAAGCATTATTGCCTTATTTAACTTTCCGTTTTCCACTTTCAGTTTTCCGTTTCCTCTCTCAAGGGTTGCGGCTCGCTCTTGCGGATGTCGAGCTCGTTGATGAGGTTGGTGGCGCCGGCGTACTTGTCGATGATGAAGAGCACGTAGCGGATGTCCACGTTGATGGTACGTTGGAGTTTAGGCTCGAAGTTGACGTCGCCGCTCATGGCTTCCCAGTTGCCGTCGAAGGCCAGGCCGATAAGTTCGCCCTTGCCGTTCATGATGGGGCTGCCGGAGTTACCGCCGGTGATGTCGTTGGTGGAGAGGAAGCACACGATCAGCTCGCCGTTCTCGTCGGCATACACGCCGTAGTCTTTTCTCTCGATGAGTTCGAGGAGGCGTTTGGGGGCGTCGAATTCATAGTCGCCGGGGATGTACTTCTCAAGGATGCCGTTGGCGGTGCACACATAGTCGTAATGCACGGCGTCGGCGGGCATGTAGTCCTTCACCGAGCCATAGCTCATACGCATGGTCGAGTTGGCATCGGGATAGAGGCTCTTGCCGGGCTGTGTGGCGGCGTAGTATTCACGCAGGCCTTTCACGAAGACATGGTCGTTCTCCTGAACGGCAGTCTGGGCTTCGGCGTAGGCTTGACGGTTTTCCTTGAGGATGCTGACCATTTGGCTGGCCACCATGAAGGCATAGTCCTTGTCCATCTTTTTCTTGCTAGGTTTGGCGAGGAAGGCCTTGATGCTCTCGGGGGTGGCAAACACCGAGTTTTCGTAGACGTAGTCGGCAAAGGCGTCGATGTCGCCCTTGAACTTCTTGTCGATGACCTTGCTGTAGAACTCAGGCAGTTCATCCTCATTGAAGGCGTTGCGATAGAGTTTCAGCATCTCGGCGAAGGTCTTGTGCTCCACCTGCGGGTCGGTTTCGGCAAACATCTCGTTGAAATCGATTTCGTTGAGTTGGGCCAAAACCATCTCGGCCATGTCTTTGTCTTTCTTTTCCATGGCGTTGTAATAAGGCATGAAGGCCATGGCGACACCGGCAGGACCGGCTTGAGCGACGAAGTTGGGATAATAGATGAACTTGGAGATGTGACCGAGTTCCTCGTAGGCTTTCATCAGGTTCGGGAGGGCTTCGCCGTATTCGGCTTTGCGATTGGCGTCTTCGCTGACCCATTTCTTGTAGTTGTTTTCAAGGCGCACTTTGGCTTCGCTGACTTTGTTTTTGCGGAGCATCTGGCACTGGCCGATGAAGTTCTTCCAGGTGTTGGCCAGGCTGGCGTGGCTGTCGGCATACATCAGGTTGATGGCGGGATCGGCTTTTTGGAACTCTTCCATCACTTCGAGTTGTTTTCCGAAGATGTCGATGATGATGGGATAGAAGGTCTCCACGTTATAGTCGATGCCATAGCTCGACATGTAACGCTCGGTGCTGCCCGGGAAGCCCCAGATCATGGTGAAGTCATCCTGTTTCACGCCATCGAGGCTGATGGGAAGGTGATGTTTGGGAGTGAGCGGCACGTTGTCGGCGCTGTAGTCGGCGGGGTTGCCGTCCTTGTCGGCATACACGCGGAAGATCGAGAAGTCGCCGGTGTGACGGGGCCACATCCAGTTGTCGGTGTCGCCGCCGAACTTGCCGATGCTCTCGTTGGCCACGCCCACGAGACGCACGTCGGTGTAAACTTGATACACAAACATATAGTATTCGTTACCCTCAAAGAAGCCTTTGATGACGGGGTTGTACTTGCCGTCTTCCGAAGCTGCGTTCTGGAGTTCCTTGATTTTGGCTGCGATGGCGACGTTACGGGCTTCCCAGTCCATGTCGTCGGTGACCACGCCGAGGATATCTTTGGTGACGTCTTCCATACGGATGAGGAAGGAGGCGGTCATCTCGGGAGCGGGGATTTCCTCGCTATAGTCCTTGGCCCAGAAGCCGTCGTGCAGGTAGTCGTGCTCCATGGAGCTGAGTTTTTGGACGGCGCCGTAGCCGCAGTGGTGGTTGGTGAAGAGCAGGCCGTGCTCACTCACGATCTCGCCGGTGCAGAAGAAACCGGTGGGGCGAGGGGTGCTACCCAGACCCACGATGGCATCCTTCAGGCTGCTGTGGTTGATACTGTAAAGTTCTTCAGGAGTCAACTGCAGACCCATTTTCTGCATATCGACATAGTTCAGACGCTCCACGAACATCGGGAGCCACATGCCTTCGTCGGCACGCACTCTGCCAACCATAGCGAGGACGGCGAGAGCAAATACGAGTAATTTTTTCATTTAATGAGTTGTGATTTAAAGTATTATTGATTACGAATTTTATTGCCTAAGATAAAGCCGAAGATACCGGTAAGCAGGATGCCGATGGTGGTTTGGATCAGGTTGAGCATATCCACCAGGGGTGAAACGCCTTGAAGCACTTCGGAGTCCATGCCTGCCATGTTTTTCAGGCTGACGCCCAAGGCGTCCACATACTCCAGCGGAGAGACCTCCGATTGGAAAAACACGGCGAACAGGAGTACGGTGACGATGTAGGTGACAATCATCTTGAACATGCTCTCGCCGTAGCCGAAGAAGAGGTCGGAGAGGCTGTTTCCGATGATATGCCACACCCTGCCCGCCTTGGTCCAAAAGCCGAGTTGTTTGTCGGACAGTTCGGCCATCATGCGACGGCGTTCCATGCGTCTGCCTTGCACGTAGCCCCAGTTGGCGTCAGCGTTGAAGCCTCGTTCGTTCCAGAGGCCTGTGAGGGTCTTGTAGATGTCTTCCGCGTCGGACCACCGGGCCTTGATGGAGGCGTCGGGGCTCCAATCGGAGACCACCTGCATGTCGTTGGTACGCTCTCCGGTGCCATAGGTATGCCAATCCACCAGGAATTTGGTGTAGGCTTTTTTGTTTTGTTGCACCAGCTGGTCGTTCACCAGGTTTTCGCGGCGGATATTGGTGGCGTCGCCGAAGTAGGTGTAATAGAGACTTGAGTTGCTGATGCGGGCATGTTTGAACAGCACCACGCCTTCGAAGAAGCAGCGATAGAGGTCGCAGAAGTCGATGATGGCATCCTCGAAAGTCGCCTGGTTGATACGGGCATAGCGGAAGTCGCTCCACATCATGTAGGCGTATCTGAAACGGCAGTTGGTCAAGGTGGCTTTCCTGAACGAAACGCTTTGCAGGTTGGGTTCGTTGGGGGTGGAGGAGCAATCGAAACTACAGCTATCCAGGACTGCCTCGTCGAATTTGCAGTGTTTCAGCGTGGCGTTCTTGAAATTGACTTTGGTGAGCGTACACCCGCTGAAGTCAACACCTTCAAGCACTTGCCCCGAATAATCAACCCCTATGATTACTTTCTCTTCCATCAGTATATCTCTTAACTTTTAACTTTTATCTCTTATCTCTTAACTTTTATCTCAACAAAACCTCCGGTCCCATATTGTAGTAGATGTCCACCGGGATGCCGGCGTTGTTCACGCGGTCGAGGTCGGCTTGCAGTTCGGGTTTGATGAGCATACGTTCTTCCATCCAAGCTTTGGTGGCTTCATAGTTGCCGTTGCCTTGGATGATGAGGATGTCGCTTGCCAGTTTCTCGACGGCCACTTTCATCTTCTCGAAGTCGATGGCATATTGGCCTTGTTCGTTGCGGATGAAGGCGCCTTCGTTCTGCATGTAGTTGAACTCGATCATGTTGGCCTTGCCATGGGCGCTGGCGGCGCCGAAGCGCACGGAGCGGAAGATGCCGGCGAGGAAGGTGGTGTAGTTGTCTTCGAGTTCGGTGTTGGTGTATTCACCCATTTCGGCGAGTTTGGTCACGAGGTAGAGGCCCAGCACGTCGGCTTTGGCTTCTTCGAGGCCGTTGTAGAGGTTGCCGAGGGCTTCGCGGACGGTACCCTTTCCTGTGATGGTGTTCTTGATACCCATGCCGTGGGCGGTCTCATGGAACATCACGTTGGCGAAGAAGGCGTCGAATTTGATGTGTTCCATCGACTCGGGGGTCATCAGGGTGTTGGAGATCGGGACGAGGATCTTTTCGAACTTGGCAGCCATGGCGTTCTTGAGCTGGAGTTTGCGGGTGCCGCGTTGCAGCTGTACACGCTCGTCGTTGGGCAGGTTGATGGCGATGGTCTTGCTGTTGGCGTTGCAGTCGCCGGCGTAATAAACCACGTCGTAGGCGGCCAGGTCGACATCGGAGCCAGGTACTTCTTTCTTGTATTCTTCCGGAACGGGGAGTTGCTTTTGCAGTTCAGGCACAAAGGCGGCATAGCGGGCCAGCTGTTTGGTCCACTCTTGGTCTTTGATGAGGATGAAGGCCTCGTGAGAGGCTTTGATGCCGTAACGGGCGTCGGTGTAGTTCTCGATGGGACCGATCACCATGTCGATGTTGTTGTTGCGGACATCCATCCAGCGCATGTCGCTCTCGAAATAGTCGTCGGAGCGGAGTGCCATGGCACGGAGGCGCAGGTATTCGGCGAATTCCTCGTCGCCAGCCAGCTGTGAGGCGTCGTCGAGCAGAGAGGCGGCTTTCTTGATCTGTTGGTCGAAGTAGTCATGATACCACACGCACTTCAGGGCGCCATTCTCGTCGCGGACGATCATGGTGTACTGGCTGTTCTTGTCGGGATCGTCGAAGGCTTGCCATTCCTCCTCGGTCATGTCCTGGGGATAGAATCGGGCGCCGGCGGGTTTTTCTCCGTAGCCTTCCACGAAAGGCTTGTTGTTGTCGAGGCCGTCCCAGGGACCGTAGGTGATTTCAGCGAAACGTTGTACGTCGGGATCGCTGATTTTGCTCATTAATTCAGCTTTGTCGCCGTAATTCTCTTGCCAGAAGAGGTCTTCCATAATGTCGGCCGCTTCGAAAAGCAGGGGGAGCATCTCCCTCTCGTTTTCGCTCAAATGGCTGATGTCGGTGGTCAACGTGTATTCAGCATACTTGTCGATCAGCTTGGGTTGGGGTTGTTCTTCCACTTGTTTAGGTTTGTTCACGCAGGCAACGGCCAGCAGGGCCAATGTTGCAATGTAGGTTAAATGCTTGATTTTCATATAATTACATTTGTTTAAACGATTTCCGATAATAAGCGGACAAAATTACGTCATTTTTCGTAATATTGCAAATCATTTTAGAGCTATGAAGAAACGTAAGGTTCCGCATACTTTTGTAATCGTATTTTGTTGCATTTTATTGGCGGCCATGATGACTTGGTTCATCAAGCCGGGCAAATATGTGCAGGAGCAGGTGGATGGCGAGCAGGTGATGACGTTTTATTATCAAGACGAGTTGCCCGAGGCTTATGCTGCCGAGTTCCACGCCGAGCCGCAGACCTGGCAGGTGTTTGCCGCTTTGTTCAAGGGCTTTGAGCGACAGAGCGGCATCATCGTGTTCATCCTGATTGTAGGTGGTGCCTTTTGGATCATGAACAAGAGCCAGGCCATCGACACGGGCATCATGGCGTTTTTGGGCTTCACTCAAAAGCTGGAGCGGCGCAAATGGATTCGGAAGATCGGGGTGAACAACATTGTCATCACGATGATCATGATTTTGTTCAGCCTGTTCGGATCGGTATTCGGGATGAGCGAGGAGACCATTGCTTTTACGTTGATTATCATCCCATTGGCCATCTCCATGGGCTATGACTCCATCGTGGGCGTCTGCATGGTGTATGTGGCGGCGCACATCGGTTTCTCGGGGGCCATGCTCAACCCCTTCACCATCGGCATCGCGCAGGGCATCGCCGGCATCCCTTTGTTTTCGGGCATCGGATATAGGTTCATCTGCTGGGTGATACTCACCATCATCGGCATCGTTTTCGTGTTGATTTACGCCAAAAAAGTGAAGAAAAACCCCAAATTGTCGATCGTGTACGAAGATGACGAGTACTGGAGGGGGAGTGGAGAACGGAAAGTGGAAAACGGAAAGTGGAACCCCGAACGGCGAAGCCCTCACCGACCAGAGGGAGGTAACTTTGGGCTCACCGACCGGATGGGAGGTAAAGTGGAAAACTCACAAAATACCAAAAAGTATTCGTGGTGGGTATATGGGATTGTTTCGGCGGTGTTGGTGTATTGTGCCATTCGTTATCCTATGACGGAGATGCAGATTGGCAACAGCGCGTCAACCTTGCCATTGCTACCTATCGGTGCGGGTTTGTTTGTCATCATTGGCTTTTTTGCCTTGCGCAAGTCGGTTCCTTATTTCATCCTGACCTTGTTGTTCGGCACGGTGTATTACCTCATCGTGGGCGTGTTGGGTTACGGTTGGTACATCATGGAGATTGCCACTCTATTCCTTTTCATGGGGGTATGTAGTGGTTTTGCCATCGGCAAGAGTGCCAGCGACATCGCCAAGTTGTTTCTCGAGGGCATGGGCGACATCCTCTCAGCGGCCATCGTGGTGGGACTTGCGGCGGGCATCGTCATCGTGTTGCAAGAGGGAGGGGTCATCGACACCATCCTTTACGGCTTGTCAAAGTCGATGAGCAACCTGGGGGTCATCGCTTCCACAGAGATCATGTATGGCATTCAGACTTTGATTAATATCGTGATTCCTTCGGGTTCGGCCAAGGCTGCCATCACTATGCCTATCATGGCGCCATTCAGCGATTTGATCGGCATCTCGCGTCAGACCACGGTGATGGCTTTTCAGTTCGGCGACGGTTTCACCAACATGATCACCCCCACTTCGGGTGTGCTCATCGCCACGTTGGGTGTGGCCCGCATTCCCTGGGAGAAGTGGGTGCGCTTCATCTGGAAGTTCATCTTGATCCTGATTGTCATCGGGGCGTTGCTGCTCATCCCCACGGTCACCTTCAGCCTGAACGGGTTTTAAAAATTGCTTTAAACCCTAGTTTTCCATTAAGAAGTTGTGTTGTCCTTTCGGGTGGCTAAGTTACCGAATTTGTCGTAACCGTAGGTGAGATTTTGGAGATTTTTTGTGGTGACGATGCTCTCGAGGCGGTAAGTGTTTTAATACACCTGGTCTTTCACCAGCCTCACCGACATGCCGTAGTTGCGGTAGTTGGCGTCGATTGCGCGGTCTTTCCCTTCGTTGATGAAGTACATCGTATAGGCCAGGTCGCTGGAACTGGGGTTGGAGGCCCAATACACGCCGCCGGTCTGGACATAGACTGTCTGCGCATCCTCTGCGCGGATGCCTGCGGCGGGCAGAAACACCACCCCCGAGGCTTGTAGGCTCTCCCAGTCGCTTGCGTTGACGGTGTTGTCGGAGAAGTCGGTCGAGGAGTGGTCGGCGTTGTTGAAGCCGACGGCGCCGTCCCAGTCGTCGGGGAAGACGAGCATGCCGTTGGTCCCGTCGACGCAGGCGTTGGCGAAGTGGATGCCCGAGGCGGTGCTGCGCTGTTCAAGGAGGTAGCCCCACTCGCTGCTGCGCATGGTGCGCCAGCCGTTGTTCTCCTCGTTGCCACCGTTACTGATGGCGTTGTAGCCCCAGTCGGCCTGTCCCGATTGGTCCGACAGGCTCTGGGTATACCCGCCGTAGGCGTAGTAGTCGCTGTAGTTGTCGCTGGTGCTCCAGGGCTGGTAGGCGTTGGCGCCGTGGTCGTAGCCGCTGGTGCCCCACCCGAAGAGGTCGATCCATCCGTCGTAGCTCTCGCCGATGTTGGCGTTGCCCTCGCCGACATATTCCGTCTGCTTCTCGGCGAAGCGCCATGTGTTGGTGGAGGCTTGGTATTGCAGGTTGCCCTGGCTGAAGCGCACCTGTTGGGTTTCGCTCACCGAGAAGAGGCCGCTCAAGGCACCTGCGGGATATATCGGGGTGTTGTCGGGCAGAGTGGTGAAGGCGAGGTCCTGTCCGTAGTAGTATTCCGACTCATAAAGGGCGTATGCGCGGACGTGGTATTCCGTCTCGGGCTGCAATTCGGTAAGGGTGCAGCTGAACGGTTTGCCGGTGGCGGTGGTTGAGAGGTGGTTGTCGGTGGCCACGGGGTCGGCGGTGGTGTTCCAACAGACGCCCATTTCGGCGATCAGTGCCTCGCCAGTGACGGTCACATGGCAGCCACATTCCGCCGTGGTGGCTGTGATTTCGGTTGGGGTATAGGTGGTGACGTTGATGTCAACCTCGGGATCGATGACAACGGGATCGGGATCCTTGCAACCTACAAGTGCTGTTACCAGCAGCAAAGCCAGAAGGCTGAGTTTAGTTGTTTTGTTCATGGTTAGATATTTTTTGATAGTTATGTTTGCAGTAACAATAGTTCAGTCTTAACTACTCGTGGAACTTGAATAATCTTATTCGTTTCATGGGTGAAATTGCTGGCATTAGTGCTTGTTGCGCCTGCATTGCCACCTTTTTTTTGGAGAGCAGGGCGGTGAGAATTTTACAGGAACTGTATAGTATATACAGACAGGTTTACCACGTTGTTTTGCAGGGTTGTCAAATTTTATCAACCGGCAAACTCTTAATGCTTCTGCGTCAAGCTGTTGGTTCACTCCTCTGAGGACTTGATGGTGATGGGTAAATCCCAATGTGTCAACCAGAAATTGGACATACACAACTTCAATTTTCTCCAATGTGTCAAT
>JAEEGF010765314.1_pt1 | contig 15387 bp, 15 predicted proteins | sample 9134171 | NCBI WGS metagenome assembly JAEEGF01 (sample SAMN16246542, study PRJNA631951) | gut metagenome | biome: gut microbiome; feature: rumen; material: AP-attached | host: Bos | place: Iran: Karaj | collected 2018-10 | reverse complement strand
CTATATTTTTACATGAATATGTTTCTTGTTCTGGTTCTATACTTGTATCACCATCTTTTTCATGTCTTTGTTCCAGGTTCTTTATTTTTCTTTGTATTTCAGATTATTGTTATTGCTATATCTTTGATTCTTGTTATATTTCAGCATAGTAATTTTTTTTCTACATACAAACTGTGTTTTTTATTTAGTTATTAATACAAACATTTGTTATTAATTAGATCCTGCAAAAGTCTAGAATATATGCGGCTTTCAAGCATTATAGGTGACAAGAAAGGGGATAAAAAGGATAGTAAAAGGGCGTTAAAGGTGTGCTTATAGGGCATGAATAGTGACTATAAAAGGGATGCCGGGGAGCCGGTAAAGGTTATCAAATAGGGTACAAAAGGAAGGGTAAAAGGGACTAAAGGTGACTAAAAAGGGAAGCCATTGAGCTTTTGTTGCTTTATCCTGAAAACGTGATAAATAGGGGCTTTCAAGGCATAGTGATCATGAAAGGTGACGTAAAAGGGAATGCGTAGGTGACTAAAAAGGGAATGGTGTATAAAAAGGGAATATCAGGAAATAAGGCAATAAAAGGCAATCCGGAAAGGATGTGCAAATAAAAGAATCAGATCCGGTTCTTTCTGAAAGAACTGATCTTGTAACATTATCAGTGTATAAATTGGCCTTAAAATGGCTTAAGGTGTACAGTAAGGGAATCAAAGGTGACTAAAAAGGGAATATATAATTTTGGATAAGTGCCTCTAATCCCAGTATTTATGCAGAAGAGCAGTATTTTGATTTGTTTGGGTATCAAAAAGGGCGTAAAAGGTGTACGAAAAGGGTATAATATTGACCTTTATGGTTAATCCAAAATGGTTAAGGGTACCAAAAAGGGAATGAGAATTTTGGAAAGGTGTACAGATAGGGAATTGTAGGTGTTGACTGGATCAGGCAACTATTAATAGTGGTAAATTCAATATTTATCTACAAAATATTGTGAGAAAATGCTTGTAAGTGACAAAAAAGGGAATATAATAAAGATAAGGTTTATAAAAAGGGAATGTTATTTAAACACTTTAGACCTAAAGGTGAAAGAAATAGGAACATCCTATTATACCAATAGGTGAACAAAAAAGGAATCGAGCCGTAATGCAAAAAGAAAAAAGAGATCAGCTCATAGTTAATAAGAGCTATAAAAAGTCTAATGAACTCATTAATGCTATGGGTAAGGGTACAGCTCTTAGTCAGAAGCTTTTTGCCATAGGAATGCAGCATATTCATGTTGATGAAACCAATAATGTCGTTGCCACCATATATGGAACAGATCTCAGAAAGATGTTTAAATCCAGTTCGGGTTCACTATATGAGCATATAGAGGCACTCTGTGACAGACAGATCAAGGGTGCAACTATTTTTGACTGGAATCTTTTGATGAAGGACAAGGAAAACGGTAAGATTGAAGCGCATCAGGTTGTAACTGATGCATCCTTTAAGAATGGAACGCTTACATTAAGATATAATAACTCGCTTACAGATAAGATTGTTAATCTACAGAAAGATTACACAGTCCTTAGTTTAGCAGAGACATTAAGCCTTAAGAGTGTATATTCTTTAAGGCTTTATGAGATGCTCAAGTCAGCTTATGATTATCAGTCAGCAGTTACCAAGAAGCAGGGTGAAATGGTATTTGAATATCTTTTGCCTGAATTAAAACTTGAGCTTGGAATCATCAATTCAGGTGGAAGCAAGGAGATCAAAGCGGAGCTTGAAAAAGACTCTCCGGATTACGACAGAATTGATGAACTTGCGGAGAAAACCGGACAGAACAAGTATAAGGAATTTAAGATATTTAACAGGAATGTCCTTTTGAAAGCTAAGGAAGAGCTTAATAAAAAGACAAGTCTTGTAGTTGACTATGAGCCTATAAAAAGTGGGCGTAAGGCTGTTGGAATCAGATTTTTTGTTACTAAAAAGGAGCAGGAAGCTCCTAAAACGGTTCAGATCGTGCAGGCGAACAGAGATGAGATCCTGGATGAGCTTATTGATCTTATGCACGATGATTTCAAGCTCAGGGAGATCAGAGAAATTGCTGAGGCTGCCGACTATGATATTTCTAAGATTAAGAAGGCATATGAATATATGCAGAATTATGGCACGGATATTGATGTTCCGATTGCCTTTATCAAGGATTGCATAAAAAAGGGCTATTACAATACGGAATCTAAATCCAAATCTGGTAAGAGCAGTTCTTTTAATAACTTTACACAGCGCACAGATTATGACTTTGAAGAGCTCGAGAGAAAATTATTAGAGAACTAAATTGATATTTATATTATTTATGTTATATAACACAAATATACAATTCCCCGGAGGAACAGATGGAGCAAATCGTAGCTAAGTTGCTTATTTACGGCGATATGCCGGAGGATTCAATTCTTATTCAGCTGTCAAATGTATATAAAGATTTTCACAGCGGCAGCTATTCCAAGGAAGATCTGATCACTCGTTGCTACAAGCAGGTTAAACGTCTGTTGGAGCTTGGTACAGCATGTGCTTTTGACAAGAACCTGTGGCACAATTATCTGACTTATCTTCTGATAATGGACGAAAATCCTTTTAGTCTGACATGTGAGAAGGTTGGAAGCAAGGATGGAAGCGTAAATCATTTTGCAATTAATGACTTCCATGCGTTTAAAGAGCTGTTTGACTTTGATTTCAGTGATCTGGAGAATGCTCTTGGTATTGATTGCTTTAGCTGTATTACAAATTACAGGGCAATTGATAAACCGGAACTTATGTACAACGGAAACGTCAGTGAGAAGGTCAAGGGACTGAGTGAGTGCCTGGAAAATGCCGTATCCGATGATGAGTTTTTTGATCTTGTAACATCGTTTTACAAGAGGATCGGTGTAGGAGAATTTGGTCTGAACAAGGCATTCAGGATTCGAGAATTGCCTGACGGTAAGGTTGAGTTTAATCCGATAAATAATATGGATTCGGTAGTTTTAAACGACCTTGTGGGATATGAACTTCAGAAAGAGAAGCTTATTGCTAATACAAAGGCATTTGTAGAAGGCAAGAAAGCCAATAATGTTCTTCTGTTTGGAGATAGTGGAACGGGCAAATCCACCAGTATCAAGGCCATCGTCAACGAGTTTTATTCAGACGGGCTGAGGATGATAGAGATCTATAAGTATCAGTTCCGTATGCTATCGCAGCTCATTGCGCAGATCAAGAACAGAAACTATAAATTCATCATTTATATGGATGATCTTTCTTTCGAAGAGGATGAATCAGATTATAAATTCCTTAAGGCTGTCATTGAAGGCGGAGTAGAGACAAAACCTGACAATATACTTATCTATGCGACTTCCAACAGACGCCATCTTATCAAAGAGACCTGGAAGGACAGAAGAGACATTGAGCAGGACGGAGATATCCATAGATCCGATACTATGGAAGAGAAGCTCTCACTTGCCAACAGATTTGGTGTTACTATCGGCTATTACAAGCCATCTAGGCAGGAATTTTATGACATTGTAAGAGTTTTAGCTGAGAGAAACGGAGTTGAGATGGATGAATCTGAGCTGAGACTTGAGGCAGACAGATGGGAACTGAGCCATGGAGGAGTATCCGGAAGAACAGCGCAGCAGTTTATAACACATCTGCAAGGCAAATGATATATCTTATATAGGTTATATAACACATATAAAATCCGCGACACAGACGCCGCGGATTTTTGTATATATTGATAATTAACAGATCATGGTGCCCACTTAAGATTCGGACAATTGAGGGCACAGCCTGCCAAAGCGTTATTTCTAACTTCACAGGATGCGTTTCGGCATTCACGACACTTGAATGTGTAGTGGTAAGAATAGCGTATTTTGCAGGTCTTGCAACAGAACGGATTCATGCTGTTACGAGCTGTAAATGAACGACCGCATCCAACACATGTTATAACTACATTGTGAGCCATATCTCACCTCCTGAATATATTATTGTCAAAAAATAAAGCACAATCAATTAAATTGTAATAAAATGATAATAAAATATGTTAATTTAAGGCGGATGGCATTTATATGCATGAGATGAGTTATATTGCAAGAATGGTTTCTATGGCAGCTGAAGTTGCTACAGAAAACAATGCAAAGAAAGTAAAGAGTATTGAAGTTTATATTGGAAAAACAAGTGGTGTAATGCCATATTACATGCACAAATATTTTCCGGAAGCAGCTAAGGGCACGATCATAGAGGGCGCTGAACTTGTATGTGTAGAAGTACCGGTAAAAGCTTTGTGCGAGGAATGTAATAATGAGTACTATCCATCAAAGGAAAACGGATACCTTTGCCCTGTCTGTGGCGGCAGAAAAGCCCATATTACAGAAGGAAAAGGGGTTGTGCTCAATAATGTTGTGATTGAAGATTAAAGAAAGGAAATGTTCTATGAAAACACTGTATCTGGAATGCAAAATGGGTATCGCCGGTGATATGATGGCTTCTGCATTATTGGGGCTTTTTGACGATAAAGAAGGCATTTTGGAAGCGTTGAATAACATGAAGGTTCCACATGTTGAGTACAAGCTGGACCAGGTAAAAAAATGCGGGATTCTCGGAGATCATATATCGGTCCTTGTTGACGGAGAAGAGGAAATTGTCGAAGACGTAACCTTGCACGAGCATGAGCATGAACATCATCATGAACACGACTACAATCATGACCATCACCACCATCATAGCCATAGCACAATTGACGATATAGAAGAAATTATAGAAGGACTTAACATTTCAAAAGAGATCAAGAGTGACATAAGAGAGGTATATCAACTTCTTGCACAAGCTGAGAGTACGGTTCATGGAGAGTCGGTATCTCAGATACATTTTCATGAAGTGGGTGAGATGGATGCTGTTGCAGATATCGCAGCTGTTTGCTATCTGCTCCATGAGCTTGATCCCGATAAGATTGTTGTGTCACCTATAAATGTCGGAAACGGTCAGGTCAAATGTGCTCACGGTATACTGCCGGTTCCTGCGCCGGCGACAGCTCTTTTGCTGAATGGAATTCCTACTTATTCGCCTGAGAAGCTTGTTGGAGAGTTGTGTACACCTACCGGAGCAGCGCTGGTAAAATACTTTGCCTTCAGTTTCGGAGCGCAGCCTGTTATGACAGTAGATAAGATTGGCTACGGAATGGGTAAAAAAGACTATGAACAGGCGAATTGTGTAAGGGCCATGATTGGTGAATCTGCAGAAGAGGCAGAGCGGATAATCGAGCTTTCCTGTAATATAGATGATATGACAGGGGAGGAGCTTGGTTTTGCCACGGAGATGCTGTTTGAAGAGGGCGCTTTGGACGTATTTACAATATCGGTTGATATGAAAAAGAACCGCCCGGGATTCCTTCTTACGTGCCTTTGCAACGAGGATGACAAAGAGAAGCTGCTTAATGCGATTTTCAAACATACAACAACACTTGGAGTTCGGGAGAATACTTACAACAGATATACAATGCTCAGGGAGATCAATAAGATCGACACTCCTTACGGAGAGATCAGGGTTAAAAGATCTTACGGACACGGCATAAAGCGTGAAAAGCTTGAGTACGACGATCTTGCAGGAATTGCGCGAACAACGGGTAAATCTATAATAGAGCTAAAAAAAGAGTTAGAGGTCAAATGAGCAATATTATCACGCTTGAGGATTTAAACTGCGAAGCAGTGGCTGTTTATAATTCCTTGAATGAAAATCAGTTAAAACGAATATATGAACCGAAATTAGGGCTTTTCATCGCGGAAAGCCCTAAAGTTATTGTAAGAGCTTTAGATGCAGGATTCGAACCGGTATCGGCGCTGGTTGAAGATGATCTTTTAAACGGAGAGATGAAAGAGATACTTCCCAGGCTGGGCGATATTCCGGTATATGTATCAACTCAGGATATTTTATCGCAGATCACGGGATTTAAGCTTACAAGAGGCGCATTATGCGCCATGAGGAGAAAAGAGCTTGTATCTCCTGAAGCAATAACAAACAAAGCCAGAAGAATTGTAGTCCTTGAAGATGTAGAAAACCCAACCAATGTTGGGGCCATATTCCGCTCAGCAGCGGCTCTTAATATAGACGCAGTATTACTTACAAGCGGATGCAGTGATCCGCTGTACAGAAGGGCTATCAGAGTAAGTATGGGGACTGTTTTTCAGGTACCATGGACCTTCATTGGCGATGGGTGGTATGAAGAGGGCATTGATATTTTGCATAAGCTTGGATTTAAGTCAGCTGCCATGGCACTGGTTGATAACAGTGTGGGAATAGATGATAAGGAACTAGCCAAAGAAGAAAGGCTGGCGATCATTATGGGCACAGAAGGCGAAGGGCTCAGGGATAAAACGATCGCAAGTAGTGATCATGTAGTGAAGATCCCGATGTCTCACGGAGTAGATTCTCTGAACGTAGCAGCAGCAAGCGCCGTAACGTTCTGGGAGCTTGCTGCTAGATGATCTGTCTTATTTGTTCATGAGTTCAGTAATTGCATTTTGTGAATTTATTATGGTATCTTCTACGGATTGAGTTCCGTCAATACACTTTACAAGTTCTTCTCCGAATACTACTTCGATCTCGGACCATTTAGTGGTCCTGGGCCTTACTCTTGAGTTGTTTGTACCGCTGTATATCTGCTCAAAATATGGGTATTTGGCAATTATTGAAGCATCCTTGAATACGCTTTTTCTCGTTGGGATTCCGCCGTGATCAAGAGCTTCTCTTTGAACATCTTCGCTGGTTAAATATATGGCAAGTTTCAGTGCAAGTTCAGGGTTTTTGGAGTTTGATGTTACGCCAAGCAGCCAGTTGCCTATTTCTCCGGTGGCGAAGGTCTCTGATATTACTGAAACCTTGCCCGGGATCTGAGCGATGGATGCTGTGGCTCCGTTTCCGGTAATAAACCAGGATGGCCATCCCAATGCTATAGCAGCCTCTTCATTGTTGATAGCTTCTATCAAACCGTCTTTATCGTAATTATCCCCTGTCTGATACAGTTTACAGTAGAATTCAAGAGCTTCACGGCTTGGTCTGGAATTCAGGATAACTTTATTATTTTCGTCAAAAAGATCACCGCCGAATGCCCAGAGGATAGGAAGAAAATCGGAAACAATGGGGTTTCCTGCCTGACCTCTTATGGCGTATCCTTTCTTTCCCGAGGCCTGAACGGCTTCACAGGAAGCGAGAATGTCTTTCCAAGAATCAAGTGAGCCGGCATCAGTTATTAGTTCGGGATTATAGAAAATAAGCTGCACATTTCCTGAGAAGGGAAGAGCATAAGTGGCCCCTAAAGGATAAGGGTCTTTTCCTAAAAGTCTTGACTTCTCAACGAAATCTTCATCATCAGCGTAGCCAAGTTGTGTGAGATTGAGGAGAACGCCTTTTTCTATATATTCCGGCATCAGAGGGTCATCGATCATGATGATGTCGTATTTCCCTTCCGGGTTAGATACATCTTCAATTACATTCTTATGAATATCATCGGCGCTAAGAGGTATTACTTCTATTTTACAGGCATTTTCTTTTTCAAATTTCTCTTTTACGGCATTTATGACATCCGCATGGGAGCCGTCTCTGGCCACGATTGTTAACGTTATTCCGTTGCCTGTAGACGCATTGGCAGGTTGAGGTGCTTTTGTGGAAGAACACCCCGCAACAGCGAAACTTATGCATATTAAGAGTATGATAGTCAATACTGTTCTATATCTGTGCATAACAAACCTCCGTAACAACTTAATACTATCATATAACGAAAAAGCATATATAAAAAATAGATAATATTATGATTAACTTTGTAGTATAATTATTATGGCAGTTTGTAAGTATGCATATACAGCGAGGTAATCACATGTCTGAAGTTAACAACGAAGGAAAAATAGGATATTCCACTAACACAGAATTTACTGCTAATGATGTTCTTTACATGCTGAGAGATCTTCCGGATGCATGCTGTATATTTAAAGTTCTTACAGATCCTTTTGGAACAGTAAAGGATATGCTCTTTTTGTATGCCAACGAAAAATATGCAGAGCTTGTAGACAAACCTGTTGCAGAGCTTGTAGGCAGTACATATTTTCAGACAGTCACAAACCAGGATGAAGACTGGATTAAGTTTAGCTATCATGCTGCTGTCCTGAGACAGTCTTCCATTAACAGAACATATAACAGCCGTTATAATAAATGGTTTGAGTTTTGGGTGGTTCCTGTTTATCAAAAAGGTTTTTGCGCATATATAATACATGATGTTACAGCAGATAAGCGAAATGAGGAGACCCAGGTATTTAATACAAATACAAACAATCTTGTTATCGAATGTGCCAAGGCTATTTCTACGCCTGATTTTAACAAGGGAATTAAAAGAGTTCTCAGAAGGATCGGGCAGACCATGGAAGCTGATCGCGTTTACGTGATGAGAATCGAGCCTGATACTCATAAGATAAAAGACATTCACGAGTGGGTCAGCAAGTCATGCTCATCGGACCTTCCTTCCAAAAAAATGTTTGAGAAAACAGATATGATCAAGATATGGCTCAGGGATCTTGAAGGCGGAAATGTTCTTCATATGACAGATGTTACTGTCGTTCAGAACTCAAATCCGGAGCTTTATAATGAATTTCTGGCGGGAAAGATATCGAGATTCTTGGTTACAGCCCTTAAGGATAAGGATGGACTGATCGGATTTCTTGTTGTAGACAATCACTCGCTTGAGATTCGGGTCAATGTTGCTGAGATGATGGAGACTGTATCTGCATTTATTGCCGGACAGATAAGGAACAATGACCTGACAAAAGAGCTTATGTTCCTTGGAGGACATGATGCCCTTACAGAGCTTGGTAACAGATACGCTCTTAACCAGACGCTGCTTATGCTTTCCGAGATGTCAGTGCCTGTAGGAATATGCTACACCGACATAAACGGTCTTAAGGCGATAAACGACGAAAAGGGTCATCAGGAGGGCGACAGGCTGATAAAAGAGACTGCTGAACTTGTGGGATCGGTCTTCAAGAAGAAAAACTGCTACAGGATCGGCGGAGACGAGTTTGTTGCTGTCATTGCTGATATAGAGGAAGATAAGTTCAATGATCTTGTCGATAAACTTATTTCCAGATCAAAAAAGGTATCAATTGCTATAGGACATAAATGGTCGAGAAGCTCAAAAGATGTAAATAAGGTAATTAAGGGCGCTGACGAAAATATGTACAAAGACAAAGCTAAGTTCTATAAAGATCATGAACGCCGTCATGCCAATAATACTTAAAGAGAAAGCGTAGCCACACAGGTGACTACGCTTTTGTTTTGAATGAAATGTGATTGTGAATTATGCGAGTGCGGCTGTAATAATTGCCATTGAATATACTTCGATAGCGTTACATCCACGTGAAAGATCATTGATTGGAGCGTTAAGTCCAAGAAGAATAGGACCGTAAGCTTCAAAGTTACCCATTCTCTGAGCAATCTTGTAACCAAGGTTTCCTGCATTGATATCAGGGAAAATGAAGGTGTTGGCATGTCCTGCAACAGGTGAGCCGGGAGCCTTCTGCTTAGCTACACGGGGAGAAACAGCTGCGTCGAACTGAAGCTCTCCATCGATAGGAATATCAGGGTATTTCTCCTGAGCCTTCTTAGTTGCGTTCTGCATCTTGGTTACTGTATCGTCCTTAGCAGATCCCTTTGTTGAGAATGAAAGGAATGCAACCTTAGGATCAACGCCGAAACGCTTTGCACAGTTTACAGTCTCGCCACAGATCTCAACAAGCTCGTCCTCGTTAGGATTGATGTTGATACCGCAGTCTGCCATAGCGATAACTTCGTTGTCACCTGTAGCAGATGGACGAACAAGAATGAAGCATGAAGAAACAATTGAGTTCTCAGGCTTGGTCTTGATGATCTGAAGAGCAGGACGAACTGTATCAGCTGTTGAGTAAGTTGCTCCGCCAAGAAGACAGTCACCAAGGCCCATCTTAACAAGCATTGTACCGAAATAGTTGGTCTGCTTGAGCATAGGGATTGCCTTCTCAGGTGTCATTCCCTTGCTCTTTCTGAGCTCACAGAATGCCTCAACCATCTCATCGAATTTGTCATAATTCTCAGGATCGATTATCTGAGCGCCGCGAATGTTGTAACCTGCCTCTTCAGCAGACTTGTTGATCTCGTCTACATTTCCGAGAAGAACAGGCTTGATGAAGTTTCCGGCAAGAAGTCGTGAAGCTGCTTCAAGAATACGTGGGTCTGAACCCTCAGGGAAGACGATCGTCTTAGGGTCCTGTTTGAGTTTCTGGATCATATCACCGAATCCGTACATTTATTTTTCCTCCTTAAAAACAACGGTTTATAACTTATGTAAGCGCATACATTTCTGATGCGTTAGTCATTATAGACCAAAGAAAAATAAAAAAATTTGATTTCACTCAATTTTTGTGCTAAATTTTAGCAGAGGTGACAAAAATATGAATATGAATCCAATGATGTTTATGCAATTACAGCAAAGAATACAGACTTTTCAGCAGGATCATCCCAAATTTGTGCCGTTTCTGATGGCAATTAAGGACAATGCCCTTCAGGAAGGAACTGTTCTTGGAGTTACTGTTACAACTCCGGATGGCAAGAAGATTGAATCCAATATTAAGCTTACAGCTAATGATATCGAGACGATCAGGATGATGTCCGATCCTGGTGCTATGAAGTAAGGTCCCGGTGATCAGAAAGTCTTTACATAACAGTTGTCTTTTTTTACAAAGCCATACTTGTTTAAATAGTCTTTGTGGTGTTCGTCCGGACCACTGTAGGTGAGTGTTTTAACACCATCTGCAGGGAGCTTGGAGAACAGGAACTTTCCTATAGAAAAGTCTCTGTATTCAGGAAGTGAGTAGTCCAGAAGAATATCAAGATTATTATCAGAAGTCTCTTTTCCAATGAAGATACCGGCAGGTGCACCATTATAGCAGACCATATAGGAAGTGGTCGCATCTGAGAAATCGAGGGAAAGTCCCGGGAAGCACTTTAAGATATCCTCTTTTGCCTTATCAATAGAATACTTAAGCATTGAATCACCAAGGGATACCTTCACAAGATCGTATTCCCTTGTTTCTTTGCCTGTATTGCTGAGTTTGATAAGATAGTAAATGTTGATGCCTACAAGACAGATATTCATTACAGCAGTCGGGTAGGAATGGATAATAAATGCATATACAGTAAATATCAGGCTTCCGATAGTATTGATAACCCTGAGCTTAAAAATGGAAGACATGAAGAATGATACCAGCACCAGAGCTGATCCCACGTATCCAACCATTTCTATTATCATTTTTGTGTCCATTTAGTCTCTCCTTAAATTAAATCAATTTACATAAAAAAGCATACCATATATGATGGCAATAAAATAGATGGGATTCCCCATCTACTTAATAATACGTATTTAGTTATATAACACATATAATGCGTTAAAATATGATGACTAAAGCTGCAACACCTGCTACCAGAAGAGCGGATGCAGTGATAACCCTGGACTTGAAGGATGATGCATCGACATATTTGCCGAAAACATTTACAGTGTCAACGACCTTGGGCTCAGCAATCTTGTTGTTAGTTTCAAAAGAATTTAATGTGTCCATACCGTTTACCTCCAATTCCCTCAAAAAAATTACTTTCAACATCATAAGCTAAAAATGTGTACAGTAACTAATCTCCGTCTAAAGATTTTATAAAAAAAATATTAACTGAAAGAGGTTCCAGAGTTGGAGTACATTTACGAAACACACCTGCATACAATTGAAGCAAGCGCCTGTTCTTCCACGCCCGGAGAGGACTACATCACTTATATGAAGGGGCTTGGATACAGTGGAATTATCGTGACCGACCATTATTTCACGGGTAACAGCTGCGTACCAAAGAATTTGCCTTGGGAGAAGCGGATTGAACAGTATTGCAGTGGCTATGAGCATGCAAAAGCCGCCGCCGGAGACGATTTTACAGTTCTGTTTGGGATAGAGTACAACTTTTACGGCGATGAGTTTATGATCTACGGTCTTGATAAGCAGTGGCTGCTTGACCATCCGGGATTTGAGACAAGAGACCGCTATGAAGTGTACAGAATGGTGCATGAAGCCGGTGCGATCATGATCCAGGCGCATCCCTACAGGGAGAGAGGCTATCTTTCGGAGATTAACATAACACCTGATATTAGTGACGGAGTCGAGGTCTATAACGCAGCAAACCCTGACTGGCAGAACAGCCTGGCCTATGAGTATGCGGTTAAAAGAGGCTTTAGAATGGCTGCGGGATCCGATATACACTATTTTTCACAGGAAAACATGGGAGGCATGAGGTTCTCTTTTCCAATAAACAGTATTGAAGATTACAAAGAGGCATTTATGGCCGGGGAAGGGACTCCGGTATATCTGAAGGATGTTCATGGAAAGCATGGCGAATTCAGACCTGTTTCCGAGGCAAAAGAGCTGACGATTCCCGCGCAGGAATCTACACTTGAGGTATTTTGGCACTAATTTGTAAACAATGTAAAATTTCTGTTAACTTGTACACAATTAGTCTGTCAATGGTTTATAATAAAGGTGTAGGAGGTGAGAGCCTATGAGGAAAAAGAGTATTGTGGGAATGATAATGACAATTGCGTTACTGGCTCTTGTCGGATGTTCCGGCGGAGCTCTACCGAATGATACACCTGAGGGAGTGGATCTTAAGCCTGTAATCTACCTGTATCCGCAGGAGGACGGAAGTGAGATTTCCGTAAGCCTTGACTATGACGGAGAGATCACGGACCTGATCCCGGAATTCAACGCGGAGAACACATGGAATGTCACAGCCAACAAGGATGGCAAGATAAACTTTGAAGGTACAGAATATGATTATCTGTTCTGGGAAGGCGTTCCGAGATTTGAATATGACTTCTTCACCGGCTACTGCGTAAAGGGCAGTGAAACAGAAGGCTTCCTTAGAGAGAAGCTCGCTGAACAGGGCCTGAACGATGCTGAGATAGAGGAATTCCTGAAGTTCTGGCTTGCAGATATGGAAGGCAATCCCTACAATGTGATCAGCTTCCAGGGCAAGGCCTACACAAGAGGCGCGAAGTTATCAGTAACTCCCGAGCCTGACACCATGATAAGAGTATTTATGGCATGGTATCCATCAGACTATCACATCAGGATCAATCCTCAGATCCTGGATACACCTTCAAGAAACGGATTTACCGTTGTGGAGTGGGGCGGAAACAAGGTTAAATAAAAAATAATAATTATTCTAGGGTTGGACATATTTGTTCAACCCTTTTTTGATGTTTTGATATATAATAGACGTTAATATTTATGCATGGCATAGAGAATACTGTTGTGGGACGATCTTAGGGAGGAACATAGTGAAGGTAACAATCAGCCTGGATGAGGCAAAAGAAATCGCAAATGGCGGCAAATATGACGTCATACCGATTGGATGTGAGATCTTATCGGATTTTATCACACCCATCGAACTGGTAAGAAAACTTAAATCTGTATCCAGCCACTGTTATATGCTGGAATCTGCACAGGCCAACGAATACTGGGGAAGATATACATTCGTGGGCTATGAACCCAGACTTGCAATTACACTTAAGGACGGAGAGATGTCTTTTGGCGACAGGACAGTACAGACCAAAGAGCCCTGGACTATCTTAAGGGAGATACTTTCAAACTATAAGAGTCCGACTTTTGACTATCTTCCGCCGTTTACAGGTGGACTGGTTGGGTATTTTTCCTTTGATTATTTTGGATATTGTGAGCCAAGTGCTGCCTGGAAGGGCGTAGACAACGATGCTTTCAAGGATCTTGATCTCATGCTCTTTGATAAGGTGATTGCCTTCGACAATGTAAAGCAGAAGATAGTACTTATCGCAAATGCCGGGACTAAAGACATTGAGGCGGGTTATAACAAGGCTATAGATGAGCTTTCTGAGTTAAAAGAGCTGATCTGTTCCGCAACAGAGCTGTCTGACGGAAGCGGAAGGCTCACGGGCGAGGTTACACCTCTTTTTAGCAAGGAGGAGTACTGCGCCATGGTGGAGAGCGGCAAGAAGCACATCAAGGAGGGAGATATATTCCAGATCGTGCTCTCCAACAGGCTTTCGGCGCCATTCAAAGGCAGTCTCTTAAATGCTTACAGAGTGCTGCGTACCATCAATCCATCGCCCTACATGTTCTATTTCTCAGGCACAGACGTTGAGGTGGCAGGAGCTTCTCCTGAGACGCTGGTCAAGCTTGAAAAGGGCATTTTGCACACTTTCCCGCTGGCAGGAACAAGGCCCAGAGGTACTACCGATGAGGAAGATAAGGCTCTGGAAAAAGAGCTTCTGGCAGATGAAAAGGAACTGGCAGAGCACAACATGCTGGTGGATCTTGGTAGAAATGACCTTGGCAAGATCAGTAAATTCGGTACGGTACAGGTTGAAAAGCTCCATTCCATCGAGAGATACTCACATGTTATGCATATAGGATCAACTGTCAGAGGTGAGATCAGGGACGAGAACGATGCGCTGGATGCAATAAATGCTGTGCTTCCGGCAGGAACGCTCTCCGGAGCGCCCAAGATCAGGGCTTGTCAGCTCATTGGCGAACTTGAGAACAATAAACGCGGAATCTACGGCGGAGCTATCGGATACATCGACTTTTCCGGAAATATGGATACGTGCATTGCTATCAGACTTATATACAAGAAGAATGACACTGTTTTTGTAAGGAGCGGAGCAGGAATCGTAGCTGATTCCGACCCCGAAAAAGAGTTCACGGAGTGCCTCAATAAGGCGAGAGCGTCACTTCGCGCACTGGAGCTGGCACAGGAGGTGGAGAGATGATACTTCTTATAGATAACTACGACAGCTTTTCCTACAATCTCTACCAGCTCATTGGCGAGTTAGACCCGGATATCAGGGTTATCAGAAATGATGAGATGACAATCCCGGAGATCAGGGCTCTTAATCCTGACAGGATCATCTTATCACCCGGTCCCGGAAGACCCGAGGATGCAGGCGTTATCGTAGAGGCAGCAAGAACTTTGGGAAAAGAGATCCCGACTCTGGGCGTATGCCTTGGACACCAGGCTATCTGTATGGCATTTGGTGCTACGGTAACATATGCAAAAGAGCTTATGCACGGCAAACAGTCAGTGGTGAAGTTTGATAAAGACTGTGCTCTGTTTAAGGGAATTCAGGATAAAGCGCCGGTGGCAAGATACCATTCTCTGGCTGCAGAAAAGGATACAATTCCGGATTGCCTTAAAATAACAGGCGTTACCGATGACGGTGAAGTCATGGCAATAGAGCACAAAGAATACCCTATTTACGGGGTTCAGTTCCATCCGGAATCCATCATGACCCCTGATGGTAAGACA
>JAEEGF011893443.1_pt1 | contig 15388 bp, 7 predicted proteins | sample 9134171 | NCBI WGS metagenome assembly JAEEGF01 (sample SAMN16246542, study PRJNA631951) | gut metagenome | biome: gut microbiome; feature: rumen; material: AP-attached | host: Bos | place: Iran: Karaj | collected 2018-10 | reverse complement strand
CCCTTTGGGCGTTTTTGCCATAGTCACCTAGGCATTTTCACGTACACTCTACCTACTTGTACAATTAATTCCGCCAACGGGTTAATTAGTAATTATGTTTGTTTTCTCGGCCGTTAGGCCGATTATAACTTAGTCAATTGTAGTTTTGCAACGTCCAACCATTACGGAATCACGGGTTACTAGCTGTATCCGTGACGTCGCAGGGGGTGACCCCAACGATGCCATTCGTTTAGGAAAAAGGCCATATATTGTAGTAATATTCATTTTTTCTCATAATTATTGAGAAAGTCCCTTTCCCATGGGCTTTATTGGATATCTGAATGCTAAATAAATGAAAATAAATTTAACTACTAATTGATGGTACCTCAATGATATACGATAATAGGTTATTACAGTTTATAATCAAAAAAAGTGTACGTTTTCATTGATTCTATTTCGACTTCATTACCAGTTTATATAGGAGAATAAAAGAAAGAATAATGTTTAATAAATGTTATAAAAAAATAAAATATTCAAATATTTCATAGTTATTCTTTTTGGTAATAATTATAATGTATATCTGTGCATGGTTCTTTGTAGATAACAGAGGTATTAAATGAAGCCGAAACTCAGAGAGCTAGGAAAATACTACCCTATTTTCACACATTAACGAATTAATAAAACTTTTATTAACCTATTAAACATCGGATAAGATGAAGAAATTAGCACTAACACTGTTAATCATGCTGTGCGCGGTAACGTCTGCTTCCGCCTATCAGTATGTCTTCGACTGGTCGAAGATCCAGATTGATCACGGTTCCGCAGAAGGTGGTACCACGTACCCCGAGACCCCTACCAATGGCATTGACTTGTACATCCACGGGACGCGTGAACTTCAGAGCACCGAAAATCTTATGATTTATGCCTGGCTTGATAATGGCGAAAAGATTTTTGGCGATTGGCCCGGAATGAAATTGACCGAGGTAGGTGATCTGAAAAAGATTGCAAAGAGTAGCGACCTTGAGAATACTACCGAATTCTTCAAGGTACATTTTGATTTGACTGACGTTAACTTCATCATTAGCGTCAATGGTGGTCAACAGACTGCTGATCTCGCGTTGAATGAAGCTGGTTCTTTCTTCTTCCAGTACGACAGATATGACGCGAGCAACACCAAGCAGTTGTTTGATTACTACTCTGATGGTGAGGTATTACAGAACTTCCTCTCCACAAGTGGCGACAATCCCACCATCTATGCCCGCATTATGGATGGCTCGTCTTTCACACCGACTATCTACTTGTGGCACACTTGGGAAGCTGGTCCGGAATGGAACGACCCGGCCAATCATCACGAAATGGAGCCCGTTGTGATTAAGGGTCAAACTTGGTACAAGTATTTCATTAATGAGTATTTTGGAAATGTCAAATTCATTATCTCTGATCACGGAAATACCAGCACCCAAACCTCTAACATCACATTAACAGCAGGAAGTAATATCTTCGATTATTATCCTACTGGTTATGGCGACAAATACGAGCGCCCCTCGTTTGGCTTCCTGAGCGGCACCAACGACTTTGCTGAAGTTGAGATGATCAATCCCGAGGCAGCAGATGAGGTGTCTTTCACCGTTGAGGGTGAACATGGCACTGCAACATTTACCATCCATTGCAAACATTCGCTCATTAACAAGGTCCAGATTGTAAACAATGAGTTGCAATTCCCCAAGGAATCCTACTTCAGCGCCACGGTTAACGATGGCTTCAATCTGCAACGTATCTGGTTAGGTTGTCCCGAAGTAACCAGTGACTATAATGATGTCGGTTACCAGTTTGACGAGAACCTTCGTCCCCTGGAGGCCAACACTGACGTTACCGATATGGGTTATGGCACCGAGGAGAATCCTTTATGGAATGGCAGTCACACTGAGCACATGTATGACATCTCGAATAACAGCAACTCCATCGTATCGGGCTATGTCAGCAACACGGGTAAGGAACTTCTGCGCACTGGCAAAATCACCCGCATCTATAGTGAAGGTACCTCTCTCGAGGATCTGGTGGATGCTCACTGGGGTGTAAAGCAGTTGAACCAAGCCTTTGACCACGACCTTGTGGGTGTGGAATACCGTGACAACGGTAACCAAATGGTGCTGATCTGCCGCAGTGTAGATTATGTGGCCAACCACAATCCCATGAAGGAGGGCCAGAAATCGATCATCGATCCGAACACAGGTAATCCCTATGAGTGGTCCGACCCCAACACCAAGCAGTATGCATGGATTGCTCTTCAACTTCCTGATGGCGTTGACGGCAAGCAATATGAAGGCAAGCAGCTGCGTGGCATCCGCGGAATGTTCTGCAGCGAGACCACCCCTGTATGGCACATTGAATGGTACAACCCCACCATGATTGTTGACGAGATCAAGCCTGAGCAGATTGTTGCCGAGGGCGTTGAGACCCATTTGAACACCTATATTGTGGCTAACTTGACCGACCAGAGCTATGAGCACGTCTATGACGATAGTGAAGCTTGGTCAAATCCCGCCGACCGTCCTAATGAGGAAGGTGTGAAGAGCTTTGATGTGTCTGGTAACTATTACCTGATTAAACCGCGCCGTTGGGAAATCTGTAACCTGGATCACGTGATGCGCACCGACGATGAGGTCATCTATATCCCCGACTCACGTGCCGTGATGCCCAGCGTAACCAATGTTATTGATGGTGAAGAGGTTGAAACCCTGCAAGCCAATGTGTGTGAACAGAACGACATTGAGGGCTATGCCAACATCCAGCGCCCCTACGAGACCGGCGAGAAATCCATTTGGCGTCATTCTGACGAACAGATGGGCTGCGTGGGCCAGGAATGGCGTATGCGTTACAAGATCTATTACATCCCCGATGCTCTAGTATTTGCCAGCGACTTCCACCCCAATGACTATCCCCTGAGTGTGCCTGACCGCACCTATGATATCGAGTTGGCTAAGAAAGGTAACATCGGTATGCACATCATCGGTATCCCCGAACTCAAGAAATATGAGAAGGACATCCTGATCAGCGCCAGCGACTACTGGAGCCGCTACAAGTACAGCGAGGACGTGAACGTTTACCGCAACGACCTGCACATTGCCCCCAACACGCTGAAGGAAACCTTCGGCAACACCGGTAACCTGATTGTTTATCGTGAGGAATACCGCGACAAGGCGTTTGTTCGCGAAGTTCCCATCGCAAGGCTCATCCAGACAACAGCCAGCGGCCTTAGGGCAGGTGGCACTAACCGAGTTGAATACCAGTTGCAGTACCTCAATCTGGAAGCAGACAATGAGGCTCGTCGCGATGACCTCTTGAAGCCGAACGACAATCATTCTGATGGTACTATCTTTAAGCCGATTCCTGTCACCATTGCTGCAGCCGATACCGCTTACTCTGAAGCAAATCCCGGATTGATTAACCGCACATTTGTTATCGGTGAGGGTGCTCCCGACCGCTATGTGAGCATTTATGACATGTTCTACAGCAATAAGATGGAGGACATCGCCACCAACGAGAGCCTAGCTACCGACTACTACTACCGCGTGAAACCCGAGGTAGAGCAGCCCAACCTTGAGGAAGTGTCAGGTTACGCTCCCATCTACAAGACCGACGTGAACATCGTCAACCACGCCACCTATAGCCAGGAGGATGTTGACAATGATTTGACCAATTCGTTGCAGGAGAATAACACTGTGGACATCAACTTCACTCCCAACCAGGGCATTCCCGTGACCGAGTACCGCATTTACAGCGGCAACTGGACTGAATCGGACAAAAACATTGACAAGGATGCCAGCACGCTGGTATTGGACAATGATAACTACTTCCTGGCAGAGCCTATTACCATCGAAGCCACAGTAACTCCTGGCAGGGTACATGTGCCTGAGGCTTACACCGACTATAACAACAACACCTACGGCTGCTATAAGCAGAAGGTGGGTGACGCTATCATTTCGACAGAAGTAGTTCCTCGCTATGATAAGAATGGTAATCAGTTCACGGTTGCAGAATCCCAAGAGAATATCTATTGGGACTATAAGATTGATGAGAATGGCGATAAGGTTCTTGATTCCACCCTCGTGACCAAGATGTACCATGTTGACCTCATGGACGTGACAGCCCTGTTAATGGAACAACTGAGTGGAGATCTGCCAATTCACGAGGAGAGCCGCTACATGCTCCGTATGTGGCGTCAAGTCGAGGGAGATGATGACGCTGTTCTGCTCAATGCTGAAGATGACATAACTTCGATTCCAGTGAATGAAGAAGGCAATCCCATGTTCTTTTTCGAGGATGCTGCGGGTAATCAACATACCGAAGATTTGCTGACCAATTATGGTGACTTGAATAAGTTGTATGGCGATGACGTGGCCAGAGATGAACGACATGAATTCCCCGTCAGTGATACCTTCTTCCATCATGAGTTGCCCGACGGTGCCGAGATTACTTATTATGCCACTCTCTACGTCTATGACGAGGACGCTGATAAATATTACGTCAAGAAGGTCTCTGTAACTGTTAAAGCTGAATATATGGGCGTAATTACTAATGTCGATGAAACTATGGCTGGAGCCAAGACTGTGGCTTCTGTCGAGTATTACAATGCTCTCGGCATGAAGAGCAAGGAGCCCTTCAGCGGTGTCAATGTGATGGTAACCCGTTACACAGACGGTAGCATGAGCGCCAAGAAGATCATGAAATCCAACTAAATAATTTTTCATCATCATTATCCATGTTGCAGGAGAGTGACGTGATGTCACTCTCCTGTGTTTTTTATAGCCCTCTTCAAAGCAAAACAGCGAGCAACGCGAGCATCACGCGGATGCCTCTCTAAACTCTAAACCCTAAACTCTAAACTGCGAGCGTAGCGAGCATACACGTCTTAGCGTGAGGCCAAATAAAGTCAAGCTTGAAAGACCGTCTCGGCAGAGCAAAAACAAAAAACAAGTTTTTCGTTTTGCTCTTCTCTCGACTTTTCGTAACGTTGGCTGTCGCCCAAGTTACTGACACTCGGAAAATCAAAGAAAAATTTTGTTTTTCTTTGCTCTTCGCTCGTTTAATCGTAACGTTGGCTAGTGCCGAAGTTACTCCGTCTCGGCAGAGCAAAAGTAAAAAACAAGTTTTTCGTTTTGCTCTTCTCTCGACTTTTCGTAACTTTGCACGTTTTTAAGCGATTATAATTCTTTTTATAGACCTATGAATATTTCCTATAAATGGCTCAAACGCTATATTGACACAGACATGACGCCTGAGAAGGTGGCCGAGGCACTGACCTCGCTCGGTCTGGAAGTGGGAGCAGTAGAACAAGTCGAAACCATCAAGGGAGGCCTGCGCGGACTCGTTGTGGGACAGGTAATGACCTGCATCGACCACCCCAACAGCGACCACTTGCATATCACTACCGTCAACCTGGGCGACGGCAACGACCCCGTCCAGATTGTGTGCGGCGCGCCCAATGTTGCCGCCGGTCAGAAGGTCATCGTCGCCACCTTGGGCACCAAGCTTTATGACGGCGACAAGGAATTCACCATCAAGCGCAGCAAGATGCGTGGCGAGGAGTCGCTGGGCATGATTTGCGCCGAGGACGAAATCGGCGTCGGCACCAGCCACGACGGTATCATCGTTCTCCCCGAAGACGCTGTGGTGGGCACCCCCGCTGCCGACTATTACGGCATCGAGGACGACTACCTCATCGAGGTGGACCTGACGCCCAACCGCATCGACGGCGCGTCACACTACGGTGTGGCACGCGATCTGGCGGCTTGGATGCATCGTCACGGCATGGACGGCAATCTGCACAAGCCCAGCGTCGAGGAGTTTGCCATCGACCGTCAGGACGGCGGCATCCCCGTCACCGTTGAGAACGCCGAGGCATGCCCCCGCTATGCCGGCTTGACCGTGCGTGGCGTCAAGGTGCAGGAGAGCCCCAAGTGGCTCAAGGACCTGCTCCTTGCCGTGGGACAGCGCCCCATCAACAACATCGTCGATATCACCAACTACATCCTGCTGGGCACAGGACAGCCCATGCACTGCTTTGACCTGAGCAAGGTCAAGGGCGACCGCATTGTGGTTAGAACCGTAGAGCCGGGCACCAAGTTCACCACCCTCGACGGTGTGGAACGCACATTGACCGACCGCGACCTGATGATTTGCAACGGCGAGGAGCCGATGTGCATCGGTGGTGTGTTCGGCGGTCTGGACTCGGGTGTGACCGAGACCACTACCGACGTCTTCCTGGAGTCGGCCTACTTCCATCCCACATGGATTCGCAAGACGGCACGCCGCTTCGGCCTGAACACCGACGCTTCGTTCCGCTTCGAGCGCGGCATCGACCCCAACCAGGTCATCTATAACCTCAAGCTCTGCGCTATGCTCGTCAAGGAGTTGGCAGGCGGCGAAATCTGTGGGGACATCGTTGATGTGAAGGCCCACGACTTCCCCGGCTTCCCCGTCGAGCTGCACTACGACTATGTGAAGCGCCTTATCGGCAAGGACATCCCTCACGATGAGATTCGCGACATCGTCAAGAGCCTGGAAATGGAAATTACTGCCGAGGACGACGAGAAAATCAACCTCGTCGTGCCCACCTACCGCGTTGACGTGCGTCGCCCCTGCGACGTGGTCGAGGACATCCTGCGCGTCTATGGCTACAACAACGTCGAGTTTACCGATGCCGTTCACGGCAGCCTGTCTAACAAGACCGATGTGGACTGGCGCGACGACATGCAGGAGACCGTCAGCAACCAGCTCACCAGCGTCGGCTACCACGAGATGATGAACAACTCGTTGACCGTGGGTGCCTACTACGAGGGCTTGAAGACCTATCCCGCCGACCTGTGCGTCCAGATTATGAATCCCCTCAGCAGCGACCTGAACGTCATGCGTCAGACCCTGCTGTTCGGTGGTTTGGAGAGTATCGCCCGCAACATCAACCACAAGAACGCCAACCTGCGTCTCTACGAGTTCGGCAACGTCTATAGCCACGACGGCAGCATCAGCCAGGAGGAAAAAGCACTCGCCCCCTACAGCGAGAGCACCCAGATGGCGATGTGGCTCAGCGGCAACAACCACGACGAGTCGTGGGCCGACAAAGTGAGGGAACTCACTGTCTATGACCTCAAGGCCGACCTCGAGAACGTGCTGGTCAATATGGGCATCAACCTCCATGACCTGGTCATCGAGCAGTATGAGGACGAAATCCTCAATCCCGCCCTGCGCTACAGCAACCATGGTGGCAAGACCATCGCCGTGATGGGCGTCGTGAACGAGGCGATAGCCAAGAAGTTTGACGTGGACCAGCCTGTCTATTATGCACAGATTAACTGGAACCTCGCCTGCAAGCTGGCGATGAAGAAGGACATCAAGTACACCGACCTGCCCAAGACGCTGCCGCTGCGCCGCGACCTGGCGCTGCTCGTGGACCGTCAGGTAACCTACGACGACATCCGTCGCGTAGTCGAGGCCAGCGAGAAGAAGCTGTTGAAGTCGATGACCTTGTTCGACGTTTATGAGAGCAAAAAGCTCGAGGCTGGCAAGAAGTCCTACGCCATCAGCATGATTCTGCAAGACAACGAGAAGACCCTTAACGACAAGCAGATTGATGCCATCATGAACAAGATTATCAAGAATCTGGAAACCCAACTCGGTGCCAAGCTGAGATAGTTTTAAGATAAGCTATTCGCAATCAACTAGAAACTAGGGACTAGAAACTAGAAACTGAAAACTGACAACTTAATAATATAACAACAATGGGAAGAGCTTTTGAATACCGCAAAGCAAGAAAGATGAAACGCTGGGGCAGCATGTCCCGCACGTTTACCAGAATCGGTAAAGAAATCACCATCGCCGTTAAGGCTGGTGGCCCCGATGCCGAAGGCAACTCGCGTCTGCGTGCGTTGATCGCCAACGCCAAGGCAGCCAACATGCCCAAGGAGAACATTGAGCGCGCCATCAAGCGCGCCAGTGAGAAGGATGCAGGCGACTATAAGGAGGTTATCTATGAGGGATTCGGCCCCCACGGCATTGCCGTACTGGTTGAGACCGCTACCGACAACACCACCCGCACCGTTGCCAACCTGCGCAACTACTTCAACAAGAAGGGCGGCAGCCTGGGCAACTCGGGCAGCGTAGCCTTCATGTTCAGCCACAAGTGCTACTTCCATGTAGCTCCCAAGGCCGATGTGGATCCCGATGAACTTGAGTTGGAACTCATCGACTGTGGTGCCGAGGAATTTGCCATCGACGAGGAGGAAATGCTCGTTTCGGGCGACTTCGCTTCCAATGGCGACATCATGAAGTATCTCGAGGATAACGGCTTCGAAATCAAGAGCAGTGAGTTCGTTTATGAACCCGCCGACTACAAGGATGTGACCGATGCCGAGCGTGCCGACGTCGAGGCCCTCATCGAGGCCCTCGAGGAGGATGACGACGTACAGAACGTCTTCACCACCATGGCCGAGACCGAAGGTGGCGACGAGGAGTAATTCTCGCTGATTCCACTTCATCAACAAGCAATACAGGCAGTCTCAATCGTTGAGGCTGCCTGTGTCTTGTCGGTATGCTGCGAGAGCGAGGCTGTAGCGCTTTATTCCTTCAAGCGGGAGTCGATGATGATGGTCACGGGGCCGTCATTAACGAGCGCAACCTGCATCTCGGCACCAAAGACGCCTTTCTTGGTCGGCTTGCCTAACAACTGGGCCAACTCGTCGCAGTAGGCATCATACAGCGGCACTGCCAGGTCATGGCCTGCAGCGTGGATATAGCTGGGGCGGTTGCCCTTCTTGGTCGAGGCGTTGAGGGTAAATTGGCTCACTGCCAATACTTCGCCACCCACATCGATAATGCTGCGGTTCATTACGCCCTGCTCGTCGTCAAAGATGCGCAGGTTCACAGTCTTCTGCGCCAGCCAGCGCATATCGTCCTCGGTGTCGCCCTCACGGACGCCCACCAGCACCATCATGCCGGGGCCGATGGTACTGTGTACTTTTCCGTCGATGGTGACCGAAGCCTCGGTCACCCGTTGTATCACGATTCTCATTTTGCTTTTAGTTTCTAGTTTTTAGTTTTTAGTTTCTAGTCCCTAGTCCCTAGTTTCTAGTTTTTAACCTTTAACCTCTAACCTCTAAACCCTAACCTCTAAACTTCAGTCCCTAAAATTTTAGGGACTGAATATCTCACTTCATCCACTTGAAGAGGTCGGCGAAGCTGGCTTTCTTGCCATAGTGCAGGATGCCGCGGCGATAGATGCGGGCTGCCAGCCAGGTAATGGCGAGTGCGGTGCCAAAGAGCAATCCAAGGCTCAATGCCAGCTGCCAGAAAGGTACGCCAAAGGGTAGCCTGATCATCATCACCACTGGCGAGGTGAACGGGATGATAGAGCACCACACGGCCGTGGGACCTGAAGGATTATCCATGCAAGCCATGCCGGCATAGAAGGCGATGAGCATGATGAGGATAACGGGAGTGGTGAACTGCGACGAGTCGCTGGGCTGGTCCACTGCCGAGCCCAGACCTGCGAACAGAGAACTGTAAAGCAGGTAACCTCCAATGAAGTAGAGAATGAAGCCTACAATGATGGGGGTATAATTGATAGAGAGCGTATCACGTACAATGGCCTCCATGGCTCCCATATCCTTAGCCGAAGCCAATGCCTCGGGCGACACGGCGTCGGGTGATACATTGCCAATCCCAAATGCGCTGCCAGCTACCATTGCAACTACCACGAGCAACACAATCCAGATGGCCATCTGTGTGAGTCCTACCAGTCCCACACCGATGATTTTACCCAACATGAGCTGGAAGGGACGGCAACTGCTCACGACGACCTCGACAATGCGATTGGTCTTCTCCTCGATGACGCTGTTCATAATCATTGCGCCGTACATGAGCACGAACATGTAGGTAAATATCGAGAGCATCAACCCAAGTCCCATAGCGGCTTCGGTCGAGGATTCCTGCTCATCGCCAGCCTCGCTCCACGTGATGGAGCGCACGTCCACATCGACGTGAGCCTTGTCGACCATCTCCTGGATGTTGGGAATGCCCATGGCGGTGAGATGAGCGGTCTCGATGGTGTCTGAGAGGACATTACGCACGCTGGACACCAGGGCGGGGGTGATAGTTCCCTCGCTGAAGATGTTCACCACGCCGGTGCTATCCACATCGCGCGGGATGATGATGATGGCGTCAAGGCTGCCATTGGCCTTGTCATAGAACTCTCGGGCGTTGGTCACGGTGTCACCCTTGATAGCGACAAAGTTGTACATGTCGTCACTCTTGAGTGCCGCGGCATAGCGGCCCGTCTCGTCGATGACGGCAATCTGCTGGGTGTCACTGCCCTTGTCGTTAAGCCATGCCAAGCCGATGGGAACGGCCATGATGAAGATAAACAGTAGGGGCATACCCAAGGTCAAAAAGATGAATGACTTGCGCCCGACAATCGACATATATTCACGGGCGATGATGAGGCGAAGCTTATTCATTGTTCTCAGTGTTTTTGGATTTGACGGTTTCGATGAAAATCTCATTCATGCTGGGCAACACCTCGGTGAAGCCAGTCAGTCGGTAATGCTCGTTGAGCCAGTTGATGGCGTCGCGCACGTTGACGCCGCTGGCCAGCTTGATGCGGGTGTCTTGCTTCTTCACGGGATCGGGAGGCAGCATTGTGAACAGTTCGGGATTAGGCTCGATGGTGTCGGGCGTCTGCACCGCGATGATGTTCTTCTTGTGCTGCTGCTTCACCTCGTCAACGCTGCCGGTGAGCACCACCTGGGCGTGGTTGAGCAGGGTAATCTGCTGGCACACCTCCTCGACCGACGCCATGTTGTGCGTCGAGAACAGGATGGTGCTGCCCTGGTCACGCAGGGCCAGGATCTCGACCTTCAACTGCTCGGCATTCACGGGGTCGAAGCCCGAGAACGGCTCGTCGAAAATCAACAACGGCGGGCGGTGGATGACGGTGCCGATGAACTGCACCTTCTGCTGCATACCCTTGGACAGGTTCTCCACCTTCTTGTTCTCCCACTCCTTGAGGTCAAAGCGGTCGAGCCACCAGTGCATCGAGGCAACAGCGTCAGCCTTGGTCATGCCCTTGAGGCGTCCCAGGTACACGATGTGGTCACCCACCTTCATTTTCTTGTACAGGCCGCGCTCCTCGGGCAGGTAGCCGATGTGGGTGATGTCGTCATCGGTCATCTGCTTGCCATTGAGGGTAACGGTGCCCTCGTCGGCAGCAAGGATGCGGTTAATGATGCGGATCAGGGTGCTCTTGCCGGCGCCGTTGGGGCCTAACAGGCCATAAATGGTTCCCTGTTCCACCTGCATGGATACGCCATTCAGGGCTGTATGCCCCTCGTAGCGTTTCACCACGTTGTTAATATCCAGATAAGCCATATTCTTTCTGTTTTTGTGTTATGATTGTTGAGTTTTGTACCTTAGACGCAAAAAAGGGTGAAAAAACTACACGAAAACGCAAAAATAATGTCTTTTTCTGAATAATTTGCCGTCAAAAAGCAAAATCGGTGGATTCTTCAATGAATCCGCCGATTTGTTGAAACTGTTGTAGGGTTTGTGTGTTTATATGTTTTCTATTCATTCTTTTTCGTTAAATAATTAGTAATCGCTTAGGTTGGACGAAAGGGGATTACATACACACACATCCTTTCCAGGGTAGCAAGGCAGCTCATCAGCAAGACATGATCAAAGTCGAGATGATGGTGATGATGGCAATTGCAATCATTGTGATTGTTACGATACATACTTGCGTTTCCATAATCGTAAAGTTTTAGTTATTATTGTTGTTGTTAATTCTTAGTCCTCCGGGAAGAGGTTCTTCCCTTTTGCTGATACAAATTTAGTGCCGCATTCATCCACACAACAAGTTTTTTTTCATGAAAAATGACGATTGTCCATTTTTTTGACACAATACTGTCCAAATTTTTGACACTTTCGCTATAGGAACCTATTTTGGGTTGACTTTTTAGGGGTTAAAAAGCAAGGAACCGGAGGATTCATGCGAATCCCTCGGTTCCTGTCGATTTTAGGTTATAAACTGTCTTGTTTACTGTTCGGGTGACATCACGAGCTCAATCTTGTTGCCGGCATTGTAAATCTGGCGGGCAAACTCGGCGATTGACTCGGGAGTCTGAGCCTTCACGATGTCCTCATAGCCGGAGTAGTCATCAATACCCATCAGCAGGTACTGCTGGAGGATGCTGCGCCAGTACCAGTTCTCCTTGACATTGGTGGCAAAGTCCTTGAGCATGTTCTCCTTAGCCTCGGCAAGGGCGGTGGCATCGATGGTAGTGCAGGCGTTCTTCATCTCCTCGTTGAGAATCTTCAGAGCCAGCTCATGATACTCGGGATTGATGGGAGCTACTGCAAGAACCATCGTGCGGGGCTTGCCGCCTGCAATACCGGGACCGGCACTACCGATGGCATCGGTTGAGTAAGCAGCACCGGCGTCCTCGCGGATTTTCTGCAGATAAACGCGGCTCAGCACCTGTCCCAGGATGTTGGCCTTGACAGCGGTCTCGACATTGTAAGGAATGTTGTCAGCGTGCCAGATGAGAATCTGATACTCCTTGGGCTCTTCCATCTTGCGGGAGAAGTGGCACAGCACTTCGCCACTGGGCATATCGGTGGTGTTCACCCAGTCGCTCTTCTTGCCCTTCTTGGCGGGCAGGCTGGCGATGTACTGCTCGATGAGCGGACGCATGGTAGCCTCGTCAATATTGCCCACAAACAGGAAGGTGTAGTTGGCAGCGTTAGCGGTGCGCTCCTTGGCAATCTCCATGATGCGGGGCAGACTCACCTGCTTCAGGTCTTCGACACGGAAGGGCTTGTTGCGCCAGCTGCGGTTGCTCATGATGTACTGCAGCGAGTCGCTCATAGCACTCTCGGGCATGAGGTCCTTGTTCTTGAGCTGCGTTTCCATCAGGTTCATGGTCTGGTTGAACTTCTTCTCGTCAGGAGTCAGAGCCGTGAAAGTGAGGTAAACGAGCTGCATCATAGTCTCCAGGTCCTTGACGGTACTGCTGCCGCCCACGCCATCGGTGTGGTTACCGATGGTCAGATAAGCGCTGGCCTGCTTGCCGGCAAGTGCCTTCTTCAGTTCAGAGTTGGAGAAGTTGCCCAGACCGGTGTAGGAATCCAGGCTGGAGATGAGTTTCAGGTTGGCTCGGTCATTCTCGCCGTACAGCGACTGGCCACCGCGCTGGAAAGAGGTCATCGTGATTTCGTCCTGCTTGAAGTCGGTTTTCTTGAGCACGACACGTGCACCGTTGCTCAGTTCAAGCACCTTGTAGCCGAAATAGTCGTTCACGCTCTCCTTGACGATTTTGCCCTTCTTGGGCATCTTGGTCATCAGGGGCTCGTCCTTCACGTTGTCCACATAGGGGGTGATTTCGGTGTTGTTGGCGGCGTCAAGAGCGGCTTGGAAGCCCTCAATGGTGGGATATACGGCACCTTCCTTCTCCTGGTTGAAGTCGGTGATAACCATATTCTTGCCTTCGGTGTTGATGTACTCGGGAATCAATTCGTTGATGGCCTCAACGGGGATATTGGGAGCAATCATGCCCATATACTGGAAATCTTGCTCAACCGAGGTGATGGGCTCGCCATCCAGGAAGTGGCTGCAATAGTTGCGGCCGTAGGTGTCGTTATACACCTTGTCGCGCTCGTTATACCACTTCTCCAACTGGCTCATGTACTCGTCGCGGGCGCGGTCATACTCGCTAGCGGTGAAACCGTGCTGGGCAGCACGCAGAGCTTCAACAATCAGAGCCTGGGCGGCAGCCTCCGACTTGCCCTCCTTGGGCATGGCTTCCATTGTGAAGGCATCCATCGTCTTGGCGATGCCCAGATAGCTCATGTCATAGCAGTAAGCCCTGTCAAAGGGGCATTCGGGCTCCTGTGCCAGGTCGCTCAAGCGGGTGTTGAGCATGCGGCTGATCATGCCCTTAGCGTATGAGAGGACAAGGTAGTCAAGATTGACCTTTTCCTCGCGGGGGATAGCATCATGCTTGAACATGACGGTCACCTCGCTGTACTGCTGTTCCTTGTCCTTGTCGATGACGATGATGGGGGTCTCGTTGTCAGGAACGGCCTCGTCAACCACCTGTGCAGCGTTGGGGTCAGGAGCGGGAAGACCCTTGAAGAGCTCCTTGATTTGGGCCTCGATGTGGTCAACATCCACATCACCGACGATAACCAGAGCCTGATTGTCAGGACGGTACCACTTGTGGTAGTAGTCGCGCAACTCGTTGTACTTGAAGTTGTCAACAACGTCCATCAGACCGATGGGCAGGCGCTTGCCATACTTCGAGCCGGGGAACAGCGTTTCGAGCTGACGCTCGAGCATACGCATTTCGGGACCTTGGCCCAGACGCCACTCCTCATGGATAACGCCGCGCTCCTTGTCAATCTCCTCGTCGGTGAGCAGCAGACCGCCGCTCCAGTCCTTGAGAATCAACAGACACGAGTCGATGGCGCTCTGGCGAGTGCTGGGCACGTCGTTGATGTTATACACGGTCTCGGCAATGCTCGTGTAGGCGTTCAGGTCGCCACCGAAGTTCACACCCAGTGAGCGGGTGTAGTCGATGATACCCTTGCCCTCACCGTTGAAGTGCTCACTGCCGTTGAAGGCCATGTGCTCCAGGAAGTGGGCCAAACCACGCTGGCTCTCCTCCTCCTGGATGGAGCCCACGCGCTGGGCAATGTAGAAGTTCACACGGTTCTCGGGATAGTTGTTGTGGCGGATGTAGTAGGTCAATCCGCAGTCCAGGTGACCGATGCGCACCTCAGGATCCACTGGGATGGCAGGCATCTCCTGAGCCGACATCACATTGGCGCTGAATGCCACTAGCATGAGCAGCATGACAGCAAATAATTTCCTTACGTTCATAATCATTTGGTTGTAGATAAATACATTTATTTGTTTATGTTGGTTATCGTCTCGATTTTCTTTTGTTTAGACGCAGAAATTACTTCAGAAACTACAAAGTTAACGCTTTTTTTGAATAAAAAAGAAATAATCCTTATATTATTTTATAAAATGATGATTTTCAGCAAATTACGTCTAGTGAAAAATCATCATCAGCAACACCACCCATGGCGGGCTGTGCTTGATGTAAAAATGCCGGTAAAATATGAGCCAAGGGATACTTGGGCATCCCTTGGCTCGATAGATAGATGTGAGAGTTTATTTTGCTGCCGTTACTTGGCGGGGGTCATGATGACCTCGACCTTGTTGCTGGCTTTCAGCTGGCGGGCAAAAGCGGCAACCGTCTCGGATGTCTGGGCCTTTACAACCTGCTCATAACTGGTGACGTTGTCAATGCCGCGCTCCACGTAGTTGATCAGTTGTCTCATCCAGTAGCCG
>JAEEGF012292627.1_pt1 | contig 15391 bp, 14 predicted proteins | sample 9134171 | NCBI WGS metagenome assembly JAEEGF01 (sample SAMN16246542, study PRJNA631951) | gut metagenome | biome: gut microbiome; feature: rumen; material: AP-attached | host: Bos | place: Iran: Karaj | collected 2018-10 | reverse complement strand
TCCAAGGATATTGGGGTGCCTCGCTTGAGGTGCTCAAGAAATACAACTGCCGCGTGTGGAGTCAGGCCGAGTGCCAGACCACGGGTGGCCTCTTCAAAGGCACAATCCTGCCTCGCGCCGCCTTCCAGGACGACCAACACATCGTCATGAAGGTCAACACGGGCTATAACATCGGCGTCGACATCAGCACCATCACGGGCATGGTCGAGACCGACTACAAGAAAGCCAACTACCACATCCCGGAAAAGGAATTTCCTTATACCGAGGGACTTCCACATGTGAAGCTGCTCGGCACGGGTGGCACCATCGCCTCGCGCTTGGACTACCGCACTGGTGCTGTGATTCCTGCTTTCTCGCCTGGTGAGTTGTATGGCGCCGTGCCGGAGCTGGCTGACATCTGCAACCTTGACACCGAGAAGGTGTTCGCCGTGTTCTCCGAGAACATGTCGCCCAAGGAATACATCGCCTTGGCCAAGAAGATTGGCGAAGAGATCCAAAACGGCATCGACGGCATCGTCATCGGCCACGGCACTGACACCTTAGCCCACACTGCCGCCGCCCTGACCTTCATGTGCCAGAACCTGCCTGTGCCGATCGTGTTGGTCGGCTCGCAGCGTTCTTCCGACCGTCCGTCATCGGATGCCGCCTTGAACCTGATGCATGCCATGACCGCTGCCGGTCACGGCGACGTGGCCGAGGTGATGGTCTGCATGTTTGGCCCCACCTCCGATGAGTACGGTTTCCTGCACCGTGGCACACGTGTGCGTAAGATGCACTCCTCTTACCGCAGTACCTTCCGCACCATCGGCGACACACCCGTGGCCACCGTCGACCGCAAGCGTGGCGTGGTGCCGATCAAGGAAGTCTACAACCACCGCCGCAACGACCGCGACGTGAAGATCATCCCGACCTTTGACGACCGCGTGGCCATCCTCTACTACTATCCCGGCATGAAGCCCGATGTGCTTGACGCTTTGGTCGACAACGGCTATCAGGGCATCGTTTGGGACGGCACGGGCTTGGGTCACGTCAACCGTGGCATGTTCGACGCCATCCAACGTGCCACCGATAAGGGCGTGCACCAATACATGACCGTGCAGACCATCTGGGGCTATGCCCACATGTTCGTTTACGACACTGGCCGCGACCTCATGGACCGTGGCATCATCCCCGCACAGAACATGCTCGCCGAGACCGCCTACATCAAGTTGGGCTGGGCCTTGGGCCAAACCCATGACCGCGAGGAGGTGAAGAACATTATGCTCACTCCCGTGAACAGCGAAATCACCCCGAGAGAGCCTTACAACGGCTATCTCGTCTACCAAGGCGGCGTGCCCGAGGTGGAGGAGTTCATCCGCAAGGTGCATAAATAATATAAGGTGTCGACATGACCGACATTTGCTACTCATATAAAATGTAATTAGACCATGCCATTTTCTGACTTTAAAACCCTGAAGCGTCTGTTGAAATCAGACTTGAGTGCTATGCCAGTGGTAAAAGTGTCTCTGCTGGGTGATACAGCAACGCAGTTTCTCGCTACAGCCATTCGAGGAACTGGCGTGGAGCGAGGTTATAATATTGACCTTTACGAAGCAGAATACGACCAAGTGGAAAGACAACTGCTTGACCCGACGAGTGAATTCTACGAGTTCAATGCAGACTTCATCATATTGTTCCAAAGCACGCACAAACTTGGCGAAAACCACGCGATGCTCAGCTCGGAACAACAGACCACCTTGGCTGAGTACAGACTCAACTTCGTGGCCTCAGTATGTTCCAATCCTGCCCTTGAAGGCAAAAAAATCATCTATTTCAACTATCCTGAGATAGACGATGCCGTATTTGGCAGTTATGCCAACCATGTGCCACAATCGCTGACATGGCAAGTGAGGCGACTGAATTGTGGACTGATGGATTTGACGCAACAGAACCCCAACCTCTTTATTTGCGATATTGCAGCGCTGCAAAACAAGTTGGGACGCGATGCCATGTTTGCCGCCAATGTATATACCAGCACAGAGATGGTGTTGAGCATGGATGTATTGCCCTATGTTGCGAGCCGAGTGATGGACATCATTTGTGCCGTAAAGGGACAATTCAAGAAATGCCTCATTTTGGACCTTGACAACACAGTATGGGGCGGCGTGATTGGTGATGACGGACTTGAAGGCATCCAGTTAGGTCACGGATTAGGTATTGGAAAGGCTTTCACCGAGTTCCAGATGTGGGTCAAGAAGCTGAAGCAACGTGGCATTATCATTTGCGTAGCCTCGAAGAACAATGAAGAGACTGCAAAGGAGCCTTTCGAAAAACACCCTGATATGGTGCTCAAACTGGACGACATTGCTGTATTCCAAGCCAATTGGGAGACCAAAGTCGACAATATACGTACCATTCAAAGCATTTTGAACATCAGCTTTGATAGCATGGTGTTCTTGGATGACAACCCATTCGAACGGAATATTGTACGCGAGAACATCAAAGGCATCACCGTACCCGAGTTGCCCGAAGACCCTGCTGATTACTTGGAATACCTTTATGGGCTGAATCTTTTCGAGACAGCCAGCTACAGTTCTGCCGACAAAGACCGCACGAAGCAATATCAGGTAGAGGCTCAACGCGTGTCGCTGAGCAAGACTTTCACCAATGAGGCAGACTTCCTCAAATCATTGGATATGGTTTCTGTCGTAAGCGGTTTCACCAAATTCAATACGCCCCGTGTCGCACAACTTACCCAAAGGAGCAATCAGTTCAATTTGCGTACTGTCCGTTACACCGATGCCGACATCGAATCATTCGCATCGGATGCAGAAGTGATAGACTTGAGCTTCACCTTACAGGACAAGTTTGGCGACAATGGCTTGATCGCTGTCATCATCATGAAGCCGCAGGACAAAGAGACACTCTTTGTGGATACTTGGTTGATGAGCTGTAGGGTATTGAAACGTGGCGTTGAGAATTTCACTTTGAACACCATGGTGGAGATTGCCAAGTCAAAGGGATACAAGCGAATCATAGGAGAATACCTGCCAACGCCTAAGAATGGCATGGTGGCGTTGCATTATCCAGAACTTGGTTTCACGCCGATAGAGGGTAGCCCAACTGCCCAATGGGTACTCGATTTGGAGAACTATCAGCCCCGCGAGTGTTTTATTGTTGCCAATGAATAAGTTATGACAATTGCCGAATTAGCAGAACAGACTGGAAAAATAGAGCACACTTATCAGGTGAGTCCTGAAGTCTACCACGCATTCCAATCATGCAGTGGCGACTTCAACCCGTTACACACCGATGTGGCTTTTGCCCAAAGCAAAGGCTTTAACGATTGTGTGATGTACGGCAACATCTTGAATGCCTTTATCAGCCACTTTGTAGGGATGCTGCTTCCGACAAAGGAAGTGATGATTCAGAGCCAAGACATCAGTTTCCACAAGCCTGTGTTCATGAACGACAAAATCGCCTTAGAGGCCACAGCGGATACAGTCTCTGAGGCTGTTGGTATTATAGAGTATAAACTGAAATTCAGGCGCATAAGTGATGGCGTCAAGCCAGAACTTGTCGCCAAAGGCCATGTGCAGATAGGATTATTAAAATGATTGACAAAGAGTTAATAAATCAATTGGAGCAGCTTGCCAAAAAGATCCGGGTGGATATCATACGCACTGGATATTTGGCAGGCAAGAATGGTGCCCACTTTGGAGGTAGCCTCTCCCCTGTTGAGATATTGGCAGTGCTGTATTCCTGCTTTGTCTCTTTCGACAAAAACGATATGGAGCATCGTGACAGGGTTATCCTGAGCAAGGGTCACGCCGCTTTAGCACACTACTGCACATTGTATGAATGTGGAATCATGACCAAAGCAGACCTCGACTCTTTTGAACAGAACGGTAGTGACATAGTAGCCCATGCCAAACGGAACTTATCGAGAGGGTTGGATTTCTCGGGGGGCAGTCTAAGCCTTGGCACGTCATATTCCGTTGGCGTTGCCCATGCCTGCAAGCGCAAAGATATTGACAGCCACATATTTACCCTCATCGGAGACGGTGAAATGAATGAAGGTCTGATTTGGGAAGCACTGATGTTTGCTGGACACAACCATCTTGACAATCTCACCGTCATTATAGACCATAACCACCTTCAGGCCGATGGTACTATCGAGGAAGTAATGAACACCGCCCCGCTTGAAGACAAACTGAAAGCCTTTGGATTTGATGTGATTCAAGTGGATGGGCACTCCGTAAGCGAATTACACGAAGCCTTTAGTCAACGACCTAATGGCCGTCCAATGGCCATCATTGCAGAAACAGTGAAGGGCAAAGGCGTTTCATTTATCGAAAACAAAGCCAAATGGCATCACAGCAGCCTAAACGAGGCCCGTTACCAAAAGGCGCTAAAAGATTTAGGAGAGGAGGTAGAGAATGGCTAATATGAATGTTCAACAATATGCTGGCTCAGGACAGGCTGCGGCCATATTTGGGATGTACTTGCCTGACCATATCGAGGAGTATCCCAATGTACAAGTGCTCTCTGCCGACATGTCGGTAGCAGCCAGCCTTGACCGTTTTATTTATCAAAGCCCCGAAAAATACACCGAATTAGGCATAGCTGAGCAAAATCTGGTAGGAATATCTGCTGGCATGGCCTCAGAAGGCTATACATGTGTGGCCGTTGCCCAAGCCGCCTTCATTACTATGCGTGCCTACGAAATGGATCGCCAGTATTTAGGCTATATGCAAAACAAGGTTATCCTTGTCGGTTTGAATTCAGGCTTCTATCTCCAATACTTTGGCAACACACACTACTGCATAGAAGACCTTGCCATCATGCGCCAGATTCCTGGAATGACGGTTTTGTCTCCAGCAGATGCTGGTGAAGCCGTCATGGCCTTTGAGGCTGCATTAAATTGCCCAGGTCCGGTTTACATCCGACTCACAGGGGGCTCGCAGGCTCCTACGGTTTATCATGAGACTTGCCCGTTTACCATTGGCAAAAACAATATACTCCGTGAAGGTCGGGATGTCTGTCTCTTTACCACTGGTGCTTGTACGGGCTACTCCGTCCAAGCCGCCGAAATCTTATCCCAACAAGGTATAGAAGTACGGCTTGTTGATGTACATTCGTTGAAACCATTTGACACCGAGTCTGTTAGAGAAGCCAAGAACTGCAAGTTGATCGTATCAGCTGAGGAGCACAATACAGTTGGCGGTCTTGGCACTGCCATTGCAGACGTTTTGGCTGAGGAGGGTGGCTATCCCCCACTCTTGAAATTGGGTGTCAAAGATCGTTTCTCCAAGCCCGGTGATTATGATTATGTGATGCATCAGCACAGGCTCTCGCCCGAATTGATTGCTGAAGATATCAAAAACAAATTACAATCATTATAATTGAATAAGAATCAAAATATTAAATAGTTATGGAAAGATCTGAAATTTACGAAAAACTCAACGAAATCTTTTGTGATGTTCTGGACTTAGACGAAGTGCATCTCACTGATGCATCCGTTGCCGATGACATCGAGGAATGGGACTCACTGAGTCATATCCAGTTGATTGTGGCTATTGAAAAAGCCTTTGGAATTAAGTTCACCTCTCTTGAGATTATGAAATGGAACAATGTAGGCGAGATGGTGAATTCAATCATTGCCAAAAAGCAATAACAGATGGTTATCAACTCTTTTAGGTTCTTAGCCTTTTTTGCAGCAGTCTTCTTGGTTTATTTCCTGCCGTGGATGCGACAGCGTCACACAAGGCAGAACCTATGGTTATTGCTTGCCAGTTATTTTTTCTATGGCTTCGTGGATTGGAAGATGCTTCCTGTCCTGTTGGCTATAACGGTGGTGTTTTGGTTTCTGGGCGGATTCATCCGCAAGTCTATTGATCGTGGCAACGCGAAAGCAGCATCTCGTTTTACCACGCTAGGTGTCTTATTAGGCATAGGGCTCTTGTTCTATTTCAAGTACTTAAACTTTTTTGCCGGTTCTTTCGCTAAACTACTCAATGCCGTTGGGTTGCATGTCAGTTGGTCCACGCTGAACATTGTCCTTCCCGTTGGCGTGAGCTTTTTCACTTTCAAGCTCATCAGCTATGTGATAGAAATACACCGCGAGAAAATCCAGCCCAGCGAAAGCTTCCTGGAGTTTGCCACTTATATTGCCTTCTTCCCCACCATCATGTCAGGTCCTATCGACCGCCCAGGCAAGTTCCTTCCTCAATTGCGTCAAGCACATCAGTTCAACTTCAACTTAGCCATGGACGGCTGCCAACAGATTCTTTGGGGTATCTTCACCAAGATGGTCATAGCCGACAGTATAGCAGTAATTACGCATGATGCTTGGTCTCTTTATCCTGAAAAAACCTCTTGGTACCTGATTTACGCTGCATTATTGTCTCCGATACAGGTCTATGCCGATTTTGACGGATACTCCAACATGGCCATTGGCGTGGGTAAGATTTTGGGCTTCAACATCACCAAGAACTTTGACCATCCTTTGTTGGCACGCAATGTGTCGGAATACTGGCGCCGTTGGCATCTCTCTTTAACAGGTTGGATTACGGACTATGTGTTCATGCCGCTCAATGTCAGGTTCCGTAATTGGGGTAATTTGGGCATCATCTTGGCCATCAGCATCAACCTTGTTGTGATTGGCATGTGGCACGGGGCCAATTGGACCTATGTCTTGTTCGGAGTGTACCACAGTTTGCTTTTCTTGCCGCTCATACTAACTGGAAAGTTTGGAAAGAACAAAAAACTCAAACCAGGCCGATGGGGTTGCGTACAGTTTAAGGACTTATTGGGGATGATTGGAACCCATATCCTGATGGCTTTGGGTCATATTATCATCTTCTCCGCAGGAGTACCGTCAATTATCCGGTTTTTCAAATGTATGGTAAATGGAGATTGGTCTTTTGTCAATCCTTTTTCAACGCTTTCCTGGTATGCTATCTTGTCTATTGTGGTACTGCTGGTCTTGGAATGGTTTACCAGAAACAAAGAATTTGCCATTCAACGTGTGTCTAAAGATTACACCAATAAAACGTTTAGGCTCGTTTTCCTCGATTTGTTGTTGGCTTTGACCATTGTAATATTTGGTGCGGAAGCCAACGCAGAATTCGTTTATTTCCAATTCTAATCCAATGTCTATGAGAAGGTTTCTAAAGCTCGCTTGTTTTTTCTGGCTGTTTCTTATCTTGGCTATTGCTTGCATTCGGATAGCATGGATTCTAGTGACACCGCGAATCATGGAAAGGAATGTACTTGATAAGAATATCCACACAATCGTCCTTGGTGGTTCGGTTGGAATGGCTGATTGGAATGACAGCATCATCCCTGGTTCGAAGAATCTCTGTGCATCGGCAATGACATTTGGTGGAGCATTGAATAATCTGAAGTGGGCAACCGAATTCAATGAAAACAAACCTGATACGGTTATTCTCTCAGCAGGTCTTCTATCATTGGTCTATTTCTATGACGAAGTAGATCTGCCCTTTGTGTTATTGAACACGGAAGAAGAAAAAAGGAATGTGCTGACCTATCCTGTATTTTTTGATAACATTAAACACCTTAGGGATTATTGGGAATACATTCTAGTTTCTTTTCCGTATAATAACTTTGAAGCATATAAAGGTGTTGACGGTGGTTTTTCTATAGGCGACAATAATGAAGTCAATAATCCCATTGCATACGACCATATCAATTTAGTAATTGAGCGTTCAAAGGAATATGGCGACCAAGGTTTGCTATCCGAAGCATATCTCAAGACTCATTTCACCTACCAACTCAATAACCTTCGTAAGATAAAGGAATATTGTGACACCCATCAACAAACACTGATTATTTTCAACACTCCAACCTACAAAATCTCAGACATGGTAAGTGATAAAGGATATCGACAGTTGATCTGTTCAGAGTTAGGGGATAGTACATTAGTAGCTGAATACACTCGTTTTGAAGTTCCTGATTCAACATATTATAGGGATTTGGAGCACCTAAATGCCAAAGGTGCTCTGTATTTCGGCGAGCATATTGTCAAAGAAGGTTTACATTTACAGTATGCTATTGATTATTGTATGAATTAGCATTGAAGATAATGGATTTTTGCCTATTTTTGCAGCCGAATTTACTCAAACTTATACTAATAAAATGGATATCAATCAATTTGTCATGGATTTTGCAGAATGTTTCGATGAAACAGATGCAAACGAGTTCACTTCAAATTTGTCTTTTAAACAGTTAGAGGAGTGGAGTTCTCTTTCGGGTTTAGGCATCATCGCAATGTGTAAGAAAAAGTATGGTGTCAAGATAACGGGGGCTGAGATTATGGAAAGAGAAACCGTAGCAGACCTATATAACCTTGTATTGGAAAAAAGAGGATAATGTCAGCTTTTATCAGTGCTATCTCTTATTACCTTCCCGAAACCAAAGTTTCCAATCAAGACTTGGTTGAGCAATTTCCCGAATGGTCGGTAGACAAGATTGCCAAGAAAATCGGTGTGATGAACCGTCATACGGTGAAAGAAGGTCAATGTGCTTCGGACTTGGCAGAGCAAGCAGCAAAGCAATTGTTTTTGGAACATGACATCGACAAAGACAAGGTGGACTTTTTGCTGTTATGCACACAAAGCTCCGATTATTTCCTACCTACCACAGCCTGCCTTCTCCAGAGCAGACTAAAACTGAATACTAAATGTGGAGCTTTGGATTTCAATTTGGGTTGTTCGGGATATGTGTATGGATTGGCTTTGGCTAAGGGGTTGATAGAGAGCCATGTTGCAAACAATGTCTTATTACTGACCGCTGAGACATATACCAAATACATCCACAAGCAAGACAAGGGGAATAGAACTATTTTTGGCGATGCTGCATCTGCAACACTTGTTTCGACAAACGGCTTTGCGGAAATAGGGTGTTTTGATTTAGGAACTGATGGCGATGGTGGCAAAAACCTGATTGTAAAGACAGGAGCCAGTCGCAACCCAAATCCATTGGAAGATGTTGTATTTGACAAGTCTGGTAATCCGATTTCGTCCGACCATTTGTACATGAATGGATCTGAAATATTCAATTTCACTTTGGAAACCGTACCTGATCTAGTAGAGACGGTCTTGGAAAAAAACGCTTTGCAAAAAGAAGACATCAATTTGTATGTTTTCCACCAAGCTAACAAATACATGTTAGATTGCCTGTATGACTTGATGGAGATTGATGAAACAAAGACATTTGAATACATGGCTGAAGTTGGTAACACTGTGTCGTCCACGATACCAATAGCATTATGCGAAGCTCGTAAACAGGATAAGCTCAAAGGCAAAGTTCTCATTGCCGGATTCGGGGTTGGTTATTCATGGGGAGGTTGCATCTTAAATTGTGAATAAATGCTGTTCAATTCCATCCAATTCGCGATATTCCTTCCGATAGTCTTTCTACTCTATTGGTTTGTCTTCGACCGTTTCATCAGCAAGTCGAAATGGCAGTTGCGCTTGCAGAACGCTTTCATAGTGGTTGCAAGCTATGTGTTTTATGGCTGGTGGGATTGGCGTTTCCTGTTGCTGATAGCTTTTACCTCTTTTTGCTCATGGGGCAGCGGATTATTAATAGGCAAGGCGGAGACCAAGAAAAAAGCCAAGACGTGGATGTGGTTGAACATCATCCTTAATCTTGGCATTCTAGCTCTCTTCAAGTACTATGATTTCTTCATCTCAGAATTTGCAGAACTTTTCCACATATCCACGAATGGACTATTGCTTAAGGTAATCCTTCCCGTAGGCATCTCTTTCTATACCTTCCAAGCCTTGTCCTATTCTATCGATGTTTGTCGAGGCAAGATTGAACCCACAAGAGACATCGTAGCCTTTTTCGCCTTCATCTCATTCTTTCCCCAGTTAGTGGCAGGGCCTATTGAGCGCGCTACAAACTTACTGCCTCAGTTCCTGAAAAAGCGAAAATTCGATTACGATACAGCCGTCGATGGATTATGGCAAATACTTTGGGGCCTGTTCAAGAAGATTGTAGTGGCAGACAACTGCTCAATTTATGTCGATCGAGTATTCTCGACTTATACCGAACAAAGCGGCAGCACATTACTATTAGGTATAGTGCTGTTTGCTTTCCAACTGTATTGTGACTTTTCTGGTTATTCTGAGATTGCAATAGGAACAGCTAAATTGTTTGGCATCCGATTGATGCGCAACTTCAACAATCCTTATTTCGCTACCTCTTTTGCGGATTATTGGAAACGCAATCACATTTCGTTGACCACTTGGTTTATGGATTATGTTTACTATCCAATGGTTGGAAGTAGCGACAAGTTAGTTTATTGGAATTTCTGTATGATAGTTACATTCCTATTGAGTGGAATGTGGCATGGTGCAGGATGGACATTCCTGTTGTGGGGATTGTATCAGGGCGTGTTCATAGTGATTTCTATGAACATCTCTAAATCTCGAAGGAGATTCGAAAAGAAGCACAAGTTGAAGGGAAACAAATTGTATGAGGTTCTTACAATGGTAGTGACGTTTTTCATCGTTACCATTGGATTGATATTATTCAGGGCAGAGAGCATTGCTCAAGCTTGGGAATACGTCTGTGGAATGTTGCAATTCGGTACGTTGCGAGCGAGTTACCGGTTCTTTACCTTGCCAGAAATACGGCTGACGACTTTGTTCGTTGTAATTATGTTGGTTGTTGAGTGGCTACAACGAGACAAACAACATGGATTTGAAGGAATGGACAAGTTGTATCTACTTCGCAACAAATATCTTAGACCCATATTCTATGCTTTATTGTTGCTCTTAGTGTTGGTTTATGGAGGAAAGCATGCGTCCTTTATTTATTTTCAATTCTAAAATGGAAATATTATGAAACGGTTTCTTTGGGCTATAATAATAGGAGGTATTGCTTTCTTCGTGTTTTGTGGCATTGTGGAGTTTTATCAGACACGAGTTGACAACAACTATTCTTACAAATATTGGTATATGGAAAACCATCGTGATAAAGTGGTGACTTTGCTGATGGGAGATTCGTATATGGAGAACTCTATCAATCCAAATTTAATAGGAAAAGGAACCTTTACTTTGGCGCAGTCTTCCCGATGGATTTATTATGACAGCAAATTGCTGGAAAAATATATTGTCGACATGCCAAATTTAAGACAGGTAGTATTGGGGATGGGCTATAAGCCTCCGTATTGTCAATCGTATCATTTTTCCGAATCAGACAGTAATGAACACGAGAAGTATATGTATGAAAAATTCATGCATATTCAATATGATGACCATTCAAATCACTGGCTCGGCCTATATAGAGGTTATATCGACCATAGCACTTTGGTTGACAATCTTTTATGTGATTCATTAGGCTATGAACGTGTTGAAGGTCAATCTGCCATCTGGCAATTAGAACACAATGTAGATTCAAATGTGTTTAACCAAGAACATGCCAAAGAACAAATAGCTGAATACACTGGATATTTAAAAGATATAGCAAGATTGTGTCATCTTCATAAGGTACGTCTTATAGTCGTCACCCCTCCATGCCATGATTCATACAATGTCAATGTCAGGCAGGAAGGTCTTACATTATTGCATGGAGTAATAGATAATGTACGTTCAGAGTATCCTATAGAATATATTGATTATCTACAAGATGAAGATTATCGGGCAGATTCTCTATATTTCAATTGTTCCCACCTGAATTCTGTAGGTGCCGATATATTTGCTTTGCGTGTGAAAAAAGATTTCGGATTATAAATGCTTTTCAACTCCATCCAATTCGCAATATTTCTACCGATAGTTTTCCTACTCTATTGGTTCGTGTTCGACCGCTTCATCAGCAAGTCGAAGTGGCAGTTGCGTTTGCAGAACGCCTTCGTCGTGGTGGCAAGCTATGTGTTCTACGGCTGGTGGGATTGGCGTTTCCTGTTGCTCATCGCCTTCACCTCGTTTTGCTCGTGGGGTAGTGGATTGCTTATCGGAAAGGCTGAATCGAAGAAAAAAGCCAAAACATGGATGTGGCTGAACATCGTCCTCAATCTGGGTATCTTGGCTACATTCAAATATTACGACTTTTTCGTCACCGAGTTTGCGCAACTGTTCCATATTTCTACGAACGGCTTGTTGTTGAAAGTGATACTTCCCGTAGGTATCTCGTTCTACACGTTTCAAGCCCTTAGTTATTCCATTGATGTTTATCGCGACAAGATAGAGCCGACTAATGACATAGTTGCTTTCTTCGCTTTCATCTCGTTCTTCCCGCAGTTGGTGGCCGGTCCCATCGAGCGGGCTACGAACCTTCTACCTCAGTTCCTGAAAAAAAGGGAATTCAATTACGATACTGCCGTTGATGGAATGCGGCAAATCTTGTGGGGTTTGTTCAAGAAGATTGTGGTCGCGGACAACTGCGCAGTGTATGTGGATCAGGTGTTTTCGACTTATACGGAGCAAACAGGAAGTACTTTGCTTCTTGCTGCCATTTTCTTCACTTTCCAGATTTACGGCGACTTCTCGGGCTATAGTGACATCGCAATAGGAACAGCAAAACTATTCGGTGTCAAGCTGATGCGCAACTTTAATGTACCATATTTCAGCCGTGACATCGCCGAGTTTTGGCGTAGGTGGCATATCTCGCTGACGACATGGTTCCGCGATTATGTCTACATCCCATTGGGCGGAAGCCGCGTATCAAAAGCGAAGGTCATCAGAAATACGTTCATCATCTTCCTAGTAAGTGGCTTCTGGCATGGCGCAAATTGGACTTTCATTGCTTGGGGAGCATACCATGCTATCTTGTTCCTTCCGTTGATATTGACAGGTAAGAACCGCAAATACACTAATCAAGTGGCTGAAGGAAGATGGTTACCTTCGGTTAAAGAGGTTGGGCAGATGCTTCTGACTTTTTTCTTTGCGGTAATGGGATGGATCATCTTCAGGGCGGAAAGCATTGGGCAGGCCTGGAAATATGTTTGCGGAATGTGCAATAAAAGTTTGTTCACAATGCCTGAAGCAAAAGGAAATTCAGCGTTAATAATGAGTATTATGATTTTGTTGGTGGTGGAATGGATACAACGAGGGAAATCTCACACACTGGAATTGTCTGCAATTCATAAAGGTTTTATCAGATGGGCAATCTATTTTGCTGTATTGTTCATCCTTTTCGCTTTTGGTGGAAATGCAACGAATTTCATCTATTTTCAATTCTGAAGTATGCGTAAGTTTCTAATAAAAATCTTGGGATTTGGTTCGGTGACATTACTGCTTGCAATAATGCTAGATATGATGATTAGTTCTGGCTTGAATAATACAGATTGCTATAGATATCAAACCTACAGCGAAATCTCTAAAGGGAACTTGAAATATGATGTTTTATTCATGGGCAATTCCAAAGCCTTTTCGCATTATAATCCAAGGATTATCGATTCCATTTGCGGTGTAAATTCATATAACTTAGGAATGGCAGGGTATCCCATCAATGTTCAAATTGCTGCATATCATTGTTACAAATCTCATAATGACCCTCCAAAGTTGATCGTACAAGAAGCAGATCATATGTTGACATTGTCTACTATAAATATCCGACATCAATTTGATTCAGAACGGTTTTTTCCAATGGTTTATGACAAGTGCATGAGAAAAGAGCTTAAAGCCTTGGGATATGAGTTTTTGGAATTGTATTGTCCTCTATATCGATATTTTGGTTATCAGCAAGTAATCAAAAACGGATTACTGGAATTCTTGAGAATTAAGCATTTCATTGACAGACCAACTTATAAAGGTTTTAGTCCCTTCAAAGACAAATGGGATGGAACAAATGCTTCTGCAATAAGCTCCATAACGGGTCCTTTGGACGAGGAAGCATTAATGTTGTTTGAAGACTTTCTTGATGAATGTAAAAAGGATGGGGTAACCGTTTTGCTAGTCAATTCACCTGTTTATGCACCAACTACCAGAAAGGTGAAGAATATAGACGACATAAACGATTATTATGAAAGCGTAGCGCAGAAATTCGGTTGCAAATATTTAAATTACACCGAGAATTATGAATTGTGTAATGACACGTTAAATTTTAGCCATTCCATTCATCTCAATTCCGTAGCCGCGGATAGGTTTTCCACTGATTTTGCGAACGATCTCATTTCTCTAGGTTTATTATCTAATTAAGTCGAGAAGCCTTCTCGTTTCGCTGCTTTATTGACAATAAAAAATAATTAGGTCAAGGCCTAATATTTCCTTTGTAATCCCCAAAAAATTGTCATACCTTTGCACCGATATTCAAAATACGTATTTTTTAACCATAAATTATTCGAATAATTATGCAACCCTCTCACATTGAACACATTGGAATCGCCGTCACAAGCTTGGACGAGTCCATTCCTTTCTTTGAAAAACTGCTTGGCACCAAGTGCTATGCCATCGAAGAAGTCGCCGACCAGAAAGTGAAGACCGCTTTCTTGCGCTGCGGCCAGACCAAAATTGAGCTTTTGGAACCCACTTCGCCTGAAAGCACCATTGCAAAGTTCATTGAGAACAACAATGGCCGTGGTGGCATGCACCACATCGCTTTCTGCGTCGAGAACATCGAAGGTCATCTCGAAGAAGCCAAGGAACTGGGCATCCGCCTCATCGACCAAGCCCCACGCAAGGGTGCTGAGGGTCTGAGCATCGCCTTCCTCCACCCGAAATCCACTTTCGGCGTTCTCACAGAACTCTGCGAGGATAAGAACAAGTAAGACGGCGGGACTGCGAGACTACGAGACTGCGAGACGCAAATCCTCGAAGTCCCGAAGTCCCATGGTCTCGAAGTCAACAATATATAGCATCAATTAAAACAATCTCAATATGTTAATAGAACAAAAAATCCAGGAATTGTTGGAGAAGCGCGGTGAGGCTCGTCTCGGCGGTGGCCAGAAGCGCATCGACTCCCAACATGCGAAGGGCAAAATGACTGCCCGCGAACGCATCGCCATCCTGCTCGACGAAGGCAGCTTCGAAGAGACTGACATGTTCGTGACCCATCGCACTGTCGATTTCGGTCTCGACAAGCAACAGTACCTCGGCGACGGTGTCGTCACCGGTCACGGCACCATTGACGGCCGCGTCGTTTATGTCTACGCTCAAGACTTCACCGTGTTTGGCGGTGCCTTGAGTGAGACCATGTCCCTCAAGATCTGCAAGGTGATGGACCAAGCCATGAAAGTTGGCGCTCCCGTCATCGGCATCTGCGATTCGGGCGGTGCCCGTATCCAGGAAGGCTCACGTTCCCTAGCCGGCTATGCTGAGATCTTCCAGCGCAACATCAACGCTTCGGGTGTCATCCCGCAGATTTCGGCCATCTTCGGTCCCTGCGCCGGCGGTGCCGTGTATTCTCCCGCCCTCACCGACTTCATCATCATGACCAATGT
>JAEEGF011303468.1_pt1 | contig 15392 bp, 10 predicted proteins | sample 9134171 | NCBI WGS metagenome assembly JAEEGF01 (sample SAMN16246542, study PRJNA631951) | gut metagenome | biome: gut microbiome; feature: rumen; material: AP-attached | host: Bos | place: Iran: Karaj | collected 2018-10 | reverse complement strand
TTTACAACAATCTCTACAATAGCAGCATGAAGTTGGTTCTCGTCGCGCATCGGTGCGGTACAGCCTTCGAGATAAGAAACATAGGCATCATCGTCGCAGACAATGAGCGTACGCTCAAACTGACCAGTCTCGCGCGCATTGATGCGAAAATATGTCGATAGTTCCATCGGACAGCGAACGCCTTTCGGAATGTAGACGAAAGAACCATCGCTGAACACCGCGCTGTTAAGGGCTGCAAAATAGTTGTCGCGATAAGGAACGACGCTTCCAAGATATTGCTTCACCAAATCGGGATGCTCGCGTATAGCCTCGCTTATCGAACAGAAAATTATGCCCTTCTCAAGAAGCGTTTCCTTAAATGTTGTCTTAACGCTGACCGAGTCCATTACAGCATCTACGGCTGTTCCGGCAAGAGCCAGACGCTCCTCGAGCGGAATACCGAGTTTGTCGAATGTCTTCATCAACTCGGGGTCTATCTCATCGGTTGTCTTTGGTCCGCTGTTATCCTTCTTCTTTGTAGGGTCAGCGTAGTAAGAGATTGCCTGATAGTCGATTTCCGGCATATCAAGATGTCCCCACTCGGGCTGCTCGAGCGTAAGCCAGTGGCGGAAAGCGCGCAATCTGAATTCGAGCATCCACTCAGGCTCATTCTTCTTTGCTGAAATCAGACGGACCACATCCTCATTCAGACCCTTTTCAATAATTTCGGTCTGCACATCGGTTGTAAAGCCAAACTCGTACTTCTGACTTGCAACCTTCTTTACAAACTCATTCTTCTCTTCCATTATTCTATAATAGAGTTAAAATAACTTATTCTTTCTCAACTGTTTGCTGATTGTTTCCATCGGCTGGTTCTGCATCGTTCTCCGAACTTGTTATGTTGTCTGGAACGATAACGCTTATGAAACTCTTAACCGGATAGTAGAGGTAAGATTCCTGCTTTGCCTCGTCGCTGTAGAGTTTAACAAAACGGGTGCAGAAATCTAGCACGTTAACCACAGCACTCAGAAGCAACAAATACTTAAAGATGCCGACTGCCGCACCGAGCATTGAATTCAGTCCGCCAAGATGCAGCTTCTTCATCGTGCGACTCATAAAGTTGGCTACGAAGCCAAGCACCATCGGCACAACAAACCAGATGAACACAAAAGCCATTACATGAGCACCTGTCACCGACGAGCCAAGACGCGGAGCAAGATAATCGCCCACAACGGCATAGAGCGAGCCTGCAAACAACAGTCCGATAACGAATCCGGACATCGATATTATCTCGCGGAAAAATCCTGAACACCAACCTTTAAACGCCCCTATAAACAAAACCGTGAGCAAACAGATATCTATGAATCCCATATAATAGAAAGAATTTCTGAGTGCCCCGTACAGAAAAACAATTCCGTACAGAAACACCCAGAAAATATTTTAGCCTTGATAATTAAAGTTTCTGCTTAACCTCTATTTCCTCGAATGTCTCAATGTTATCGCCTTCCTGAATATCGTTGTATCCAACCAGACTGATACCGCACTCGAAGTTAGTAGAGACTTCCTTGACATCGTCCTTGAAACGCTTCAGGGCATTGATTTCGCCCGTAAAGATTACGATGCCATCGCGGATAAGGCGTGCCTTGTTAGAACGTGCAACCTTACCGTCAACAACGTATGCACCGGCAACGGTACCAACCTTGCTGATGTGGTAAACCTGACGAACCTCGAGCAAACCTGTAACCTGCTCGCGTACTTCCTTCTCAAGCATTCCTTCCATAGCCGACTTAACCTCCTCGATTGCATCGTAGATGACTGAGTATGTACGGATGTTCACGCCCTGCTGCTCAGCCAACTTGCGTGCTGCTCCCGAAGGACGAACCTGGAATCCGATGATTACAGCCTGAGATGATGCTGCGAATGTTACATCGTTCTCCGAAATCTGACCTACGCCCTTTGATACAATGTTTACCTGAACCTTCTCGGTAGAAAGTTTGATGAACATATCGCTCAAAGCCTCGACAGAACCGTCAACATCACCCTTGACTATGAGGTTCATCTCGTGGAACTCACCAAGAGCACGACGGCGTGCAATCTCCTCGAGGGTAAGCATACCTGTTGTACGCAATCCCTGCTCGCGCTGCAACTGCTCGCGCTTGTTGGCAAGTTCGCGTGCCTCCTGCTCGCTTTCCATCACATGGAATGTATCGCCGGCTGTCGGAGCACCGTTAAGACCAAGGATAATTGCAGGAACTGCAGGTCCTGCCTCGTTGATGCGTGAGTTACGCTCGTTGAACATAGCCTTAACACGACCGAAACTTGTTCCGGCAAGAACGATATCGCCCTGCTTCAATGTTCCGTTAGATACAAGGACTGTTGATACATATCCGCGTCCCTTGTCAAGAGCCGATTCGATGACCGTACCTGTTGCCTTGCGGTTTGGGTTGGCCTTAAGGTCGAGCATCTCGGCCTCAAGAAGCACCTTCTCCATCAGTTCCTTTACACCGATACCCTTCTTGGCACTGATGTCCTGACTCTGATACTTACCGCCCCACTCTTCAACGAGGAAGTTCATGTTGGCAAGGTCTTCCTTTATCTTGTCGGGATTTGCTCCCGGTTTATCAATCTTGTTGATGGCAAATACCATTGGCACGTTTGCGGCAGTTGCATGGGCAATAGCCTCGCGTGTTGTTGGCATTATCGAGTCGTCGGCTGCGATGATGATAATTGCAACGTCGGTAGCCTGAGCACCGCGCGCACGCATCGCTGTAAATGCCTCGTGTCCCGGAGTATCGAGGAATGTAATGTGACGACCGTCCTCAAGAAGCACATTGTATGCACCGATGTGCTGTGTGATTCCGCCGGCCTCGCCTGCAATTACGTTACTCTTGCGGATGTAATCAAGCAGCGATGTCTTACCATGGTCAACGTGTCCCATCACCGTTACTACTGGAGCACGTGGAACGAGGTCTTCCTCTCTGTCCTCTTCTTCCTTAACAGCCTCGGCAACCTCGGCACTTACGAACTCGGTTGTAAAGCCAAACTCCTCGGCTACGAGGTTGATGGTCTCGGCATCAAGACGCTGGTTGATAGAAACCATGATTCCGACGCTCATACATGTACCGATTACCTTTGTAACAGGCACGTCCATCATTGTAGCAAGCTCGTTGGCTGTCACAAATTCGGTAAGCTTCAGAATCTTGCTTTCTGCTGCCTCCTCGTTCAGACGCTCCTCCATCTCGGCACGAGCGTTCTCGCGCTTGTCCTTGCGGTACTTGGCACTCTTGTTACCCTTGTTCTTGTTTGTAAGGCGCGCAAGAGTCTCCTTTACCTGCTTTGCTACATCTTCGTCAGAAACTTCCTGCTTAACAGGAGCATTTTTCTTCTTGTTATGCTTTCCGTTTCCGTTGTTGTTATTACTGTTGTTATTATTCTTGTTCTTGTTGCCATTCTTGCCATTGGCTCCGTTGTTCTGCTGTGCAACTGCGTTTATGTCAACACGCTCAACGCCAATGCGATTGCGCTTTTTCTTCTTGCCATCGCCGTTGCCCTGAACACCGCCGCCGTTTTGGCGCATCTTGTCCTCGCGCTCCTTCTTGCGTTCCTCCTTGCTCTTCTTCTTAGGACGGGTTGTCTGGTTTATTGAACTAAGGTCGATTTTATCAACAACCTTCAGACCGCTTGTCGGAGCTGCCGATGTGTACAGACGGAATACTTCCTCAGACTGGTCTTCGCCGTCTTTCTTCTCCTCGGCTGGCTTAACCTCGGCAACATGAACTGCGGCTGGCTTTTCAGTCTTCTCCTCTTTTGGAGCCTCAACAACAGGCTTCGGAGCAGCCTCTGGCTTCTTTGGCTCGGCCTTTGGTGCAGGAGCAGCTTTCTCAGCCTTCTTCTCAGCCGGAGCCTCTGGCTTCTTTGGCTCGGCAGGCTTTGCCTTCTTTTTATTCAGAGCATCAAGATCGATTTTGTCAACAATCTTGATAGATGAGACATTCTTAGCCTCTGCCTTTTCTGGCTTTTCAGCCTTCTTAGGCTCTTCTTTCTTAGGTGAGTTTTCTCCGTAGCCTTCGATAGCCACGGATGTCTGCTTGTTTGCCTTATTACTCTTGTTGTGTCCTTGTGCAATCTTCTCGTCGGCAGCCTCACGAAGCGCCTTGTCTTTGCTGAATGCAGAAACAAGAATGTCGTGCTGCTCGTCGGAGATTTGAGTATTCGGGTTAGCCTCGATGGTCACGCCCTTCTTTGCCAGATGGTCGACCAACGTTGATATACCCACACCCAATTCTTTTGCTACTTTATTTAGTCTTACTGCCATATATTACTTCTTCTCTAATTCTGTTTTTAATACCTCTAATACGTGATCCACTGTCTCCTCCTCAAGGTCGGCTTTCTCAACCAACATATCTCTTGGAGCCTCGATTACAGAAACGGCTGTCTCAAGACCGATGTTCTTGATGGCATCGATAACCCACTGGTCGATCTCGTCAGAGAACTCATCGAGCTTGACATCGTCTGAACTTTCGTTGCCGAGTTCGCGGAACACATCAATTGTATACTCAGTAAGGCTGCATGCCAACTTGATGTTGACACCGTTCTTACCGATTGCCAAAGAGACCTCTTCTGGACGCAAGTAAACATCTGCCTTCTTCTCCTCAACATTCAGGTTGATAGAAGAGATTTCTGCTGGCGACAACGCACGCTCAATGAACAAGCGTGGGTCAGAGGTATAACAAATAACATCAATATTCTCGTTGCGAAGTTCGCGGACAATTCCGTGGATACGTGAGCCCTTTACACCAACGCACGCGCCGATTGGGTCGATGCGCTCATCGTAACTTTCTACGGCAACCTTTGCACGCTCGCCCGGCATACGCGCAATCTTCTTGATTGTAATCAAGCCCTCGCCAATTTCAGGCACTTCCATCTCGAGCAAGCGTTCCAAGAACAATGGAGATGTACGGCTAAGAATAATCTTCGGATTGTTGTTTGGATTGTCAACACGCGCTACAACGGCTCTTACGGTCTCGCCCTTGCGGTAGAAGTCGCCCGGAATCTGCTCTGTCTTAGGCAGCAGAAGTTCATTACCCTCGTCGTCGAGAAGCAATGTGTCTTTTTTCCAAATCTGATAAACCTCGGCACTTACAATCTTTCCAACCTGATCTTTGTACTTGTTGAACAGGCTGTCGTGCTCAAGTTCAAGGATCTTAGACGCAAGGGTCTGGCGAAGGTTAAGAATTGCACGGCGACCGAAATCTGCAAAGTTAACCTCGTCTGTCACGTCCTCACCAATCTCGAAAGAAGGGTCAATCTTGTGTGCCTCTGTCAGCGAGATTTCAACATTAGGATTTGTAAGCTGGTCGTCGGCAACGACCTGACGGTTTCTGTATATCTCGAAATCGCCCTTGTCAGGGTTCACAATAACATCGTAGTTCTCATCAGAACCGAACATCTTGGCAATAACGCTACGGAAGCTCTCCTCAAGGACGCTCACCATTGTGGTTCTGTCGATATTCTTTGTCTCCTTAAAATCTGCAAATGTATCAATCAAACTGATTGTCTCTACTTTCTTAGCCATACTATTACTTGAAACTAATTAGATATTTTGTATATTTTATATTATCGTATGTAAATGTCTCGTCGATATCAACGAGCTTAGGGCGTTTTGCGCCCTCTTCCTTTACCTTTGTAGGCACGGAAACAACAAACTGGCTGTCGTTGGCATCCTTTAGCACACCCACCAGTTTCTTTCCCTCCTTGGTCAGGACTTCGACCTCCTTACCAACATGGTTTATGTATTGCTGAACGACCTTGAACGGCTGTCCTATACCAGCCGAACCGACTTCAAGTTCGTAGTCTTCAGCATCGCGGTCCATGCGCGATTCGATAAAACGGCTCAACTCCACGCAATCTTCAATCCATACGCCTTCGGCATGGTCAATTTCAACAACCACCTTGTTGTTTGCATCAACCATCACGTCTACAAGGAAATACTCTTTGTCTTCGAGCCACTCCTCTACCAAATTTCTAACAATGTTCTTATCTATCATCTAACAACTTTTAAAAAACAAATGAGAGACTTAATCAAGCCCCTCATTTCATCGTCGTTGCAAAATTACACTTTTATCTGCTAACTGACAAATTTTTACATGTTTTTTTCAAAAAAATGCCCACCAGCATAAAAAAGCAGAAGCACCGCATTGTTTGCAGTGCTTCTGATATGCTTTTTCTAACAGATTTTCTAATAGAAAAACATTAGTTTCCTTTCGAAGTATTTACATGGTCGATGAGTTCACCATCTAACTGAATATTTTTTATCCAGTCGGCAATCTGAATGCTTCCAATTCTGAACTTTGCACCAGCCTCCTGAGTGTTTGACTCAACCAAATTCAAGATAATTTCGTACTCATTTGTATAATCAAGATAATCTTGAACAGTCATATTTACATTTTTTAGCGGGTTCTTTGCAGCAACAAACATTGCTAAATATTCAACAATAGGCAAATCGCAAATATAATTATCTTCTTCATCCCTAATTACCAGACGCAATGTCTTGTCACCATCCACCAATCTCAATGTATTCATAGACACGCTATTTACGACATAACTATGAGATCGACCATTCAAATCAACGTCGTTAATAATATTTACAAATGAAGTTGTCAACTGTTGATATGTAAAGTTTCTTCCAACTGGCAAAACTTCATTTTCAGTATTGAATCTGCGATTATCACCGACAATTCCAAATTTGAAGTTTGACATATTTGCTTCTGTCGAAGTTTGTGTGCCACTAACACTTGTGTTAGAATAGGCATATCTACAAACTACAGTAATAAGTTTCTTATTGCTGATAAGATCCATATCAACATTTGTTATTGCATGGTCGGTAACCGTAACGCTGGCCACCTTACCGTATCCCATAGGTAGCAAAGCATCAGCAGCATTAACTGCTTCATCACCCAAGTACGAACATACAAAGTCGCTCTTTGTACTTGTGCCTGCAACTGTTCCACTATAATCGTACATGCTACCGCCAGTCCAACAATATATCGAATAGTTTCCAGCTCCTGTAGGAATCGTAACCTGATAGTTTGAACCTAACAAGTCCGCCTGTTTATACATATGAACAAGCGTATTGTTAGAATCGTAGATAAAGAACGTTGCGTCGTTTGCGTAGTCGTATCCGCTCTTAGGATTATATGGAGTTCCGTTTACCGTTGGAGTAAGAGTAAGCGGAATACCCACCAAATTTACTCTCACACCTGTAGGACAGTCATCCAAGTCATCATAAATCAAGTCTGAACATGATGACAAGCCAAGAAGGCTAAAACCGATCAGTATTAAACTCTTAAGTCTTTTCATATCTTATCTTCTTGCTTTTGCTGAATATATATCTACTGAGCCCTGCTCGTTTCTTATCCATGGGAACACCTGAATAGTGACATCGATAAGAAGGTTGCGTCCCTTATCTGGGTCACCCTCAATTATTGAACTACTTGCAGTTGGTGCACCAAGACCCTTAACATTCTCTATACCTACATAATATGCAGTATTACGAACGATACAGAACTCCATATTGTTCATCTTAACTGGGTCGCCGGCTGTGATTTCTCTAATCCAGTAAACATAGTAGCAAATACCACCTTTGTAGATGGTAGTCTTGGCTGTTATGTCCTGACCAGTATTCTTCAATGCTGGAATCTTTTCCAATGTCTCCTTACTGTCAGCAAAATAGCCATCGCAATAGTACAAATCCTGACCTGCTGCATAAGTACCAAGGACTACATTGCCACCGTTCTGAACGAAATAGCGTTCAGCGTCTGGCGTCAGCGATGCCTTGAATACCACACCTGTACTTACATGCTGCTGCTGCATCTGGCGTGGCATCGTATTCTCAAGCGGATAGTCGATTACACACTGTCCATCCACAGTCGAGATGAGTTTTGCAAACTCATCTGGAGTTGCATCGAGTTCGTTAAACTTAGAGCCACTAAAGAATGTAACCTTATCTACATTGTTATACTTGTCTTCGAATGTAGGGTCGAGAACAAAGAAACCTATAGTAGAATAATAGTCACTTGCGTCATACAAGCCCAATGCGCCAAAGCCTACATTCGACAAAGTTCCTGTCTGGCCGTCTGAACTTTCGAATGTTCCAACATGACGGAACAGATATGAACTGTTACGCTTTCCGCAGATTCGCGCCTCGTTCAAGGTAACATCAGCCAAGTGGTATGTTGTTGTACCCTCAGCAATCGTAACAGGATATACGTTCTCTGGCTTCTTGCACTGATATACCACCTTTGCGACGCCACGCTCAACAATAAAACTAACGGTAAGTGAGTCTGAACCGTTAAGCAGACGACCGTCTACATACAAACGGTCGGCATCGCCGGTTATAGTTACCTGATTATCATCACTACGGCGTGATGCCATTGGAAGTCCGTTAGGTGTAATCTTACGGTTAGCAAAGTCGTAGTATGTCGGAGTAGAGTATGTTACGATAGCATCACGGAAATCCTTCTCTGTCATGCCGTCCCATGCCTTGAAATCGGTATTATTTATAAGGGCATAGAAATGATATCGTCCCTTCTCATAGTTTTCGTCGGTAACATACGGAATTGGATAATACTTACTTCCGTTTGTCTTATCATAAGCAATGGTCATCTCATTGTACTTGCCCGAAAAATCGTTCGCCTCATTTACAGGGAAGTAGAAAATACGCACATTATTGATATCCGACTCACCTTCCAAGACATTATTGTCAGGCACATAGTTAACATCCTGCTTTTGTTCTTTCGGATCTCCATCTCGAGTAATCTTTGACTGCAAGCCGCCTTCCTCTCTCTCTACTTGGAAAGCAAACTTGACGACAGCAGTCTTTTCTGAGCCTTCTTCAGGGGTTATATTTCTTATTGCCTCATCGTTGGTGCATGCAGCCATGAGTAGCACGGCTGCAGACATTCCAACAAATCCACTATATCTAAAATCTATCATAGTCAATGTATTTTTAATAAATTACTGACCCATTGTACGCAAGTTGTTCAAGTTCTGAAGAGCATTGTCTTCGCCAGCATCAACTGCCTTCTGCAACCAGATTTCGGCGTTTGTATAGTCGCCCTTCATCATGTAGCAGACACCTATATCGTTCCAAGAGCGCTCATCCTTGCTGACTGTGTGCAACAATGACAAGGCTGCATCCCACTCGCGGTTAGCCATCTTGTCGAGGGCCTGCGAGATAACCGGAGCGACGAAGTCTTCACCTTCAGAATACCATACGTTGATGTAACAAGCATCACGCAACTGTGGATACAACTGCTCCAACATACCGATATATGTTCGTCCGTTTGCGATGCTCATCAAATGTGAGTTACGCTGGTTTTCAGGAACCTCGTGCATGATTCGGAGTACCTCTTCCTTGTAGTTCATGTCGCTCTTGGCAACCAAGTCCTCAAGTCCCTGCCAGTCGATACCACCAGCCACAATCTCGATTGAGTCGGCCGAGATATTGTACTGTTCGCTGATGTACTGCTTCAAAGCATTTGCACGGTCGCCAGACAACTGCATGTTAAAGTCGAGTTCACCTTCAGGAGATGCATAACCAGAGATTGTGATTCCGCTAATCTGTGTACGTGGGTTAGCACGAAGCAACTCGATGGCCTCCTTAATCTTTGTAAGAGTCTCGCGGTTGGTTGAGAAGTCTGGCTCGATGTTACTCTGGCTAACATGGAAACGAACGCTTACGCCACGGTCGCCATTGTCGTTACGCTGGCTGTTTGGACGTATAAATGGATATGCAGTCTGAACAGCATCACTAAGAGCACCACGGTTTGGCACACCATTATAAATAGGTTTGAATGGAAGGTCTACGCGAACCTCGCCAATCATCTGCGGTTCCAAGTCGTATGTGTTACAGCAGTTCTTCATCTCTATATCCAAACGCAACGAAAGCTTACCGCCCATCCACTCCTCGTATGGGAGAGCCGAACTGTAAACCATTGTCGAACCATTGTTCAGATACTTTGCATGAATTGTATTTCCGCTTACGGTACGCTTCTGTGCATTTCGTTTTGCCATCTTTCTGCCTTCTACTACGAATGCAACGAAGTCTACACCGTGTGATTCATTATACAAATGTGGAGTAACTACGAGCATATTACTCTCGGAAGTAGCGTAGTCGGGAACTGTAACGATGAAGTTCACCAACACGTAATTTCCGTCGTGAATAATGCTGAAATTACTTATAAGAAAGTCTTCTGCGCGACTTACGACGCTCATCAACAGGCATAATGCCAACAAAGTTAATTTCTTCATAGTCGCCATATATTACTTAATAACATAAATAAGGTTAATAGCAATCTTTGTCGGAGAGAAGAATGTTTTCTTTCCTTCCTTAATAAAGTCGCCACATTCAGGACAATCGAACATCTTGTAGTTGGCATGAATGATGCCGAGACCTATTTCGGCCTCTATATTGAAACGTTTGTTAATGATCCAAGAACGTCCTACGCTTGCACCGCCAAGAATAGCCGTACCTTCGTAACGCTTGGTACAAGATCCGTCGACCATAAAGATTGGCACTCGACTGAAATTATACATTCCATAGCCACCATGTACGCCGACAAACCACCCGTAAAATCTCTCACAAAACCAGTAGCGACCTTCAAGCGCTCCTGCCATGTGTCTCCACTTTAGATTCTCTCTGAATGGCTCCCACACGTTCATACCGCCTTCAAGGTCAACGGTGATATGATCTGTGATACCGACTTCAGCGCCTATGTTCGGGCTCAAGGTCAACCAGTAAGGCAAGTTCGTTTTGACAGCTATGCGTGGAGCTGGCAAATCTTCAACTCCTGTTTGCGCGCCAACATTCTTAGCATTGGTAAGCAAAAGCAAAAGCATGACAAGTTTCAGAGTGGAACCTAATTTTTCACTTAAACTTTTACACATTTTCTATAGAATTATATGTATCTTCAAGCACTATATAAATAGGCTATTAAACAAAAATTTGTCAAATATAGTTACTTTCACGAAAATATGCAAAATAAAAATGTGAAATAAAGTGAAAATTTGGTTTTTTGCCTTTTTTTTTTGCTAATCGTCCCCTAACGCGTTATTTTTGCAGCAATTCGTAACGGAAAAACGTTTTTATGAAGTTATTTTTCTTTTTATTGTGTTTTTCGATAATCGGCAATACCGCACAAGCCGAATCCTTTCGCGGAAAATTGCCTGCGAACGTAAGCGATTCGACTGCAAAAACCGACATCGCCGAGGACTTCACCTTCTATATCGGCAAAGAGAAGCACACCTTATATAATACGATAAATGGAAACTCGGTGGTGATATTCTTCAACGTGGAGTGCGAGCATTGTATATCGCTTCTGAAAAAGATGACGAAAGGCAAGGCTAAGCCGCAGGACAAACGGTATGCCGATGCACCGATAATAATCATAAACATCGGCTTTGACGAGTCGAGCAAGGACTTTGCAAGGCTGAAGATTCCAGAAAACTGGATTGTCGGCCAGGAGAACTCGGGGCACTTAATGTTCAGCAAGTTCTACAATCTGAGGAAGTATCCATGCATCTTTCTGATAAACAAAGACAAAGAGATTGAAAGTCGCCACGGAGTGATAAGGTAAGCTTCAAATTCTAATTGACAATGGACAGTTGACAATTGAAATTTGAGAATTGGAAGTTGAAAGATCTTAATATCAATTCACGACAACAGGCAGTTGAGAATGTCGTTTCTTTTCAGAATCAATAATTGTCATTTGCCAATTACGAATTGTGAATTGTTTATGTTCTTTGAAGTAAGCCGACAACAAGGAGGTAGCAAGGGGAAACAAAGAGGTAGCAAAGGAATAGCAAGCCGAAAGGTACGAGGTAGATTCGGAGTAGATTCGGAGTAGATTCGGGATAACAAGCCGGAAGGTTTGGAGTAGCTACGGGGTAGCTACGGAGTAGGTACGGGGTAGCTACGGGGAAGGTTCGGACAAGCAAGCCAAAATAATTCACAATGGACAATTGACAATGAGAAAGTTGAAAAAATCTTTCAAAAATACATTGTCAATTGCAATTTTCGCCCTGGACATATAAGATAAAAAAAAGAGAAGACTGAAGCGAACCAGTCTTCTCTCATTATCTTATGCAAAAGAATTATTATTCTTTGTCCTCACGACGTGGACGTGGGCGGCGCTCGCCTTCTGGACGTGGACCGCGGTTCTCGCGACGTGGACGCTCTGGACGCTCAACGTAATCAGCTGGCTTCTCGAGCAGAACTCTGTGGCTCAGCTTGAACTTGCCAGTCTTCTGGTCGATGTCGATAAGCTTAACCTCGATTTCGTCGCCTTCCTTGATGCCAGCCTGTTCAACTGTCTCAAGACGTCTCCAGTCTATTTCAGAGATGTGGAGCAAGCCATCCTTGCCCGGCATGAACTCAACGAAGCAGCCATAAGGCATTACGCTGCGAACAACACCCTTGTAAACCTCGCCAACCTCTGGAATTGCAACGATAGCCTTAATCTTAGCAAGAGCAGCCTCGATTGCGCTCTTGTCTGGAGCAGAGATCGAAACCTTACCTACGCCGTCAACCTCCTCGATTGTGATTACAGTACCAGTTTCTTCCTGCATACTCTGGATAATCTTACCGCCAGGACCGATTACAGCACCGATAAAGTCCTTAGGAATTGTAATCATCTCGATACGTGGTACGTGTGGCTTAAGCTCAGCACGAGGCTCAGAGATTGTCTTCATCATCTCAGCCATGATGTGCTCGCGGCCAGCCTTAGCCTGCATCAAAGCCTTCTCAAGAATCTCGTATGACAAACCGTCGCACTTGATATCCATCTGAGTTGCAGTAAGACCGTTCTTTGTACCAGTTGTCTTGAAGTCCATATCTCCCAAGTGATCCTCGTCACCAAGGATATCAGAAAGGATTGCATACTTGTCCTCGCCCGGATTCTTGATAAGACCCATTGCAATACCCGCAACCGGATTCTTGATAGGCACACCGGCATCCATAAGTGCAAGAGTACCTGCACAAGTTGTTGCCATAGAAGATGAACCGTTTGACTCAAGAATATCTGAAACTACACGAACTGTGTAAGGATAATCCTCTGGAATCTGTCCCTTGATACCACGCCATGCAAGATGACCGTGACCAATCTCGCGACGGCCTACGCCACGCTGTGCCTTAGCCTCGCCAGTTGAGAATGGAGGGAAGTTGTAGTGAAGAAGGAAACGCTGGTTGTAACGCTCCAAAGCACCGTCAACAAGTTTCTCGTCGAGCTTTGTACCAAGAGTACAAGTTGAGAGAGACTGAGTCTCTCCACGAGTGAAGATTGCAGATCCGTGAGGTCCAGGAAGTGGAGAAACCTCGCACCAGATTGGACGGATGTCGGTTGTATGACGACCATCGAGACGAGTACCCTCGTCGAGGATGCAACGACGCATAGCATCGCGCTCTACATCGTGATAGTAGCGGTCGATAAGAGCGTTCTTCTCTTCGAGTTCCTCAGCAGTCAAGTCAGAGTGAGCGGCAGCGTAAGCCTCCTTGTAGTCCTCGCGAATCTTCTCGAAAGCCTCTGCGCGTGCATGCTTCTCCAAAGCCTGCTTTGTTACGTCGTAGGCTGGCTGATAGCATACCTTCTGAACATCGGCACGCAAATCCTCGTCGTTTACTTCGTGGCAGTACTCGCGCTTAACGTCTGTACCAAGTTCCTTCATCAGTTCCTTCTGAAGCTGGCACTGTGGCTTGATGGCATCGTGAGCAGCCTTGAGCGCAGCAAGAAGATCTTGCTCAGAAACTTCCTTCATCTCGCCCTCAACCATCATGATGTTCTCCTCGGTAGCACCAACCATCAAATCCATATCAGCCTCTTTCAACTGCTCGAATGTTGGGTTGATGACGAACTCGCCATTGATACGTGCTACACGAACCTCAGAAATAGGACCCTCGAAAGGTATATCAGAACAAGCAAGAGCGGCTGAAGCAGCAAAACCAGCAAGTGCATCTGGCATGTCTACACCGTCTGCTGAGAACAGAATCACATTAACATAAACCTCTGCGTGATAGTTTGAAGGGAAAAGCGGACGCAAAGCACGGTCAACCAAACGGCAAGTAAGGATTTCTTCGTCAGAAGCCTTACCTTCGCGCTTTGTAAAACCGCCCGGGAAACGGCCGTTAGCGGCATACTTCTCTCTATACTCTACCTGAAGAGGCATAAAATCAGTACCGGGTACTGCATCTTTTGCGGCACATACAGTGGCCAGGAGCATAGTGTTGCCCATGCGGAGCATCACAGAACCATCGGCTTGTTTTGCCAGTTTTCCAGTTTCAATACTGATGGTTCTTCCATCAGGCAATGCAACTGTCTTTGTAATTACATTCATCTTAATATCTATTTGTATCTAAAAAAACGCGGTAAAGATAAAGATTTAAAACTGTATTCACACCTTATTTTTCATAAAAAGTTTAGATAAAAATAATTTTTATTTATTTTTGATGCCAAAAATGCGTTATAAATCAACGAAGGATTGTATCTTTGCAACTCATATTTATCAAAAAAGCATAAAAATCCATGAAGAAATATCTTTTTGCAATAGGAATGTCAGCACTTGCATTTACCGCGTGCGACAACTCTCCTAAATTTGTGGTCGAAGGAACCATAAGCAACGCTGCCGACTCAACCCTATATCTCGAGGCTGACGGTCTGAGCGGTATCGAGACTATAGACTCGGTAAAACTCGGTTCTAACGGAAACTTCAGTTTCAAGGGCGCGCCTTCAGATAATCCAGAGTTCTATCATATCCGTCTGGGAAACAACATCATAAGTTTCTGTGTCGATTCTACCGAGACAATCAAGATTAAGGCAGATGCCAAGCAGATGGCTGGCAACTACGAGATTGAGGGAAACAACGATGTTGCCGAAATCAAGGAAATCGCCCTCAAGCAACTGAAACTGAAGGAGAACATCATCAAACTACAAGACAACAAGAACATTGCGCCCGGCATTGCCGAAGACAGCATAAAGGCGATGGTTGAATCGTTCAAGAACGATATAAAGTACAACTACATCTTCAAGGCACCGAACAAACCGGCTTCTTACTTTGCCCTGTTCCAAACTCTTGGCAACTATCTTTTGTTCGACCCAATGACAAACAAGGACGACATAAAGTGCTTCGCAGCCGTTGCAACAAGTTGGGACGCAGCCTATCCAGAGTCGGAAAGAACAAAGAACCTGCATAACATAGCCATCCGAGGCATGAACAATACTCGCGCTCCGCAGAGAAAGACGCTGGAGATTGACCCAAGCAAGGTTTCAGAGGCTGGATGCATAAACATCTCGCTGAAGGATGTAAACGGAAAGGTTCGCGACCTTACATCGCTTAAAGGCCAGACAGTATTGCTCGAATTT
>JAEEGF011828856.1_pt1 | contig 15395 bp, 9 predicted proteins | sample 9134171 | NCBI WGS metagenome assembly JAEEGF01 (sample SAMN16246542, study PRJNA631951) | gut metagenome | biome: gut microbiome; feature: rumen; material: AP-attached | host: Bos | place: Iran: Karaj | collected 2018-10 | reverse complement strand
GTCAACGAGGGTATTGTAGGCGTTCACGCTCTTTTCGGCGTCGTGCTCGTCATCTTCCGCTTTGTACTCGAACTGAAGAACATCGCCATACTTGGCATTGATCTCGTTCACGGCGATCTGCGCGCCGTTCTTGGCCGCGTTACCGTAAATGGCTGCGCCGCCGGTGAGCGGGCCGATCAGACCGAGTTTGAAGGCGGCGCCGGTGGGAGCGGGCGCGTCGGTGGGAGTCTGCGACGCATCGGGCGCGGCAGTGGTGGTATCCGTATTATTGCCGCCGCAGGCCGCAAACGCCGCGATCATGGCAAAGCAGAGTACCAGAGCAAGAATTTTTGCAATCTTCTTCATGTTGTTTTTCCTCCTGAATTTTGTTAAAAGACGGGTTTCATGTCCTTTAATCCCGATGAATATACCATTAATTTTCATTAATGTCAATAGATTTATACAAAATTGTAATTATTCACCGTTTCAGTTTTTAAATAAAAGTATTATTAATATTAATTAATAAGAAAGAAAAGATTATACATTATAATCCCGCATTACGAATTATTATAATCGTGCATCCCTCATCGCAAAACGTACCGTTTTGCTCTGATGGTCCCGCACGGCGCGGCACTCGCCGCGATGCGCCTGACGGCGCTTAATTCCTCATTCCTCATTCCCAATCATCCACCCCTTCACCAGCGCAATCTCCTTCATATACCCCTCGTCCTCGTTGGGCGTTTCCAATATAAACGGTCTCCCCTGCAGCGCCGGGTGCAGCGCAATGCGCTTGAGGGCGGCCTCGCCGATACAGCCGAGGCCCAGCTTTTCGTGGCGGTCCTTATGGGAACCGAGGGGGTTCTTGCTGTCGTTGAAATGCACGGCGCGGAGCTTATCGAGGCCGATCAGGTCGTCGAACCTGGCGAGAACGCCGTCGAGGTCGTTCACGATGTCGTAGCCCGCGTCCCACACGTGGCAGGTATCGAAGCACACGCCGAGCTTTTCTTTGCGCGTTACCCGGTCAATGATCTCCCTGAGTTCCTCAAAGGCGCCGCCCACCTCGCTGCCCTTCCCGGCCATGGTTTCCAGCAGCACGGTGGTATTAAGATCGGGCGTCAGGTACGCATTGAGCGCGTCGGCGATCATGGCGATGCCGGTTTCGATCCCCTGCCCCACGTGGCTGCCCGGGTGGAAATTGTAAAGGTTCCCCGGCGTGTATTCCATTCTGGCCAGATCGTCCCGCATGGTATTTTCCGTAAACTCCCTGACTTCCGGCCTGGCGGCGCAGGGGTTCAGCGTGTAGGGCGCGTGGGCAAGTATGGTGACGAACCTGTTTTCACTCATAAACGAAAGCGCCTCTTTCACGTCTTCCGGATCGATATCCTTTGCCGCGCCTCCCCTGGGGTTCCTGGTGAAGAACTGGAAAGTGTTGGCGCCGATGGAAGCCGCTTCGGAGCACATGTTCATATATCCTTTTGAATTCGAAAGATGACAGCCTATGTTCAGCATACCCGTCCTCCTGTCTTGCTAATCGTTCCGGCGGCGAACCCGCCGTTCTTACGCGTCCCTCCGGACGTCGTATTGCGTGGTAGCGTCAGAGCAGTTCCGCATCGTAAATATATCCCTCGTAAATGCCCAGCGCCAGCGTCCCGTCGGCGCCAAGCGTGAATCTCAATTCGAACCATTCGGGCTCCTTGAGATCGAAAAAGTCTTCAGCCACCGTCTCGAAAGTGAGGGCGTCCGCCGCGAAGGCCCTGCCTTTTCCGCTTACCTTGAGCCGCAGCACGTGGTCTCCCTTTTCCACGTAAAGTCCCTGGTAAAGTTTGCCCGCACCGACGCAGGCTCGGCCTTTCTCGAACCACACGTCCCCTTCCTCGGTCCAGAAAGTCCTGCCCAGGGCGAAGTCCGGATTCTGGAAGAAGGAGGCGGAACGGATGGGCGTGTCGGAGAGGAAATTGACCGGCTTAATGCACAGCAGGTCCGTGGGAGACAGGTATTCGTTGTTGAATATGCGCACGTTCTTGACTGGAGACCAGTCGTCGGTCTCCGTGTTGTCGAAGGGCATCTTCCCGTTGTACGGATTGTCAGGCCAGGTGCCCACGGCGTATCCGCCCTTCAGCACGCAGTCGTAAACGTTTATGTCGTGTATCTCGGTGCGTTCCGTGACCGGGTCGTCGCTGCCCCAGGTTATGAAGCAGATGGCCTTGCCGCCGCCGGAATTCAGGTAGCAGTGAGCCACTTCGATATGGTGAGGGCCGTTGTCCATGCCCGGCGTAGCCCACCACCATTTTATGCCTCTGGGGTCGTTGTAGGAACTGGTCAGCACGATGGCGTCATCGTTGGACTCGAAGAAGCACCTTTCCACCTTAACGTGGTTGGCGCCCCGGGAGAAACTGAATCCGTCTCCGGAAACGCACTTGACCTCGTGGAGCTTCACGTTGGCGATATAGCCGTTGCGGCTGGCGCTGAAATCCGTGTGGTAGTTGTTGGACCGCACTATCTCTACGTCCCTGACCTCGTAATTTTCGCACCCGATGAAAGCCACGCTGATGCAGTGGATACGGTCCTGGCAATTGTTGGGATACCAGCCTATCCGCTTTTCTTCGCTGCCCGTGTCCATGCTCCTGATCTTGCCCCGGCCCGTAAGTTTCACGTTCCGGCAGAGCCTGGCGAATATCAGGGGGTACGTGGCAACGTGCAGCGCGTGGGTCCAGTTTATGTCTCTCATAGGCACGTCGTGGCCGTAGAAGATCTTGTATTTGTAATCGCTGTCGGTCTGGGACTGCCACAGCACCGTGCCCTCTTCCAGATGGAGCTCCACGTTGGATCTCATCATTATGTTGGTGATTATGTATCTGCCGGTGTTGAAGAACGGGACGACGACTCTGCCTCCGCCCATTTCATTGACACGGTCGATGGCCGCCTGGATGGCGTCCGTATCGTCCGTGAACGCATCGGCAACGGCGCCGAAATCCAGCACGCTGACTTCATTGTCCGGAAGCACGAAAGCGTATGGGTTGTACGCGAAATCCCGATAGTTCTCTATGTAGAACCTGGGAGAGAGCAGCATCGTCCTGCCCTCGTCCGTTTCCAGCGTGGCAATAAATTGAGAAGGCAGCCTGGTGACCCTGCCCCGTTTCATCGGGAAGCTGACGGTCAGTTCTCCCCCTTCCGTCCTTTCCTCCGCCAGCAGCGTCCTGCCGTCAACGACGTCTTCCACCACGTACATAAAAGTCTCGTACACTCTTACGGTACCGGGCGTTTTGGCGAAGAGCACTGCGGTGACCGTCTCTGCGTCCGCGGTGCAGGAGATCACTTTTCCGCCGAATTCCCTGACGGGCTCCTCCTCTTCCGGAGTTATCCTCTTTACGGTCAGCGACCCGCTGCCGCCCAGGGGCTGGACCCTGAATCCCGCGAGCCTCCCTTTAGCTCCGGGCACGTCGGACAGATTGAAAAAGTACGCTTTAAAGTCCGAATGAGGCTTTATCTCGAATATTTTGGAATTCTCCAGGCGGTATTCCGGATCGCCGGATACCAGGAACCACAGTCTCAGCCTGTCCGCGCCGCTGTCATTCTTCATCACGAAAAACAGCGTGTTGCGGAGCTCCAGAGGAGCGTTGTATTTGGTATTGTGCGCCTGAGGAAAATACGGCGACGCGAAGCCGCATTCGAATCCGTCGAAAGAAGTACCGTCCGCGTCGAAATCGAACCTCAATCCACCGTCGAAGCTGATAGTACCGCCTTTGGACGAGAAGCTCTTCCAGGCGCCCGGCACTTCGAAAGCCAGGTCGCATATCTCTCCGGCGCTGACCGCGCCTATCTGGTACAGTCCCTCCCAGGGCTCGTCGCCTTCGTTCCTGACGCCTATCTCTATGGATGTCACGCTGTCCTTGCCCTCGAAATCGCCTATGGTGAAAGAGGTGGTGTTCCAGCATTCCGCCAGAATGGGCGCCTCACCTTCGAAAACGCCTTTGTCCGATGTCAGTTTCACGTCAAGCCAGTACTGGTCTCCGGGAGCGAATCTGGTCACGTCGGAAGCGATCATCAGCGAGGAAAAACCGGTGAGGTCCAGGGGCTCGTCGTAATATTTTACAAGGGACCTGAGTTCTCCTGCCGGAGCGTTTTCGCATCTGCCCTGAACGCAGCCCGAGCCTTCGTAGTAGCCCTTAAAAGGCGTGTTGGGAAACTTTTCAGTGTATCCCGCCTCCGCGGTCAGCCTGCAGGGTCTGAAGCCTTCGTCGTTCCCCTGAAAGACGTGGATCTTCCGCTCGTTCGTAAGCGGGTAGCGTTTAGTTACAGCGTTTTTTAACATGACATTACCCCGGTTCGGAATTAATTTGATCATGCCCGGATTTTACCATTTATCCCTTGTGATATCAACCTCGCTTTTCATAAAAGCGGAAAAATGATATAATGGAGAAAACGAAGTACCGGCGAGGAGAACGTCATGGAAGACCGAGGGAAAAGAGGCACCGGATATGCCGAAAAGATATTGACCGCAGCCCTGCTGGCGCTGTTGTCCGCCATACTGGCGTCAGCTTACGGATGCCGTAAAAAGATCGCGCTGTTCCACGACGAACTGCCCGAAGTGGAGCCGGACCCGGATACTCACGTGTATATAAGAGCGGCCGAGGAGACGGAAACGAATATAGTTTACGCGCCCCTGGAAGACCGAAGCGGGTACAGGTACGGGCCTTCCATCATCTACTACGCCGACGGGTCCTGCGACGCTTGGTTCTCCACTTCCGGATACGGAGGAGAGTGGGACTGGATCACCGTGAGGCATTCCGACAACGGTGTGGATTTCGGCCGGGAGAGAGTGGCGCTGGTGCCCAATCCGGACTCCATGGACAAATATTCATGCTGCGATCCGGGAGTCGTTTATTTCGGCGGATATTACTATCTGGGATACACTTCCACCATCGTCAGCACCAACGGCGGCGTCAACAACAACGTGTTCGTTGCCCGGTCCCGGAACGCCCAGGGGCCCTACGAAAAGTGGAACGGCAGCGGCTGGGGCGGAGACCCTCAGCCCATAATTTATTACGACGAGTACGACCTTCAATACGGCGCAGGAGAGCCCAGTTTCGTTGTCCGCGGAAACACGCTCTACGTTTATTACACCTGGATCTGCCCCGACGGCAGCTTCACCAGGGTGGCCACTTCCGACACCGAAGAGGACTGGCCCGCCAGGCTCACGGAGCGGGGCACCTGCTATCAGCGCACCAACGGCCAGGATTCCAGCGACGTGGTATATCTGGAGGACGCGGGAAAATTCGTTGCCTTTTCGACCCAGTACCGCTTTTCGGAAAACAGCGGCATAGCCATTTTCGAGTCGGAAGACGGCATATCGTTCAGGCAGACCGGATTCGTCCGGGAAAATCTGTATCAATATTGCCATAATATGGGTTTCTCCCACCGCCCCGACGGCCACGTGCAGCTAAAAGACCGGGTCTTCGCAGGCTACGCCTTCAGCGACGGCGCCAGCGGAAACTGGGGAAAATGGGCCACCGCCTTCCAGCCCGTCTCCCTGGAACTTTATAAGTATTCCGACCCGGATTCCCCCATACCGGGCAGAGACGCAAAGAGCCTGCTCTGCACCGACTATTTCTCCACTCCGGAGCAGCTCTCCGGCATGATCGGCATCGCCACGACCAACAGGATAATCGACGACAAGGCGGGCGAAGGTGCAGGCTACCATATGTCTTTCGTATGGCTCGATTCCGCGCTGAACGCACACCTCATCGAGGACGTCAGCAACATAAAATTTTCGGGATACGACAAGTCGATCTGCACCTTCAAAAAGCAGGCGCTGATGTTTACGGACAATACCGGCGAGACCACCGTCACGGTCACTTACAAAGGCTATACCACTACGTTCAAGGTCTACGCCAGAGCCGAATATTCCGAGATACGCGGGCAGGTCTCCAAGACGGTCAAGGTCTTCGAGCCGGTCAAAGAAGTTTACGACGTGGAAATTGGCGGCCACCAGATCCAGATCCGGGGCTATACGCGTTTCTCGGACAACACCTGGGGCGAAGCGTACAACGGCAGCGAAGGAGTCGAACCGAGAAAGTTCCCGGTGACCTACGAAGTTGCCGACGAATCCGTGGCGAAAGTCAGCGACAGAGGCATCATAACCGCCGTTGCCCCCGGTACCACCACCGTGAAAGTCACCATCGCAGGCGGCATGAATTTCACCGTCACCGTAAACGTAAAGGATCCGGAAGCGCCCGGATCCTGAACGTACGTCAAACGTCCCTCAAACGTCTGTTAAAAGTCTGTTGACCGTCTGTTAACGCGCCGTGATCATATTCTCCAGGGCGTCGCTCAATTTCGAAATATCCTTGAAGGCTATGGAATACCTGCAGCCGTCGGAAGTCAGTACTTCCCGGTTGCCTATAAGGACTATCCTTTCCGTTTTTCCGTCCTCGTAGCATATATCCAGGATCCACGACATACCCGCTATGGATTCCCCTGCGGTACCCAGCGCGTGCATATGGCAGATGCCATCCATAATAACGCCTATGTCGGCATCGCTGCCGATCCTGCCGTTATAGGAGTTATAAGGCTGCGAACTGACGTCGATATGGTCGATACGGTCGATATCGTATTTCTCGAACAAACGGGCCGAAGAGACAGCGGCGAGTTCCGGCATCACGCGGTCGATCATTGCCGCGACTTCCTCTTCGGTCAATGCCACGGCGCATATCTCCTGCCCTAAATTAAGGTCGATCACCGTCAACGCCTTGTGGCTCTCGTACAGGCAGAATGCGTAATTGAAAGCAGTATCGTTTTCGGCATATCTGGCTTCGAGGGCAAAAAGAGGTCTCGCCGGATGAACGAACCTGATGACGTTTTTCCCGTCCAGCGTGTCGAAGAGAAAATGCAGGACCGTCCCGCTGTGGCCAAGGGCATACCTGCCCGCGCCAATTTCGCCGCCCGGCAGCGCGTCCGTGTCTCTCAGATCGTGATCAGCGTCCGCAATAAACCAGGGCGTACAGGCGATGACCTTGAACCGCAATTTGTCGTTCATCACTTCGATCTTAAAGGTTTCTTCTTTGAATAGCTCGTCGCGGGGCGTTTCGGAAGCGGCGCTGCCGCTGGTCCGGTCCGGGGTTTCTTTCGGTTCAGAAACATCGTTGGTCTGATCGGGGGATTCTTTCGGTTCTGCGCTCCCGGTCTCCCCCGGCATCGGATCCTCGGGGGCAGCAGTGGGACCGGTCACGGTCTCGCCGGGCTGACCGATCCCCGTTTTCCCCTGTCCCCTGTTTTTGATCCCCGGTATCAAAATTGCCGCGGCAATGCCCGCCGCCACGAATATCAGGAACACTGCGGCAACGGCCAGAGGCTTGAAAAATGACAGCCCGGCGCCTTTTTCACCTTTCGCCTTTCCCTTTTCTTCCCCGTTCTGCGCTCCGTAATTTCTGGCTTCGGACACCAGATCCCGGTCGATATTCTCGATGGCGTTTTTCAGTTTATCTTTATTCATTTTAAAAATCCTTTCTTTTCGAGCTGGACTTTCAGCCGGTCCCGGGTGCGTCTCAGAGTCATTTTTACCTTGCTCTCGGAGACCCCCAGTGCCCCGGCGATGGAAGCCACTTCTTCGCCGAAACGGTAGCGTTTGATGAACATCACGCGCTCCTCCGCCTTCCTGCCCCGCAGAAAATCCGAGATGGCTCCGGCCAGTTCCGCCGCTTCCACCGTCTCCTCCACGTTGCCGCCGCCCAGCGCCTCTTCCAGTTCATCGATGGGAGAGATGCCGCCCTCGGGAAGGCGTTTGGCCGCATTGTTCCGGCGCAGCCTTGACAGAGCTCCGTTCCGGACAAGCTTCTTAAGGTACGCTTTGAGATCGGAAGGCGCCGTAACAGGGACGTCGTTCCATGCAGAAAGCAGAGCGTCGTTGACGCACTCTTCCGCGTCCCGCTCGTCTTTGAGTATGCCCCGGGCAACGCCCAGCAGATACCCGCCGTATTTCGCTCTCGTTTCTTCTATTGCCACTTCACTGCGCTCTTTGTACAGCCGGACAATATCTTTGTCGTCCATCGTTTCACATGCTTTCCGATAACTCGAGCCGCCGTACGTCAGCTCACCCTGTAAGACGCAAAACGGACCGTCCGCGTCACAAAAAAGAATCATTTTAGTTGAATAAAGTTTTAGATAGTATTTTTAGACTTTCAAAATCCTGAGGTACGCCTTCTGCTCTGCTGTTATCCTGAAGCTCTCCAGCGCTTTCTGAATGGCCTTGTTATGGACTTTGGGATCCAGCTCCCGCTCTTCTATAAAGGGGATCACCGCGCCGTATTGCTTCGCCAATGCCGTGGCGAAATACCAGGCCGCCATCATCTGCACGTAATATTCTCCGGAACGGACCGCAGCCACAGCCCTGGGATACGCCGGATCGAAAGCTTCGTCCAGATAGTAGCGCATCAGCATGCCGATGCCGAACCGGACAGTGTACGTTTCCCCGCTGTCCATCCATTTTTTGATATGACCGATTAGTTCGCCGGTATGCTTCCCGAAGACTTTTGGAGAAAGCTGGTCGCAGGTGGCCCAGTTGTCCACGAACGGGAGGAAACGCTCCACGGCGCAGACGCAGGCGTGGAAATCTTTTATTTCTGAAATAATAAACGCATGAAGCTGGTTTTCGTCGAAATATTTATGTGGAAGCGCTTCGAGAAACAGGTCGATATCTTCACGGGCGGCAAGCTTTTTCGCCAGCTTTTTCAATTCCGGAGTGCGCACACCGATCACGTTGTCCCGGTGGATATTCGGGATCAGCGCTCCCTGAAACTGTTTATATTTCTCGTCCCGCAGCCTGAAAAGTTCGGCCAATATTTCGTCTGAGACTGTTGTCCCGCGCCCCTCCGACGCCATATGATACACCGCCCGGCATAAAGTCCGCGCCCATACGCGGCCGGGATAATTGTACTATCCGACGCCACGGGAGGTCAACCTTCGGCGCTTCCGAACTCAGGCTTAGGCGTTTATTTCAGCTTTTCTTTATAAGCAGGTGCTCTTCGCCAATATCGTAATACAGAGTGAGTTCTCCCTCTCCCGGCTCGTACACCCGGAACACGTCCCGGATATCCTCCGGAAGCGGCGCCAGCTCCTCCGTCACGTCTTTATAATCTTTAAGCAGTTCCGGCCTCCAGGCCACGGTGCTGCCGCTTTCGAAGACCGCGGTGTAAAGTATCCCGGCCTCAACAAGGTCCTGGAAAATGTGGCTTCCGTAACTCAGCTCCGGAACGTATCCGGCCTTCGACTCGGACACTTCCGCTATCACCGAAAACTCGCTGATGTCCGAAAAACCGGAAGGCACACCCAGTTCCGGCGAAGAAGTGCATATCCTGCCCGGCGTCAGCAGCAGGAGGTGTCTGCCCTTCCCGCGGTAATGCCAGTTGACCTTAGAGAGCGCGTCCTTTATGTCGAATTTGCGGCGGTAGGGCATCTGATAATACAGTATCGGATCCACGTACACCACTCCGTCCAGCGCGATCTCACGGGAAAAGCCCATCGACACGCCCCTGGTCTCGAGCAGTACGTCCTCCGGGTCAACACCCTCCGGCACCGTTATCTTGTCCCCTTCGGCGGTCAACTGAAGAGGCCTGCACTGGAGCAGGTCGATCACGTAGCTTCCGTCCGGCGCAAAATTGATCGTATATTCCGTGTCCACCGGATATTGATAGTGCGCCTGGATCAGCGCCAGAACGTCCCGCATATCCGCCATCAGCTTCCTGTTGCCCGCGATGCCGTCGCAGGTGACGAACAGCACTTCCCGCCAGTCTCCCCTCTCCCTCAGAACGTTCTCCGTCTCGTAATTGTGGGAATAGACCAGATTCTTCAGGTGCGCCGGTATGGAAGCGCTGATCCTCATGGCGTCGAAGCCTTCCAAGTCGTTGGTCCCCTCGCTGACCGCGTCAACGATCCTTTGAGAGAACTGCTGCCTGTCGTTTATATTCGAATTGAGCACTCTTTCCGGCGCGTCAAGTGACACCAGCCTGGGGTACGACCCGGTGCGGCGGTCAACCGCGGCGGTGCCCAGCCCCATCACCAGCCTCAGCATGCCTGTCTTGGGCCTTTCCGTGCCCATGCGGTAGGGGCTCACCGAATAACCTACTCCCGCGGCGCAGGGCATGAAGAAGCCGTCGTACCTGGAGCCGGATACGCGCTGCACCAGTATGGCCATCTGCTCGTCCCGCTTGTCGAGGCCCCGGCGCTTTCTGTAGTCCAGCGCGGACATGCTCATAGTGCTTGCGTACACGGTTCTCACTGCCTGTTCGAAGGCCTCCAGCCGCTCCTCGGGAGTGCCCCGGTTGCCGCAGAACACCGACTCGTATTTGCCTGCGAAAGCGTTGCCGAAACCGTCTTCCAGAATGGAACTGGACCTGACGATCACGGGAGCATTGCCGTAATATTCCAGTATGCGCCGGAACTCCGCCTCGATCCTTGACGGGAACCTGCCTTCCATTATCTTCCGCTCAAACTCGCCGGCCAGGGCGAAATAGCCTTCGTCGGTCCGCTGGCGGATCCTGAGGTCCCAGAAGCCGTTGTCAACTATATATGCGTAGAACACGTCGGAGCCCACGTAGAACGAGTCGTGGGGCTCGAAGCGCTCGAATATGTCAGGGCGGTAATTCTCCACGATCTTCCGGGACAACAGCATCCCGCATGCCTTGCCGCCTATCATGCCGGTGCCCACCATCCGGGAGTGTATCTCAAAATAGTCTTCGGGAGTGAAATTCTGCTTTATCAGCTCCCGCATCTTGGCATCTCTGGTGAGCATTATGTTGCATATCTTGGAGCATTCCTCTGTCACGTCGACGCCGCTCTCGTGGAGCAGCTTCGTCCTGAAAAAAAACCTCTCCCAGCTGTCCAGGTTCTGGTCCTGGGCCTGGTGCGCCTCCTTGTTCATAACGCTGTAGAAGCGGCTGATCTCGGTGCCGTCGGAAAGCACGGTGAAGCTGTCGTCCGAAGGGTTTAAACGGTAGGGCTGGAACATGGTCTGGGAGTAGCGGTTCCAGACTTTGATGGGGCGGACGTAAAAATCGTTGACGTCCCGGAAAACGTCGAGGAACAGCTGGGTGGTGTCCCTGATCGTGGCAATGGCATCGAAGGAGTGGCGGCCTCTTATGACTGGGAAATAGGCGACGGTGTCCAGTATGAACAGGAAGGGACAGGTCAGGTGGAAGAAGTTGCCCATCATCAGGTCCGTGGACCATGCCTGCTCCAGCTCGGAAAGGCAGTCGAACACGTAAAAGGCGTCGCGGCCTTCCCGCTCGATCAGATTGTGAATGTTTACGGTGAACGTCTCGAACCTGTGGGACAGTTCCACGTGCTCGATCTTCAGCCCTTCCCTGGGGGTCAATATAGGCTCGTGTTCCGCGAAGCGCACGTATATGATGTTGCGGCCGTCTTTTATGGCCTGCCGGGTGAAGCGCTCCGCCACGTAGCGAAACTCCTCCAGCGAAGGCACCTGCCAGACTACGTTGTCCCCCATCCGGATGTGGTCCAGCGCCTGGTCCATCATCGGTATCCCGGATAATATCTTTTCAAAAGCTGCCATTGTCATCCCTCCGGAGGTCTTCAGACCTGTTTCTTTTCACTTATCTTCGCCTCGAACCGGCCTTTCGAACCGCCGGAAGGAACGGCCGTGGGATAGCCTCCTCCGAAGCAGGCGGTGCAGAAGCCCGTGTCCTCTCCCGTGAGCAGCCTGACGTTTCCGATGCTGAGATATCCCAGCGAATCCACGCCTATCTCCCGGGCGATCTCGGGAGCGCTCAGGCGGTTGGCGATGAGCACGTCCGGATCGTCTATGTCGGTGCCGTAATAGCAGGACTTTATGAAGGGCGGCGCGCTGACCCGGAAATGGATCTCTTTTGCCCCGGCCTGCCTGAGGAGTCCTACTATGTGGCGGCACGTTGTCCCGCGGACGATGGAGTCGTCGATCAGCACCACTCTTTTGCCCTCCACCACGTCGCGTATGGGATTCAATTTGATCCCCACGCCCCGGTCGCGCTGCTCCTGGCCGGGCGATATGAACGTACGGGCGATATATTTGTTTTTCGTAAAACCTATGGCGTAGGGTATCCCCGATTCCTGGGAATAACCTATGGCCGCTTCCAGTCCCGAGTCAGGCACGCCTATCACTATATCTGCGTCGGCGGGATGCTCCTGGGCCAGGAACCTGCCCGCGTTTCTTCTTGCGCGGCTCACTGAAGCTCCGTCTATCACCGAATCCGGACGGGCAAAATAGATATATTCGAACACGCAGAAACGCTTTTCCGCCCTGCCGCAAAGGGACCGGTCGAACCGGATGCCTGCCGCGTCGACCACGGCGATCTCGCCCGGGGCAATATCTCTCACCAGCTTCGCTCCCACCGCGTCAAGGGCGCAGGTCTCGGAGGCGAATACGATCTTTCCGTCATCCGTCTCTCCGTAGCACAACGGCCTGAATCCGTGGGGATCCCTGGCGGCGATCAGCTTCCTGGGAGAACTAATGACCAGCGAATAGGCCCCTTCGATCACGTTCATGGCGGCGGCAACGGCTTTCTCTATGGAGGGCTGCCTCAGCCGCTCCTGTACGATGATATATGAGATGACCTCCGAATCGGTGGTGGTGTGAAAAATGGCGCCCTGCTCCTCCAGCTTCGTGCGCAGCTCGTAGGAGTTGGACAGGTTTCCGTTGTGGCAAAGCGCCAGCCTGCCCTTGTGGTGGTTGACGATCAGGGGCTGTATGTTCTGCTGGAGCTTCGCGCCGGTGGTAGCGTAGCGCACGTGGCCCACGGCAATGTTGCCGCTGCCGAGGGAGCGCAGTTTTTCGGGATGGAATACCTCGCTGACCAGCCCTTCTCCCTTGGCGTAAGTGAACAGGCCGTCGTCGTTGACAACGATGCCGGCACTTTCCTGGCCCCTGTGCTGGAGCGCGTAAAGGGCGTAGTAGGTCATCGTCGCCAGATCGTCCGGTCCCCTGCTGCAGACGCCGAACACGCCGCATTCTTCACGTAATTGACTCATACCGTACAGCTCCGTTTTTTATGGCTTATGACAAAAGGCAAAGGCGTCCCGGGATAGACCCAAGACGCCTTTGCCTTGCGGGGATCATTATACGCCGCGGAGGGCGGAGTGTCAAATGTTTCTGGGGGAAAGAGGGGCAAATAAAAGAGATGAGGCGGTGATCAGAACAACTGCCCTGCTTTTATGAAATCGATCAAATTCACGTTGGCTATCCCGCTTCGTTTTTGAAGCAGATAGTCGGTCGTCATGACATATTTTGGGTAATTATCTTTGATGCTTTCCAGCGATCTGTACTCTCGGTCTTCCGTCTCCCTGTTGCTGATAGTGTAGGCTGCCTGGACGTAGGAATAAGACAGATTTGTATCACGGAGGATAAAGTCGCATTCGAGTTTTCCGATCCGTCCGACGCTTACGGAGTAATCCTTGCTTCGTGCATAGACAAAAACGATATTTTCAAGCACCGGACCGTAGTTTATACGGTTGTCGGTATTCCTCGCGAAAAAGAAGCTGAGATCGGGAAGGTAGTATTTCTTCTCTCCCTGAAGGGATCTTTTGGATTTAAGATCAAAGCGAGGACATTCATAAAGGATCTTGGCGTCGACAAGCACTTTTACGTATCGGACGACAGTATTTATCGTAACTGCCGTTCCGGCTCTGTTCAGCTCATTACAGATATTACGCAGGCTGGCGGTAGCGCCGAAATTGTTGATGACATAACGCATAACGGTTTCAAAAGTTTCTCTGCTGCGGATCTTGACGCGTTTTCGGATGTCTTTTTCAAATATTTCGTCAATGACGCCCATAACGTATCTACGCTTGTCGGCGAGGGTATCGAAGAACATTGCCCGGGGAAAACCGCCCTCGGTAATGTAGGCGTTCAGTTCGGCCAACGGATTGGTGTTGATTTCCTTGCCATAAAATCGTTTCATTTCCTCGTACTCCTCAAAGGAAAGCGGAAACATCTCGAACTCGATATAACGGCCGGTAAGCTTTGTAATCAATTCTCCGCTTAGAAGATACGAATTGGAACCGGTAATGAATATTGACCAATCGCCCTCTGTCCTGAATCCGTTGATAACTGCTTCAAAACCGGTGACGTTCTGAATTTCATCAACAAACAGGTATTTTCTTCCTTGTGCAGTCCCTTTTTTTAGTATAAGAGATTCAAGTTGATCGGCCGTTTCTATGCCTTTATTCGGGCGAAGATCAAGGTCAATGTATATGATGTTCTCTTCCGGAACGCCGGACTGTCTGATCTCATCTGAAATCGTCGCCATAAGACTTGATTTACCGCAGCGACGGACACCGGTAATGACTTTAATTATATCGTCCGCGTCGTAAAAACCGCGGATCTTTTTCAGATAGTTTTCTCTGGAAAAAAGTTTCATAAGAACCTCCTGTTTTTAGGTCAGCATTATTATACCGCCCGATATCCGAAAAGTCAAGTTAACGAATACAAATTTATTAAAAATAAAAAATTGTATGCGTTAACGCCCATTTTGGACATAGCACATACCCCTGACAGGCTCTTTTCATATGGAACTATTAGGACTTAAGTCGAACAATTAGTTAGGCTGAAAAGTACCATTAAAACATTATAAATGCTCAACTCTTTCGAGCGCATACTGGGCATCCGTGACCGTTTAATAGACTCGCTGGAACAACAGTCCATTCATGATTGTAAATTAAACATCTCGCAAGGACTTTCGTCTTATTATTCGTATATTCACTAAGAATCTCAATTGTAGGGTTAATTTCTCTTACTTCTTTTAAGAATCGCTCATTACTTTTGGCGGCAAGCCGACCCTTTCGCTTCTTTGCTCCTTCAATTGCACTACAGTGTGGACATCCTTTGCCAGAAAGCAAAGAGTACGCCACAGGCGACCACTCATGGCCGCAAACAACACAACGAACATCTACTCGCTCTTTTATAGCCTTATAATATGAAATTACTGTAATGTTTGGATTAATGGCATATAGTTCATCGACAAACTCAGCATCGGTACGAGCCTTAGTTTTTGTTGCTTTTTCCCGTCTACAAACAGGACAGCCAACACCATTTAAAAGCGTGTAAGGTCTTGCCCTCCAAGCGGAATATGTTATTCTTTCTTCCGCCCAAAAAAGAGGAAAGTTTACGGGAAAGCAGTAATCCTCGTTTCCCTAAAAGAAAAAGAACCCCTGAACAATGCGGCAATCCTATTTTGTTGGACCTGGTGGGATTCGCCCGGCGAAACCGAGCGTGCATCTTAATAGATCGGTTCCGCCCAGGGCCCCTCCTCGCTGAAACAAGCCACCGGCTTGTTTCTGGAACTCAATACTTAAACCTTAAGTTCTTAAACTTATTCCACCGCTCGGTTCGAATCCCCTTCTGAGCGATATGACGAAGGGCACACCAGATG
>JAEEGF011089902.1_pt1 | contig 15396 bp, 5 predicted proteins | sample 9134171 | NCBI WGS metagenome assembly JAEEGF01 (sample SAMN16246542, study PRJNA631951) | gut metagenome | biome: gut microbiome; feature: rumen; material: AP-attached | host: Bos | place: Iran: Karaj | collected 2018-10 | reverse complement strand
CATTTTCAAAATCGTAGGAAGAAACAAGATTCTTCTCAAATTCCTTATCTGCAGGCTCAACCGGCTTAACATCATCGGTAAACAGTCTGCTTACCTCGTCAGCTGATATGGTACGGTCATAAACCATTACATCGTCAATAAGACCGCTATAGCAATTATCCCAATTGTTAGCTCCAAGGATAATATCCTGATTTTCACCATTCATTACCTCAAGGAACTGGTCTGTTGCTAAAAGCTTTCCGTCAAAATATGATTTGTTTTCAGTTCCATCAGCTGTAAGCACGATGTGGTGCCACTCAGTAGCATCATAATCGGCATAGTTTTTTGTAACCCACTTAAATTCAGCACCATTGTTGTACCAGAATTTCAATCTGTTATTATCATCATTTCCAGAAACCGAATACCAAAGCTCTGGGTCATGATATCCAACAAAAACAACAGGTGTGTTCTTAGGAACCTTTTTCTCTGACTTTACCCAAAGTGATACTGAATAGTTTTCCCCAAGGTTCTTTGTGTTTAACTTAACACCATATTTGCCATCAAGTCTTAAGGAATGTCCTGCGATATTTTCATCTCTATTGGCATCGTATTTTACTTCCCCATTATAGCTGCCCAGGCCCTTGACTATTGGTGTTGCAAGGCTCTCACCCTTACTGTTTGTAAGGGTGCCGTCATTAAAATCATACCAAGCCACCAAATGTCTATGTAAAGTATCGGCCTTTGCAATACTTGCTCCTACAAAGGGTGTTGCCAAAGCAAGTAAAGTGACGCCAGCTATCAGCCCATAAAATTTCTTTTTATTTTTCATCATCATTCTCCTTGCTTCTAATCCTTGTATTCCTTGTCTACTACATTGATAACCACAGTGGCCTCATATTCACTACCCATGTAAGAATATGTCACCTTAAGCTCCTTCTTACCAGTAGCCGCTGTTACATCTACTGGAAGGTCAAGCTTAATACCATCCTTGATTGTTACCTTCTTACCATTTTCAAGGGTAGCTCTGATTCTGATATCATTTGCTACAACTGTCTCGCCTACTGCATACATTCTTACTGTCTTGCGAACCTTTGCAGATTTAATAACCTCTGCTGCAACCTGACCACCTTCTGCAATCTTTTCAGTAGTAAAGCTTGCTGCATTCTTATCAGGTGTTTCTGTAAGGATGAGCTTGCCACCTACAGATGCAATATAGAAGCCATGGTAAAGAGCACTTTCAAATGTTACGCCTCTACCATTTAATCCCCTAATTGTTCTGAAGGTCATAGCCTTTTCTTCATCTGTGGTTCCATTTACATCCTGTGAAAGAACAAGATTGTAGCTTCCATCAGATAAAGCCTTGCCAACTGTAAGGTACATACCTGGCTTGTAATTTGATTCAAGTGAAACAAGAGCTTCATTGTTCTTATTAAGCTTACCAGGATTGATTTCCCACTCAGCTGTTTCGCCATCATATTTGCTGTCACAGCCAACCTTCTTACCAGTCATTGGATAGTCGCTGTCGCTTAATGTGTTTTCAAACTCCTGAACGTAGATAGGATTCTTGTAGTAATCGTAAATCTTGCTTACTGTTCCTGTTAAACCTACTGCAGTCTTTTTGATGTATGGAATTGTGCCATCCTCATTTACCTTGAACTCCTCGCAGCAGGCAACTCTTCTGAAGCCACTACCGTGTGGAAGACTTCCGTCATGGTAAACGAAATATGTGTGTCCCTTGAAATCAAATACTGCCATGTGGTTTGTGTTAGATGTAGCTGAAGGCTCCATTACAACGCCGCCGAAGGTCCATTCATTGTTAAGGAAATCCTCTATGCTGTCGCAATATGCATAAGCCATCTGCTCACGCCAATCGTATGCAAAGAACATGTAGTAACGATCCTTGCCGTTTACGTTATGCTTATAGTAATAAGGAGCTTCTGTAAACTGATGTCCTGAAGGCATTCCCTTGATTACACCAACCTTGATATCAGCATTCTTCTTATCAGATGCCTTCTCAACTGAAAGCCTATCCTCATCACCATCCTGATCCTTGATAGAAATCATGTCCTCGTTTAATTCGCAATTGAAGAAACGAACATTACCCCATCCAAGGATTCTATGCTCTACTCCCTTTTCATCCTTCTCAATCCAGAAGGTTGGGTCGATATCTTCCCAAGTAGATACACCATTGTAGGTATCTACATTCTTAACAAGTGGATGTCCAATATCCTTAAATCCGCCTGTTGGTGAATCAGATACTGCAACACCGATGCACTTGCCACCGCCGTAGCTGCTCTTTGCCTCTGAGCAATAGTAGAAGTAATACTTGTCACCGTACTTAACCACCTGACCAGCCCATGCACTGTTCTTATCCTGTACCCAGCTGATGTCAGAATCGTTAAGATATTCGCCCTCATACTTCCAATTCTTCATATCCTTTGAAGAATAGCATCTCCAATCAGGCATCTTGTAGCTTTCTGTTGTAGAAGTGTCGTGGCCAACGTAAGCATATACTGTATCACCATCAACTAAGATAGATGGGTCACCACCGTAAAGCACATCACCATTTTCATCAAAGCCAAGCATTGGGTTGCCTGATTTACTCTTTTCAAGAGTAATCTCCTCTGCCTCTTCAAAATCGTTCCAGTCACTGCCTGTAAGAGCTGAATACTCATCAGCTGTAATTGGCATTACGTAACCATGACGATATTTAATCTTGTTGTATGAACCGAGCTTATCATCAGATACGAATTCAAAATCACCTGATGCCAAATCTGTAGTTACTACTGGATAGTAACCCTGTCCTCTTGCAAATCTATCGATGAGCAAGCACCACTGATCCTGACCTTCTTCATTCTTCTCATTTAACTTGAAGATGATAGGTCCTTCTACTGAACCAACCTTTCCAGGCAATGTCTTATCTAAGAACTTAGAATTAATATCTGTAAACTGACCAAGTACGTTGTCAGCAACGTCAATCTTAATAGAGCCGTTTGACTCATTCTTTGTGTAACGATAGTACTTGCCATCGTTGCCCTTAATCATTGTTGAATCGATTACCTTGATAATCTTTCCACTGGCATCTCTTCCGCCCTCGTGATAAAGCTGTGGTTCTGTGAAATGAACAAAGTCACGAGTCTTAGCATAGTAGATTGCGTGGTTCTCATAATCCTGAGTAATCTTTTCGTTTTCATCTACCTCTAATCTTGTTGCAGACCAATAAACAACATATTCACCTGTCACATCATCATAAACAAATTCTGGTGCCCATGTACATCCAGCATTTTCTGGAGCAATTTCTGCAAGCCATGGCTTAGACCAGTGAACTAAATCGTTTGATTCCCAAACAACAATGCTGTGGCTACCGTTGCTACCAGCTGCTGGCCAAGCATTTGATTTGTTGTGGTAGATGCTAAGGTCAGTAGAAATCATGTAGAACTTGTCTCCCTCAGGAGTACGAGCAATGTACATATCTCTAAGACCACTTTCACCGATTGTGCTTTCGATGATTGGATTGTTGTTGTTCAAATCCTCCCAGTTAAATCCATCCTTTGAAACTGAGAAGTAAACCTGCTCATCTGTAGCTGCCCCTTCTGTTCCTGTGAAATGAACGAATAGATATCCTACATATTCATCAACAGCCTTTGGTGCAGCAACAACTGTACAATCGTAAGCCTTTGTTACTGATACATCATTCTTCTTAAAGGTTGCTGTAAGAGTTACCTTTGTGTCCTCAGACTGTCTTGTTACAACACCTGCTGGTGTGCTGTCATAACCCTTATTTGCCTTTACCTTTGTGCTGATTACTTTTTCATCAGATGATGACCATGAAACTGATACTCCATTAATCTCATCTGGAAGGGAAATGTTACCCTTGATTTTGTTCATATCAGGAATCACGTAATTGTTTGCTACATATTCAACATCACCGATTTCCTGTAAGCGTGCAACCTTACCTGCTGTGTAAAGGCGTGCAACATCATCTGCCTTGTAGGCTCTTTCGTATACCTTTACGTTGTCAAAATATCCTCTGAAATAAGCATCTCCTGAGTAGAATGACTTGCCAATGTAACCTAACAAATCCTCTCCTAAATCAGAAACCTTAACACCTGTGTTTTTGTTAACACCGATAAGCTTGCCGTCTCTGTAAAGTGACATCTTGTTGCCATCCATTACGATGGTGATGTTAATCCAGGTTCTTGATGTGTTTGGATATTTAGCTGATGCCTCAACCTTCTTTTCGCCGCCACTGCTTTCTGCTGTAATAGCAAGCTTTTCAGCTGTTGGCATTGCTTTGTAGAATAAATACTTTGTATTATCCTGACCAACTGTAAATGTAAAGTAATTTCCTGTACGTGTAACCTCGTTAACATCGAAGGAAATTGTCATCTTGTCTCTGCCATCAAAGAATCCCTTAGGGAATTCAAGATAAGCATTGTGACCACCAACTGATGTGTCACCGTCTAAGTATAGAACCTTGCCGTAATCCTTGTCCTCTACTACCTGTCCCTTTACAACCTTACCATCATTGCCATTTCCAGATGCATCCTTGATGGCGTTCTTTGTAAGACCATCGTTGAAGTCATACTGAAGAACTGGCTCTGCCTTTATTTCTTCACCCTCTACTACTACGTTAACCTTGAACTTATCTCCATCCTTGATGAAATCTGTATCACTAAGATTAAAGATTGGAAGCCCATCCTCATCAAAGAGAACTGTCTTTACGTATGCATTTCTGCATGGGTCGTAAAGTGGGTCACCTGAGTGAGTGGCATGTGTCTTTGATTCTCTTGCATGATATACAATTACAAGATTTCCATTTTCATCATAGGTAAATGAGTTGTGGCCAGGGCCTGAAACCTCATCATCAAAATCAGAGCTTGTAAGAATTGGATATGGAAGCTTTGTCCAATTGCTTATATCTAGCAAATCTGCATTTTCATCTGCATACATAAGACCTACGCAATATTCAGAACCTGTACCTGATGCAGAGAAGGTCATGTAAACCTTTCCATCCTTTTTGAATACTCCAGGTCCTTCGTTTACTTTATATCTAACAAGCTCCCAAGCAAATTCTGGCTTTGTAAGAAGCTTTGCCTTGCTTGTAAGCTGTGTAGGATTCTTAGGGTCGATTGTTGCTATGAAAAGGTAGCTAAGTGCATCTGGATTCTGAGTGTTTCTTGTCTCATCTGCCCAGATAAGATAGTGCTTGCCACCAGCCTCAAAATATGTCATATCAAGTGACATTGCATTTAATACATTGTCACCGCTAACTGGCTTAACAAGCTGTGGCTCTCCCCATTTGTCAGCATCTAACATGCTGTCCTTCTTAGGATTTCCTTCGAACTTAATCATGAAAGGTCTGATGTTAAATGTGGTGCCATTGCCTGTGTTAAGACCTGCTGTTGCAACTAAATACCAGCTGTCGCCAATCTTGTGCATCTCTGGTGCCCAGATAAATCTACCAAGAGATTTTGATGTGTTCTCATCCCAAACTGCAACCTCCTCAGCGTTTGCAAGGCCTGCAATTGTCTTTGCTCTTCTAAGAATGATTCTGTCGTAACCATCCTTGTCGCCGCTTCCTACCATTGGGTAAGATGCTGTGAAATAGTAGTATCCATCGTCCTTGTTATAAACAACGTATGGATCTGCTCTTTCAGGAACAAGTGGGTCAGCTGCGTCTGTAAAGTTTCCAGAACCACCAATCACACCTTCAAGTGTGTAGGTGCCAGGAAGCTCAAGGTCAACATTTTCAATGCTATCCTCTGTGAATCTAAGAGAGTATTCCTTCTTTGTTCCATCAGAATATTCAGCCTTAACTGTATTCTTTGAAATATACTTATCAAGGAGCTCTCTGAATTCTTCCTCTGAGGTCATGGCCTCAACCTTGATATCCTCATTCTTTATTGTTGAAAGAGATGTGTTGTATGGGTTTGTAAACTTTTCTACAACAGCATCATATTCATCCTTTGTAAGGCCTAGCTTATTAGCTGTTACCGCATCTGATGTGGCGTTCTTAACCTCTGAAAAATCGTAGCCTTCAATTAAGATTGCCTTGTCAAAGTTAACCATATCCTTTGATGTAACAAGATAAGCTCCGTCATTTGTCTTAAGATAAATTTCGTAGCGCTCATCTGTCATATCATAAACGGCATCGATATCCTTTATATTAGATGCTGATGAACCAGTCTCAATTAATCTTTCGTTACTGTAATTAATTAAATCCTTGGTTTCATATACAATCAGATTTCCTGAAGGGCCATCTGCTGCAACCATGTAAAAGCTCTTGCCATCTGCTGCTCTAAGTACAGTTGGACTCTGATATGCCTTGCTACCCAGCCCAGTGTACATAATAGGCTGATTCTTATGAAGAGCTGTAAAGCCACCAGACTTTCCAGCAGCAATCTTCATACCGCCATCCTGTCCAACAGCTGGATTGTTGCTGACATAGGTAACAACATCCTGGCCTTCACTTAAAACTACAACCTTGAAATCCTTATCCTCTCCATCGATTGTAGCTGTAAGAGTTACCTCTTTATTCTTACTTCCTCTTGTGACCTTACCATCATTTGTCAAGGCCGCCTCATCGCTAGATGTCCAAGTAATTTTCTTGCCATCATATTCCGAAGGAAGCTTGATATCCTCTGTTACATATCCCATATTAAGTGAGAAATCAACAGCTGTTGCCTGACCAACCTTTTTATCTAAGAATGCCTGATAAAGCTCTGCCACGTCAGAATCTGTAAGCTTGCCCTGATAAATCTTGTAGTTATCAAGGTATGCTCTGCAGTATTCTCCAGAACCCCAATTAGCTTTTCCAATATAGGTGATTGGATTTTCCCCTAAGATATCTTCAAGCTTGTTATCTGATGAGAATGAAGATTTCTTTTCTCCATCCACATAAACAATAGTTTCATCCTGAGAATAAACAACATCTACATGCACCCATGTGTTTATTGCCAGTGGAGTGTTTGTTGTAGCACCGTTTCTACCATTTTTGAAATGCTCAATGGTAAGCTTTGAGCCGATGTTGGCTACACCTAAATAATATTCAGGCGAAGACTGTGGATTTGTGTTTGGGGCTGCATAGAATAACCAATCTGTACCAGTTCTTCCAACATTGGCATCAAATGACAATGAAACTGATTTACATCCTTTAAGCAGGCTGTCACCATTTTCTTTGGTAACATTTAAAAATTGCTTTTTGCTGTCAGAAAGCGAAATAGCCTTTCCACTTTCTCCGTAGCTTTCAACTACAGTATAGGTACCTGTAGCCTTTGCGCCACCGCCTGTAATATCGTCATTGTCAGATAAATTTTCGAAATCGAAGTTAGCAATAAGCTTTAATTCCTCGTCTTCTTCGTCTTCCTTTTCTTCAAGAAGCTTCTTTTCCTTTAGAAGCTCTTCTTCATCTAAGTCCTCTTCATCTACTTCCTCTTCATTTTCTTCTGTGTCGGATTTTTCCTTTTCAGGGTCTTCCGTTTTGGATTTTTCATCCTCAGAGGTTTCTTCAGACTCAGAGACTTCTTCTTCTGACGAAGGGCTTGTTTCTTCATCAGATGCTTCTTCTGTAGATTCCTCTACATCCATCTCGCCAGCTTCAGTTGCTTGCACTAAAGAAAGACCTGAGCCAGGTAATCCCCCCGACCAGGTCATGGAAATTGCAAGAGCTGCCGCCAAGAGACGTTTAAAGTTCTCTTTTTGCATCATCACTATTCCCCCATAAAAAATTTGGACTAATGTCCATTGCTAGATTATGCTGTAGTGCTACAAGCCCCAATTCGTAGCAATACAACGATTCTAGTTTAGATATTAGTCCAGTGATATTTTTGAGTAAATAGGATTTCTTATTAAGTTTTTCGTTCGAGTTTTCGTAAAAAAATCTACTTTCTTTTAAAATAAAATCTACAGTTCGTATGAAAGTGTTACATTACTTCCTTCACAATTAACCTCTGCAACAGCTCCCGAAATAATAGGCATCGCAGGTGGAAGATGTCCCACATCAGCATCCATTACTATTGGCACATTATATTTGCCAAGGATACCTGTTACTGCATTGTACTGGTCAAGACCCATCATCTCCTGCTTCCAGGCTGCAAGAGGTCTGCCTATGATGAAGCCCTTAGCATATTTAAACCAGCCTGCTCTATCTAGATTCCAAAGTGCACGTCTTATAGACATTACATTAAGGTCGCAGGCCTCCAGGAACCAGACGATACCCTCGTCCTTATATTTTTCATTGAAGGCTTCCACGTTGTCATATTTAGTTCCTACCAGATTAGCCAGACAGTCCAGACAGCCGCCTGTTAATCTTCCGCTAAATGCAGGCAGACGATTCATCTCGTTTTCACCCATGAAAAGTCTTAGTTCCTTGGTCTCTGTAAGATTATAGGCTGCATAGGGATGCTCCTCATCCTTTAAAGACTCCAGCTCAAACTTATCATAGCCCGATACCTTATCAAGCTTTCCTGTAAAAGCCTTTATGGCATCATCTAGTGCAGGATGTAATTCATGCATTCCAAAGGCACCTGCGCATGGGCCATAGATGGAAGCTGTGTCACAGATGGTATTTAGCAGAAATGTAAAATTGGTATTATCAGAATAACCCATATACCACTTTGGGTCTGCCTTTTTTACAGCCTCAAAATCCACATAGTCAAGGGTTTCACACATGAGTTCTCCACCACCGCAGGAAATCAACACATCATTATCCCCACTGCAGTAATACTCTGTTAACTCTTTGCCACAATTCTCAGGTGTAGAGCTGATGCCAATGCCATCATCTCTTCTACAGTTTGGCCCTTCCGCTATCTTATAGCCCATGCCCTCAAATCGCTTTATGGCTGCATCTAAGCAGCTTTTATATGGCTCAAATGTACAACCAAAGGAAGGTGCTACAAGCCCTATAACACCTTCCTCTTTTAAATACTCTGGAAATCTCATATACTCTCCTATTAATCTTCGTAAATTACAGATTTATCTATCTGGGCCAAGGCCTTATCTATTTCTTCCAAATATCTAACTCCGATTTTACTCATTACAGAATTCTTCTTTGTGATATAGCCTATTTCCATAATGCTATTTGGATTTTCCTCGTCACCTCTATATGGGACTACTATATATCCATCACCATTATAATCACCCCAAACGATTCCTGAGCAAAGGGTGTAGCCATTCATAGCCTTAACCAAATTAAGCATAGTAGAACGATCGGTAACACGAATTGTTTGAGGATAAATGTTTTCACTAAGGATTTCTTCCGCCAAATATTCACTGTTATCGCCCTGCTCGAAATACAAACATGGATAATTCTTCAAATCCTCAAAGCCGATGGATTCCTGCTTTGCCAATGGGTGTTCATGCCATAAATATACAAAGGCTCTACATTTAATCAGTGAATGAAACTCCACTGCATGCTCGTTAAATAGTTTGTTAAGAGCCTTACGATTGTAATCACTGATATATAATATTCCGATTTCACTTTTAAGAGTGCTTACATCCTTGATGATACTGTGAGTAGTAGTCTCTCTTAAAGCAAAATCAAACTGATTCATATCATATTCTTTTGCTGTATCAACAAATGCCCGTACTGCAAAGGTATAATGCTGAGTGGAAACGCCAAATTTTCTTTTATAGCTTCCCTCATCCTTGTACTTTTGCATTACTATATCGTATTGACGATAAAAGCCTCTGATATCCTCTAAAAATTCTGCTCCCTCAGGTGTCACGATAACACCCTTATTGGTTCGCATGAATATGGTAATTCCGATTTCATTTTCCAGTTCCTGAATCGCACTGGTAAGTGTAGGCTGCACAATATAAAGCTTTTCTGCAGCCTTATTCATGGAGCCGTACTCTTCGATAGTAAGAGCATATAGCACTTGTTGAATAGTCATATTAGTCTCCCTCTAGTCTCGTGAAAATGTGCCTGTTAAATCCTTTATCACTTCGCTGGCAAGAATAAGCCCTGCCACTGGTGGGCAAAAAGCTGTGGAACCAGGAATAGAACGTCTGCCATCTGAAGGCTCTTCCACCTCTGTTACATCTGCAGCCTGCTCCACTGGCTTTTCCTTAGAATAAACCACCTTAAGCGAATCAATATCTCGTTTTTTCAGTTCCTTTCGCATAACCTTTGCCAAAGGACACATGGTTGTATCATAAATATCTGCAATTTCAAAGGCTGCTGGATTTAATTTGTTACCAGTTCCCATGCTGCTTATAACAGGAACTCCCAGTTCCTTACATCTGCAGATAATAGAAAGCTTTGCTGTTACAGTATCCACTGCATCTACCACATAATCATAGCTGGTAAAATCAAACTCATCTGCATTATCTGGAAGATAAAAGCACTGACGGGCCACCACATCCACCTCTGGATTAATATCAAGCATACGCTCCTTCATAACATCAACCTTGAGCCTGCCCACAGTAGAATGTGTAGCTATGATTTGACGATTGATATTGGTAAGGCTCACATCATCATTATCGATGATTTCAAAATGACCTACTCCACTTCTAACCAGGGCCTCACACACGTAGCCACCTACTCCGCCGATTCCAAATATGGCCACCTTTTTATTTTTTAACTCTTCCATGGCGCTATGACCTAGAAGAAGCTCTGTTCTAGAAAACTGATTTAACATCTTTACCTCTAATTATTTTTTAATACTTCATTCATACTGCCCATGCGATATCCCTTTAAATCAAGAGATACATAGGCAAAGCCAAAGGCTTTAAAATTATCGTATATACGATTTCGAAGCTCCTCATCAAGTATCCTGTTCATATCCTCTTGCAAAAGCTCAATCCTGGCCAGATTATCTCCATGAATTCTGACTCTAAACTGTCTAAAGCCTTCATCTAAAAGAAGCTGTTCTCCCTTGTCCACCATGACAAGCTTTTCTGCCGATATAGTTTCACCATAAGGGAATCTGCTGGCAAGACATGCAAAGGATGGCTTGTCTGCTGTGGCAAGGCCAAACTCCTTTGAAAGAGCACGAATTTCAGCCTTAGTAAAGCCTACCTCTCTTAGAGGACTTTTCACCTGAAGCTCCGCTATAGCCTTTAGCCCTGGACGATAATCTCCTTCATCATCCAGATTGGAGCCTTCTACCACATAGTCTACTCCATTGCTATGGGCACTATCAATAATCTTTGAAAACAAATCCTTCTTGCAAATATAGCATCTATCTTTAGGGTTAGCTGCAAAGCCTTCAACACTCAATTCATCCACTTGAAGTTCAATCTGCTTCACCCCAAGCTTTTTACAAAAATCCTCTGATTCATTTTTTTCTCTAACTGGAAATAAATAAGATACAGCTGTCACAGCCAAGGCATTGTCACCTAAAGCATCTACTGCCGCATACAAAAGAAAGGTAGAATCTACCCCACTAGAAAAGGCTACGGCAACGCTGCCCAGCCCCCTAAGGTAATCCTTTAATTTATCATATTTTTCTAATATACTTTTATCCATTAGCCCCTTTTACCTACCCTTTTAGTAGGATAATAGCAAAAAAATACAAGTAGGTCAATGCGAACCTACTTGTATTTATAATTATCTTTACCCTAATACAGCCTCCATTGTGTCCCAGTCAAAGTTCTTTAAGGCTTTGTTTAGTTCATCAACCTTTGATATTGCATCATCTGGAAGCTTATAATCAGCCAGCATGTCTAGTACAGATTTAGCGCCGTCATAATCCATTTGCTGTGAAAGCTCCTTTAGAGCAGAAAATGCATCCTCTAAATCGCTTTCAGATATTGGCTCACGATTGTCATAGGCTGCAGCCTCATATTTAGCCTTCTCTTCAACCGCACTGTAAAAGCTGTTCATTCTATCAAATAGATATTTGTAGATGAACAGAATCTCCTCTGTATTGGCACTGATGTAATCCATATCATTTTCTTTGCCTGCCATTTCAAGCTTATAGGCCTTTTCAGATAAATCCGTTGCACCGATAAGTCTTGCAGATGACTTTAGGGCATGAACCTGAATGGTATAATTTTTCACATCCTTTGTTTCAAAGTATTTCCTGATAAGCTTTATCTTTTCTAAAGCTGTATCATAGAAGCTTCGGCAAACGATAAGATATGTATCCTCGTCTCCACTAGCTTCAATACCCAAATCCACATCCATGAATAGCTCTTTTCTGAAGACATCTTCAATAGTACCCTTCTTCTGCTCATCGTCCACAGTAAAGGCTGTGCCCTCAGTAACAGGTTCAATCTTGCCCTCAGGTAGATATTTTTCAATAATGTCTTCAAACTGTATACCATCAATTGGTTTAGAAAGATAATCATCAAAGCCTGCTTCAATGTATTCTTCTCTGGCACCCTTTATAGCATTTGCAGTAAGTACGATGATTGGTGTTTCCCAATTTATCTTGCACTCCTGTCTGATGCGCTGCATAGATTCCTCACCACTAAGGTCTGGCATCATTGCATCCATAAAGATAATATCGTATTTACGATTCTTGGCCATTTCGATTGCTTCTGTACCAGATGATGCTGTGTCTATCTGTACCTGAATTCTCTTAAGCAGGTTCTTTGCAACGATAAGGTTCATTTCCACATCATCAACAACCAGGATGACTGCTTCCTTAGCATGGAACTTTTCAATTTCGTTTTCTCTGTCGTTAAAATCATTGTTTTCTCTGAAGTTGCCAATCACACCTTCTTTCCATACGGACTGAAGTAAAGTGAATGCAAAGGTTGAGCCCTTACCATAAACGCTGGTTACATTAAGGGCACTATTCATCTTTTCAAGGAGGCTCTTGGTAATACTCATACCAAGTCCAGTACCCTCTACCTTCTTGTTGCGCTGCTCATCAAAACGCTGATATGGAGAGAATAACTTTTCAATATCCGCTTCCTTAATACCGATACCAGTATCTGTGATACTAACCTTAAGCTCTATCTGGTCTTCTGAAACCTGTTCATAACCCATATTGAAGGAGACAGAACCCTGATTAGTGTATTTAACAGCATTGTTAAGGATGTTAATGATGATTTGCTCTATTCTAACATCATCACCATATAGCATCTTTGGAATGTTTTCATCAACATTAACAATGAAATCTAACTTCTTGTCATCCGCCTTTGGCTGTATCATGTTAACCAAATCGTTAACAAGAACGCCCAAGTCGTATTCGCCCATAACAAGCTCTAAGTTACCTGACTCAATCTTTGAGAAGTCCAAAATATCATTGATAAGAGCAAGCAAGGTCTTACTAGCATTTCTAATGTCTCTTGCATACCTCTTAGTAGATTGCTCTTTGGATTCTCTTGTAATCATGGTGCCCATACCAATGATTGCATTGATAGGGGTTCTGATTTCATGAGACATATTTGCTAAGAATGCAGACTTCATCTTGTTTGCCTCTTCCTCCATATGAAGGGCTTTCTCAAGAGCCTGAGTCTTTTCATCCTGAAGCTTTCTAACTATAATTTCATGCTCGGCACTTTGACGTTTTGTAAGCATGTAAACTGCACCATTAATAACAGAAGCAGCTATGACAATAATAATAGCCATTAATACTGAATAGAAATATACTCTAAAAGCTGTGGTCTCGTATATTTCCTTTTCTTTTATGATGGAATAAACCTTCTCGTTTATTATTCTATTATTTTCATCTAATACTTCTATATGGAAGTCATACTGTCCATGTGGCAGATTGAAATATGAAATAGTTCCAAGAGCGCTGGATAGCACTTTAGTTTTGGCCTGGTCTACACCATACAGATAATATCTAACATAAGGGTCAGTAGGAGTGAAATTGTTAAGCTCTACATTAATTCCTACTTTCTTAACTCCCTTTGGAATAACTATTTCATTGTTGCTGGTTACAGTCACAAATTTATTATCTAAGGTGATACCAGTAATCTTAGACTTATAATTGCTAACATTCATAGAATAGTTGTTAATATTAAGTCTATATACACCTGTACTACCGCATAGATAAATGATGCCATCATCATCAACTTCATTCCAGGCATTGCTGGTAAGATTTCCTGGCAAGCCTGATTTAATATCTAGTAATTCCCATGCCTCAGATGTAGCACCTTCCATCATGGAATCATATCTGATTACATATATTCCGGCGCCACCCATAATAAATATGGTGCCATCTTGAGCCTGATACATATCGTAATTGTTATAGAAAGGAATATTATTTATCTCAGTGATTTCAAAATCCTTGGATACATAGCAAAAGCCACTGCCTGTCATAACAAACATGCCATCAGATTGCTTGTCGTCTACTACTCTAAGGATTACATTGGCGCAAAGTCCATCCTTTTTAGTAATAGTTCCTGTTACAGTGTGGTTCTTAATTATCTCTATACCATCCCCATCACTTCCTGCAAGAAGAGAGCCATCATCCATCTCATAAACATTCAGAATCTGGGATGAACTAAGCTCCTTGGAAAGCTCCATGGTGCATTCTAGCCTTCTATTTTTTATAAAATGCAAACCGCTCTCTGCCGAAATGACAACCTCACCACTAGCCATGGTATATACGAATCTTGGACGCCTATCCACAAATTCCCCCTCTGATAGATAAGGGAATAATTCTCCTGTTTTTGAAACAGCCATCAAATCCTTGCCGTAACCTAAAATAATAAGATTTCCATCGGCGTCCTCAGTCATACTTCGGACTCTTGCATTCTTATAAAATTCAGTAACATCATTTTCGATGCTTACCATTTTATTTTTATCTAATATAACTAGCCCATCATCTGTTCCTACGTATAATTTGTTGCCAATTTGATGTATAGCATTAACTACCGATGGGGCAACACCAGACACGCTAAACAAATCTATAAAACTGGATTTACTAAGACACAGCAATCCTCTTCTGTAGGATGTAAACCAAATATTTCCCTGGTAATCCTCGTATACAACTTCTACCGCACTATCAAAACCACCTGGATTAAAGAATGTTACGTTCATCTTTACATCCATGGTTCCAATTCCAGAATCAGATGTTATATATGCATAGCCACTATTTGTAAAATGTATGCTATGTATGTAAATCAAACCTTCTGCTGCAACTTCCTTTTCAAGTACATAATTTCCATCACTTAAACGATACTTGCAGATAGTTTCATAATCTGTTCCAACATATAATGCACCATCATTTCCCATGGTTGCACAGGTCGCCCCTTCTTTTGTAAAAGAAACAGGCTCGGCATCTGAAGGACTATATACTGCTATCTGTCCCTTCATATTAACCGCTACAACTTTACCGCCATTACTAGAAATACTTTCTACATTACCTATTTCAGGATATTCTTTATCAACTACAACTTTACCGTCTTCATAATGAACAACAGCTACTCCATTTGTTGTGGCAACGTAAATTCGACGTTCAGTATCCTCTACCATTTTGTGGATGGTATGAGATATAAGTCCGTTGCTTT
>JAEEGF011294531.1_pt1 | contig 15397 bp, 11 predicted proteins | sample 9134171 | NCBI WGS metagenome assembly JAEEGF01 (sample SAMN16246542, study PRJNA631951) | gut metagenome | biome: gut microbiome; feature: rumen; material: AP-attached | host: Bos | place: Iran: Karaj | collected 2018-10 | reverse complement strand
ACAACTTATCTTAATAAGAACGGTCCAAAGATTGTCGATACTATCAGGATCAACGGAAAATACTTTGACGCATCAAAAGTCAGAGAAAGAATCCTTATAGTGGTTTCATCTTCAGCAATAATAAGTGCACTAATGGCAATTGCTGCATTTATCATTTTTTAAACAAATCAAACCCAACGCGCCCATTGAGAGGCGCTATCTCCTTTCAAAAGACGAAGATACTTGTCATAACAGGTATCTTCGTTTTCATCGTTGTTCCCTTTTTAATTATCCCTGCTTCTCTTCTATTACTCTCCGCTCTATGTTTCTGCCATGGCTCGATTATATCATAGTTATATACCCTTGTATGCATCGATGCCCTTACACAACGCACTGCAATCTTATTCTATTTATCAGGGAAGCACTTAAGTCTGTAAACTATCAGATTACCATATTATTCTCTACTTTTAGCATAGAACATGGCATATAATTAATTGCATGAAGCAAAAGATACGAAAGGAGGTCCCATGTACCTAACTCTTCTTACTAACAGCAACCTGATCCAATACTCACAGTTTGTTCCGGAGGCTTTTCTACACCGAAAAGAGCTTCTGGGAGTGGTATGCCTTGACGATGAAGACAATAACGCACCACTTGGAGTTGCAATAGCAGAACCTTCAGAAGATACGCTCAATATCCAGTGGTTTTATGTACTTCCGGAATTCCGTAGGATTGGCGTTGGGTCTCTCATGCTGCAGGGTCTTTCGGAAATGGCTGAGGCAGCACACCTTGGTGCTGTCGATGTATATTATCATTCAGATAACATAGACTCCGATGAAGAGCCTCTGGAGAAGGAGAACCCCGATATCCCTGAAAGAGAACTCTATAAAGCCTGGAATGATCTTAGGGAAAATGAAGGAATAGACACCTTTTTGTTGGAAAACGGCTTTGTGATCATACGGCAAAACCCGATCAAGTCCTTTACCCTCAACGATATTATAAGCTCCGACTATGTTGCACAGCACAATAAGAACAAGGACAGGAAAGAGCTCAAAGCGCTTGAATGTGTTTCTTTTGAAGACATATCTCCTTCGGAAGAAGAGCTTGTAATATCCCAGCTAAAATCTCAAGGCTATCCTGATTACACTCCCTTCTGTCGAAGAGACATCAGTTTTATCTGCAAAAAGGCAGAATCAGTGAAAGGCTGCATGCTGATGACCGATGATCCGGATGAGAAGACCCTCACAATAATGATCCTCCTGAGTTTCATTCCTGATCCTTTATGCGCAGCTAAACTGATAATTAAAGCAGGCGACAAAGTTCTGAATCTTTTCCCTCCCGATTACAAGGTATCATTCGTGGCAGCAAATGACAGTACTCTTAAGCTGGTAGGAACAATTCTTGATGATACGGACATTTTAAAAACCACCGGTTATACTACACACGCAGTCTTTGAAGTAAACGCATAGGCAGGTAACAGATATGGACATTTTCAACGATGAACTAAATAAACTCAAACAGAAAAAAAATGATGCAATATTTGAAAAAACATCGCAATCCCAGGACAAATATGCATTACCTGAAGTCTCCCTGATGTCAAATGAGCACGTTAATAAGTCTTCTCAAAAGGCCAGTGTATACACAAGTGCCTACAGGCAGATACTCGAGCACGACTTTACAAGCAAGGCCTGGATTGGAAGGACTGCAGACAAGCGAAAACATAGAAAGCATATAAACTCAAACTATAAAACCATCACCGGCAAAAAGTGGACCGGTCTTTCAAGCGAGGAGAAGGATCTTCGCAAGACGGAATTTGAAGGCAGGCGAAATCTGTCACTTAAAGCCTCTGAGCAGGTTGCAGATTTTTTGATAGACCTTAACAAAAATGAAACTTCCGGGCACGACGAAGACCTTGCTTTCCTCGATAAAATAACCGGGGTGGATTGCAGCACATTTGACTATCCGGGCGATACATCAGACACTTCTTCCACCAAAGCTGACGAGGCTTTCTTAGATAAATTCAAAGAAAATATGCCGCTGCTCCACAGAGCTTATGTGCTCTATGAAGGGCTTTTAGAAGAGGGCTCATTCCCGGAACTTGAAGGCGAAAAGCGAATGAACGTTATGGCAAAGCTCGCCTATCTGAAGGAAGTAAGAACGGCATACGAAGACAGGATACGCATCATATCATCGCCGTACTATGTTTCATTGAGAGAAAAGGATTTTGTGGGAGATGCACCGGAACACCTTGAAGAGCTTCAAAAGAATAAGAAGGAGCCTGCACCTCTTCGTTCCTATGCCGCTTCTGTCCTCAGGTGGAGGAATAAAGGTCATTCACTTCTTCAAAGAGGTGTTCTCACAGATATGGAAATGGGGCAAGCATTCCTTGAAGACGACATAAAGAGCAGAAAACAGACAGACACATATGCCAGCGATAAAACTGTAGACGGTATAATCGGTAAACTGAGAGTAAATCATGTCAACTCAATTCTAAATGATAAACGTGACATGGTATCTGTAGGAATGTCATTAATGACCGCCAAAGACTGGATATACTCTGACCTGCATAAGAAGGTATCAAAGAAGGATATAACCGCGCGGCTTAATGAGATGCAAAGTATTACAACCGCGGCGATACAACGCATAACATCTGATCCTGAAAAGTATAGAAAAGAGAAGGAGGACTCCCTAAATAAAGATTACGAAAAGATAAAGCAAGACCACCCGGACTACAAGCCCAGGGTTGTGACTAAAGAGGATGTCGAATTAGATCTTAAAAGGAGAAAAGGCGTCCTGACTCACCTGAAAAACGTATCGAAGCAGTTTACCGCAGGAGAAATCTCTGTTGAAGTGATGAAGCTGTGGCTGGACAGAGGCCTTCAGTATGACATTCGAATGGGCAGGGAATTATATGATGGGATAGTTCTCCAAAAATACAATATGAACCGCGAAGAAGATGATCATTACATGAATACCATAGATAATTTAATTGAAAAATACCACAAAACTCTTCAAGGTGGCATAGTGACAGTACAGGGAAGTCACAAAGCATATGTCCGCGCGGAAGATGAAGGAAAAGTCAGTGACAAAAAAGCCATGTACAAGAAAATTGATAAATACCCTGAGGATAATGGAATTCTTCCGGGCAAAAGCGATTTCGTCCATATAATAGGAGGTAAAGCCAGCTCAACTGATATAGCGACGAGAGCATATATCAGCGCAAAGCACCAGTACAAGTCAATGGCGGTGGATATCTTTATGAAAACCATCACCGAACTGAACGTAAAGGATAAAGTATATTTCAAGATTATTTCAAAAGCAAATAACGGCTTCTATGGGATGGATGACCTGACTGTTTTCTTCACGGTGGACCTCAGCGTTGCAGAACGAAAGAAAATCCTTGATACCTTTTACGAAAATTGCAATATAAATGGTGAAAATATCCTTAACGGGAAAGACATGTGTGTGACATGTACCAAATACAAGGAAGGAATCGCTCTGGCTCCCGAGCCATCATTTATCGATACACTGAACACGCTTTTCCTGGACGATAGCATGTTTAACGATAATAAGAGACTTAATAGTGCTAAGGCTAATGACGTTAAGGTCAGACAGAATTTCTCATACAACACATTTATCACCTCAATGTTTTGCCAAAGTGCCATAACCGCAAACTATATGATGGGGAAAGGCGCATCTAAAGACATCAATGTTGCGGATAAAAAGACTCTTAGTCTGATAAAAAAAATATTCCGCCAGCTGTGTTTTCTAAACGGAGTAAACCCGGAGATCATGGCAAAAATCAGCGACAAGACAATTCTTGGATGATCATTGCCGTAATATCAAAATACAGCCTATGATAACAATTAAAAAACTACCACGAAAAATCTCGTGGTAGTTTTTTAATCTGTTATCGCCCCGGGGTCAAAGCCAGGTATCCTCTATCTCCATAGCCCTCTGACACTCTCTGATGACAGCCATATTACTGCATAGGATAAGAACCTCATTCCAGGAAACAGACACCTCGTATGGAAGCATATCCATATCCTCAAATCTCCACATGACAGCAAAATCGTCATATCCTGTCACATCATTGAATCCGTTTATTTCACGGTCTGTCTCATCAAAGATCCTCTGCCACTCTTCCGAAGCACTCCCGCAGAAAGCAACGTTCTTGCATCCTCTTGAAAGGATCTTCTCTGCAGTCTTCCTGATGAGGACTTCATCCATAGCCTCGTCAGTCATTATGATCACGGTATGATTGGAAAGATCACGCAGATTCCTCTTGCTGCCAAGTATACTGCTACCAAATAATCCATATGTTATGTTCTTGTTTGAAAGTCTATCTGTGAATGTGTGCTGTATCATGTAAGTCCCTCCATCATCTGAAATGTCGTTTGCTTTTCTTACTGATACTATTTAATCACAAATAGAGTCCAATAAATGCCACAGCTAAATATCAGTACCACATCTATAAATATATTTTTCAAAGGTCAGTGAACTGGGTGTATAATATTAATCAAATAGAATGCCACAAAGCAGAATCCAAAAAATCTGACGAAAGCGGGTGGAATGGTTGAGCAGTAACGTGAAAAAAATATGCCAGAATTGCGGAAGGGAGTTTGTTGCCAAGAGCTCAAGCTATGCATTCTGTTCCTTAGAATGTAAAAAGAGATACGGCAACCATCGAGGCTATAGGTGCAGCGAGTGCAGGACTCTCCCTTGTGAATACAGGAACATGAGCTCAAACGTCACACCTAAGGAATGCCCCAATTACAAATGGTCATGGTGAGAAAGCAGCATTTCCTGCTTCTCTGTTTTATTTTAAGCCTGCCTTATAGATCAGCCAGAATCTTTAACCTTATCTTAGCTGATATCTGTCTGGGAGTTTCCATTTCATCAAATTTGATGGTATAACTCTCCTCATCAATGTCGTAATCAAGCACTGTTCCTGCGCCGAGAATGGCATGCTCTACCCTGGTTCCCCGCTCCATCAGGTCAGTTCTGGCAGCCCCCTTAAGATGCCTGGATTCATTCTCTATGAACCTGCGCACTGCATTCATCATTTCCTCATCAGGCTTCTGCGTGAATTCAAGCTTATCCTCGTCAATATCCATAATGAACCTCGAAGGGTACCTTGGGATTCCTTCAAAATTCCTGCCTCCTGCCTCTGACAAAAAGAGCCTCTTCTGTGCCCTTGTCATGGCGACAAAGGCCAGCCGTCTCTCCTCCTCCATTCCCTCCAGGGTATGGATCTTTCTGGACGGAAAGATTCCCTCATTCATCCCACACAAAAATACATATGGAAATTCCAGTCCCTTTGCGGCATGTACAGTCATAAGACGTACCTTGTCATCGCTTCCTGCATCTGAGTCAGCATTTGTGAAAAGAGCTATATGCTTCAAATAATCTTCCAGTGTGGTCTCCTCACCGCATGTGGTCTCATATTCAAAGACTGCCTGCTTGAGTTCCGCCAGATTATCCAGCCTGTCCTGGGCGCCCTCTTTTCTCAGCATCTCCTCATATCCGCTCTTTTCCAGTATTTTAGTAAGAACTTCAGATGCGCTCTGTCCCTGATAGTTTTCGCTAAACTCCTCTATCAGGTCCATAAATTCTTTTGCCCCTGTTCCCCTTATGGTCTCATTATCCAGGTTTTCACCAAGGGCCATATAAAGTGTACATTTGTTGTCCTTGGCATACTGCTCCAAAAATGCCATTCGCTTCCTGCCAATATTTCTTTTGGGCGAATTGACTATCCTGCGAAAAGAAATGTCATCCTTGTAGACCAGCATCCTTAAATAACTCAGGGCGTCTTTGATCTCCATTCTTCCGAAAAACTGGACGCCGGAATAAATGGCATATGGAATCTTCTCGCGTATGAGCCCCTCTTCAATGGTCCTGGTAACATAGTGCGCTCTGTAAAGGACTGCCATCTGTCTGTAGGGTATACCATTTCCCTTAAGTGCGAGCATTTCGCCGGTGATCCAGTCCGCCTCATCAGCTGTGTTTGGTGCCAAATGACAAATCACACTTTCACCATCGGGATTCATTGCTATGAGATCCTTTTTTATCCTCTGGGTGTTCTTATCTATCAATGAGTTCACAGCTCCCAGAATCTGAGGTGTGGAGCGGTAATTCTCATTCATCATTATGGTTTTCAGTCCCTGATGTCCCTTGTCAAAGTTCAGCAGAAATCCTACATTAGCTCCTCTCCAGGTATAGATTGTCTGGTCCGGATCTCCCACTATGAAAAGATTCTTGTGATACCCGGCAAGTACCTCCATAAGTTCATACTGCAGATCATCGATGTCCTGAAATTCGTCTATCATTATATACTCAAGACGTTTCTGCCATTTCAGCCTGATCTCAGGATTCTCCTTAAAGATATACAGGACAAATTTGATCAGGTCGTTATAATCCAGTCCGAAACATTTCTTTTCCTGATAGAGATAGCCATAGAAAAGAATATCCTTCACCTCTGTGGCACTGTCATATTTCTCCTTCAGCGCCTCCGTTGACATTGCGATCATGTCCTCGTAGTAGTCAGGGTTCTCCTTGGTCTTGCGCATCTCGAACATATCCCTGGCGTTGGAATAGGTCATATCCCGCATGTTAAGCCCCCGCTCTTCGTAGATGATCTCAAGGATATCATCAATATCGGAATTGTCCAGGACCATAAAGCTCTTGGGATAATTGACGGCACTGCTGTCTTCCTGAAGGACAGATACGCAGAAACCATGAAAAGTGTTAATATATCCGGTGTCATTGTCCCCGGTCAGATAATGTATCCTCTGCCGCATCTCATTTGCAGCCTTGTTGGTAAAAGTAACGCATAGGATGTGCCCCGGCATAATACCCAGCCCCATCACAAGGTAAGCAAACCTGTGAGAAAGAGCTCTTGTCTTGCCACTCCCGGCTCCTGCTATAACCCTTACATATCCCTCTGTTGTTGTCACAGCCTCTGACTGAGACTGATTAAGACCTTCCAATAACTCCATAAAAAACCCTTCAATATTTCTGATCGTCTGTAATTGCATCCGCTATATGTCTGTCGTTACGCCCTTTGTTTCAAGAAACTTTTGGATCTTCTCATACCGGTCACTCATTGCGCGCCTGGCAGGATCCGGAACCCAGCTCCCGTTGTGATGGTGGACTGTATAGCTTAATTCTGTGTTATAGATGATTCCTGTATCAAAGCTTTTCCCGGTAAGCATTTCAAAAGGATACACAGTGATATCCTCAACAAACTGGAAGCCTCCATCCTTTTTAAGACCATGTTTTTCTATGACCTGCGTATAGAGTACCGGGCAGGTGGAATTGTCCCAGGTTCCGTCGGCCTTAAGGTATGGCCTTTTCTCATAGCTTTCGCAGATCTCCTGAATGACTGCATTCCCGGGTCTTGCACCCATCCCGGATCCGCACTCGATCCGGTCCAGGGATTCGAAGCTCATATAGGCATCATTGCATAGCAGGTCATCGATGGGACGAAGCATCTCCACATCAAGATCCATATAGATACCACCATATCTGCGAAGCAGATCTACCCTGGCGTAATCCGACGCAAATGCCCAGTTCCCATGATCTACTGCCTGCTCAAAAAACAGGCAATGATCCGGTTTATATGTACTCAAATTCCAGATTTTTATCTCATAATCAGGCGCATACCTTTTCCAGGACTCGAGGCATCTTAAATACAGCTCAGGCATAGGCTCGCCGGAAAACCATATTGCATGGATGATCCTGGGAATCATCGGTTTTTCATGCTTCCGATAATTCAAAGGCGGCTTATTGACCGATAAAAGCAGCATATCCTCATAAAGGGATTCCAGGTAAATTGACGGAACCGCTTCAAAACCGGACAAACGGGTATCGGATCCAAGCTGCTTAAGGATTTCCTCATACCCGGCAACGGTGACCAGAATAACCGTTTTGTGGCTATCCATCTCTGCCAGTTCTTCCTTTCCGAAGAAGCTATATGTGCGGTCCGGAAGTTTGACAGTCTCTTTATCTGAAGTTCTCACAAATCCCCTGAGATTTTCAATCAGACCACTTTTGCATAAAAAGGGGAATGTGATGTTTCTAAAGTGCTTTCCGCTGCCCCAGCAGATTATATTTTTTGTTTTTAGTTTTTCAAAGTATTCGGCGATTTTTATACTATGCATTACTATGCATTGTAGCATACTTTAGAGCATCGCGCAAACATACGTTCCCTTTAAAACAAGAAAAATCCCTGCCGCCATAAGCGGCAGGGATCTGTGATATGATAGCTTATCCTTCTATTGCTATTAAGTTCTTTTCCGGAATCTTCTTTTCTTCCTCTTTCTTCGGGATGGTGAGTGTCAGAACGCCATGCCTGTATGTTGCCTCTACATCCTCTTTCGCTATGTTCTCTCCAACATAGAAGCTCCTTGAAACTGCTCCGGCATAACGCTCCTGGCGGATAAGTTTGCCCTTCTTGTTGTTCTCATCCTTATCAAGGCCTTTGGCTGCTGAGATTGTGATGTAGCCCTCGTTGAGCTCTACCGTAATCTCTTCTTTCTTGAAACCCGGCAGGTCGATTGAAACCTCATAGCTGTCATCCTTTTCCCTGATGTCGGTCTTCATCATCCTGTTTGCTCTTCTGCCGTACAGCTTGCGCTCCATGTTGTCGAAATCCTTCATGAAAGGGACTCCAAACAGATCATCCATAAAATTCTCTTCAAAAATACTAGGTGCTAACATAATGCTTACCTCCTTTGCACAAAAACAATTGGTTTAATGTTATTGAGCATTGGGACGGAGGGTTCAGATCATCGGAAGCTTAAAGCCCTAACGGTCTTCTCTGTTCCTTTGTTCTACGAACACTATAACACGTAAATTAGCACTCGTCAACAGGGAGTGCTAATTTGGATAAAAACCTATTGTACAACCTAATACAAATTTAACCTCTGGCTCACCTGGTCAGGTCTTTTACCCACTTATACTTTCTTACCCTGTACATAACCCAGGGAATCTTTCCCACTTCATCAAGACAAGTACAGGCGTAGACTGCCAGAGGAGACCAGTGAAAGACAAAAGCGCCGCACAGAGCAAGTGGTATTGCTATCATCCACATACACACGATCAGGCTGTAAAGATCAAATAAAGTATCTCCCCCTCCGTCTAATACGCCGTTGATGGTTACAGTATTCACGCATCTGCCTATCATATAGAAAGACATGATCACCATCATCCAGGTCAGATACTCTCTTGCCTGATCTGTCAGTATTACTCCGTTTACTACAGCGGGTGTTACCGCCAGTACTATCGCCGTCGAGATTATACCAATAACATATGATATATTTTTAAGCCGTATACCATATTTCTTTCCCATTTCCAGGCGTCCCGCGCCCAGTTCGTTGCCTACTATGATGCCGGCTGCGCTCCCTATACCATTGCACATGCAGCATACCAGATCTCTTACTACTGCTGCTACTGAGTTTGCAGCTGCCGCATCTACGCCCATATGACCCATTATTGCGGTATATGAAGTAAATCCGATTCCCCAGCAGAGGCCACCTCCCATCAGTGGCAGGCACTGCCTGAAGAAATCAAAGACAAGCCCCTTAGATATGCCAAACATTCTTGATAGTGCCGGTCTGATATATCCGGTATTAGCAGACACTATAATGCATAAAGCAAGCTCAGCCACACGAGATATCGTGGTTGCCAGTGCTGCTCCTCTGGCCTCCATGCCGGGCAGACCAAACAGCCCAAAAATCAGCACTGCATTAAGCGCAATGTTCATGATAACTGCTGCTGAGCTTATAGCCGCGCCTGCTTTGACGTTCTCAGTTACTTTCATGATCGTGAGGTAGCACTGGGACACACCGGTGATAAGATATGACCATCCTGCAATCCTCAGGTAAGAACTGCCAACACGGATTAGTCCGGGATCTTCTGCAAAAATGCTCATCAGGATCCCGGGGCAAAACTCACATGAGAGGAAAAATAAAACTGATACAACTCCGCAAAACATCAGCATAAGGTCAAAGATATCTTCAAGAGTCTTCTTATCACCCTTCCCCCAGTATTGGGCACCCAGGATTGCCCCTGCCGCCGTGGCAGAAGAAAGAAACATGTTCTGCACAAACTGTATCTGAGTCGCCAAAGACACAGCAGTCATCTGCTCCTGGGCAACCCGCCCCAGCATCAGTGCATCACACGCTGCGACCATTGCAAGCATAAGGCTCTGCAATGCAATAGGAAATGAAATCCTTATAAGGTTTTTATAGAAGTGCTTATCATCTGACATTATTGAATATATCGATCGTGAGTGTTTCACCTCAACCTGCGATCGATTCCGTTTTTCTCATAATATTTTGCTTTTGCCACATACATTTCTTTGTCGGCTTTCTTTTCCAGCTCATGGATGCTCAGATTCTCATCATCAGCATGAACTGCATAACCAATAGAGATTGACAATTTATCTGAGTACTTGCCATGCCATTTCCCGACCTTCTCTTCAATGTCACGGCATACTGCTTCCGGATCATCTGTGTGGAGTATCGCAGTGAATTCATCACCGCCTGTCCTGTAGACTTTTCCTCTCTCTCCGATTCCCAGCAAAAGACAATCTGCAGCGCCCTTGATAAGCTCATCTCCGCCGGCATGTCCCTGGGTATCATTGACTTTCTTAAGACCGTTAACATCGGCTGAGAGCATCACAAAGTCTTTTCCCATGCCCTGTTCCCTGAACACATCCAGATCGTCTTCATAACAGCGGCGGTTAAACAGCCTGGTAAGCTCATCTGTCATTGCTATCCTGTAGAGCTGCTCTTCACGCCTCTTCTCATCATCAACAGTTCGCGTGGTAAAAACAACTCTCACAGGAACGCCATTTTCATCCACGTCAACAGGAATATACTGGGCACGAAACCATCCGTCAACAACATCGATAAAGTCATTACTGAGCAGCTTTTTGCCAACCAGTCTGGACCGTACAGTAGTGATGTTTGTATATTCAATAAAGCTTTCAAGCTGATCAGGCATTATGCTCTTTCGCATGCCCTGTGTCATCAGAGTGTGGGTCTGCGTATTCTGATCGATCTTGTGTTTATTATGCCCCTTATCTCTCACTGACATCTCAGTATATTCAACAAAATCTATAAGATTGACCCTGTCGTAAATGTCCGCGATGGACTGCAGAATACTCATCTTATCCTTGACTTCTGAATCCTTTGCTTTCTGGAGCTGTATGGCGGCCTTGGAGGCCTTCAGCAGGCCATGATAGCGCACACACATGCCAATGGCGCATACAACTGAAAGCAAGAAGAAGTTCATCGCATACACTCCTGTAGCACCATCCACTCTGTATAGCATGACATACAGGGCTACATAGGTGCCCATCGTAATGATGACACTAAACCAGGGCTTTAAAGCTATAAAGCATACAAGCAGGATCTCGACAGCATAAAATGTCAGTATCTGCTCTCCCATCGCATACCTGCGTTGGGAGGACCACATGGCCCAGAATGCCATTACCAGATAGTACAGCGTATTGAGTATCACTACTGAAAAATGTTCAAACGCTTCTTTTTTAAGAAGATTTTTTGCGATGAAAAATGCCGCAAGACATGCTACGATGCAAAACAAAACGCTGAAAAAGCTTGTCCACTCCTCCTGTCCAAAACTTTTTCTGGTGAGTGTAAATAGCGCAAGAGTTACAGATTCAAAAATTACAACAACTAATGAAATGTTCTCTACACTCTTTGTGCTGGTCCTATCCATCAATCGTTGAACTTCTTTGTCAATCTTCGGAAAGAAATAGTCCTTTATCATACTTTCTCCTCTATAAACGTCATAATACACTTCTAATATACCATAGTTTACTGCCAAAATTGATTAAATATACGTGAAAACTATCTCGTTAAATCGTATTACACATGGGCCAAAAAAAATCCCCACCGCCATATTGACGGTAGGGATTTTGCATATTTACTCTGTAGCACGTGCCTCGTTTTGCTGTTATCTGCTCCATGCTTCATGTACGTGCTTTGTCATTGTTGTCCACAGGCAATTATAATAATGATTTTATGCATGCCTCAACGTCAGCTACATCTGCTGTTGGCTCAAAGCGGGCTACTACGTTTCCTTCTCTGTCGATCACAAATTTCGTAAAGTTCCATTTGATATCAGGCTTCTTGTCCCACTCCGGATCTGCCTCTGCAAACATCTTCTCAAGAAGCTCTTTGTACTGATGCTCCTGGAATCCCTCAAATCCTTTCTGTGACTTGAGATAAGTGTAAAGAGGAAGCTCATTTTCTCCGTTCACATCTGCCTTCTTCATCTGCGGAAATGTAGTGTTGTAATGCAGTGTGCAGAACTCGTGAATCTCCTCATCGGTACCGGGAGCCTGTCCTCCAAACTGGTTGCAGGGAATATCAAGAATCTCAAGTCCCTTGTCATGATAGTTCTCATACAGTTCTTCAATGGGCTTGTACTGAGGTGTGAAGCCACATCCTGTTGCAGTGTTGACAACGAGGATCACTTTCCCCTTATAATCTGAAAGGCTAAGTTCGTCTCCTGTTCCTGTGGTTACTTTGTAATCATAGATCATTGCTGTTTCCTCCTTTAGCATTTATGATTTTACTCTATTTGATTGCGTGCAATTTATATTATTATATTATACCTTCTCTGCATAAAAATCAATACCCAAATTCCATTCTTTTATAGATCTGAGGGTAAAAATCCTTCGAAAGATCATAGGGCATCTCATAAAAATGCTTAAGGAATGATTCATGTATCTTCCCCTTAACTCCCGGTGCTGCCGGTTCCATCATGAAATCGGAAATTTCCTGTATGACCGCATGCCATCTGAGCACGTACTCTTCATATTTTTCAAGATCCATTATTCCCAGCCAGTCCCTGACCTTCACCTCCCCACGCACTTCCGCCTTGCAGCCACGGGTCTGCAAAATATACGAAAATGTATCGTCGTGATAGTATCTTCCCAAAGGAAAGAGCCTGCATATGGCTGGTCTGAAATCATGCACGCTGCACCTTTTGTTTTCAGTCAAAAATCCACAGCCTGTTCCCCTGTCCTTTATATGGGGCATGCTGATCAGTTTGTGCAGTCCTATGACAAGGTACTCCTCACCTATAAGATCTGAGTATTCCTTTCCAAGCCCCTTACACAAGGCATAGATATCATACGGATCCAGGAAAATGGTATCGCACATGTCCTCGCAGCACCAGGAGCAGTTTTTGCACCCGCCCGCATCAGCCTTAACCATATCCTCTGCGCAATAAAGCCTGCCATCAGAGATTTCTTTTATCATCTTAAAATGTTCCATAATACCTTCCTGTTTTTCATAGGCTTGCTGTGAATGGCAAAAAATCCCCGGCCTTCAGGCACAGGGATTCCCAACTCCCTTTACCATGGGCACAACAGACCCGCCGTAAGGGATGATATATACAGTTTTATTTGTAAAATCTACGTCTTTTACAAACTCTTTGACATCGTTAAACGCCTGCATTCCCATAGGACCGGTGGTTTCACCATCTATTGTTGTAAGGATCCTGCATTCACCTTTTTTAAGGTTCTCAACGGTCAGATAAAAGATAAAGCCACCTATCGTAAAATCCGCCCTCAGAGCCTCATCGAGCCTGCCTTCCTTTAGAGGCTGCAGCCAGGCTGTGTAGTCAGGAGCTCCACACCCCTCCGGGCATTTGGCAAGCCAAAGCATCTGCCCGCCTTCTTTCATGGCTCTCATTCCATTGAGCATCCCCTTGCAGCCCTGATACAGATTCATATCCTTTGGTGCTCCTCCGCTGGATACAATAACAATATCAGCTTCCCGGTCAATCCACTTTTCATAGCATTTTTTCTGGAAAAGGCAGCTCTCCTTCCAGGCTTCGTACAGATCTCCTCCGAACAATCCGCTGAATCTGCCACTTGTTGCCACCACGATGTTGATCCCGAAAGTCACATCCACCAGGGCCGCCGCTTCATTCATGTCTTCATTGATCGGATTGTTTTCTAAAAGCGCGCACCCGACTCTTGGGTCTGAATGAGCCATCTTAGGATCCAGCGCCCTCTGATGGTTCTGGCGGATGGTTTCCCTTGACGCCACACCGGGCAGTATATTTTTCCTGCCGCCACCAAAACCTGCCATCATGTGATGTACCGTGCCTCCCACCACAATGACCTTGCGTCCCACAACCAGTGGATTAACACGCACATCAGTCCCCCTGGAGGTCTGTCCCACAAGGACGTTTTCGCCATCACAGTCGTGATCCGTCACCGTAACATTCCGGTACATGTACGTCCCGACTATTATTTCCTTTTCCTGCTCTGTTGACTTTCTGTGGGTTCCAAGCGCAATAAGAACACAGATGTTCTCAAACGGAACATCCATGGAATCATGCAGATAATGACCCAGGAGAGTCAGGATATCTCCCTGATGCATCCAGCTCCTGGTTATATCTGATACAACAATCGTGATCTTATCAGTTTTTGCAATCTTATCCCTCAGGGGCGGCGAAGAAACGGCCCCTTCTTCAACGCATGCCCTGAAGGCCTCGCTCACATCTTCGATCTCAGGCATGGGATCCGGGTTTAAGACCTCCACAGATTTAGCCCCTTTGACCTCTATCTCAAGCGTTTCAGTTCCATATTTCATCCCGGCTGTATAATCCATAATTTTCTCTCACTCATACCAAATTTTTAAGTGCCACTGTTGCCGCTATAAGCACCACCAGGGCTGTTACGGTCACAAAATCTTTTCCCGCAAACGGGTACTCCTTATAGCCGCTCTTATACCCCCTGAGTTCAAATCCTCGCATCTCGGCAGACATTGCGGATACATCAACCTTCTTAAGGCTTGACACCAGAAGCGGAACGCAGAGAGGTGCGATAAGCTTAAGCTTTCTGAAAATATTCTTTGTATCAAAATCTACTCCCCTGGCCTTCTGTGCATCCTGGATGTCATGAAACTCCGTGGCAAATATGGGTACAAATCTAAATGCAGTAGTGACAATAAACGCATATCTGTAAGGCAGATGAAGCCTCTTTACCAGCGCATTGCAAAGGTCGTTCATCCTGGTGATCGCAAAGAGCAGCATAAGGGGGAGCATGGCAGCTATAACCCTTAGTGATAAAAGAAGCGCGCTCTTTAGACCTCCTGTTGTAAATAGAACAAATCCTCCTATCACCAGCAGCGGCTTTCCGTCTCTTACAAAAAAGAGCTGTATAACAAACATTATAAGCCCAAGGAACATAAGATTTCTCGTAAGAAAAAGAGCTCTCTTAAATAATCCGGCCGTGGCAGAAATCAGCAGCATTAAAAGAATAAAACAGATTTCCGCAAAGACATTTTCACATAAGATCGCAGCAATACCATACATAAAAGCTGCCACAAGTTTGTTTACCGGATTTAGTCTTTGAAGGAAGCTGTCT
>JAEEGF010574959.1_pt1 | contig 15397 bp, 15 predicted proteins | sample 9134171 | NCBI WGS metagenome assembly JAEEGF01 (sample SAMN16246542, study PRJNA631951) | gut metagenome | biome: gut microbiome; feature: rumen; material: AP-attached | host: Bos | place: Iran: Karaj | collected 2018-10 | reverse complement strand
GACCAGATTAAGGAAATCAAGCAGTCGTTCCGCCTGATGATGGACGGCTCCATAGCGCAGTCCATGCGTGATAAAGGTGTTGACTATCACCTCAATTGGGGCGCCACGCTCCCACGACTGCGGGAGAAAGCTGATGAAATCGGACAGAATTACGATTTGGCTATTGCGTTGTGGAAGGAGAATGTCCGCGAGTGCAAGATTCTGGCAACGATGACGATGCCACCTGCCGAAATACTGCCGGAGGTGGTGGATATCTGGATGGAGCAGACCGAGACCATTGAAATGGCCGAGCAGGCAGCGATGAACCTCTATCAGTACCTGCCTTACGCCCCAATGAAAGCCTACGAATGGATAGCTTCCGACAAGCCCATGTACCAGCTTTGTGGCTTCCATGTGCTCAGCCGACTGTTCATGAACGGTCAGGAACCCAATGAGCGCGGCATCAATGAATTTCTCGACCAGGCCCACGTCGCCATCCTTTCTCCAAACATCAGTGTCCGCAAGGCGGCCCTCAACGCCCTCAATCATTTTTCCAACCTTGGTCTCGTCTATGCTCGCCTTGCCGACAGCATCTTCCGTAGGTTGTAGAATCCCTTCATATAGCCTGCACGGAGTCCCCGCAACAATAAGAAATGTGAAATAATTTGTTTTTTCCCATACTTATTCGTACCTTTGCACCCAAATTGCGAGAAAAAGATGAAGATATTGAAGTGGGGATTCATAGGCTGCGGTGAGGTGACGGAACGTAAAAGCGGGCCGGCATTCAGCGAGGTTGAGGGTTCCAGCGTAGTGGCTGTGATGAGCCGTCAGGAGAAGCGGGCGCGCACTTATGCCATCAATCATGGCATTGATAAGTGGTACACGGACGCCCAGCAGCTGATTGACGACCCTGACGTGAATGCCGTATATATAGCCACGCCGCCGTCGAGCCATGCCACGTTTGCCATCATGGCCATGAAGGCTGGTAAGCCAGTCTACGTGGAGAAGCCTTTGGCTGCCTGCTACGATGACTGTGCGCGTATCAACAATATCAGTGAGCGTACGGGTGTGCCCTGCTTCGTGGCCTATTATCGCCGATATTTGCCGTATTTCCAGCGAGTAAAACAGATTGTGGAGGAGGGGCAGATTGGCCCTGTGCTGAACGTTCAGATACGTTTTGCCGTACCACCCCGTGAATTGGACTACAGTCACCCGGAGAAGTTGCCTTGGAGACTACAACCCGACATTGCTGGCGGTGGCTATTTCTATGACCTTGCTCCCCATCAGCTCGATTTGTTGCAGAATATTTTTGGTGTGATTCTCGACGCCGAGGGCATCAGCACCAACCGCGGCCATCTGTATCAGGCTGAGGACACGGTGTCGGCCTGTTTCCGTTTCGAGAATGGCCTTTCGGGTAGCGGCATGTGGTGTTTCGTTGCCCATGAATCGGCTCGCGAGGACTGTATCGAGATCATCGGCGACCAAGGTAAGCTCATTTTCTCGGTATTCGACTATGCTCCCATCCAGCTGCATACCAGCGAGGGAGTGCAGCAACTGACAGTCCCTAACCCGCCATACGTGCAGTTCCCGCTTATCAAGAATGTGATAGAGCACCTGCAGGGCCTGGCCGTCTGCACTTGTACCAGTGTATCGGCAACGCCTGTGAACTGGGCGATGGACAGGATTCTTGGGAAAAGGTAAAAAGGTAAAATGTAAAGAAGAAATTGAAGAGGACCTTAACCATAGTGCTGTTGTTATTGGTGACCATCCGCATGATGGCCGTCAGTATTTCGGCTGTGGAGGTGGCCGACACTCTGAGCAAGGAGAAACAGGTGCTGAAGAAGATGGGAAAGACGGTGAAGAAGACCATCCGGGGCTTCGACCGCTTGGAGGATTACTACATCGAACCGCAGCACTACGAATTCTCGGTCATGATGCAGGCTACCCGCAACTACGAGGACTTCATCCTGAGCAGCAACGGCCAGAGTATCACGTTCGCTCCTGACCAGCGCATCAAGATTGGACCTTACTTCGGGTGGCGATGGATATTCTTCGGTTACACGTTCGACCTGAAGAATTTCAACTTCTTCGGCAACAGTTCCAAGCGCGAAATTGACTTCAGCATCTATTCTTCACAGGTGGGTGTTGACCTTTACTACCGCCGTACGGGCAGTGACTACAAACTGCGGCAGGTGCGCATGGGGTATGGCATCGACGGCACGAAGTTCGAGGATGTATCTTTCGACGGACTCAGCGTGGGCATTACGGGCGTCAATGCCTATTACATTTTCAATCACGGACGCTTCTCCTATCCGGCAGCTTTCAGTCAGAGCACGTGCCAGAAAATCAGCTGCGGCTCGTGGTTGGCGGGGGCAGGCTATACGAAGAATACCCTCTCCCTTGATTTTGAGAAACTGCACAAGCTGTTGGACGACAAACTGGGCGAAGCTACCGAGGTGGAGTTAGACAGCGGCATGATGTTCAACAACGTGGAGTATCACGACATCAGCCTTTCCGTCGGCTATGCCTACAACTGGGTGTTCGCCAAGAACATGCTGTTCTGTGCCAGTGGCCAGGCGGCGGTGGCCTACGACACAAGTTTCGGTAATACCGAACAAGAGGACGACCATTTCAGTTTTGACAAGGTGAACCTCGACGGCATCGGCCGTTTCTCATTGGTATATAACAATACACGGTGGTATACCGGCCTCAGTGCCATCCTGCGCACCCGCAACTACCACACGTCACGATTCACTGCCAACAATATCTTTGGCAGCTTTAATGCCTTTATTGGCTACAACTTTGGACTCAAAAAACGTTATCGGAAGAAATGAAGCGACTCTATATTATAATAATAGGTGTAATCTGTGTGCTGACGGCAACTGCCACAGAAAAGTACACAAAGGCTGACAGCACCTTTGTTGCCGATGCCCTTGCCGAGGCACGGAGCCTGCCCCGTACGACGAATTTTCCGCTGCACTTTGCACGCAAGTTCATGGGACGGCCCTATGTGGCTCACACGCTGGAAGTGTGCGACCCTGAGCGGCTGATTGTCAACACCCGCCAGCTGGATTGTACAACGTTGGTGGAGAACGTCACTGCATTGACGCTTTGCGTCTATCGCAACCTTTATACTTGGCGCGACTACCTGAACGTGCTATGCCAGATGCGCTACCGCAATGGACGCCTCAACGACTATACCAGCCGCCTGCACTACTTCAGCGACTGGATTGATGACAATACCGTGAAGGAACTGGTGAAAGAGGTGCAGCAGCCTAACCCGCCGTTCACCGCCCTGCAGACGCTGGACATCCATTTCATGAGTCGTCACCCTCAGTCGTACAATGCCCTAAAGGCACATCCGGAAATGGTCACCGTAATTGCCGCCCAAGAGGATTCGCTCACGGGTCGGCAGTACCGATACATCCCCAAGACCGACGTCACTAACAGCAAGGCCATGCGCAGTGCTGTGCGCGACGGCGACATCATCGCCATCACCTGCAATAAGGACGGCCTCGACATTGCCCACCTCGGATTTGCCGTGTGGCGTGCCGACGGGCTTCACCTGCTCAACGCCTCGCAGTTGCACAAGAAGGTGGTGGAAGAGCCGATGACGCTCGGCCAGTATCTCTCAAAGCATCCGTCGCACACGGGAATCCGCATCGTGCGAATACAGAAATAGTCAACCGTTAAACCGTAAAACCGAAAAAGTAAGAATATGGAATTACCTGATTTCATGAGTTATGCCAACAAGTTCTCGCAGAGCGAGTTTGTTGAGAAGATTTCGCGCATAGCCAAACGAGCTGGTGCCAAGTTAGTGTATGCTGCCCTCATCTTGTTCTACACGTTGCAGAGCGACAGCGTCAGTACCAAGGACAAGGCCATCATCATCGGTGCCTTAGGTTATATGATAAGCCCGCTCGACGTCGTGCCCGATGCCATACCTATCGTGGGACTGGGCGACGACCTCGCCGTGTTGCTCTATGTACTGAAGAAAGTATGGACGGACATTGATCCCAGCATCAAGGAGCGTGCCCGTGAACGACTGAACAAGTGGTTCGACGAAGATGAGATTGCCGAGATAGACAACCTCTTCGATTAAGTCCTACCGCATGTAGGGGTTGTAGCGCAGTTCGTCGCCGATGGTCGTAGGTTCGCCATGACCAGGATAGACCTTTGTGCTGGCAGGAAGTTTGGCTAGCACGTTTATGAGGCTGTTGGTCATATCAGTCCAGCTGCCACCCTCAAAGTCGGTTCGGCCGATGCTCATCTTGAACAGCGTGTCACCTGTGAAAGCCACCTGCTCTGTTTCCAAGTAGAACGTCACAGAGCCTGGGGTGTGCCCAGGGGTGGGTAGAATCGTTATACGGTGTGTACCGAAGCTGATGGTGTCGTCGGCAGTCAGCAGCCGTCCTGTCGGCGGCACTTCGTTGTCGTAGTCCATTCCCATCATATCTTTCAGTTGTTTCTTCAGATCCATGAGGTGTTCGTCCTCGGCAGCCACTTCCGGTTTCAGCCCGAATTCACGGGTGATAGTGTCGTTGCCGATGACGTGGTCGAAGTGTCCATGGGTACATAGCAGGTGAACGGGCTTCAGTTCATTGTCCTTGATGTATCTGATAATGGCGTTACGCTCCACGTCGTAGAGTGCGCCACAGTCGATGACCACAGCCTCGCTGCTTTCGTCGCTCACCACGTAGGCATTCTCCTGCAGCATGTTGCATACAAAGCGTCTTACTTTTATCATAACGGCAGATAGATTACGTTCTTTTCCTTAAACCATTCCTCCTCAAACCAGTTGCTGATGGCACTCACCTCTACAACGTTCTTGAAGGGTTGAATCTCAGCCTGCAAATCACCGCCCTTCAGGCAGAATAAACCGTTGCCCATTGCGTTGTGCTGTTTTTTCGAGATGTTCTTGCGAACAATCTTTACCAGGTCGGGTAGAGGCATCACCGCACGACTCACCACAAAGTCGTACTTACCCTTCTCGTCCTCGCCCCGCAGGTGTTCCGCACGGCAGTTCTTCAGCCCGATAGCCGTCGCTACCTCCTGGGCTACATGTATCTTCTTGCCCGTCCCGTCAATCAGCTTGAACTGACATTCGGGAAACAGGATGGCTAACGGAATGCCAGGGAATCCGCCTCCTGTACCGAAGTCCAGAATCTCCGTTCCCGGCTGGAACCTCAATGCCTTGCCGATGGCCAGCGAGTGGAGCACGTGGTGCTCGTACAGGTTATCGATGTCCTTGCGTGAAATGACGTTGATTTTGGCATTCCAGTCACGATACAGCTCGTCGAGCATCGCAAATTGGCGCTGCTGTTCTTCCGTCAGTTCCTTGAAATATTTGTCTATGATCATAAACCTTTATCCTTAATCATCTAATCCAATGAGTTCCTCCAAATCGTCGTATGACAGTTCCAATTCGATGATGCCTTTGTCGTAGGAGGCAATCTCGTAATGGTTGTACACGAAAGTGACGGATTTCTTGCCCAACACAAAGTTCTCGGGCGCAAACATATCCATCGCGTACAAATAGCCCCTGTCACGCAGGTCGCTCTCGTCCTTGGCGTCGGCTTTCTCCACGAGGGCGTTCAGCAGCAGCTCGTTCAGACGCTGCTCAAAGCCTGGCACAAAGACGTCTCTCAGCGTCAACAGTTTCCCCGTCTTGTTGTCGAAGTTCAGCACAATCTTCTGGTTGATGCCGTGTGCGCCGCCTTCGTAGTAGTCTACGATAGCCGTGTATACCGTCACGCCCTCACGTCCGTCGGCAGTCTCGCTGTTGATGTTGTAGTGGTACTCATACCAAGCCCGCTTCTCAGGGTCGTTGCGGTCTTCACGGTAGAGTGGGGCGAAGTTCTTGACATAACCTCGTGTATAACTGTTGGCAAACGAGTCGACAGCCTGCTTCAGCGACAGCCCCTCCATGTTGAGCAGTTGGCTGGCAATTGCGCTGTTGACAGCTTTTGCCCGTTCGCCCGCACTCTCTTTGGCGCAGGCCAGTTCCAACCTGACGCTGCACGTCGGTGCTCCGCTTTCGCTGGTGATGCTTACCGTCTTTTCCTTGGTCAGCATTTCAAAGCTGATGTCCTTGTCGTCGCCACTTCCTGAGCCGCAAGCTGCAAGCATCATGCATAGTGACAAACCTGTCAGTATTCTTTTCATATATTCCGTTTTGGCTGCAAAGATACGAATAATTTATCGTCTTTTGCTAAAAAAATAAAAAAACTTTCACCACTCTATACTCTTTTCCATAATTATTCGTATCTTTGTCAATCAATAACAGTTAGATAAATCTAAAACTTATAACGCTTATGGAAAATAACGCTCAGCTCATTGCCCAGTGCGAGGCAATAGCAAAGGAATGGCTCTCTCCGGCCTTTGACGAGGAGACACGTAAGGAAGTTCAGGCTATGCTCGATGCTGACGACAAGTCAGCCCTCATCGATGCTTTCTATCAGAACCTCGAGTTTGGTACGGGAGGTCTGCGCGGCATTATGGGTGCCGGTACCAACCGCATGAACAAGTACATTGTCGGTATGGCTACGCAGGGTTTTGCCAACTACATCAACAAGGCATTCCCCGACATTCAGCCTGCTGTGGTGGTGGGTCACGACTGCCGCAACAACGGACGCATGTTTGCTGAGACCGTTGCCGACATCTTCTCGGCCAACGGCATCAAGGTCTATTTGTTCGAGAGCCTGCGTCCGACGCCTGAGATCTCGTTCGCCATCCGTCAGCTCGGCTGCCAGGCCGGTGTCAATGTTACCGCTTCCCACAACCCCCGCGAGTATAATGGCTACAAGGCTTACTGGGACGATGGTGCACAGGTGCTGGCTCCGCACGACAAGGGTATCATTGACGAGGTGAACAAGGTGACCATCGACCAGGTGAAGTTCGAGGGCAACAAGGACCTCATCGACATCATCGGTGGCGAAATGGACTGGGACTACATCCAGGCAGTCAAGGAGGCTATGGTCGACCAGGACGTCATCCTTCGCCAGAAAGACCTGAATATCGTCTACTCGCCCATGCACGGCACCGGCCGCGTCATTATCCCGATGGCCCTGCGCTCATGGGGCTTCCAGAACATTCACGTGGTGCCCGAGCAGATGGTTGTTGATGGTAACTTCCCGACGGTAGTCAGCCCGAATCCCGAGAATGCTGAGGCTATGACTTTGGGTATGAAGCTTGGTACGAAGCTGAACGCCGACCTCGTGATTGCCTCCGACCCTGATGCCGACCGTCTGGCCATCGTCTGCCGCAACCCGAAGGGCGAGTGGGAGATACTGAATGGTAACCAGACTTGCATGATGTTCTCATGGTACATCATCGCCAACAAGAAGAAACTCGGCCAGCTAAAGGGCAATGAGTTCCTGGTGAAGACCATCGTGACGACCGAGGTGATTGCCGAGATTGCCAAGAAGAATGGCGTGGAGTATAAGGACTGCTACACGGGCTTCAAGTGGATAGCCAACGAGATACGCATCAACGAGGGTGTGAAGAAGTACATCGGCGGCGGCGAGGAAAGTTTCGGATTCCTGCCGTTTGACAAGGTACGCGACAAGGACTCCCCCGCCAGCATCTGTCTCATCTGCGAGATTGCAGCATGGGCCCGCGACAATGGCATGACGCTGTACGACCTCCTGATGAATATTTATAAGGAGTATGGCTTCTCGAAGGAGATGACCATCAACGTTGTACGTCCTGGAAAGACGGGTGCCGACGAGATTAAGCAAATGATGACCGACTTCCGCGAGAACCCGCCGAAGGTGCTTGGTGATTCCAAGATTTGCCTGTGGAAGGACTACAAAACGCTGGAGGCCAGAAAGGCCGATGGCAGCGTCGAGAAGATTGACATGCCCGACACGTCGAACGTGCTCCAATGGTTCTGCGAGGACGGTACGAAGGTCAGCGTGCGTCCCTCGGGCACGGAACCTAAGATTAAGTTCTACACCGAGTTGAAAGACGCATCGTTCCAGGGGGCTGCCGACTATGAGGCCTGCACGAAGAAGGCTCTGGAGCGCATCGAGGCTATCAAGAAGAGCCTGAAGCTCTAAGTTCCCAGAAAGCGACGGCAGCAGCAGCTGCTACGTTCAACGAGTCTACGTGGTGCGACATGGGTATGCGCACCACGTAGTTAGTTTCAGCAATCGTCTCAAGAGGCAGACCGTCCCCTTCCGTCCCCATGACGATGGCCAGCCGTTCAACCGCTTTCAGCTGCGGGTCGTCTATGCTGATGGAGTCGTCGCTCAGGGCCATGGCTGCCGTTTGGAATCCCAATTCGTTGAGGCTGCTCACAGGGCCGTCGAGCCACGTCCACGGAACCAGGAACACCGAACCCATCGACACGCGGACGGCACGCCGGTTCAGCGGATCGCATGAGTTCCTTGTCAGCAGCACCGCGTCGATGCCTAAGGCTGCTGCCGAGCGGAAGATGGCGCCGATGTTGGTGGTGTCCGTTACTCCGTCAATCACCACGATGCGTCGGGCGTCCTTGCAGACAACCTCCACGTCGGGACTTGTCGGCCGACGCATGGCACAGAGCACACCCCTCGTCAGCGTGTAACCTGTCAGCTGTCCCAGCAGACTGCGTTCACCCGTATAGACGGGAATGTCGCCGCACCTTGCAATGATACCCTTCGCGTCACCCTCAATGTGGCGTCGTTCGCATAGCAAGCTCAGCGGCTCGTAGCCAGCATCGAGTGCCACGTTGATTACCTTCGGACTCTCCGCAATGAAGATGCCCTTCTCGGGCTCCACGCGGTTGCGCAGCTGGGCTTCTGTCAAGGTGCCGAACACCTCCACGCCTTCCTGCTCCAGACTTGTTACTTCAATGATTGCCATACCTTCATGCTTTCAGTTTCGGATGCAAAGGTACAAAAAAATCTCAAATATCAAACCTCAAATCTCAAATCAAATATATGACATTGAAAGAATTTCTATCGGAAAACGACCGGTTCGCTGCCAACAGCGGCTGTCTGTTGGAGGAGATAGGCGACGGTTACGCCCGCGCTTCGCTCCAAGTAACTAAAGAACACCTCAATGCGGGAGGCGTTTGTCAGGGCGGAGCATACTTCACGTTGGCCGACATCGCAATTGCTGCCGTTATGAATTCACACGGTCAGCTGACGTTCGGCGTCGAGAACAACATCGTCTATGTCAAGAGTGCAAAAGCAGGCGACCGGTTGACGGCTGTAGCCACCGAAGTCATGAACCATCACAAGCTGCCATACGTCGATGTCAGGATTACCAACCAGCACGGCGAACTCTGTTGCATTGTGACGGGCATAGGATACCGAAAACAGGCTTCCCTGCCAGTCGACGAGCTTGTGTAAACGCGCACAATGTTAAAATTAGAAATTTCTAACCAAAAAACTTGCAATTTTGAATAGAAAGTACTATTTTTGCCGACGATAAGTTTTTTTATCAGCAATTGCTGATTCCCGCCTTATCAATATAGTTGGTGGATGGCAGCGTCCTGCGCCATCCACATTTTTTGTGTTAGTGAGTAACCCTCAAAACCACCCAGCGACCACCTCTGTCAATATATTTCATATAACGCTTTTGATGAGTAAACACCCTCAAAACGCCCCCAAAACGGGCTTCTGAGTTTCCCTAGGGTAAAGTCGGAGTTTACCCTAGGGAAACCCCCAGTTTACCCTACTGAAACTCGGAGTTTGCACGGAGCAAAGTCAGAGGCCTTTGGGCTGATTTTTCTTTTGTCCTTATTTTTCGCATATTATCTGAAATCATATCAATTTTTCTTGGTTATTCCGAAAATAATGGCTAACTTTGTGCCATCATTTATTAAGCATGAAGGAAATGACGATGAAAGATAGTGTACTGATTTTGAGCGGCGGAATGGACAGCGTGACGCTGCTCTACGACCAACAAGAACGTATTGCTTTAGCTGTGTCGTTCGACTACGGGTCGAACCACAACGCCAGGGAGATACCGTTTGCCCGCCTGCATTGCGAACGGTTAGGCATTGAGCACCTGATTATCCCCCTGAGTTTCATGGCCGAGTATTTCGAAAGTTCCCTGCTGCAGGGTGCAGATGCCATTCCAGAAGGCCACTACGCAGCTGATAACATGAAGTCTACCGTGGTGCCTTTCCGCAATGGCATCATGCTCTCGGTAGCTATCGGACTGGCCGAGAGTCGTGGGTTGAAGCACGTGATGATGGCCAACCACGGTGGCGATCACACCATCTATCCCGACTGCCGTCCGGAGTTTGTGGCTGCCATGAGCGAGGCAGCCCGTACAGGCACTTACCCAGGCATTACGCTGCTTTGTCCGTTCACTAATCTGACGAAGGCTCAGATTGCTGCCCGTGGCCGCGAATTGGGGATTGACTATGCCGAGACCTGGTCTTGCTACAAGGGTGGCGAGCGCCATTGCGGTCGTTGCGGTACCTGCGTCGAACGCCGCGAGGCATTGGCCGAGGCTGGTATCGATGATCCTACACTTTACGAAGAGTAGAGCGATTATACGAACAATGCCCGCAGGGCTTCTTCTACCTTGCGGACGGGGTGAAGGGTGATGTGGAACTTCTTGCGGTCGAAGCCTTGCAGGTTGTACTTGGGTATGATGATGTTGCTGAACCCTAATTTCTCGGCTTCGGCAATGCGTTGTTCGATACGGTTGACAGGGCGTACCTCGCCGCTGAGTCCCACTTCGCCTGCCATGCACCAACCCGTCTCGATGGGGGTATCGACGTTCGACGAGAGAATGGCGGCAATGACAGAAAGGTCCATAGCCATATCGGTGACGCGAAGGCCTCCGGCAATGTTGAGGAACACATCTTTCTGCATCAGTTTGAATCCCACGCGCTTTTCGAGGACGGCCAGCAGCATGTTCAGGCGTCGCTGGTCAAACCCAGTTGCAGACCGTTGTGGTGTGCCGTATGCTGCCGTTGACACAAGGGCCTGCGTCTCGACGAGGAACGGGCGTACCCCTTCGATGGCCGAGGATATAGCCACACCACTCAGTCCGTCGTGGTCTTCTGTAAGCAGGAGTTCGGAGGGGTTTGAAACTTGTCTCAGCCCGTTTTGTAGCATCTCATAAATACCTAATTCAGAGGTACTTCCGAATCGGTTCTTAATGCTTCGCAGGATACGGTACACATGGTGTTGGTCGCCTTCAAACTGGATGACGGTATCGACAATGTGTTCCAGAATCTTTGGTCCTGCCAGTGTTCCTTCTTTGGTGATGTGGCCAATGAGGATAACGGGCACGCCACTGGTCTTGGCAAAGCGGAGCAGGGCAGAGGCACACTCGCGCACTTGGGCTATGGAGCCTGCCGAAGACTCGACGTCTTCTGTTGCGATAGTCTGGATGGAGTCGATGATGACCAAGTCGGGTTGTGCTTCCCGGATATGCTCGAAGATGGTTTCCAGCGAGTTTTCACAGAGTATCATCAGATTGTCGGAGATTCCCACATTCCCTTGTACTAAACGTTCGGCACGCATCTTCAGTTGGTGGGCACTCTCTTCACCGCTGACGTAGAGCACTTTCATTTCCGACATTTGAAGGGCTGTCTGTAGCGAAAGCGTTGACTTACCGATACCTGGTTCACCGCCCAATAAAACAATGGAGCCAGGAACCAGTCCACCTCCTAACACGCGATTTAACTCACCGTCGTGCATGTCGATACGTGGGTCGTCAGCCGCAGAAATCTCGTGCAGCCTGAGAATCTTGTTCTTCCGCAGTTGGTGGCCTGTGGATGCTGCCGCCGAAGTGGCGACCTGTTGCCGGGTGTCTGCCACCCGTATTTCCTTGAATGTGTTCCATCTGCCGCAGGCAGGGCATTTGCCAATCCACTTGGGAGACTCCTGCCCGCAGTTCTCGCAGACGTAGGCTATCTTATCTTTTGCCATCTTTGCTTAGGGCATTAAGAAAATTGTTACCGAACGGGCCGCCTGGGCACCCATGACCAATACTTGGGCTATGTCGGCCGTTTTGGATGGGCCGCTGATGAAGGTTCCGTAGCCATAGTCGTTGAACTCAATGCGCTTGTAGGCTTCGTGCATGTTGTTCACGATTTCCGACTTTTTCAGCAGGATGACCAGGTTCTCGCTGATGAAGCATACAGCTTTCTCCTTCATCTGCTGGGGAATCCAGATGCAGCCATTCTCGGCTACGCCGAACATGCCGTGGATGACACCGACATCGGTACCATTCAGGTCGTGGGCACGGCCCACGGTGTCGGGGTTGCGAGTGGCAATGGTTACTTCGGGTAGGTTCGAGGCTATCTCTTTGGCATCGGGATAGAGTTCCCGGATGAGTGTGTTGATGTCTCGTCCTGCGTCCACTTCGATGACTTGTCCGCCTACCATCTCGCTCATCTTGACAAACTGCACCAGCGGCTCGGGATAAGTAATGGCCTGGATGTCGCTCAAGTCGGGCATGTCATACTTCTGGCGGATGTTGGCTCTGTATTTCTTCAGTATATCTTCTTTACTACTCATAATAAGCCCACCCAAGCCCTCCCCAGGGAGGGGTGTTTTATTACACATTTGGGTGCTCCATTTTTTTTGTTAATACTCACATTATACTATCATTCAGCCTCTACATGTCTCTAAACATCCCCCTCCTTGAGAGGGGCTTGGGGAGGCTTCATAACTCCTTAATTACCTCATGGAATGGTTTCTTGGGGAATTTCATCATCTCGTGTCCCTCGGCCCAGGGGTTCAAGCCGTTATTCATCATGAATGGCGGAATGAGGTTGGCCAACGGCGAGACGGCGGTCGCCATCTTGTACAATCTGGGGCTGCCGAAAAGTACGCTCATGCCCTTGCACATCAGTTTCTTCTCGGGATTGGCCGTGCCGAACTCGTCGAGTTGCTGGCGCCATTTGTAAATCTGGTCGCCGAGGTCAATCTTCACTGGGCAGACACATTGGCAGCTGTTGCAAAGCGTGCATGCGGAGACATTACCCGAGTGCTTCTGTTTGTCACGTAGCATGCCGAGGTTAATGCCTACCGGGCCGGGAATGAAGTAGCTGTACGAGTAGCCGCCGCTGCGCCGGTAGACGGGACAGGTGTTCATGCACGAGCCGCAGCGGATGCACTTCAAAACTTCCCAATGCTCCGGATTGCCTATCCACTCCGAGCGACCGTTGTCCACCAAAATGATGTGCATTTCGTGAGCCGTGGGGCATGCTTTACGGAAGTGCGAGGTGTAGGTTGTCGTAGGCTGACCGGTACCTGCGCGGCATAGCATGCGCTGGAATACGGCGAGGCAGTCGTAGTTGGGGATAACCTTCTCCAGCCCGATAGCAGCAATGTGCAGTTTGGGGCACGATGTCGACATGTCGGCGTTACCCTCGTTGGTGCAGACGACTATATCGCCAGTTGCTGCAATGCCGAAGTTGGCACCCGTCATGCCTGCGTCAGCCGTCAGGAACTCATTGCGAAGACTAAGACGTGCCATGTATGTCAGGTACGTGGGGTCGTGGTTGCCTTTTTCCTTTGAAATACCCTTCTCTTCGAACAGTTCGCCCACGTCGTCGTGGTTCAGGTGAATGGCAGGCATCACAATGTGACTGGGTTTCTGGCCCTTCAGCTGGATGATGCGCTCGCCGAGGTCGGTCTCTACCACTTCTATGCCCTTGCTCTCCAAGTAGGGGTTCATCTCGCACTCCTCGGTGAGCATTGACTTCGACTTCACCATCTTTTTCACGTCGTGGTTCTTCAAGATGCCATAGACTATCTCGTTGAACTCGTTGGCATCCTTGGCCCAATGAACGATGCAGCCGTTATTCTCGGCATTGGTGGCAAACTGGTCAAGGTATTCGTCAAGATGGGTGATGGTGTGGCGCTTGATGGCCGATGCCTTCTCTCTCAGCTGTTCCCATTCGTCCAGCCCCAAAGCCATGTTGTCGCGTTTCGTACGGACGGCCCAGAAGGTGGCATCGTGCCATTTGGCGTATGTCTGGTTCTTCAAGAACTCTTTTGCTGCTATTGAATGTGCTGTACTCATAATCTTTTCGTTATTACGGTATAACGTTTCACGTCGTTATAGCCCTGCGGCCAGAATCTCAACCACGTGTTTGAACTCAATCTTCAGCCCTTGCTTCTTGGCCACGCCGGCCATGTGCATCAGGCAGGAACAGTCGGGGCCTGTGATATATTCGGCACCCGTCTGGATGTGCCGTTCCACCTTGTCCTTGCCCATTTGTGCCGAGATAGCCGTCTCCTCAATAGAGAACATGCCGCCGAAGCCGCAGCACTCGTCGGGTCGCTCTGGTTCAACAACGTTGATGCCGTCGACAAGGTTGAGCAGGTCGCGAATCTTGTTGAACTTCTCCACATGCTGTTCGCTGGGACTGCTGAGTCCGAGCTCGCGTACTCCATGACAGGAATTGTGGAGCGATACCTTGTAGGGGAATGTGCCCAGCTTCTGCTTTACCTTTACTACATCGTGCAGGAACTCCACAACGTCCATCGCCTTCTTGGCAGTCTGGCATTCGTGGGCCAGCAGACGGGGGTAGTTGATGCGGATGAAGGCCGTGCAGCTGACACTTGGGGCCACTACGTAATCGAAGCCCTTGAACAGATTCTCAAACTTCTCGGCCAGGGGAATGGCTTGCTTCTCGAATCCTGCGTTGGCCATTGGCTGGCCGCAACAGGTCTGCCGTTGTGGATAGGTTACGTCTACCCCCAGGTGCTTGAGCAACTTGTAGGTCGCCATGCCCACCTCCGGATAAACGGCATCCACGTAGCAGGGGATAAATAGTCCTACTTTCATACGTATAATGCTTTAGCTATTATCAATTATAATACATGCAGTCCGAGGAATACCATCAAGCCGTTCATGAGTATCCAGAAGATGGCGAACGGCATCGTCTTGCGCATGATGTCGCCGTCCTGACCCTCCATGTCACAGGCAGCGGTAGCGATGGCAATGGACTGCGGTGATAGCAGTTTTCCTCCTTCCGAACCTGCGCAGTTTGCAGCAGCAAGCCAGTTAGTCTCATTACCGCTGACGCCGAAGAAGTTGGCGTTGTGAACCAAATCGAGCTGTCCGGCGGCGGCAGCCTGCAGTTTGCCGAACAGAATGTTGGCTGAGGTGGCAGAACCGGTAACGAAGGTGCCAATGGAGCCAATGAGCGGAGCAAAGAAGGGATAGGCAGAGCCTGTCATGGCCACGAGACCGGTGGCGATGGCGAGCGTCATGCCGGTATTGTTCATCAGCATGGCCAAGGCTACGAGACAGCAGATGGTCAGCGCCGTCTTTTGCAGACCGTAAGCTGTTTTGCCCAACATCTTCATCAATTTGCCGAAACTCAGTCCCTGGATGAGACCGCCGATTACTGCACCGAGGAAAATCATAAGACCAGCGTTCGACAACCATCCAAAGGAGAACGTATTGCCAATAACAGGCATAGCGAACTTAGTCGCCAAGGTCGATT
>JAEEGF012505606.1_pt1 | contig 15399 bp, 12 predicted proteins | sample 9134171 | NCBI WGS metagenome assembly JAEEGF01 (sample SAMN16246542, study PRJNA631951) | gut metagenome | biome: gut microbiome; feature: rumen; material: AP-attached | host: Bos | place: Iran: Karaj | collected 2018-10 | reverse complement strand
TAGAGGAAGAAGCCCGAGGCCGCCAGGAGCACTACCTGAGCGATGAAGGCGGCTTCCACGGAGATCAGCCCGAGCATTCCCCCGATGAAGAAGCCCACGGCGAAGGAGACGTTCTGCACCGTCGCGTATACGGTCAGGTTGGAGCCCCTGTCCTCGGGACTGCTGGTGTTGACCACGTAGTTGGAGCAGGCGGTGAAGACCGCGGAGGTGAAGATGCCCGCGAAGGCCCTGCCTCCCACGACCATGGCCTCGCTGGTGGCGGCGCCGAATATGGCCTGGCCTATGCTGTAGCCTATGCAGCCTATGAGCATGAGCCTCTTCGTGGGAACGTAGCCGCACATCTTGCCCCAGAAGGGCGCGAAGAGGAAGTTTACGGTCATCATGGCGGCGAGCGCGATGCCGAACATCGAGCTGTCCAGGTTCCTCTCGACTATGAGGGTCGGGGTGACGGGGTGCGCGAAGCTGGAAGCCGCGCAGAACACCGCGAGCACCGCGTAGAATACGAGCATCCTGCGGTCGAGCGGTCTCTTTTTCTCTGCCATTGGCACGAGTCTCCTTTCTTTTCCGTTCAGCGCCGCATCGTTTTCCCGGCAGCGCGGTCTTATATTGTCTTATTTTTGCCGCGCACAGTATATTACAAAAGCGGCGAAAAATCCATCAATTATTATTTAGAGCCCGCGCCTAAAACAAAAGCCCCGCGCCCTCGTAAAAGGGGACGCGGGGCAGCCGGTCAGGCCGGAGTATGGGACTACTTCTTGTTGTCGTTCTTGTGCATGAAGTAGGTCACGATGACGCAGGTGAGGATGACGCCGATCATGACGAAGCCCTGGTTGCTGGAGTAGCTGGATCTTCCGAGGATCAGAAGAGCGGCGATTGCCAGGCAGTAGGGCATGATAGCTCCCTTCGGGTTTCTCGCCAGCATCGGGAAGAGGATGGCGCCCTGAAGGGCAGGTACCATGTTGTTGAACGCGGGCTGCAGAGCCGGAGTGGAGAGCAGCGGAGCCGCGATCGGGGCGAGGAAGATCATTCCGAGAGTGGTGATGCACATGGTCACCACGGAGGCGGAACAGATCGCTATTACGGAAGCGAGGTCGGCCTTCTCGGTGCCGGGGTTCTCGTCGATGAGCTGCATGGCGTTCATGGCGGCGGGCAGCTTCATGTTTCCGAGGTTACCGGTGATGCACGCTACGAAGAGTCCGGCGGAGCCGAGGATCGGAGCGTAGGAGAGGTTCTCCGCGATGGCGGAGGGAACGAAGGTGAGGAACAGAGGCATACCGGCCTTGACGACCATGCCCCAGTCGATCGGGGTCTTGTATACCGCGGAGATCGCGAATGCGGGGAGCATGAAGGCGACTACGCAGATGAAGACCATGACCCTTCCCAGGTTGTTCACTGTCTTATTGTATTGAAGTCTATCCATAATTTCCTCCAAATGTCTTATCCTATACTTTCCTTGGGACCGCGGACGCTACGCGAGCATGGGTCCGAGGATGCAGGCGGAGGCCATGCCGCAGAGCAGGGAGATGGGGAAGACCCACTCCTTGAGCTTCGGGTTGGACTTTGCCGCCTTGCCGACGACCAGAGCGACGATGCCCGCGCAGAGCAGGGTGGTGATCTGAACGGGGTTGCCGATGTTGGTGAGATACGGAGTAGACATTACGGCGTACATGGCGAAGAACATGACTCCGGTGATGACGGGCACGAGGGTGCTGCCGGAGGACTGCATGGTCTTTACCTTCTGATCGTAGAACGGAAGGATGGTCATGTTGAAGAGGTTTCCGCCGAGGATGGCCAGAGCGGTTACGAGCATTACTACGATGAAGCCGCTGTAATCGAAGCTGGCGGTGGAGATGGTCTCGTAGCCCATGGACTTGGCGGCCATGTCAGCGGCGAGGGTCTCATAACCCGCGGCGCCTACTACGGACAGACGCAGCCAGGGGTAGTACTGGCCCAGAGCGGGCATCAGCGCTACGTAGCTGATGAGGATGGGCAGGGACGGGATGATGGCGAAGAGTCCGCTGACCTTGGTGATCTGCTTGATCTGCTCATCGGGCATGCCGATCTCCTTGGCGCGCCTGGTGCTCTTTCTGTAGAAAACCAGGGGCATCATGAGGACGACGAGCATGGCGATGGCGCAGAAGATGAGCATCGTTGAGCTGTTTGCCAATGCAAGATGTTGCTTTTCCATAAAGGTCCTCCTTTATCGAAACGAAAAATGATGGATAATAACCGGTTCGTGATCAGCCAGAATGAAACCGACGCGGCAGATACACAAACTTCAAGTAAATCATACCATTCCAATTTGTTAAGGTGAAATAGCAATAAGTTAACGGAGTATAACCAAATCGTGAATTGCGTTATTCCTCACTTTCGTGCCGGAATGGGGCTGAAAACCGCGAAGAGTGCCATACTCGAAAGAGATAGGGACTGCTCCTCTATCGCTAATACTGAAGCAAACAGTATAATATATAATATATAGATTATGGATGTATTGAATATTGTTATTGCTATTCAGTTCGCGTTCACAATATAATCAAAGTGAATGAAACCGACCCGACAGAATCATGCTTCATTATTCTCTTAAGTCATCAGGAGGTAATGGACCTATGAAAGACTATGAAGACAAGCTCGTAATGGGCGTTGTCAACATGAACAGCAAATGGGGAGACACCGCGGCCAATATCGCCAAGATGGACGGCATCATAGAGGACGCCGCCGCGAAGGGCTGCAGGATGCTCCTTTTCCCTGAACTCTGCGTGACGGGCTACATGGACGGCAAGCTCCCCGACGGGCGCAGGATGCATCCCGCCCTCGCGGAGAAGCCCGACGGTGAGACCGCGAAGCACTTCGCAGAGCTCTCGAAGAAGTACGGCATGTACATCATCTACGGCATGCCCGAAAAGGTGGACGGAGATCCGGATCACGCCTTCAACAGCGCCTTCATCGCGCTGCCCGACGGCGGCATGGATCACTTCCACAAGATCCATCCCGTCGAGCCCGACTGGTGCCTCGGCGGAGAGGGCGCCATGATCCTCGACACCCCCTGGGGCCCGATGGGCATGAGCATCTGCTACGACACCTACGCCATCCCCGAGCTCGAGCGCTACTACGCCGCGAGGGGCTGCAGGGTCATCCTCAACCCGACCGCGAGCATGCGCGGATGCAACGTCAAGACCGGCGACAAGAGCGGCTGGCTGTGGTACTACACCAGAAGGCTCGAGACCATCGCCGACAGGGACGGCATCTTCGTCGCGAGCGCCAACATGACCGGACCGGACGGCCCGGCGGACGAGAACGGGAACACCCCGGCCTTCTTCCCCGGCGGAAGCTGCGTCATCTCGCCGAAGCCCGAAGGCCAGAAGTACGTCACCTGGAGCGTCGGCTCCCCCGAGGAGAGCGCTGAAGGCGCCGCCGTGGGCGAGGTCGATCTCTCCGAGTCCAAGAGGGATTTCTTCGGCTATCCCATCTATCAGCCCTGGCTCTACGCCGGCTGGTACGAGGAGCTCGCCGCCGGCAAGCCGGCACCCGCTCCCGCCGAGAAGGAGGAGATCAGGCTCGCCGTCTCCAACTTCGACACCGCCTGGGGGGACAAGGAAAAGAACCTCGAGAAGATGGAAAAGGAGGCCAGAGAGGCCGCCGCTGAGGGCGCCGATCTGATCCTCTTCCCCGAGCTCGCGCTCACCGGCTACTGGTACGCCGCTCCCGCTGAGGGAGAGGAGTGCATGCAGCACAAGCTCGCCGAGACCATCCCCGGCCCCGCGACCGACCGCATGGCCGCCCTCGCCAAGGAGCTCGGCAAGTACATCGTCTTCGGTATGCCCGAGAAGGACGCCAAGACCGGCGACTACTACAACAGCGCCGCCATCCTCACCCCGCAGGGCGAGACCATGAAGTACAGGAAGATCCACCCGATAGGCGACGAGTCCAAGTGGTGCAGGTGCGGCGACAAGCCGTTCATGTTCAGCACCCCCTGGGGCCTCATCGGCGTGAGCATCTGCTACGACACCTACTTCATCCCCGAGCTCAGCAGATACTACGCGGCCAGCGGCTGCAGGGTCATGCTGAACCCGACCGCCTCGCTCAAGGGCATCAACGAGGGCAAGTGGCACTGGTATTATCAGAGCCGCCTTGAGTCCATCGCCGACAGGGACGGCCTCGTCATCGCGAGCGCCAACATCTGCGGCCACGACGGCATTCCTCTCCCGCAGTTCAAGTTCCCGGGCGGCAGCGTCGTCCTCGGAGCTACCTGGACCGAGGGAGTCTACCACGCCGGCGCCGTCACCGACGACGCGCCCGGCGTCAAGGTCTCGGGTCCCGTGGACCTGAGCAAGGTTAAATTCTGGATACTCTGCTTCAACCCCGCTCTCTACGCGACCCTCTACAGGGACATGGAGCAGCGCAAGAAGGCTTAGAGGCACAGATCCGGCATTGACTTAGAACCGATACCGGCCCCGCCGGGAGAGAAGAGAAGCTCTCCCCGCTCCCGGCGGGGCAGATTAAAGGACCGGGAGGTGCCGCTATGTTAGACATTACCCAGCTACGATACATCGTCGAAGTCGAAAAGGCCGGATCGATCTCAAAGGCTGCTGCGAACCTCTACGTTTCGCAGCCATACATCAGCAAGCTGATACGCGACGTCGAGAACAGCTACGGAGTTGTTCTCTTTACGCGCGGGAAATCGGGAATGGTAGCGACTCCTCAGGGCGAGGAGTTCATTTTTTACGCGAAATCGGTGCTGAACCAGTACGATCAGATGCTGCTGTCGGTATCGCCCATGTCCGACTTCGCGAACACCCTCAGGGTCTCCGTGATGCGCTCTTCACACACCTTCGAGGCCTTCCTCGACTTCATCGACAAGGAGAAGCACTCGGGAGACATGGGGCGCGACAAGCAGCTCAAGCTCGAGTACCTCGAGGGCAGCCTCATGCAGGTGATAGACGACGTCGCCAACAAGAACGCGGACGTCGGACTGCTCGGCTGCACCAAGCCCAACTTCGCCGCGCTCAGGAGCCTCGCCGAGCGCAGGAACATAACGCTGCGACCGGTCAGCTTCCAGCGCCCCTACGTGGTCGTATCCGAGAACCATCCGCTCGCCAAAAAGGGCGGGCCTGTCAGGATCCCGGAGCTCTACAGCTACGGGACCATAGTCTACGGCGACAGGGACAACGGCGCGATTCCCGGCAACCTCAACGCGAGGCCGCCGCTCATAGACCAGGATAAGGTCCCCATGGTCATCAAGGTCTACGACCGCGGTACCCAGATGGGGCTCATGACCTTCACCGACTGTTTCATCATAGGCATATGCAGCTTCAGGAAGCAGGAGGAGATCTACAGGGTAGTCTCGCTGCCGATCGAGTTCGAGGACGGGGTGAAGGAGGACGACTACTGCTGCGTCTTCGCGCTCGCGACCCTCGATTCCAGAAGGCTCAGCAACTCCGCCAAGGAGTTCATAAAGTGCGCCGAGGACTACTTCGCGGGATTCTCGGACGCCGACCCGCTGTAGCAAAGAAAAAACTGTTGACAAACAGCTCTCAGGAGCTTAATATATTCGAGTAATCAAGCAGAAGTCATCCGCTTCTCGCCCTAAGCCACGCGAAAGGGCCAATATGGATACTCTTTGAGAGTTACCAGAGCGGAGCTTCGCGCGCCGCTTTTTTCGTTTTCAGGAGGATACGACAATTAGCAAGGAAGCACTCATCAACGAGCAGATAAGAGCCAGGGAAGTCAGACTCATCGACTCCGAGGGGAATCAGCTCGGCATCGTGAGCACCAGGGAAGCCCTCGAGAGGGCGGCCGAGGCGAATCTCGATCTCGTGAACATCTCCCCGAACGCTGCTCCTCCCGTCTGCAAGATCATGGATTACGGCAAGTACCGCTACGATCAGCAGAAGAAGGAGAAGGATGCCCGCAAGAGGCAGAAGACCACCGAGGTCAAGGAGCTCAGGCTCAGCACCTTCATCGAGGAGCACGATCTCGAGACCCAGGCCAACAAGGCCTACAAGTTCCTCACGGGGGGCGACAAGGTCAAGGTCAGCATCCGCTTCCGCGGCAGAGAGATGGGCTACGTGAACAAGGGAAGGGAGACCATGCTCGGCTTCTACGAGAGGCTCAAGTCCGAGGGCAACATCGAAAAGCAGCCCGTGCTCGAGGGCCGCAACATGTCCATGGTGATAGCGCCCAAGTCCGAGAAGGAAAAGGAAAAAGAGGCTAAGGCCGCGCGCCTGAAGGCACAGCAGGAGAGCGGCGAAGCGCGACCGGTCAACGAATAGATCAAAGAAAGGCAGCAAGATGGCAAAGAACAAGATGAAGTCCCACAGAGGGGCAATGAAGAGATTCAAGCTCACCGGCACCGGCAAGGTGAAGAGAAATAAGGCTTACAAGAGCCACATCCTCACCAAGAAGACTCCCAAGCGCAAGATGGGTCTTCGTCAGTCCACTATCCTCAGCAGCGCTGACATGAAGAGGATCAAGAGCGTTCTGGTAGGGAAGTAGGAGGTAACAGACATGGCAAGAGTTAAAGGCGGAGTAAACGCAAAGAAGAGACACAACAAGATCCTCAAGCTCGCTAAGGGCTTCTACGGTGCCAAGCACAGGATCTTCAGCGCGGCCAGACCGGCCGTCAGAAGGGCTCTGCGCAGCGCCGAGATGGGCCGCAAGCTCAAGAAGAGAGAGTACAGAAAGCTCTGGATCACCAGGATCAACGCCGCGGCCAGAATGAACGGCATCTCCTACAGCAGGCTCATGGACGGTCTCAAGAAGGCCAACATCGACATCAACAGGAAGATGCTCTCCGAGCTCGCCATCAGCGATCCCGCCGGCTTCTCCCAGCTCGCTGAGACCGCCAAGAACGCCCTCAAGTAGGAGCGTTTCCGGCAAGATCATATGGAATAAGGGTACCGCTTGCTATATAATCATAGCAGGCGGTATTTTTACGCGCGCTTTGCCGCGCCGCGCATCCGCGGGCGGAGAATAGGAGGATATATGAGGACTCTGGATATGCACTGCGACACCCTGATGCACGCGGTGTTCAGGAATCAGAACGACATAAGCAGGGCCGACCTGTTCAGCCTTGACGGCCAGGTGGACCTGAAGAGGCTCAGCGAAGCGGGAGCCGTCGGCGAGTTCTTCGCGATATACCTGCCCCCCGCGACCTCTTTCATCACCCAGTGGGGCGCGGAGTTCATGGAGGACGAGGACTACATAGCGGCGGCCGCTCAGATACTTGCGCAGAGTGTGGAGAAGCACCCGGATATTGCCGCGCGCGCCTTCAGTGCCGCTGACGTGGAGAAGAACATGGCGGCCGGCAAGGTGTCCTGCATACTCACCATGGAGGACGGAAGAGCGGTGCTCGGCAAGCTCGAGAACATAAAGAGATTTTATGATCTCGGCGTGAGGGCGCTCTCGCTGACCCACAACTTCGTCAACTGCTTCGGCTGCCCGCACAGCGACGATCCCAGGCTCATGGAGCACGGCCTCAATCCCTTCGGAAAGGAGGGCGTCGAGTACATGCAGGAGCTCGGAATGCTCGTGGACGTCTCCCATCTGTCCGACGGAGGCTTCTCTGACGTCGCCGACATAGTCAAAGGACCCTTCATCGCGACCCACTCCAACGCCAGAGCGGTAGCCGGCCACACCAGGAACCTCAGGGACGACCAGCTGAAGCTGCTCGCGGAGCACGGCGGAGTCACCGGACTCAACCTCTGCCCGCCATTCATAGACTTCACCGAGGGCAACACCCATACCTCGATCGAGGGCTGCGTCGCGCATATCAAGCACATCGTTAACGTCGCCGGCATAGAGACCATGGGCCTCGGAAGCGATTTCGACGGCATCTTCGGAACCCAGGAGATCGCCGACGTTTCGCAGTTCGACAGGCTCGCCTCCGCTCTCGGAAAAGAGGGCTTCAGCGACGGCGACATAGAGAAAATATTCTGGAAGAATACTCTCAGAGTCATGCGCGAAGGGATGAAATAGGGTATAATCTCATTAATGTTATAAACACTTGGATATACCCTTCTCGGGACCCGGCTCCGGGCTGATCGTCCGAGCCTCAAACGACGCGAGTCTCGGACGGCCCTCCGAAGGCCCCTCAAAGGGCATATCCAAGCCCTCATATCATTGTCAGGATCCCGCGTTCTGGACCTTCGCGGGCTCCGGCTGTATCAAAAGCAATATGGAAAGGATCTGAAAATGAAGTACGATTTCACAAGCATCATCGACCGCAGAGGCTGGGACTCCATCGCCGCTTCGTGGCCTGACGGAAAGAACCCGAGCAGCCCCTATGTCGTCAATAATCTCAAGATCAAGGACGGCTTCGACTTCATCCCCATGTGGGTCGCCGACATGAACTTCAAGACCGTGCCGACCATTCCCGAGGCCCTCAAGAAGAGAGTCGAGCATCCCCTCTACGGCTACTTCCAGCCCAGAGACGAGTACTTCGAGCTCATCAAGAAGTGGCAGAAGGTCAGGAACGGAGTCGACGGCGTCGAGAAGGAGAACATCGGCTACGAGAACGGCGTTCTCGGCGGCGTAGCTACCGCTCTGGCCGTGCTCTGCAGCAGGGGCGACAAGATCCTTCTCCATTCCCCGACCTACGTGGGCTTCACCGGCGTCATCAAGAACAACGGCTACGATCCCATCCACAGCCCGCTCGTCGAGGACGAGAACGGCGTCATGAGAATGGACTATGAGGACATGGACAAGAAGCTGCGCGAGCAGAACATCCACATGGCCATCTTCTGCTCCCCGCACAACCCGACCGGAAGAGTCTGGGAGAGATGGGAGATCGAGAAGGCCATGGAGGTCTATGCAAAGAACGACTGCTGGGTCATCTCCGACGAGATCTGGTCCGACATCCTCATGAACGGCCATAAGCACATCCCGACCCAGTCCGTCTCCGAGGACGCGAAGCAGAGGACCGTGGCGCTCTACGCCCCGTCCAAGACCTTCAACCTCGCGGGACTCATCGGAAGCTATCACATCACCTACAACAAGTGGCTCCGCGACCGCATGGCCAAGGAAGCTTCCCTCGGTCACTACAACTCCATGAACATGCTCTCCATGATCGCGCTCATCGGAGCCTATCAGCCCGAGGGCTACGAGTGGGTCGACGAGCTCAACCAGGTGCTCTCCAACAACGTCAACTACGCCTACGACTTCATCCTCGAGCACTTCAAGGGAGTCACCCTCAAGAAGCCGCAGGGCACCTATCTGCTCTACCTCGACTGCAGCCAGTGGCTCAAGGAGCACGGAATGACCCTCCAGGAGCTCCTCAACCTCGGCTACGAGTACGGAGTGGGCTGGCAGGACGGAAGCAAGTTCCTCATCCCGGATACCATCCGCATGAACCTCGCTCTTCCGACCTCCAGAGTCAAGGAGGCCTTCGACAGGCTCGACAAGTACGTCTTCAATAAGTAGAAACATCAGCGGCCGGGGATCGGCCGGAAGGAAAAGGCATGAATTACGGACAGGTCATACAGAGGATAAACAGCAGTCTCACGGGGGACGCCGAAAAGGACATGGAATTCCTGCGCTCCCAGATCTATGAGTACAGGGATCATTCCTCCGCCCGCGAGATCGCCAAGACCTGCATCCAGATCATGTGGGAGCTGACCCCGGACGCCAAGGTCATCGCGGATTCGAAGAAGAGGGCGCTGAAGAAGGACGAGCAGCCCTGGCGCGGCATCGACGCGGACTACGAGGAGGCGAGGCTCAACAAGTTCCAGCGCCACTATGACACGGCGCTTCAGATCAGCAACGAGCTGGTCAGGAAGGTCGAGTCGCTCGATCTCTTCAAGGAGGACGAGGAGAGCATCTACAAGTCCTTCGCCGAGCCCTTCGAGGAGCTGCTCTACGTGGCGCTCTACGAGCCGAAGAAGATCCTCAGGCGCGCTCCGCTGCCCTACGTGGACATCTACTACCAGAACGGCGGCTTCAACATGGACTCCAAGAGATACAAGGAGGCCGCCGAATCGTTCAGGAAAGCCATAGACTGGTGCCCCGTGAACCCGATGCCGATGTTCGAGTACCTGGAGACCATCAAGACTCTGGGCGACAACGGAGAGTACAAGAAGATCGCGGACTACGTGTTCAAGATCTCCTTCACTCCCGCGATGCTCGGAAAGAGCTACAGGTATATGGGCTACTGGTACCTGAAGAAGAAGGAGTGGGACGCCGCGACGGCCTGCTACCAGATGAGCCTCAAGTACTCCAACCTCAACGGCGCCGCTCAGAGAGAGCTGGGCTACATAAGGTTCAGGACCTTCGGGCGCAGCACCGACATGAGCGATTCCCAGATGTACAGGATCTGCGAGGACTACGGGATACCCTACGGGCCGGATCCCCTGATCATCTCCATGGCGCACGAGAACGGCGAGCTCAGCCTCGAAAAGGGCAAGAACGAGCAGGCCATCTACTACTTCAACATCGAGCAGAAGCTGACCGGCGACAAAGAGCTGAAGGAGCGCATCCTGGATCTTTACTGATCCCTGAAACAACAGAAGAGAGAAGGACCCCGCGGGAGCGGGGTCCTGTTTAATTATTCATTTATGTTCTTCTATGCTCTTCACGCGGCGGCTTGGCGCCGGTCCCGCGGGATATCGGCCGGCATTTCCCGTTTTTCGACATTTTTCGCGTATGTGCGGTTTATTTTGAGGCTTCAAGAAGCATGAATAAACGCATCTGAAAGAGGGACAACAAAAAATGCATGGTATTGATGGGTTTTATTGTTGCTCCGGGATATAAATAATTTGATACATACCTATTATTTATTTATTATATTTATAAAACTATACGTGTTATAAGAATAATTAAGATGTTAATTATATGAAGATGAGATAAAATAAACGTGTATTCGAAGGAATACAGGCAATTATTACTTATCTCATCACAATATCTTAAGGAGGAGTTATGGGATCTACGCAAATTGTATATGTGTTCAAAAACACATCGATCCTTATAGCGTTCCTGTTTTTGGGAATGTTCTTAAGGGGAAAAATTCCATTCTTCAGAAAGCTGCTGCTTCCCTCTGCAGTAATCGGCGGATTCATTCTGCTGCTGCTCGGACCTCAGGTCTGGGGTGACGCCGCTCCGCTTCCCATTCCGAAGGAATACATCACCACATGGGCTGCTGTCCCCGGTGTATTCATCGTCCCGATCTTCGCGGCGGTTCCTCTCGGAAACGGCTGGAACGAACCGGAAAAAGACCCGAGCGCGCCTAAGGAGAAGAAATTCAAAGCAGGCGCCCCGCTCGGCGAAGCGCTCATCGCTTATGCGTGCTTCTGCCAGGCCGGCTCTTTCCAGAGCACCTTCGGTCTTTTCTACAACCTGATCTCCAACAAGTTCTTCGGAACCGACCTCTACAACAACTTCGGTTATGAGCTCGTAGCCGGCTTCTCCGGCGGACACGGAACCGCAGGTGCTGTAGGTAACGTTCTCATGAACGCCGGCGTAGAGCACTGGGAGCTCGCTCAGTCCGTAGCTACCACCTTCGCTACCGTCGGTCTGATCGGTGGTATCGTTCTCGGTATCGCGTTCATCAACAGAGCTAGCGCTACCGGAATGACCAAGATCCTCGACAAGCCGGGCCAGATCCCCGACACCGTACTCAGAGGATATGAGCTCGATCGCAGCAAGCAGGAGTCCCTCGGACACGAGACCACTCACAACAGCTCCATCGAGACCATCACCGCTCACCTCGGTCTCTTCATCATCATCACCGCAATCTCCTACTGGGCGAGAGAGTGGTGCGTTGCTCACAACGTTCCCGGATTCTCCTCCATCACCGTTTGGTTCTATGGTCTGATGATCATGTACCCGGTCAACTGGTTGCTCAAGAAGATGAAGCTGACCTGGCTCTTCGACCTGAAGCTCAAGTCCAAGATCACCGGAGCTTTCTCCGATATCGCGATCACCGCGGCTATCGCTTCCATGCAGATCAAGGCCGTTATGGCTTACGCCGTACCCATCCTCGTGATCTCCGCCGTAGGTTTCGTCGGAACTTACTTCCTGGTAATGAGGTGGTACGTCTGGGCTGTAGGCAAGAAGGATTACCCGGTTGAGAGAGCTATCATCAACTGGGGCTTCATGACCGGCGTACTCATGACCGGAATGATGCTCCTCAAGATCGCGGACCCGAACTACGAGTCCCCGACCCTGAAGGACTTCTCCTTCGCTATGGCGATCAGCTCCATCACCGGACTGTTCACCTCCCCGATCGGCTACTACTATCTCGGATATAAGTCCACCTGGGACAACTTCGTATATCATGGTCTCTGGCTCGTCGCCTACATCATCGTGGGTATCGTCGGACACGCCATGCTGAAGAAGGCCAATCCGGAGCAGTTTGAGTAATCGAACTAAAAACAGCGGAGCCTTAAAGGCCTGCTAACAGCCGGCCTGACCGGTAAATAGCCAACAGCGGCTCTGCTCCCGTCCGGGAACAGAGCCGTTTTGTTTAAACATTTTGTCATCGCTTAGCGCTGAGGCGCGGGAGAGAAAAATGGAAAAATTTGAAGCCTATAAAAAAATAGATGATGTGAAGTCCCGCATCGAAAAGCTTTCGGACGACATCTGGGCCTGCCCTGAGACGGCATTTGAGGAGTTTGAGTCCACCAAGCTCCAGATCGAGTGCCTGAAGGAGCTCGGATTCGAAGTGACTGAAGATCTCGGCGGGATCAAGACCGCCTACAGCGGACGCTGGGGCAGCGGCCATCCCGTCATCGGACTGCTCGGAGAGTTCGACGCTCTGTCCAGCCTGAGCCAGAAGGCCGGCTGCGCGACCCACGATCCCGTAGTCGAGGGCGGAAACGGCCACGGCTGCGGACACAACCTCCTCGGAAGCGGCTGCATCGCCGCCGCCTACGGCATCAAGGAGTACCTCAAGGCGACCGGCAAGTCCGGCACCGTCATCTACTACGGCTGCCCGGGTGAGGAGGGCGGCTCCGGCAAGGCCTTCATGGCGAAGTACGGTGTGTTCGATGAGTGCGATATAGCGCTTCACTGGCACCCGGGCGATTCCTTCTATGTCTATAACGGATCCTACAACGCCAACATCCAGCTTTACTACAGGTTCAAGGGCATTGCCGCCCACGCCGCCTCCGCTCAGTTCGGACGCAGCGCTCTGGACGCGGTAGAGCTCATGAACTGCGGCGTTCAGTTCCTCAGGGAGCACATGGATCAGGGCTACAGGATCCATTACGCCATCACCGATACCGGCGGATTCTCCCCGAACGTGGTCCAGCCCAAGGCTGAGGTCCTCTACCTCATCAGGGCCGACAACTCCAAGCACGCTGCCGAGCTGAAGGCCAGGGTAGACAACATCGCCCTCGGCGCGGCCATGATGACCGACACCGAGCTTGAGATGGACTTCATCAAGGCCTGCTCCAACCTGATCCCGGTCCCCACCATGAACAGGATGCTCCAGAAGAACGCCGAGGAGACCCCGCTTCCCGAGTACACCGCCGAAGATCACGAGTTCGCCAAGAAGATCATCGCCTCCTATGAGGCTTCCGGCAACTATCTCGAGAGCTATCTGAAGCTGATAGACCCGAAGGATGCCGAGAAGTTCGAGGACAAGATGAACGACGAGCTGCACGCTTTCGTGCTCCCGATGAGCCTTTCCGAGCAGAAGAGCGGCGGTTCCTCCGACGTAGGCGACGTAAGCCAGGTCTGCCCGACCGGCTTCCTGTACGCTCTGACCGTTGCCGCGAACACTCCGGGCCACTCCTGGCAGGAGGTAGCCCAGGGCAAGGCTCCAACTGCTCACAAGGGCATGATCTGGGCGGCCAAGGTCCTCTGCGGCACCGCCATCGACTTCATCAACGATCCTGACGCCGTAGCGGCTGCTCAGGCTGAGCTGAAGAAGAGGATGGGCGGAGAGAAGTACGTCTGCCCGATCCCCGACGGCGCCAAGCCCAGAGGGATCAGCAAGCACTGATATCGGACCTGAGATAGGAGGATCATCATGGACAAGAAAGAAGCTTTCAAATTTGTAGACGATATCAAGGCCAGGATAGAAAAGCTCAGCGACGATATCTGGGACTGCCCGGAGACCGCCTTTGAGGAGTTCGAATCCACCAGGCTCTCTGTCGAGGCTCTCAAGGAGCTCGGCTTCGAGGTCACCGAGAAGGTAGCCGGCATCGATACGGCTTATCTCGGACGCTGGGGCAGCGGACATCCCGTGGTGGGATTCCTCGGAGAGTTTGACGCTCTGTCCAGCATCAGCCAGAAGGCCGGCTGCGACGTTCACGATCCCGTGGTCGTCGGCGGAAACGGCCACGGCTGCGGCCACAACCTCATCGGAGCGGGCTGCATCGCCGCCGCATACGCGGTCAAGGAGTATCTCAAGGCTACCGGGAAACCCGGAACCGTGATCTATTACGGTTGCCCCGGTGAAGAGGGCGGATCCGGCAAGGCCTTCATGGCCGGAGCCGGCGTATTCGACGAGTGCGATTTCTGCCTGCACTGGCATCCGAGCGACACCAACTCTGTCGACAACACCTCCACCAACGCCAACATCCAGCTCTACTACCGCTATACCGGCGTCGCGGCTCATGCCGCCGGGGCCGAGTTCGGACGCAGCGCGCTCGACGCGGTTGAGCTTCTGAACCTCGGCGTACAGTTCCTCAGAGAGCATATGGACACGGGCTTCAGGATCCACTACGCCATCACCAACACCGGCGGCTTCTCCCCGAACGTCGTTCAGCCCAACGCTGAGGTACTCTACCTCATCAGGGCGAACAACAACAAGAACGCCGCGGAGCTCAAGGCGAGAGTCGACAGAATCGCCAAGGGCGCTGCCCTCATGACCGATACCAAGCTTGAGATGGACTTCATCAAGGCCTGCTCCAACTTCATTCCTCTTGAGACCATGAATGCCGTGATGCAGAAGAACGCCGAGGAGATACCCTTCCCGGAGCTCACTGAGGAAGATCACGCGTTCGCGAAGAGGATGCAGGCGGCCTTCGATCAGTCCGGAGACAGCCTTAAGAGGTATCTTGAGCAGCTCGATCCCGAGGTAGCCGAGAAATTCGAGGATAAGCTCGGAAGCGACATCAACAACTTCATGCTCCCGCTCTTCCCGAGAGAGCAGCACTCCGGCGGTTCCTCCGATGTCGGCGACGTCAGCCAGGTCTGCCCGGTGGCCTTCCTGAATGGACTCACCGAAGCGGCGAACACTCCGGGACACTCCTGGCAGTGGGTAGCTCAGGGCAAGGCCCCTCTCGCTCACAAGGGTATGAACTGGTCCGCCAAGGTCCTCGTTGCCACGGCTAGCGATCTTATGGAAGATCCAAAGACCGTGGAGAAGGCCAAGGCTGAGCTCGCGAAGAAGATGGGCGGAGAGAAGTACGTCTGCCCGATCCCCGAGGGCACCAAGCCCAGAGGGATCAGCAAGCACTG
>JAEEGF010101281.1_pt1 | contig 15399 bp, 7 predicted proteins | sample 9134171 | NCBI WGS metagenome assembly JAEEGF01 (sample SAMN16246542, study PRJNA631951) | gut metagenome | biome: gut microbiome; feature: rumen; material: AP-attached | host: Bos | place: Iran: Karaj | collected 2018-10 | reverse complement strand
TGAAAACTGATTAAAGTAGTGCCGACGCAAAACCAGCGCCGGCACTACTGTTTTATCAACCATTCGGCACGGGATTGAAAAAAACCGTGAAGCATGGTCTTCTTTACTGATAAAATTGTAACTTTGCAGGTCAGTAATTTGAATTCTAACGACAAAACAAGAATAGACAATGAGCAAGGAAACTTTTTCGCACCTTGAGGCGCTGCGCAACGAGATGCGCCGCGTGAATGTCGATGCCGTCATCATTCCAGGCACCGACCCCCACCAGAGTGAATACATCTGTGACCACTGGAAATTCCGTGACTGGATCAGCGGATTCACGGGCAGTAACGGCACCGCCGTTGTCACACTCGACCAAGCCGCACTGTGGACCGACTCTCGCTATTTCCTGCAAGCCGAAATCGAGTTGGAGGACAGCGGATTCGTGATGATGAAGGAGAACATGGGCAATGACCCCACCATCCACGAGTGGCTGCAACAGGTTCTGGACGAGGATTCGGTGATTGCCATCGATGGCCGACTGTATAGCGCTCAAGAAGCCAACCGCTTAGAGCGCTTCTGTGGCGAAAACGGCTTCATGCTCGCAACCGAGTTCTATCCTGCCGACAAAATCTGGAACGACCGCCCTGCACGTCCCAGCGAGCCCGCCTTTGTACACGATGTACAATATGCCGGCGAGGAAGCATCCGACAAAATCGAGCGACTGCTCAAGGTGCTGGAGGACAACGAGGCCACCGCAATGCTCGTTACAGCACTTGACGATATCGCATGGCTCTTGAACCTGCGCGGCAACGACGTGGCATTCACGCCCGTCGCTATAGCGTTTGCCTATATCTCGCGCAACAACAGGGAACTGTTCATCGACGAGAACAAGATCACCGACGAGGTGCAGCAGCACCTCAAGGCCTGCGGCGTGAGGGTACGCAACTATGACGACATCGTGCACTTCCTGGAGCGCGTGAGCGAACACGAAGTGGTCCTCATCGACCCCAACCGCGTGAGCGACACGCTGGCCAACGCCCTGCCGTCCCAAAAGGTCTATTTCCGCTCTCCCATCACCGACCTCAAGTGCATGAAAAACGAGGTGCAAATCAACGGTTTCCGCCACGCCATGGAACGCGACGGAGCAGCACTGGTGCGCTTGTTCAAGTGGATTGAGGAGACTGCACCCACGGGCACCATCAACGAGGTGGACGTGTGGAACAAGGGCATGGAGTTCCGAGCTCAGCAAGACCTCTACCGTGAGGACAGCTTCGCGATGATCTGCGGCTACAAGGAGCATGGAGCCATCGTGCACTACGAGGCCACCGACAAGACCGCATCAACACTGCACGGCGAGGGCATACTGCTCGTCGATAGCGGCGCACAATTCCTCGATGGCACCACCGACATCACCCGCACCATCACACTGGGCAACCCCACAGCACAAGAGAAACACGACTTCACCCTCGTGCTCAAGGGACATCTGGCACTACAGCGCGCCAAGTTCCCTGTGGGCACCACCGGCTGCCAACTCGACGTGCTGGCACGACTCCCGCTGTGGCAGGAGGCGATGACCTACGGCCACGGTACTGGCCACGGTGTGGGACACTTCCTGGGCTGCCACGAGGGACCGCAAAGCATACGCACCAACCTCGTTGACGTCAAACTCGCACCGGGCATGGTAATCAGCAACGAGCCAGGCCTGTACAAGACAGGCCAATACGGCATCCGCACCGAAAACCTCGTCCTCGTCGTCGAGGCCGACAAGACCGAGGACTTCGGCGACTTCCTCGCCTTCGAGCCGCTGACACTGTTCCCCTACGACCTGCAGCTCATCGACCGCTCGATGCTCACCACCGAAGAGGTCGCACAAATCAACCAATACCACCGCATGGTGCGTGAGCGCATCACCCCGCTGCTCAACGCCGACGAAGCCGCATGGCTCGCCGCCAAAACCCAACAAATCTAACAACTAACAACTAGAATCTAGGGACTAGAAACTAGAAACTAGGGACTAAAAAATAATAATAATGGCTATCATCAAGAAAGTTAGGGGCTTTGAGCCCAAAATCGGAGAAAACTGTTTCCTGGCCGATAATGCTGTCGTTGTCGGCGACGTGACCATGGGTAATGACTGCAGCATTTGGTTCAATGCCGTGCTGCGAGGCGACGTGAACACCATCACCATCGGCAACCGTGTCAACATACAGGACAACAGCGTGATACACACCCTGTATGAGAAATCAGTCACAGAAATCGGCAACGATGTGTCCATCGGACACAACGTGGTCGTGCATGGCGCCAAAATCGGCGACATGGCACTCATCGGCATGGGAAGCATCATCCTGGACCATGCCGAAATCGGCGAGGGCGCCATCATCGCGGCAGGCAGTGTAGTGCTGGGAGGTACCAAGGTCGGTCCCCATGAGCTCTGGGCAGGCAGTCCTGCAAAATTCAAGAAGATGGTTGACCCCAGCCAGGCCAGCGAAATCAACGTCAAAATCGCCAAGAACTATTTGATGTACTCCACGTGGTACGAAGAATAGGTCACAACGATAAGGGATTACGCACAACAGCCTAGCCCCAATAATCAAAAATGAATAAGTATTTTATTTCCACAATCATGGCCATTGTGCTGGCACTCATGTCGGCACAAGCCGCCATATATATGGTCGGCAATAAGCCTTTTGGAGATTGGAACCCGGGCCATGGTGTCGAGATGACAGAGCAGGGCAACGGCACCTACACTTTCACCACCAACATCAACGGCACGGTATGGTTCGTGTTTGCCGACGGGCAGACCAACGACTGGACCGTGTTCAACGCTAACTACCGCTACGGGCCCAACGGCAACGGCAGCCAAGACGTTGCTGTGGGCAACACCTACACAACCCAAAAGAGTAATAACAACCATTCATATCGCTTCATCGGCACCGGCAAGGACTACACGTTCACATTCAATCTCAATAACCTCACTTTCAGCATCAGCGAGTACCAGGAGCCTGAACTGCCTGACCCCTTCTCGCTGCAAGTGGGCGACGTCAACGGTGATGGCGAAATCAACATTGCCGACGTCAATGGCATCATTGATATCCTCCTCGGCAAATTCGCCAACTATGACATACGGCACAGGAGCGACGCCAACCGTGACGGCGAAATCAACATTGCCGATGTTAATGCCATCATTGACCTGCTGTTGGGCGGTGAGCTGCCCGAGCCCGTCAAGCTAGGCTATGACTATGTGTGGGACGATGAAGCACTGCCCGAGGTGCACATCAGCGTGAGTCTCGACGAGTGGAACAGGCTCTTGGCGCTATATGATGCCAACGCCTACACCACCAAATATGTAGAGGCCAACCTGACGTTTGTCAAAGACGGCGAGACCACGGTCATCGATGGCGTGGGACTGCGACTCAAGGGCAACACTTCGCGCCGCCGGCCCGAGGGCGGTTACGGGCAGATGCACCAACGCAACAACACCGATTGGCACCACGCCCACTTCGGGGTAAACCTGCGCAAATACCACGACGATGAGGACCACACCATCCAAGGTGTGCGCAAACTGCACCTCAAGTGGTTCAAGGACGATCCGGCCTACGTGCGCGAAATGTTCTGTTACGAGCTCTTCCGACGTGCTGGCGTGTGGACCGCTGTGCGCGACAACTACTGCCGCCTGTGGATCCACGTCGAGGGCGATAGCCAGGAGGCCTACTATGGTGTGTATGAGTTGCTTGAGCCCATCGACAAGCGCTACCTCAGGGACCGCAAGGACCGATTCGGTTCCAGCAACGGCTTTTTGTGGAAATGCCGCAACAGTGCAGCGGGCCTGAACAACCCTAACGGCGACATCTGGTATGACGACGACACCGACGACCGCCATGCTTACACCCTCGAGACCGAGACGGGCGACTTTGACAACGCACGCAACCAGCTCGTCGATTTTATGAACAAGATTACCAACCTGAGCGACAGCGAGTTTTACACCTGGATTCAACAAGTGACCGATGTGGACCTCTTGCTCAAGACCTACGCCGTCAACGTCGCAGTAGGCATGTGGGACGACTACTGGAACAACGCCAACAATTACTACATCTACTTCAGTACCAAGGGCCTCAACGACTATAAGTTCTACTTCATCCCCTATGACTACGACAACACGCTGGGCACCAGCCTGCGATGTGGAGTGCAGGACGATGCAGGGCGCCACGATCCGTTGCATTGGGGCAACGACAACAACCGCCTGATAGCGCGCATACTCAAGTTCAACGACTTCAAGGCCATCTACACTCAGCACCTCAAGTTCCTTGTCACCACCGGTAACGCCATGATGGACCGCCAGTCGGCACAAGCCCGCATTCGCGCCTGGCAACGGCTAGTCGAGCCCTACGTGGCTAACGACACGGGCGAGGACACCACCATCGAGGACAAACCCGCTCCATGGGGCAATCACGGCGAATATAGACTGTTAGAGAACAACAGCAGTATCAACTTCTTCACCGTCAAGGCCGCCGCCATCAATGCCCTCCCCTAACAAGTAGAGACGCAAAATCTTGCGTCTCCACACGTCAGGCATTGCTGAAATCCATTTCAAGGACAGAGTAAACAAGTTGTCCCTCAGTACTTTATTCTCGCGAAACTCTTGACTATTCCGATTGTAACAGCAGGTCAATGAGTTCAGTTACATCCTCGATATTGACAATGCCATCACCATTGACGTCGGCATCGTCCTCATCAAGATAGTAGGGCAACTCGCCCCCCAATAGATAATCGATAATCTGTGTACACCTAGTGATGCTACCGGAGAATGATTCAACAGTGACCTCGCATGTTGCGCTCAGGTTACGTCCGTCGTTAGTCGTAGCCGTCACATAAGTCCTTCCCGTATTAACTGGCGTCATGACGCCATTCTCATCAACGGTCAGGATGCGTTCATCACTCGACCGCCAAGTCACTGATTTGTCGGCAGCATTATCGGGAAGCACAGTAGCCGTCAGTTGCAGGTGCTTGCCCATATACAACTTGGTTTGTTTCCTACTCAGTGTGATGGACATCGTTAATACGGTCTCAGTGTCAAAGCCGACAATGTTGCCGAAATACAGCGGCCATTGCGAGTCAGCCTGATATGCGGATTCGGAGCCGTTAGGAACATGAAGGGTGCGGAAGTCGTAACGGCCCGAGTTCAACTTAAACGTTCCATAAGCCATCGCAATAAGGCTTGGGTCAGGATTGTAGCAGAACACATCAGTCAAGCCAGAACAACCAAAGAATGCCAAATACTCAATCGAAGTGACGCTGCTAGGAATCAAGATGCTCGGCAAGTAAGGGAAAAAGTGGAAAGCCAATTCACCGATTGTGGTGACCGTTGATGGTATCACAGTCTTGTTACAGCCACTGATCAACCTGTTGGTCGCTGTCTCGATAATAGCGTTGCAATTGTCTCTTGAATCATAATACGGGTTATCACTCGCCACAGTAATCGTGTCGAGAAGCTCACATGTGGAGAAGGCTCGCTTCCCGATGAATTCAACCGATGAAGGTATGTGGATACTCGTAATATTCTCTGAATCGCGGAATGCATCGATACCGATGTACTTGACAGAGTTGCCTAACGTTACATGATTCATATAATCACATCCGTAGAAGGCCCCTTCGCCTATGTAAGTGACAGAGTTGGGGATATCAATACTTCGCAACGACGTGTATAGGAAAGCGTAATCCTCAATCTCAGTAACCGTATTGGGAATAGTGACGTTCGGAATGTATTGGGTCACAAAAGCCGAATGAGCAATTTTTGTCACGCCGTTAGGAATTGTCGATGTGCAGCAGCCAAAGAGCAATGTGTTGGTGGCTGTCTCGATAATCGCTTGACAGTCTTCTCGTGAGTCAAAGTATGGGTTCTCACTGTCAACTGTTATGCTGGAAAGGTTCCTGCTTCCTCTAAACTGGCTCTCCCCAATAAACCTCACCGAGCGACCAATGTGGATGCTAACGAGACATCTACACTCCCAAAAGGCGCGTGGGGCGATCGTGTCAACAGCGTCAGGAATGACCATGTTTCTGAACCCATTGCAATTCGAGAAAGCATAAGAACCAATCATAGTAACCGACTCAGGAATAATGAGGTCTTTCAGCTTTGTGCATTCCGAGAATGCCGAACCGCCAATTCGGGTAAGTGTTGGGGGAAGGACAACACTGGTGAGCCCAGCGGATTGCTTGAAAGCAGCGGCTTCGATGGCGGTCACTGTATAGGTGACTCCATCATGGGTAACTGTCGAGGGGATAACCACGTCTCCGCTGTAGGAATTGTAGTTCTGGTCACGCTTTGCGACCGATACGCCTCCATTGTCGTTGAACACATAATAAATGCTATCAACCATGAAATCATAGGCGACAGCAGTTGCTGGCATCAGCAGAGCCAGTAACAAGATGGAAGTTTTAATTAACTGTTTCATAATCGTTTAAGATTTAGAGTAATTGTATGATACTTTCTATGATTTACAAATTTAGTGATTATATCTAATAATGCCATCAAATCGATGCACATACTATCCAAAACTATAGGTGAAGTGCCCTCAAAAAATCAATAAAACTTTTGGGGGCACTTCCTTCATGTCATAGTCTTTGTTAAGTCTGTACTTCTAAGCCAGTCCCAAGTCAAAATCTTTAATGAACTGGGTGAAGTTCGGATTGTGCTGCTTGATCTGCTCGACGACTTCGCGGGGCGACAGAATCTTGGGCGTGTCGATAGGCACCTCGCTGACCTTGACATCGAGGGCAATACGGTCGTTGTTCAACGCATCGCTCAAGAAGCGCATCAGGGCTTCCTTATATTCCTCGACATTCTTCTGCTCGGTGGGGCTGCCCACAGTCATCACATAGTGCTCGGCGTTATCTGCCACCGGCTGAGGCACGGCATAGGACATAGTAGTACACAGGGCCCTCTCCTGAGGGTGCTGGTCGATGTAGCCCTGCCATGCGGCTTGCAGTTGCTCGGGCGTGAACGCCTGGCTGCGCTGCGGGGCCATGGCGGCAGACTTTGCAGGCTGGGCCGTAGCGGCAGTTGCGGGCGACACGTTCACCATGATGCGGGGCGTGTTGCCCACACCATGCGGCATGGGACGGCGCGTGGTGTTGGTAGGATGAGGCAACTCACGCTGCGGCGGAGTGGTGACTTGGGGCTGCTGAGGTGCATAAGCAGGATGTGGGGCCTGCTCGACAGGAGCGTTGGGCGCCGCCTGGGGCTTAGGGGTAGCAGGAGCGGCAGAGGCGGCGCTAGACGTAGGGCGCGGCTGAGCAGGTTGCGGCGGTTGGGCGGCTATCTTTTGGATAGGGGGCTGGGCAGCCTGTTGAGGCTGGGGAGCAGCCACCAATTGACACAGCTTGACCAGTGTGAGCTCCACCAGCAGTTGTTTGCTGCTGGCATTGCGGTAATTCAAGTCACAACTGTTGCACAAATCCAGCGCGCGGTAGTAGAACGCAGGCGACAATTTGGCGCTCTGCACGCCATATTGTTGGGCCACCTCGTCGTTCATCTCAAGCAACTGGCGCGTTTGCGGCGTGCTGGCGACCATCAGGTCGCGCAGGTGCTGCGCAAGGCCGTTGATAAAGAACTGGGAATCAAAGCCCTTATCGCGTATTTCCTTATAAATGAGAAGTGCCTGCATGACATCACCGGCCAGGAAGGTTTCCACGAGCCTGAAGTAGTAGTCATAATCGAGCACATTCAAGTTGTCGATGGCGCTCTGATAGGTGATGTGCCCCTCGGTCGAAGCAGCCACCTGATCAAAGATGGACAGTGCATCACGCATGGCGCCGTCGGCCTTTTGGGCGATGACGTTAAGGGCCGAAGGCTCCGCCTCGATGTGCTCCTGCTCGCAGACGTATTGCAGCTGCTGTACGATGTCAGGCACAGTAATGCGGGCGAAATCGTATATCTGGCAGCGCGACAAGATGGTCGGGATGACCTTTTGCTTCTCGGTCGTGGCAAGGATAAAGATAGCATATTCAGGGGGCTCCTCCAGCGTCTTCAGGAACGCATTGAAGGCCGCCTGCGACAGCATGTGTACCTCATCGATGATGAACACGCGGTAACGGCCCGTCTGAGGCGGGATGCGCACCTGGTCAGTCAGGTCGCGGATGTTGTCCACGCTGTTGTTCGACGCACCGTCCAGCTCATTGATGTTGTAGGAGCGCTGCTCGTTAAACGCCTTGCACGATGCACACTCGTTGCAGGCTTCGCCATCGGGCGTCGGATGCTCACAGTTGATGGTCTTGGCAAAGATGCGGGCACAGGTCGTCTTGCCCACACCGCGAGGGCCGCAAAAGAGGTAGGCGTGTGCCAACCTGCCGCTAGCAATAGCCGTCTTCAACGTGTGGGTCAACGACTGCTGCCCCACAACGCTGCGGAACGTCGAGGGCCTATACTTGCGCGCCGATACGATATACTTGTCACTCATTGCATTACAAAATGGTCTTTTTCTCTACCCGTCAAAGATAACCGAACTAGAAACTAGGGACTAGAAACTAGAAACTAGAAACTAATTCGCATACAGCATGTTCAGGACTTCGTTGAACTGGGCTTCGCTCTTGAGGCCGTCGTTCTTGAAGAGCATGATCTTGTCCATCACGCGGTCCAGATAGTCGATACTCTCGTTCTTCTCTTTCTTGTTATAGATTTTCCAGTACTTGGTTCCCTTGAGGCCTTTTTCAAACTTCTTGTACAGGTCAGTCGACGAGGAAGCATATTTCCATCCGTTGGAGGCAAGGTTCTTCTTCTGTTTCTCCATGAACTCCTTCAGATCCTTCGTGTACTCGCCATACTTCTGCACTAATTCTTTCTTCTTGATGACATCCTTCGTCTCCATGCCCTCAAAGCTGTCGAGTGCCTCCTCTACGTCGCTCTTGTTGTACGGATTATACAGCACGTCGGCAATCTCTTGGTCATAGACAAGTTCATCACGAGTGGTGAACTTGTCCTTGCGGAACTTCACCTCGGCCTTTAGCTCCTTTTCCAGGGCCTTCTTTTGGGATTCCAGATCCTTGAGCTGACTCTTGAGGTTGTCGATGCGTTCCTCCAGGTCCTTGATGGCATCCTCCTTTTCCTTGATGTTCTTCTCGTGCTGCTCAATGTCTTTTTCGAGTTGCTGCACATTCTGGGTGTTCTGGGCCACAGCACTCGGGGCAGCGGCAGCCACCATCATCACAGCCATTGCGATGGCTATCAGTCTGATTTTCTTCATTGTGGTAAAAAATATTTTGGTTGTGAATTGTCTTGGCCACAAAGGTAATGAAAATTTTTCAAATAATTGTCCACCATTTCAACTAACATTCTCTCCCCCCTTTCTTCAGCTTGTAAACAAAACACGTCCTGTGCTGGCCACCGACGGCACAAGCACAGGACGCGACTTGCAGTTATAATCCAGTGGAAATAGATCAATTGCCGTTAAGGAGCATATCAATCAGGATGGTGATATCCTCGACGTTGATCACGCCGTCACCGTCCACGTCACAATACGGGGGCAACTCCTCGCCACCGAGCAGCATGTCGATAAGGCCGGTCACGTCATCAATGTTGATCGACCCGTCGCCATCCACGTCACCAGGGCCAGCACCGATAAACGGCACGATGCGGGCGAACCTACCCCACTCGCTGTGCGCCTGATAGGCGGCAAGCGCAGACTGAGGCACTCGCAGGGTCGCACCATAGCAACCCTCAAGGCCATACCAGTTCACCTTGGGAGGAGTAGTGGCGAAGCATGTCATAGTCTCCATATTCGTGCAATCATAGAAGGCATAGGAGCCAATGGTCGTTATCGAAGCAGGAATGGAAACATGTTTCAAACCAGTGCAGCCAGAAAAAGCATCATAACCTAGGCTGGTCACCGAATTAGGAATCGTCACACTCGTCAAACCTGTACAACCTTGGAAAGCATAACCTCCAATGCTGGTCACCGAATTCGGAATCGTCACACTCGTTAAATCTGTGCAACGTTGGAAAGCAGAGTATCCAATGCTGGTCACCGAATTCGGAATAGTGATACTCGTCAAACCAGCGCAACCATTGAAAGCATCGCTGCCAATTTTGGTCACAGTACTTGGGATAACGCTGTTTTTACAACCAATCACCAACTCATTGCCAGCTGTCTTTATGATAGCGTTACAGTTATCTCGAGAATCATACGTCGCATTATTCTCGTCAACTTCAACCGACGTCAATGAGGCACAATTGGAGAAAGCTGAAGATCCTATGCTGCTGACAGATGCAGGTATCGAAACACTTGTCAAGCCCGTACTGGCAAATGCTCTATAATTTATTGTCCGCAACGATTCGGGCAACTCAACATTTGTCAAACCAGAACAATACTCAAAGGTATAGGAATCAATTAACGTCAACGATTCGGGGAACTCAACATTTGTCAAACTTGTGCAGTTAGAGAATGCACCAGAGCCGATAGAGTTCAATGATTCAGGGAATTCGATGCTAGCTAAACTCTTACAATGATTGAAAGCGTACGAATAAATTTCTGTCAATCCTTCATGCAGAGTAACATGCTCTAACGCATTACAGTATGAAAAAGCATATCCACCGATCAATCTAACCGACTCCGGGATATCAATGCTCTTCAAACTATGGCAACCATTGAATGTCTCATACTCGATTGCTGTTAAAGAGCTTGACAGGTGCACGTCCTCCAATGCTGTACAATAATTGAAGCAACCCTCACCGATGGTTGTAACACCATCGGGAATCCAAATGCTGGTCAGATTCCCATTATTAGCAAAAGCATACATGCCAATAGTGATTACCGATGACGGGATATCCATACTGGTAAACGATGCTTGATAGAAAGCATAGTCGGGAATCGACTTGACGCCCGAGGGAATTTTCGTATTCTTGCAGCACACCACAATGCTGTCGTTGGACGTCTGAATCACAGCGTTGCAGTTATCTCGAGAGTCATAGACCGGATTGCTGACATCCACAACAATGGATTCCAGATAAGTGCAATTATGGAAAGCATTAGCGCCAATACTCGTGACAGAAGCGGGTACCGACAATGAGTGGATTCTCGATTCGGACAGGAAATTCGTAGGAATGATTTCCACCTCGTCGCCTAACGTGAGCTGGAGAGGGACTTCGGTCCAATTGCCCACACCGCCAGAGCCTTCACAACGCTTCGCATTCCAGGTCAATGAACCTAATCTATATAATCCTTGAAATGCTTGCTCACCCAAATCGGTCACGCCCTTGCCTACGGTCAGCTGCGACACATTGCTGCAGTTGCAGAAAGCATAGTCACCAATGGTCTGGACAGCGTCTGGAATATTAACTTCAGTTATTCCGTCGCAATTGCAAAAAGCGTAGCTGGCAATATGCTTCACCGAATTGGGTATAGTGAGCGATGTGATATTATCATTAAAAGCGACAAATTGATAGGGCAGGACTTCTACCTCATCACCGATAACCACCGCATCCACCTTGAAAGCGGGTGTTCCATACCAATAACCGACATAATCCATGTTTCCGATACTCCAGCATTCACGAGCGTTCCACGTGAGCAACGACAACTGGGCTCCGCTAAACGCATCGTAGCCAATGTGAGTGACATTGGCTGGAATGGTCAAGGTGGGGTAGTTCCTACAGCCCTCGAAGGCATAATCGCCAATGGTTGTTAACGATGCCGGCAGATTCAATGAAGTGATTTGAGAATTGCGGGCAAAACTGGTGGGCAACACGGCGACTTCGTCACCGATGGTCAACTGAGTGATGCCATTGGTGGTCATGCCTCCGTTATACCAGCACTCACGCGCATTCCACGTCAGTGAAGTTACCGCCACATTAACAAAGGCCCTTAAACCGATAGTGGACACGTTGACTGGAATGGTCAAGGCGGTCAGGCCCGTACAGGAATAGAACGCGCTGTCACCGACGCTGACAAGGCCCTCGGGGAACTCGATGCCGCCAAGGCTGTTGTCATTGAAGAAGGCATACTTGCCGATGGCGGTCACGCTCGACGGCAGATTCACGCTTGTCAGGTTAGAGCAACCGCGGAAGGCCGAATTGCCGACTGAGGTCACGCTATAAGTCACGCCGTCGTGGGTCACGCTCGACGGAATAGTCACCGAACCGCTGTAGCTGTTGTAGTTCATGTCCTTATAGGATACGGCGGCGGTGTGGGCACCGGTAATCACATAATAGATGCCCCCTGCCTCAAAGTCGTAGGGCACATTCAATGCGGCCTGCCCCGCAATGCGGCCAAACAGGTTCCACCAGTTGGTCGACTGATAGGACGCCAGCGACACCTCGGGGACAAGGAGAGAGGCCAAACCATAGGTGTCAGAAGAGAAGCCGCCTTGGTTGGCCATCAACGGCGGATTGGCGGCGCGCACGGTAACCGACGTCAGGCTATTGCTGCCATTGAAGGCATCGCTTCCAAGCTTTGAAACGGCATTGGGGAGCTCCAGGGACGTCAAGCCAGTGTTGGCAAAAGACATATCGCCGATATACTCCACAGAGTTCGGCAAGCCGATGGCAGTCAGGGAGGAGCAGTCCTTGAAGGTGTTGGCGCCGATGTAGGTGAGCGACCGGGGAAGACTCACCGACGTCAGGCTCGTGCACCCCTCAAATGTGCCGTCAAGCACGGTCACGCTGGGAGGAATGTTGACACTCGACAACGACGTGCACCCCTTGAAGGTGCCGTTCAGGGCACTCAAGCTCTTGGAGAGCGTCACATCAGTCAAGTTCGGGCAGTCATAGAAAGCGTTCCAGCCTAGCGTGATAAGAGAGTTGGGCAACACGATGCGAGTCAACGAGGGACACTTGGCAAACGCCGAGGCATCAATCTGGCTCACGCCGTTGGGAATGGTCACACTGGACAAATTCTGACAGTCATAGAAGGCATTGGAACCGATCGTTTGTACCGTGTGGGGGATGACAACTCCAGTCAGGCCATTGCTTGAACGGAAAGCGTCAGATGCAATTTCAGTGACCAGGAAGGTACGCACAATAGGCACACCGTACATACCCGATTCAGTGGAGATGGTTCTGAACTTTGCGACCTGAGGAATGGTCACAACACCGGCATAACTGTTGTCATAGGCCTCAATTACTCGTACCGTCTGGTCTCCACTCACCTCGAAATGGACTCCTTCATACCAGAACTGGGTCTGCGCAATAGCTGGCAAGGCGGCCAGCAACAGTAACAGAAAAGCAAAATAAAGTTTCTTCATAATAAAGCAAGTACTAAAGAATTAATCGTTATATGCAATAAATCCAACTATTATATTCATTCAAATTAGTGGTGGCAAAGATATATAAAAACGCACAAACAACCAACAATCTCGTTATTGAAATTGCTGGTTGTCCTTTAATTTTATAGTAAAGTGTCTAAAATTTTTACACTTTTTCGCTAGATGGTATCAGGAACCGATGGTTCACTGAGTTGTTCGTTCGGGTCAAAGTCATCGGTGAGCGGTACAGTCAGGTCCACGCTGTCAACGTCAATCAACGTCGAGTCATACTCCTCGGTCGGCGCAATAGCCGAACAGCCGGAATACAGGGCAGCATCGATAGGCTCCTTAGCGGGCTGGAACCGCTGGTGGTATTTGCTGAATTGCGGGTCGCTCAACACTAGCTGCAGGAAACGGCCGCAGATGGGCAGTGCCGTGCGGCTACCCTGCCCCAATGCACCCCAACGGAAGTGGATTTGGCGGTATTCTCCGCCCACCCACGAGCCACACACTAGCCCTGGCGATACGGCAACAAACCAAGCATCGGCATGACGGTTGCTGGTACCTGTCTTTCCGCCCAGGTCCACATCATAGAGTGGACGGGTAATATAGCCGTTCAGGGCCATCGCCGTGCCTCCAGCATCGGTACGGCATGCCAGCAGCATCTGTTGCATCAGCCAGGCCGAGCGATAGGTCATCGCACGCTCCTGATGGTTAGGTGCACGGTAAATCTCATGGCCATCACGGTCCACGATGCGAGTGACAATAACCGGATTGTTGCGCATACCATCATTCACCACCGTACAATAGGAGTTGACAAGCTCCATCAAATCCACATCACTGGCTCCCAACGAGAGCGCTGGCTTGGGATCGAGCGGTGATTTGATGCCCATGTCACGCGCGAGTTGGGCGATCTCGGCGAAGCCCACCTCAGTGCCCACACGCACGGTGACACTATTGATACTTTGGGCAAAAGCAGCGCGCAGCGTCATGTCCGATCCGGTGAAAGTGCCGTTAGCATTTGTGGGACGCCAGTGCTCCAGCTCATGCTTCTCCTCGTTATAGACCAGCGTGTCGATATATTCATCCAGACGGCGGTCACAGGGCACAAGGCCTCGCTCCAGCGCCATAGCATAGACAAACAGTTTGAAGGTAGAGCCTGGCTGATGTTTGGCGCGCACCTTGTCATATTTCCATGTGTCAAAGTCCACATCGCCCACCCATGCCTTGACATGGCCGTTACTGGGCTCCATGGCGATAAAGCCGCAATGCATGAAGTGCAGCATATAGCGCACCGAGTCCATCGAGCTCATTTCCATATACAGGGAGTCGTTCTCATAGTCAAACAGGTGCACCATGTGGGGCTGGTTCATGTAATAATTGACCGAGTCCAGGTCATTGGGATAGCGGGCCAGCAGTTCATGATAGATAGGCGTGTTGCGCGCCTTATCCTCGACAAAGTTGGCGATGGGCTGGTTGTTCTCGTCCAGCCAGCAGTCGTTATCACCCCAGTGACTCTTGAAGTTTTGCTGCACGACTTTCATCTTCTCACTCACGGCCTGCTCGGCATACTCCTGCATCTTGGAGTCGAGCGTAGTGTAAATCTTGAGGCCGTCACGTTCCAAATCCAGTTTCAGACCCTGTGCCTCAGCGATTTCCTCAACCTCACGCGCCACAGCTTCGCGGAAGTACGGAGCCACACCGTCATAGTTGGTTTCCAGTGTGTATTTCAAGTCGATGGGCAACGACGAGACGGAGTCATACTGAGCCTCGGTCAAATCGCCCAGGTTGAGCATATTCTTCAACACCTGGTTGCGACGGCGCAGGCTGTTCTTCGGGTTGATGCGCGGGTTATAGGTGCTGGTGGCCTTGAGCAGACCCACAAGCACGGCGCTCTCCTCGAGTTTGAGGTTGCGAGGTGTAGTCTTGAAGTAGGTGTTGGCAGCGGTCTTGATGCCATAGGCATTGCTGCCAAAGTCCACCGTGTTGGCATACATCTCGAGGATTTCTTTCTTGCTGTAGAAAATCTCCAGTTTGGTGGCAATAATCCATTCCTTGCTCTTCATGATGAGCATCTTCACGCCGGGAATGTAGCCTAACAGGCCGGTAGAATAGTCGCTGCGTGTGCGGAACATATTCTTCACCAGCTGCTGGGTAATGGTGCTCGCTCCACGGGGACGCCCATGC